>Ga0315906_10011432_pt1 | contig 10349 bp, 9 predicted proteins | sample LakEriMetagenome_4_FD_203526 | JGI IMG/M metagenome (GOLD analysis project Ga0315906, IMG submission 203526) | Freshwater fungal communities from buoy surface, Lake Erie, Ohio, United States - Buoy 2 MA122 | ecosystem: Environmental > Aquatic > Freshwater > Lake > Lake biofilm | place: USA: Lake...
GCTTTTATCAAAAGAAGCAGGTTTAATATTGATACTTTAAGATCGGATGAATCAAAGACATCGGTAGAGCAAGCCTATATTAGAAAGTTTAAATCACAACAAAATGCTGCGAAGGCAGAAGTGAAAACAAGTTTGATGGAAGAAGATGGTTTAGTGGATGCACAAAAACAAAACAAGAAGAATTTAAAAGATACGCTGGATATTTTATACAAAGAATTAGAAAATGATTATTATCAGATTGCAATAGATATCAATCTAATTATGGACAAGCCAGGCTCTGAACTAGACTTGGTATTAAGAGACAAGGACGAAATAGTGATACCTAAAACAGATAACCGTGTAAAAATTAGTGGGGGCGTTTTAAGACCCACCAATATTGTGTACAGAGATGGGTTGAGTATTGGTGAATGTATTAGTGCAGCAGGTGGTATTAGTGAATACGCTAGAAGGGGCAGGGCTTATGTAATTTATGCCAATGGTAAATCTAAAAGAACCATGCACTTTGGTGTTTTCAGAATCAATCCAACTATTAAGCCAGGCGCCGAAGTGGTATTACCAGAGACAGATGTGAAAAAAGAAAAAGCATTAACAAGCATCATACAGTTTACAACGGTGCTTGCTCAAATAGGTTCACTATTAGCCACACTAGCTATTTTAAATAGATAACAACATGACCAAATTAAGAGATGAACAACAGCAAATAGACAACGACGAAATTTCTTTAAAGGAATTGATTCAAAAAATACAGGAGTGGATAGCGTACTTAAAAACGCAGTGGAAACTCATAATTGGTATTGCAGCTTTAGGTGGTATCATTGGATTTGTGTATGCGAGCTTTCAAAAGCCTAGTTATTTAGCAACTACCACTTTTGTATTAGAAGAAGATAAAGGCGGTGGAGGCATAGGAGGTGCTATGGGCCTTGCAAGTAGTTTTGGTTTAGATCTAGGTGGCGGTGGTGGTGGATTGTTTACTAGTTCTAATATTATTGAACTCATGAAGAGCCGCTTGGTGGTAGAAAAAACTTTACTCAACCCAGTGCAAGTAGCAGGCAAAGAAATTAGTTTAGCAGATTATTATATTCAAGTTAATGAATTGAAAGAAGGGTGGTCTAAAAAACCAGCACTAGCAAATATTAATTTTCCTGTAAATGCCGACAGATCAAAATTTAGTTTAGAACAAGACTCTATATTGCAAATAATCTCTGCAGGGTTGACAAAAAATAATTTAGTCATTACACAGAAAGATAAAAAGGTGAGTATTATTAGTTTGACTGTTAAAACCGAAAGTGAACTATTTTCTAAATTGTTTTGTGAGCAACTGTTAAAAGAAACTTCTGATTTTTACATTGAAACAAAAAGTAAAAAATCACGGTTGAATGTAGATATTTTACAACACCAAGCAGATAGTATTAGGGCCGAATTAAATGGAGCCATCACAGGTGTAGCCACAGCAAGTGATAATGTATATAATTTGAACCCAGCTTACAATGTTAAAAAAATACCCGGCACAAGACGCCAGGTAGATGTTCAAGCGAATACTGCGATACTCACTCAGTTGGTTGCTCAATTGGAATTGTCTAAAGTGAGTTTAAGAAAAGAAACCCCACTCGTACAATTAATAGACCGCCCTATTTTGCCTTTAGAAAAAGACAAAGTGGGAAGATTAAAATCTTTGATTTTGGGCGGGTTCTTAGCAGGTTTCTTATCTGTGTTGTATTTGGTGTTTGGACAATTGTATAGGAAGATGGTTGCGTAGGATTTGGATTAGTGTGGTCCACACTAATATTGGGTATTTGCAGATAGTTATAAATCATTAATAAGTTGAAAATCAATCACTTTACATGTTTTATTTTTTGTTTATAGGTTATTGAAAAAGGTTGAAAAATAGGTTAAATGTGCGCAGTTTTGTGCGTTCTTTTAAAGAATAATATACATGAAAAAAGCAATTATTACGGGAATTACTGGACAAGACGGCGCTTACTTAGCTGAGTTTTTATTGAATAAGGGCTATGAGGTTCATGGAATAAAAAGAAGATCATCTTTGTTTAATACACAAAGAATTGATCATATTTATGAAGATCCTCATACCCCTCACAGACATCTTCATTTACATTATGGAGACTTAACTGATAGTACAAATTTGATTCGTATTATTCAGGAGGTACAACCAGATGAAATTTATAATTTGGCTGCAATGAGTCACGTGCATGTAAGTTTTGATGAGCCTGAATATACTGCTAATGCAGATGGTATTGGCACACTCAGAATTTTAGAAGCAGTTCGTTTATTAGGATTAATAAAAAAAACAAAAATATACCAAGCATCTACATCAGAATTATATGGATTGGTTCAAGCAGTTCCTCAATCAGAGACAACGCCGTTTTATCCTCGTTCTCCATATGCTGTTGCAAAACTATATGCATAATGGATTACTGTAAATTATAGAGAAGCGTATAACATGTATGCATGTAATGGTATACTATTTAACCATGAGTCACCACAAAGAGGTGAAACTTTTGTAACAAGAAAAATCACAAGAGCAACAGCAAAAATTGCTTTAGGTATGGATAATTGCTTATACTTAGGAAATTTAGATGCTAAAAGAGACTGGGGTCATGCAAAGGATTATATAGAAGGGATGTATTTGATTTTACAGCAAGCAAAACCGGAGGACTTTGTTTTGGCAACAGGTATCACCACAACCATTCGGGATTTTGTAAAAATGAGCTTTGCTGAAATAGGAATAGAATTAGGATTTAGTGGAAAGGATGAAGCAGAAGAAGGGTATATTATAAGAAATACTGGTGAATACAAATTAGAAGAGGGTATAGTGGTTGTTAAAGTAGATCTTAAATATTATAGACCAACTGAAGTTGATTTATTAATTGGTGATCCAAATAAAGCCTTGACTAAATTAGGCTGGAAGCCCAAATATGATTTAGCAGCCTTAGTTAAAGAAATGGTTGCGAGTGATGTTTCATTATTTAAAAAGGAGCTCTATATTAAAGAAAGCGGATTATAAGAATGGAGCAAGCTGCTAAAATATATATTGCCGGACACAAAGGAATGGTAGGTTCTAGTTTAGAACGTAAACTAAGGAAAGAAGGGTATAACAATATTGTTACTAGAAATTCTAGTGAATTAGATTTAAGAAATCAACAGGCTGTAAATGATTTTTTTGAAAAAGAAAAACCAGCATACGTAATACTTGCTGCAGCAAAGGTAGGCGGCATACATGCTAACAATACTTATAGGGCAGAATTCATCTACGATAACTTAATGATAGAAGCCAATATCATTCATGCAGCTTATTTAAACAAGGTCACTAAGCTATTGTTTTTAGGTTCTTCTTGTATTTATCCTAAAATGGCAGCACAGCCATTGAAAGAAGAATATTTATTAAGTGGCTATTTAGAACCCACTAATCAACCCTATGCAATAGCTAAAATTGCAGGAATCGAAATGTGTGATAGCTATAGAGCACAATATGGATGTAATTTTATTTCAGCAATGCCTACGAATTTATATGGCACTAATGATAATTATCACCCAGAAAATTCACATGTATTACCAGCATTAATCAGAAGAATAGTTTTAGCAAAACAGAACAATGAACCTAATGCAACTATTTGGGGTACAGGAACACCTAGAAGGGAATTTTTACATGTAGATGATTTAGCAGATGCTTGCTTTTTTTTATTACAAAACTATAATGAACAAGGTTTGGTTAATATTGGTTGCGGCACAGATGTTTCTATTAAAGAATTAGCGAAGTTGATTGTTGCGGAGGTTGGATACGAGGGTCAACTTGTTTTTGATACTACAAAGCCAGACGGAACGCTACGAAAACTAATGGATACAAGTAATATAAATAAAATGGGCTGGTCGGCAAAAATTAACATCTTAGACGGAGTTTCAAAAACAATAAAAGAGTTTAGCAACTAGTAATCATGAAAATTTTTAAACATAGAATTAATACAATTGCCGATTTAGCTTTAACCTCAAAGGAATTGGGAGTAGAATTAGATATAAGAACAAATGGAAAAAATTTGATTTTACATCATGATCCGTTTGAAACTGGCGATTTATTTGCAATGTATCTTCAAAATTACAGCCATTCTGGAATAATTTTAAATACTAAAGAAGAAGGTTTGGAGTCAAGTTTAATTGAAATGATGAAAGAATACAGTATAGATGATTATTTTTTTTTAGATCTGAGCCTTCCTTTTTTAATTAAAACAATAAATAAGGGGTGTAAAAAAGTTGCTGTCAGATATTCTGAATATGAACCTATTGAATATGTAAAAAAATTTGAAGGTCTTGCAGAATGGGTGTGGGTTGATTGTTTTAGTAAAAACATATTAAGAGAGGATGTTTTAGATTATTTAAAATTACATTTTAAAATATGTCTTGTTTCTCCAGAGCTTCAATCACATCCAGTTGAATGGATAGAAGAATTCAAATTCGCTTATAAAATTTTTGATATTGATGCTGTATGTACTAAACAACCAAGTTTATGGAAATGTTAATTATAAAATCAAACTAGAAAAAATGAATTTTAAAATTAATCAAAAATATTTTTTTATTGTTATATCACTTATATATTTAATCATATTGTCTTATTGGTTTGCAATATTAAATTCCAGAAATGAACAAGACCAATTAACACTTAAAAGTGCATTTTACTTTACACCCAAAATCAGTATATTAATAATAAATTTTTTCAATACAAATGTCCATGCTAAAATTTTATTGTTCCTTAAGGTTTTAATCATTCCTTTTTCAATTTATTTATTACTAGTCAAAATCTATAATAAATATATTTCACTTATTTGGTCAGCATTATTAGCATTGACCTCATTGTCCATCTATAATAATATGAATTTCAGAGATTTTATATTCCTAAATGAAAAAATCACAAATTATAATTATGAACCATTGATTTTTGATTTTCCTATTCCTGGATTTTCTTCTTTATATTTTTTAATTGTTTATGCATTAATTATCACAATAAAAAAAATTAATAACTGGTATCTATTGATATTATCCTTGTTGGCCTCTTTGGATTTTTATATAAACCCCATAGATGCACTTTTTTTGATTGGAATATGGGCTATATATCTAATACTAAAATTGAATAAAGGAATAAAAATTCAGCATGTAATAATCAATTTTTTTATAATATTATCAATTGTTTTATTTGGTTTGATTACAGCTAATTTATCAGTAGAATCAGCTTCTAGTTATTCTATTTCAATTTATAATTTATTTGCATATTTATTACTACCTCTCAGTTTGATGGTTACACTCTATTTTATCCAAAGAATTGACATTTATGAAATCTATAATCGATTTAGTCATATTTATTTTTTCATGGCAATTGAAATGTTTATAATAATTTTATCGTACTCTAATATATTGCCGATTAACTTAGATATTCTAGAAACAAGAATTTTACAATTTTTTATTCATTTATTTTATTACGTCCCTGTTATATATTTTCTTGCAAAACCGAAAATAAAACTTGAATATTCATTTGGAAGCGAGTCAAGTTTTTTTGCAAAAAAAATGAGATTTTTTTCAACTTTTATCTATAATATAAGTGAAAACTTTATCACAGTAATTATCTCAATTATGTTGATTTTATATAATATTTTCCCTTTATTAAATACGTTAAAATAAATTAAAATGACAAGACAATTTTTAACTTGGGATTCAAATGAAAATGTCTCATTAAATTCAGGAGAAATACCTGAATTAAAAGAAGGAGAAGTATTATTGAAAGTTGAATCTTGTGGAATATGTGGTTCTGATATTAAAATCATAAAGCATGGAAACGCAAGAGTAAAAAGTGGACAAATTATTGGACACGAAATTGCTGGAACAATTACAAAAATAAATGGTACAATAAAAAATTTCAAAATTGGCGATAGAATATCAGTTGGTGCTGATGTGCCATGTGGTGAATGTTTTTATTGTAATAATGGTATGGCAAATTGTTGCGAAATTAACTTTGCAATAGGTCATCAATTCGAAGGTGGTTTCAATCAATATATGGTATTAAATAAATTAACTATAGAAAAAGGGCCAGTTGGAAAAATATCTGATATGACTGATTTCGACATTGCATCCTTAGCTGAACCTCTTGCATGTTGTATAAACGGTTATGAGAGAGCTATTTTTGATTCATTTGAAACGATTGTAATTTTTGGAGCTGGTCCTATTGGCATGATGCTAGCTTCTTTAGCACCAACATATAAGGCAAAAAACGTAATAATTGTAGATCCTAATGCCCAAAGACTTGATCAAGTTATTAAAATGAAATTAGCAACTCATACTTTTAATCCCTTTGAAGTGAATATTAAGGATGAGGTAATGAAAATTACTTCAAATAATGGTGCAAATTTAGTTTTCACTGCCAACGCATTACGAGATATACATGAAACTGCTATCTCACTTTTGGCAAGAAGAGGAGTAGTTAATTTATTCGGAGGGCTTCCTAAAGATGCTGAACCTATAACAATTTCATCAAATTTTATTCATTACAGAGAAGCATATATTACGGGTTCTCATGGCTCAACCCCAGAGCAACACAAAAAAGCTCTTGAATTATTAGAATCTGGAAAAGTAAGAGGAAAGAATTTCATTACTCATATTTATCCGTTAAGTGAAATTAAAGAGGCACTTGAGATTGCATCAAGAGGAGATGCAATAAAAGTTATTATAAAGCCTAATTTATAATATAAAAACTTTAAAAATTGTATAAAAATATATCATTATCTGCTTCCCTAATGTGCGTAGATTGGATGAATGTGAAATCTCAAATACAAGAACTTGAAAATGCAAAATTAGATTATTTGCATATCGATGTTGTTGATGGAAATTTTGCACCTGATTTTACTATGGGATCCTCAATTATTAATACAGTTAAGGAAAACACAACATTACCATTTGACTATCATATAATGGCAGAAGAACCCTCTAGACTATTTAATAGTTTTAATGTAAACCGTTCTGATTTTTTTACGATTCATCAGGAAACATCTAGAAACTTGCATAGAGATATAGTTAGAATTAAAAAAGATATTTCAAAAGTAGGAGTTGCGTTATCTCCAGGAACTCCAATCGAATCCTTAGAATATATTTTAGAAGATGTTGATTTAGTTGTATTAATGACAGTAAACCCTGGTTATAAGGGTCAGCCATTAGTCCCACAAGTTTTAAAAAAAGTAAAAAAACTAAGGAAAATAATAGATGATTATAATTATCAAACAAAAATTTCTGTTGATGGTAATGTAAGCTTTGAAAACATTCCAGAAATGGTAGCCTCGGGAGCTGATTTGTTAGTATTAGGTACTAGTGGATTGTTTAGAAAAGATTATTCAATACCTCAATGTATGAATATGATTCATTCGGCTATCGATCAAGGATTATCAACATAAAAAAACAATAAATTATGGCATATAGATTAGGCATTAATACAGGTTTTGCAGTAAATAGATATTCTGAACCAGAAGAATGGACCAAAATAGTATTTGAAGCAGGTGCGAAATATATTCAATTTACGGCTGACTTGTTAAATGTTTCTTTACCTGATCAGATTGTTCTTGAACAATCTGATAGAATTTTAAATTCATGTGCAAAATACGGTTTAGAAATTACTTCAACTTTCACAGGAGCATTTACAAGGGTAAATCATCTTGCACATCCTGATAAGGCAATTCAAAATTATTGGATTGAGTGGTTTAAAAAATTTGTCGACCTATCTACAAAACTAGGTGCAAAGAAAGTAGGAAGTCATTTTGGAATTTTAACTACAAAAGATGATAATGATCCAATTATTAAAAAAGAAAGAGTAAATCAAAATATTTCCAATTGGCATGAAATCGCTATTTACGCCAAAAGCAGAGGAGTAGAATGTATGTTATGGGAGCCAATGTCAATAAGTAGAGAACTCGGTGAAACGATTCCGAAATGCAAGGAACTACAAGATGCAGTTAACTTAAACTCCCCATTACCATTTAAATTGTGCCTTGATGTAGATCATGGTGATATTTCGTCAAAAGATCCAAATGATTTGAATCCATATCAATGGCTAGAAAATTTTGTAAACGATTCGCCAGTAATTCATTTAAAACAAAGTTTAAATGACAAAGGAGGTCATTGGCCATTTACAAAAGAATACAATGAAAGAGGAAAAATCATACCATCTAAAGTTATAAATATTTTAAAGAATCATGGCATTGAAGATGTTGATTTAGTGCTTGAATTAAGTTTTAGAGAACGTCAGCCAATAGATAGCATGGTGCTTGAAGTTCTAAAAGAGTCTGTTGATTTCTGGAAAGATAGTATTACAAATTAAGTTTATTAATGAATATAATAATAACACTAGCGGGACATTCAAGGAGATTCAAGGAAGCTGGGTATAAAGTTCCAAAGTTTTTAATTGAAATTAATGGAAAAAGGATGCTTGAGCATGTTATTGAAATGTTTGATGCTAACGATAATTATTACTTTATATTAAATGAAGAACAAAATATTGCTTTCCCTGAAACCCAAAACTGGTTAAAAGCTTTAGTTAAAAATTGCAATATTATTGTTATTCCCCCTCATGAAATTGGGCCTGTTTATTCAATCTTAAATATTTCAAATATTGCTAAATCAGATCCAGTGATAATTTCTTATTGTGACTTTATTGTTGACTGGGATTATGGAAAGTTTAAAAATGATATTTTAAATTATTCGGCTGCTATTCCAGCATTCAAAGGCTTCCATCCAGCATCTTTTGGTAATACAAAATATGCCTATTTGAAAGTCAATGATGATATGGAAATGGTTGAGCTTAAAGAAAAGAATTCATTTACTAACGATAGAGTTAATGAATTTGCATCCGCTGGGATATATTACTTTAATTCTTGGGAGTTATTTAAAACAACAGCCGATGAACTAATGATAAATGGATTTGGTAATTTAAATGAGGCATATGTTAGTTTACTTAACAATATTTTAGTAAAAAATGGAGAGAAAGTAAAGGTAACAGAAGTAAATAAATTTATATGCTGGGGTACTCCTGAAGATCTTTCTTCTTATCAATTTTGGTCAAAATATTTTTTGACTAATTCGAATTTAGAACAAAATCAATCTTCACCTGAAATCTATTATAGCCAAACAAATATAATACCAATGGCTGGAAGAGGATCTAGATTTAAAAAAGAACATTATAATGTAATAAAACCCCTGATTCAAATTGGAAAAGAGCCAATGTTTCTCAAATCTAGCAATTCCATGCCTAGTGTTAAAAAATGGATTTTTTTATTTAGGTCAGATGAAATAAATAAACATAATATTGTTGATCGAGTAATCAATGAAAATTTCGAACTTCCTAAAATAATCCCTGTTTACGAGGAAACAAGCGGTCAAGCAGCCACTTGTTTATTGGCAAAAAGCGAAATAGAGAAAAATAATCCTTTACTAATTGCATCATGTGATTATATTACAATTTATAATCAAAATAAATGGGAATCTTTAATTAATGATACTACAATTGATATAGCAATTTGGACTTATAGAATGGGTGCAATGTTAACAAAAAATCCAAATGCTTTTGCTTATTGTAAAACTGAAGATAATAGTAACATTATTACTCAAATAGTTGAAAAAAGTACTATTTCAAATGACCCACAAAATGACCCGTTATTAGTTGGAACATTTTGGTTTAGAAATTCAAGGGATTTTATATATTCAGCTGAAAATGCAATCGAAAATGATATTAATATCAATGGAGAACATTATATCGGCAATAGTTTAAATACGCTCATAAAAAATGGGAAAAAGATCGTGATTTTTGATATTGAACAATGGATATCATTAGGGGACCCGTTTGAACTAGAAGTTTATTACTATTGGGAAGAACATTTTTATAATAAATATAAAATTTCAAATTGATGAGAGCAGTAGTTTTGACTTCAAATAAGCAATTAGAAATATTGAATGTTGAAAAACCAACTATACAGTCTGACGAATGCTTATTATCAATTAAATATGCTGGTATATGTTCGTCAGATATTTACAGAGCGTTTGATAATGGTGCCTATTTTTATCCATTAATCATGGGGCACGAATTTTCAGGAGAAATTATTTCAATTGGAACTAGTGTAATAAATTTCGAAATAGGAGATAGAGTAGTTGCTTTTCCTTTAAAACCGTGTTTTAAATGTGATTCTTGTCAGAATAAATTATATGCACAATGTGTACAGTATGATTATTATGGGTCTAGATGTAATGGAGCATTTTCAGAATTTCTAAATGTTAAATCATGGAATTTATTAAAAGTACCAGAAGGTGTTTCA
>Ga0315906_10011433_pt1 | contig 10348 bp, 9 predicted proteins | sample LakEriMetagenome_4_FD_203526 | JGI IMG/M metagenome (GOLD analysis project Ga0315906, IMG submission 203526) | Freshwater fungal communities from buoy surface, Lake Erie, Ohio, United States - Buoy 2 MA122 | ecosystem: Environmental > Aquatic > Freshwater > Lake > Lake biofilm | place: USA: Lake...
TGGCCGACAACCTCAAGAACTTCGGCGCGTTCATCCCGGGATACCGGCCCGGCAAGCGGACCGCCGACTATCTGGAGCGGGTCATGGAGCGGATCACCTACGTGGGCGCCGGATTCCTGGCGCTGGTGGCGGTGATCCCCACCATCGTGGGCGGGGCGTTGGGGATCCCGGCGCAGATCGCCAGCTTCTACGGCGGAACGGGGCTATTGATCGCGGTGAGCGTCGCCTTCGATCTCGTTCAGAAGATCGACAGCCACCTGGTCATGCGCAACTACACGGGACTCCTGGAAAAATCCTGACACCTGCGCCGATCGGCGGAGCTTCGACGGTCCGACATCCGCCCCCCGTGCCTGCGAAAATGCCATGCGGATCATCCTCATCGGTCCTCCGGGGGCGGGCAAAGGCACGCAGTGTCAGAGGCTGGTCGACCTGTTGGGCGTTCCGCACCTGTCGACGGGCGAGATGCTCCGGGCGGCCGTGCGGGCCGGCACGCCCGAGGGCGTCCAGGCCGCCCGGTACATGGAGCAGGGGCAGCTGGTGCCTGACCCGCTGATCGTGGGCATGGTCACGAGAAGGCTCGAGTCGGCCGACTGCCGGGACGGATGCCTCCTGGACGGTTTTCCCCGGACGCTTCCCCAGGCAGAGACGCTCGACGAACTCCTCGAGCGACGGGCGATGAGCGTCGACGTCGTGATCGAACTGGCCGTGCCGCGCGACGAGCTCGTGCGCCGCATGCTGGCCCGCAAGCGGGCCGACGACGACCCCGCGATCTTCGCCCGACGGATCACCAGCTTCGAGGTGCAGACGGCGCCGTTGCTCGACTACTACTGCCGGCAGGGCAAGCTGGCGAGCGTCGACGGTCTCGGCACCGCGGAGGAGATCTTCGAGCGGGTCAAGGCGGCCGTGCGGCGATTCGAGCGGTCGGCTGGGGGGCGAGGTCGTTGATGTGGCCCGCTGACCGGGCTGTATACTGCGGGAGCCGGGCGTGCTCGCGGCCCGGCGGACAATCATGATTCGGGCGGTCACGGCGTCCCGATGCGACCGCTCCTTGCCGCATGGTGCTCAAGACGTGGTAAATCTTCGTTCGGCTCGTGAAATCGCGCTCATGAGGCGGGCGGGACTGGTCGTCTGGGGCGCCCACCGCGTCGCGGCGGCGCTCGTACGGCCCGGCGTGACCACGCGGGAGATCGACGAGGCCGTGGACCGATTCTTCGCCGAAAAGGGCGCGGTCGCCTTGTTCAAGGGGGTGCCCGGCAAGGTGCCGTTTCCGGCGGCCTGCTGCATCTCGGTCAACGACGAGGTGGTGCACGGCATCCCCGGGGATCGGGTGCTGCTCGCGGGCGACGTGGTCAGCATCGACACGGGCTGCAGCGTCGACGGCTGGTGCGGCGACTCGGCCGTCACGCATCCCGTCGGGGAGGTGGCCGCCGACGTGCGGCAGCTGCTCGACTGCACGTCCGGGGTGCTGGAGCTCGCGATCCAGCTGATGGCCACCCGCAGCCGCTGGAGCGACGTGGCCACGGAGATGGCGAACTACGTCCGCGACCACGGATTTTCCGTGGTCGAGAACTTCGTCGGCCACGGCATCGGTCGCAAGATGCACGAGGACCCGCAGGTGCCGAACTTCTGCACTCCGGCATTCCGAAAGAACCACGATTTCGAGCTCGAGCCGGGCCTGGTCATCGCCGTCGAGCCGATGGTCAACATGGGGACGAAGAAGGTCCGCGTGCTGGCGGACAGCTGGACGCAGGCCACCGTGGATGGCCGGCCGAGCGCCCATTTCGAGCACACCGTGGCGATCACGGATGCCGGGCCCGTCGTGCTGACCGCCGCCCCCGTCGGCGGCGAGACGGTGGGCGATGGCGGGGCTGTCGAGGCGGTCGCCTGATCGAGTCCGTCCGGGTGGGCCGCCCCGTGGGGCCGCCCGCCGCCGCCCCGCGGCTCGTTTCCGGCCAGGGCGGAATCGGCTTTTTTGGCCGCGATCGTCGCCCCCCTTGTGAACGCCTCGGTCGGCTTTCTATAGTTTGGGACTCTCCCGATCATCCGATTCCTGTCGAAGGCGTGGCCGGCCGTGGCCACGGGCTTTCCCATGAAGGTTCGCGCCAGCGTGCGTCGCATGTGTGACAAATGCAAGATCGTGCGGCGTCGCGGCGTCGTGTTCGTGGTGTGCGCCGACCCACGGCACAAGCAGCGGCAGGGATGAAGATGCACGGAGAGGGGTTCGTCGACGGACTGCCGTCCGCTCCGGGACGTCGCGTCGCGGGCCGCCGTGCTGCGATCCGATTCATGACGTCTGGATCGAGCGTGTCTGCCGTCGCCCGTGGGGCGGCGGTGGCTGCCTCGACCAGGCCGCCGTTCCCCGCCAGTTCGTTTCGAACCCGTCATCCGTCGCCAGGTTGTGCGGCAGTCACCGTGCTGCGACCTTCGCACGCCCCTGACTACAGCACCGTTCCAACCACATCCGCGTCCTAGCACTGCCAAGGCCGACGCGGCCCCGATATCTACTGGATCGCTCACATGCCCCGACTGCTCGGTGTCGACATCCCATCCGAAAAAAAGACGGTCTTCTCGCTCCAATACCTCTACGGGGTCGGACAGCGAGTGGCCCGCGAACTCTGCCACAAGGCCGGCGTCGATCCGCTGGGAAAAGCCCGCGATCTGCACGAGGACGAGTTGGCGCGTCTGGCGGCGCTGCTCGACAAGGATTACGTGGTCGAGGGGCAGCTCCGGCGGCAGGTCGCCCAGGACATTTCCCGTCTCAAGGACATCGGCAGCTACCGAGGCCTGCGGCATCGCCGCGGCCTGCCCGTCCGCGGCCAGCGGACGCGGACGAACGCCCGCACCCGCAAGGGGCCCAAGAAGACCGTGGCCGGCAAGAAGGGCGTCAAAGACCTGAAGTGACCGACACCACCGCGAGACCGCGGCCGATGCCGCTCGCGATCGGCGGGCGGCCCGCGCGTCCGATCCCCGCTCCCTGAATCCTCCCTCCAGCACCTCACTCCCTGAACACTCGGCGGAATCCATGTCCAAGGTCGCCAAAGCCAAAAAGAAGAGCGTTTCGGCGGGAATCGCCTACATCAACGCCAGCTTCAACAACACCACGGTCACCATCACCGACCCCCGCGGTGACACGCTCTGCTGGGCCAGCGGCGGCACCTGCGGCTTCAAGGGGAGCCGCAAGGGCACGCCGTTCGCCGGCCAGTGCGCCGCGCAGCAGGCGGCGGAGAAGGCAGCCAAGTTCGGCGTCAAGGACCTCGAGGTGCGGGTCTGCGGGCCGGGCAGCGGCCGCGAGAGTGCGATCACCGCGCTGCAGGCCGCGGGCATGAACGTCAAGAGCATCGAGGACATCACACCACTCCCCCACAACGGCTGCCGGCCCCCGAAGAAGCGGCGGGTCTAGTCGCGACATTCCGGCGTCCGTCGCCGTCGCGCACCGTGGGTGCCGGCCGGCCGCCGGCCTCCCGTCACACGCCTCCACACACCGATCGTCAGGGCCGGTTCACTCCGGCCGTCATTCCACCCGAGCGAAAAGAAGCGAAGAACAAGAACGATGGGACGCATCACCGGTCCGGTCTGTCGCCTGTGCCGTCGAGACGGCCTGAAGCTGTTTCTCAAGGGGAGTCGTTGCGACACTCCCAAGTGCGCCTTCGAGCGTCGTGCCACGCCCCCGGGCATGGTGCAGAAGCGGAGGTCGAAGCCGACCGACTACGGCCTGCATCTCCGCGAGAAGCAGAAGGTCAAGCACTACTACGGGGTGCTCGAGCGGCAGTTCCGCACCTACTTCGCCCGGGCGGAGAGGGGCACGGGCAATACCGGCGAGACGCTCATGTCGTTGCTCGAGCGACGCCTCGACAACATCGTCCATCGGCTGGGCTTCTCCGCGTCTCGGGCGGGCGCGCGGCAGTTCGTGCTGCACGGGCACATCACCGTCAACGGCCGGCGGGTCGACGTCCCCAGCTATCTCGTCAAGGCGGGGGACATCATCCGGGTGAAGAACCGCAAGCCGAGCCTGCAGTTGGTGCACGCGGCGCTGGCCGAGTCCCGCCGGGACGTGCCCGATTTCCTGTCGCGGAGCGAGGGGGGCGTGCCGGAAGGTCGAGTCGATCGCCTGCCCGTCGCCGACGACGTGTCGATCCCCGTTCAGGCCAACCTCATCATCGAGTTGTGCTCCAAGTAGCCGCGTCGGTCCGCGAATCGCCTCAGGTCGTCAACGAGCAGCGCCGTCCGCGAGACGGCGAGAACCACACCACAAGGAGTTCCGCATGCATATCCGCTGGCGAGGTCTCGAACTGCCCGGTTCGGTCGTGCCCGATCAGAAGACGCTCACGGGCACCTACGGCAAGTTCGTGGCGGAGCCCTTCGAACGCGGCTTCGGCACCACCGTCGGCAACAGCCTGCGGCGGGTCTTGCTCTCCAGTCTCGAGGGCAGCGCCGTCACGCAGATCAAACTCGGCGGCGCGCTGCACGAGTTCACGACCATCAAGGGCGTCCTCGAGGATGTCACCGACATCGTGCTGGCGGTGAAGAGCCTCGTCGTCAAGAACCACAGCGATTCGACCCGCGTCATCCGGGTCGAGCGGAGCACGCGCGGGCCGATCACGGCCGCCGACATCCAGACCGACGAGGCCGTCGAGGTCATCAACAAGGATCTCGTGCTCGCCACGCTCACGGACGACGTGCCGTTCGAGCTGGAGATGGTCGTCGAAAACGGCCGCGGCTACGTGCCTTCGAGCGAGCAGGGGCAGGTGTCCCAGGAAATCGGCATCATTCCGGTCGACGCCGTGTTCAGCCCGGTGACGCGGGTGAAGTACGAGGTCGAGGAGACCCGCGTCGGCCAGAAGACCAACTACGACCGCCTGACGCTGGAGATCTGGACCAACGGCACGGTCACGCCGGAGATGGCGCTCGTCGAGGCGGCCAAGATCCTCCGCAAGCACCTCAATCCGTTCGTCGGCTACACCAAGCCGGGCCCGGCCGTGAGCCTGGCCGCCCCGGGAGGAGTGCTGGCGATCGAGGCGCCGCTCGAGAGCCGTCTCGGGATGCTCGTGTCGGATCTGCGGCTGTCGCTGCGGGCCAGCAACTGCCTGGAAGAGGCGGGGATCTCCACGCTGCGGGAGCTCGTGTCGCGGACCCGCGAGGAGCTTCTCGAGCTGCGGAATTTCGGCGAGACATCGCTGGAGGAGATCGAGGCGAAGTTGCGGGACCATTCGCTCCATCTCGGCATGCAGCTGCCGGCCGGGGCCGAGGCCTGACGTCGCCGTCCAGGGGGCGGCGTCACCGGGCGGACAGCCTTCGAGCAGGAAATCACGAATCTAACGTCAGCAGAAACGACAGAGGAACATCATGCGTCACCGTCGCAAGGGCCGTGTCCTTGGAAGAAGTCCAGCCCACCAGCGGGCGTTGCTCCGCAATCTCGCGTCGGCGCTCATGCTCACCGAGCGCGAGTCGGAGGCCGACGAGGTCGGGGCGCCGAAGGTGGCTGGCCGGATCGTCACGACCCTCGCGAAGGCCAAGGAGGTGAGGCCGCTCGTGGAGCGGTGCATCACGATCGCCAAGCGGGGGCTCGCCGCCGGGGAGAAGGCGAAGGCGTTCGGCACCGACGCGGCCCGCGATTCCGCCGAATGGAAGAAGTGGCGGGGCAGCAGCCAGTGGACCCAGTGGGCGAAGGCGGTGTCGCCCGCGGTCGTCGCCCGCAGGCGGGTCGTCACGCTGCTCGGCGACAAGCAGGCGGCCCGGATCGTGTTCGAGCGGATCGCCCCCCGGTTCGTCGATCGGCCCGGCGGCTACACCCGGATCCTGAAACTCGCCACCCCCCGGCTCGGCGACGCCGGCCCTCGGGCGATCCTGGAGTTCGTGGGGGCGGACGCGGCCGGCGGCCGTCCGCAGGCCCCCAAGGTCGACGCGGCCCGCACGGCGCGCCGCTGAGGCGGCTTCCGGCATCCGCCCGAGAAACCGTATTTTTGCCTCTCGCCTGCGGCCGGGATGCCGATCATAATGGGAGTGGGGTCTCGTCGGCATGCCGGATGGCTGCCGCATCCGATCCATCGCCGCCCGGCAGCGCAGCGTCCGTGGCGGTCCGGTGATCGGAACGACGCGGCCCGGTGAGGTCACGCTGCTCCCGGAGGCCCCTCCGATGCCCCGCGTCGCACTTCGACCGACACAGTCGTGGCGCGTGTCGAGCGGCATCGTGACCGGCGCGGCGGTCGCGGTCGCGTTGGCGTTCGTGCCGGTCCGCGGCGCCGAGCGCGGCAAGGCGGGCGGCAAGTCCGATCACTCCGGCATTCCGCAGGTGAAGTTCATCAACGAGCGGATGGCGGCCGGCTGGGCCGACGCCAGGCTGAAGCCGTCCGAGCCGGCGACCGATGCCGAGTGGTGCCGTCGGGTCCACCTCGACGTCATCGGCAGGATACCGACGGTCGAGGAGCTGCAGAAGTTCGTCGGAGACCAGGGGTCGAACAAGCGGCTCGAACTCGTCGATCGGCTGCTGGGCGACGAGTATGTGGACGAGTACGCGCGGAATTGGACCGACATCTGGACGACGATCCTCATCGGCCGCGACGTGGACAACGAGATGGTCAGCCGACCCGGCATGCGGCAGTGGCTGCGGCGCTCGTTGTCCAAGAACATCCCCTACGACCGCTTCATGGAGGAGCTCGTCACCGCCACGGGCGCCACCAAGAGCGACAAGGACGCGGACCAGTTCAACGGTGCCGCCAACTTCCTCAGCGGCAAGCTGCAGGAGGGCGGCGTGCAGGCCACGGTCAAGACGGCGCAGATCTTCCTGGGGCTCCAGGTGCAATGCACCCAGTGCCACACCCATCCCATCGATTCGTCGAAGCGCCAGAACCAGTTCTGGGAGATGAACGCCTTCTTCCGCCAGACGCGGGCCCTGCGCCGGTTCGGCGGTGGCAGGCAAATCCAGTGGATCGAACTGGTGGACGAGGATTTTCCCGGCGAGGGGCGCGCCGCGCCGCAGGCACAGCCGCCGCATGACGAGGCGGAGATCTACTACGACGACAGGAACGGCACCAAGAAAGTCGCGTTCCCCGTGTTCGTCGACGGCACGGCGATCTCGAAGAGCGGGCTGCTCCCCGGCGAGCTCCCCAACGGCGGGAAGTTCGGGGTGCATCGACGCAAGGAACTTGCGGCGCTCATCAAGGCGAGCCCGCTCCTGCCCAAGGCGATCGTGAATCGGATGTGGGCCCACTTCCTCGGCTACGGGTTCACCAAGCCGATCGACGATCTCGGCGAGCACAACGCGGCATCGCATCCGGAGCTGCTCGACGGCCTGGCGGAACGGTTTCGCGAGGACAGCTTCGACCTCAAGCGGCTGATCCGCTGGATCGTGCTCTCCAGCCCGTACTCCCTGTCGAGCAAGGCGACGAAGGCCAACCAGGGCGACGACCCTTCGCTCGGCGAGCAGCCGAAGTTCACGCACTTCTACCTGCGGCAGATGCGGGCCGAGGAGCTCTACGAGTCGCTGCTGACGGCGACCCAGGCCAACCAGGCCCAGGGAGCCGACGAGGCCGCCGCCGAGAAGGACAAGTGGCTCTCGCAGTTCGTCATCGCCTTCGGCACCGACGAGGGGGACGACGCCACCACGTTCAACGGGTCGATCCCGCAGGTGCTGATGATGTTCAACGGCGACCTCATCAAGGCGGCGATCAAGCCCCAGCAGGGCGGCTTCCTCAACGTCGTGGCGGCCGGCAACCTCTCCTACGAAGCAAAGGTCGACCTGCTGTATCAGGCGTCTCTGGCCAGAAAGCCCCAGGGCAGGGAGGTCACCGCTGCCAAGGCGATGCTCATGGCCCGCAAGGGAGACGTTCTCAGCACCCTCCAGGACGTCTGGTGGGCCGTGCTCAATTCCAACGAGTTCATCCTCAACCACTGATCGCGCGGGCCCCGGCCGCACGCGTTCCGCATTCCCCCTCACCGACGGTCGGGTCTTCACAGGAGTCTCCCCCATGTCCAGCACCTTCCGCCTGCCCGCCGGCATGAACCGCCGGCATTTCATGAGCCACCTCGCCGGTGCGGCCGCCCTGGCCGGCCCGGCCACGGCCTTCACCAATTCGCTGCTGGCCAACGCCACCGACCTCAAGAAGCGGCACAAGTCCGCGATCCTGCTGTGGATGGGGGGAGGCCCCAGCACGATGGACATCTGGGACCTGAAGCCGGGCGCCCCGACCGGCGGCCCCTTCAAGCAGATTTCGACGAGCGCCGACGGCATCGCCATCTGCGAGCACATGCCGATGATGGCCAAGCAGATGCACCAGATGTCGATCGTCCGGTCCATGAGCACCCGTGAGGCCGACCACATGCGCGGCCGCTACTTCATGCACACCGGCTTCCCGCCCGTTTCGGACGTGGAGCACCCCGGCTACGGATCGCTCATCGCGCACGAGCTCGCCGAGAAGGTGTCGGAACTCGAGATCCCGCCGTTCGTCTCCGTGGGGAGCGGCAGCGTCGGGCCCGGTTTCCTGGGCATGACGTGGGCCCCGTTCGTGGTCGATTCCAACGGCAACGTCCGCAACCTCGACATGGGGATCGACCCGACGAGGCTGTCGCAGCGGCTGGAGATGCTGGCCACGATCGAGAACAAATTCATCGGTGAGAAGCGGGGCGGATCCGCCGAGGATCACAAGAAGGTCCTGGAGAAGACCGTCAGGCTGATGAACAGCAAGCAGATGGAAGCCTTCAAGGTGATGAAGGAGCCGAAGGAGGTGCAGGAGCGGTATGGCGCGACCGGTTTCGGCCGCGGCTGCCTGCTCGCCCGCCGGCTCGTGGAGGCGGGAGTGCCGTTCGTCGAGGTGGACCTCGGCGGCTGGGACAACCACGCCGACATCTTCCCCACGCTCGCCGATCGCAAGCTCCCCGAGCTCGACAAGGCGATGAGTGCGCTGGTGAGCGACCTGGCCGATCGTGGCCTGCTCGACGACACCGCCATCATCTGGATGGGAGAGTTCAGCCGCACGCCGACGATCAACGCCGGGGCGGGGCGGGATCACTGGGCCCGCAGCTGGAGCGTGGTGGTCGGAGGCGCCGGGTTCAAGCGGGGCGTCGTGGTGGGCGAGACGAGCTCCGACGGCAAGGAAGTCGTGGGCGATTCCTACTCGTCGCAGGACGTCATGGCCAGCGTGCTCAAGTCGCTGGGCATCTCCCTCCAGACGACGTTCACGGCGAAGAACGGCCGGCCGATGAAGATCGCCAACGCCGGCAGGGTGATCGAGGAGCTGTTCAGCTGAGCGAGTCCGCGGAGCGGTCCGTCGTCCGGGCTTCCGGCGGGATCGTCGGCGCCCCGGGAACGACGGGCACGGTGCTGCGGCTGGTCGGACCGGTCCTCATCGAGCAGGTTCTCGCCCTGTCCGTCGGCTTCACCGACAAGTGGCTGGCGGGGAATCTCCTCGAGGGCGCCGAGCCCCTGGCGGCGGTCGGGCTGGTGGCCTATTGCCTCGGCTTCCTGCCCGCCCTGTTCGCCGTGCCGGCCGTGGCGGCCACGGCGCTGGTGGCGCGGGGCGTCGGTGCCGGCGATGCGGCCGCGGCGCGACGCGCGGCCACCCAGTCGCTGCTTGTGGGAGTCGCCGTGGTCGCGGCGGTGCTCCTGCTCGTGGCGGTCGCCGGCGGCCGGTTCGTGGAAGCGCTCGGACTGCCGTCGGAAAGCACGGCGCTGGCCCGCCGCTATCTGGCCATCGTCCTGCCGGCGCTGCCGGCGATGATGCTGATCCACGTCGGCGTGGCGGTGCTTCGCGGCGCTGGCGACATGTGGGCGGGCCTGCTCTCCATGTCGGTCGTCAATCTCGTCAATGCGGCGGCGAGTTTCGCCCTGGCCACGGGATTCGCCGGCCTGCCGCGGCTGGGGTGGGACGGCCTGGCCTGGGGGACCGCCCTGGGCTACACCCTCGGCGCCGCCTGCGTCGTCGTGCTGCTGGCGCGTCCCGGCCACGGACTCCGGCCGGTCCTCGCGGAATGGCGTCCCGACCCCGGCTGGCTTCGCCGCATCCTCCACGTGGGCATTCCCGCGGGCGTGGATGCCGTCTCCAACGCCGTCTGCCATCTCGGCTTCCTGTCGATCGTGAACCGGCTGGGCGACGTGGCCGCCGCGGCCCACTCCGTGGCCATCACCATCGAGTCGCTCGCCTTCCTGCCCGGCAGCGCCTTCATGGTGGCCGCCGGCACGATGGCGGGGCAGTTTCTCGGCGCGGGCGACGAGCGGCGGGCCCGCCGGAGCGTCTGGCAGGCCGCGGTCGCCTGCCTGGGACTCATGGCCGCGGCCGGTGCGGTCTTCCTGGCGACGGCCGACGGGCTGGCGGGCTGGTTCGTCGGCGGCGCGGCGCGGCAGCCGGACGTGGCA
>Ga0315906_10011439_pt1 | contig 10345 bp, 7 predicted proteins | sample LakEriMetagenome_4_FD_203526 | JGI IMG/M metagenome (GOLD analysis project Ga0315906, IMG submission 203526) | Freshwater fungal communities from buoy surface, Lake Erie, Ohio, United States - Buoy 2 MA122 | ecosystem: Environmental > Aquatic > Freshwater > Lake > Lake biofilm | place: USA: Lake...
CTTCAATTATCTCAACTCTCCGGACGATGTGTACGTTTCGCAGGCACAGATAAAGTTATACGGTCTTCAGACGGGAGATACCCTGGAAGGCAGTATTCGTCCGCCCCGCGATGGCGAAAAATACTTTCCGCTTATAGCCGTCAATAAAATTAACGGACGTGATCCGGAATGGGTTCGGGACAGGGTTCCTTTTAAATACCTCACTCCCCTATTTCCTAACGAGAAGTTCAAGCTGGCCGATAATAACAGCAACATATCCATGCGCATAATGGATTTATTTGCTCCGATAGGAAAAGGACAACGCGGTATGCTGGTAGCACAGCCTAAAACAGGAAAAACAACCTTGTTGAAGGATGTGGCCAATGCCATTGCGCAAAATAATCCGGAAACATACCTAATTATTTTGCTTATCGATGAGCGCCCCGAAGAAGTGACCGATATGAAACGCAGCGTGCGCGCAGAGGTAATCGCTTCTACTTTCGACGAACCGGCAGAACGCCATGTAAAAATCGCCAACCTTGTGCTTGAAAAGGCCAAGCGAATGGTAGAATGCGGTCACGACGTTTGCATTCTTCTAGACTCCATTACCCGTCTTGCTCGCGCGTACAACACCGTAGCGCCTGCGTCGGGAAAAGTGCTAACAGGTGGGGTGGATGCCAATGCCTTGCACAAGCCGAAGCGTTTCTTCGGTGCCGCGCGCAATATTGAAAATGGTGGTTCGCTCTCCATTATTGCCACTGCGCTTACAGAAACCGGTTCTAAGATGGATGAAGTTATCTTCGAAGAATTTAAAGGAACGGGTAATATGGAATTGCAACTCGACCGAAAACTCAGCAACAGGCGCATTTACCCGGCAATCGACATTCTTGCCTCGGGTACTCGACGGGAAGACCTGCTGCTGGACAGAGATGTGCTTCAGCGCATCTGGATTTTGAGAAAACATCTGGCTGATATGAACCCGGTGGAAGCGATGGAATTTATCAGCAGTAGAATTAACAATACCATGAGCAATGAGGAGTTCCTCGTTTCCATGAATAGCTAAAACCTCTATTTTGAAATTAAGCAATACACTGTTCGCTGCATCTTGGAGTATTGCATGGCTACTCCTTCGAATCCTGTGCGGTGAACTTGGCCCAGGAAAAACAGGAATTAAATTGGGGATGCTGTTGCATATGCTCTTTCTCATCATCCTTCCAATTCGTGCATTATTTATTACCCGTTTTCGTGGCGATTTGGGGCTATTGGCAGATGTGAAGGAAGCACTCAGGCCTTCTGTCATTTATGTGATATTGGTAACCGGTATGATATTCGTTTATTACAATTTTGCCAACCCAGAATTTATAAGACAGTTGCGCATTGAGACCGAACAAAAATTACTTTCTTCAGTTCCCGATGATAAGAGCTATGAGGCCATGCAAAAAAAAGACCCATTTCTCAGAGCAATCGACCGTAACGAGTACCTTGAGCAAAAGCGACAACTTCACGATACTATATTTTCTCTAGAATTGCTCATACCTTTGAGCCTATTGTCACTAAGTGTAGTAGCTGCTATATTTGGATTGATTGTTACAGTGTTTTTTAGGGCGTTATATCGGAAATATTTAGGTTAACAAGCGCTAAAATTCAATTCCCTACGTTGTTGTACCTTTGGGCATTCATGATAGCGAAACGCATTTTCACATTATTGCTATTGGCATCCTCGGCAAACCTTCTCTTTGCTCAGGAAAATGCCCGTGGTCTTAATCTGCCTAAATTCGATTACAGGCATTATCATTTCGGTTTTTTGCTCAGTATGAATCGTTCAGACTTTACGATGCGATATAATCCCGACTTTACTTTCGGCGATAGTCTGATGAGTGTTGACAATATTTCCCAGCCCGGTTTTAATCTGGCTCTCTTGGCTAGCTTGAACTTTACGAAGAATATAAATTTGCGCTTTGTCCCGGGGCTTAGCTTCCAGGACAGATCGCTTAAATACCGATTTCTTCAAGCCAGTGGCAGAATCACTGAAACAACCAAACGAGTTGAATCTGTATTTCTTGATTTTCCGCTTTTGCTCAAACTCCGAACCAATCGCGTGGGAAATGTAGCTGCTTACGCCCTTATCGGAGGAAAATTCAGCCGCGACATGCAAAGCCAGAAAGACGTTAATCAGGAAGTGGAAGACGAGCTAATCGTTAAAATTAAGGACGTAGATTGGTCTCTCGATGTCGGTGGAGGTGTCGACTTCTTTCTGACGTATTTCAAATTTGGAATTGAATTGAAAACCGGATTTGGATTCCCGAATCTTCTAATCCCGGAAGACCATAAATTTTCCACGCCATTCAGTTCACTTCGCACACGAACCTTTGTTTTCTCCTTCACATTTGAAGGTTAAGGTCCCCTTAGGCGTGTTACCTAAATCATGCAACTACCCAGGCACTACACCCCACGATGGATAATCTTCTTAACAGATAGTTTTATTGTCCTTCTGGCTTATGTATTGGCCTATTTCATACGTTTCGAATTTACTCCTCCCCGGTTTGAAGTAGAACTGGCATTTGCCTTCCTGCCTTGGTTTATGCTAATTCGACTTGGCAGTTTTTTATTAGTAAAACTTTACGCGGGTATTATTCGATACACAGGTACGCAGGATACGCGGAAAATTTTCTTCACACTGCTTGCTGGCAGTCTAGTATTTATCGTACTTAATCAATGGCGGTTTCATTTCGATGATGGCAAGTATTATCTGCCTAATTCCATCATTGCCACCGAATTTCTTTTAAGTCTTTCAGCGCTGGTTACCATGAGGCTGGTTGTGAAATTTATGTATTCAGAACTTCGCGGAACGGGATTACCCAGAAAAAAAGTTTTGATTTATGGCGCAGGAGAAGCCGGCCTGATTGCTAAGCGAACCATAGATCAAGACGCGGCAAGCGGGATGATGGTAGCCGGTTTTATAGATGATAATCCGAAAAAATCCAATAAGACAATAGAAGGGAAAACAATTTATCCGGCGGAGAAACTTAGCGAAATCCTGGAAAAGGAAGAAATTAATGAGCTAATCATAAGCATTGCCCGATTACCCCGGGAGAAAAAGCAGGAGATAGTATCCACAGCAATTTCCAAAGGGGTAAAGGTACTAACCGTACCTCCTCCGAAAAGCTGGATTAACGGGGAACTCAGTGTATATCAGATTCGAAATCTTCGCATCGACGATCTTCTCGGCAGAGAGCCTATTCAATTGGATAATTACAATGTTCTGGAATATATAAAAGGTCGCACGGTGCTTGTAACCGGGGGAGCGGGTTCTATAGGCTCAGAACTGGTTAGGCAAATCGCATATTATGCTCCGGCCAGGCTGGTTGTTTTCGACCAGGCCGAGTCTCCACTGTACGAGCTGCAACAAGAGCTTAGTCGGCAGGGAATGGACAAATCAATTGACTGGGTAATCGGGGATGTCCGTCAATATGACAGGCTTAAACGACTTTTCGAACACTTTCGCCCTCAGGTAGTTTTTCACGCCGCGGCCTATAAGCATGTGCCCCTTATGGAAGATAATCCTTCCGAGGCAGTACTTGCCAATGTTCTGGGTACGCGCAATGTATCTGATCTTTCCGATCTTTTCAATGTAGAGAAATTCGTGTTTATTTCTACTGACAAAGCAGTTAACCCCACCAATGTTATGGGCGCTACCAAGCGTGTGGCAGAAATGTACGTGCAGTCTAAATGCGGAAAATCCAAAACGGCCTATGTAACCACGCGTTTCGGCAATGTACTGGGTTCCACAGGTTCGGTAATTCCTTTGTTTAAAAGGCAGATTGAAGAAGGAGGGCCAATAACTATTACCCATGAAGAAGTTACCCGATATTTTATGACCATACCGGAAGCTGTTCAGCTGGTGCTAGAAGCAGGTAGTATGGGAGAAGGTGGAGAAATCTTCGTTTTCGATATGGGAAAATCAGTTAAGATTATAGACCTGGCCCGTCAAATGATCCGTCTTTCAGGACTGGAAGAAGGAAAGGACATCCGAATAGAAATATCCGGACTTAGGCCCGGCGAAAAGCTCTATGAAGAGCTTCTAAGTAATTCGGAGAATACATTGCAAACAGATCACCCTAAAATTTTGAAAGCCCGTGTCGCCGAGTTGGATTCTGAAATCGTCGCCAGGGAAACTGAAGAGCTCATTTCGCTGTTTAATACTCAAAATAATGAGCGCCTCGTGGCCAAGCTGAAAATAATGGTACCGGAATACATAAGTCAGAATTCGGAGTTTTCCAGCCTGGATCGCTAATTTTGGAATCACATTTTATCTAAGGAAGACAGGTTATGGCAGACAAAAACATAGAAATCGCTCAACTACAAAATGAAATAGGCAACTATATTGGAATGGGGACCAATAGCCTCGTATTCAGCTTTGAAGAACCCGACTCTAAAACTGTTCGTCTCAACCTTATTACAGTAAATCCAAGACATAATCAGAGTTTTTTGTTTCATAGTACCGATGGAAGCGACCGAAGTGATGCATTGCGTCATATGCTTGACTATGTAAAAACGTATAAAGACAAGGATAGTTCTTACACGATACAATGGAGCCTCAAGGAAGACGGAGCACTAAACACTAGTTATTTCCGTGCTAAAAACGTTTTGGGAGCGCTAGACAAGCTCTATTTCGACCGCGACCCGAATTCAATTATCGTTTTCAGCGTAATGCTGAATCCCATATCATAATGAACCCGAAAGCTGACTCTGCCGAAGAAGACAGCTATATTTCCATAGCCGGACATTGCAGCGAAATATACCGCGTAAAGGGAAGTAGGTTCATCGCTTTTGCCTGGCCGGTTTCTTGCGAGCCGGAGATAAAAAAACATATCGAAACACTTAGAAAGGAGTATTTCGATGCTACTCACCACTGCTATGCCTGGAGCCTGGGAAAAAACCGGGAAAAAAATCGGAGCCACGACGATGGAGAACCCGCAGGCACTGCAGGAAAACCTATTTACGGGCAAATTCTCTCTGCGGGTTACAGCGATGTACTGGTAGCAGTTGTTCGCTATTTCGGTGGTACAAAACTGGGTACTTCCGGACTAACAGACGCATACAAATTGGCCGCTAAGCATTGCCTTGAGAATTCGACACCGAGGCAGGCAGTATTGGAAAATACTTTCGATCTAGCCTTTCCTTACGAAAGGATGAATGAGGTGATGCGCCTGATTAAAGATATGGCGCTTCCCGTGGTAAATCCTGATTTTTCTACGGAATGCCGGCTTACTACGAAGATACGTTTGGGTAAGCAGTCGGCCTTTCGCGAAGCAGCCAATAAAATAGACAGATTACAGGTAGTTGACGAGCGTACTTCAGCTGAATGAACGAATAGCGTAAATTGCAGGCCCGTATGGAAAATATTAGAAAAACACATCTCGTAACCGGAGCAGCCGGCTTTGTGGGCCGCAACGTGGTTAAACGGCTGCTGGCCAGCACCAACGATTATATTATTGCCGTAGACGATCTGAGTGTAGGTGCCGCCCCGGCCGACTGGCTTGATTTGCCTTCGTATCGCGAAGGAGCAGGCTATTCCGTACATGGGGAAGATGAACGATTATTATTCGTGTACGAAGATATTCGGGAAGTATTGCGCGAAATTGGCGAAGATCTCCATCCATTTGCCGTAGGAAGAGGATTCAAAGGAAACAGAATCGCCGATGTATTTCACTTCGCTGCAATTGTGGGCGGACGTGCCAAAATAGACGGCGATCCTATGGCGGTGGCTCAGGACCTCAGCATCGACGCGGAACTCTTCGACTGGGTATGCCGTTACAAGCCCGAACGACTGCTCTACCCCAGCTCCAGCGCCGCCTACCCCATCGACCTGCAGAATACCGAAAACGCCATCGCACTGCGCGAAAGCGATATCAACTTTAAGCGCATGGGTGAACCCGACATGACCTACGGATGGAGCAAACTTACCGGAGAATTCCTGGCTAAAATTGCCGCCTCCCACTACGGTGTGAAAGTAACCTGCATTCGTCCCTTCAGCGGCTATGGCGAAGACCAGGATAATACCTACCCCGTGCCAGCCATTGCCGAGCGCGCGGCCAAAAAAGAAGACCCCTTTGTGGTGTGGGGAACCGGTTACCAAGGAAGGGATTTTGTGCACATCGACGATGTAATCGACTGCATGTTGCTCGCCATGGACAAGATCCACGACGGCAGCGCCATCAATATCGGCATGGGCAAACTCACCACCTTCCGCGAAATAATCGACGTGTTTACTTCCTTCGCCGGCTACAATCCGGAGATCAAAGCCCTTACCGACAAGCCCGTCGGCGTACACTCCCGCTATTGCGACATGAGCTACGTCCGGGAAAAACTCGGTTGGGAGCCCAAAATATCGGTGGAAGAAGGCATGCGAAGGGTATACGATGCCGCTGTAGCCAGACTGAAAGCCCATGGCCGGTAAGCAGCGCATTGTGTGCTTCGGTCCCGGTCCCGCTTTCAAAGGCGGTCTGGCCAATTACAACGCTTCCCTGGCTCTGGCCCTAGACCGCAGCGGCGAAGCCGAAGTCCATCTAGTATCGTGGACCCAGCAATACCCCGCCATCGTTCCCCGCGAATTCAAAGACACCAAAAGCAAGGGAAGCATGCTCGATGGCAGCGGCGTAACCGTTCATTACCTCACCGACTACAATCGCCCTTCCACCTGGAAAGAAACCGCGCGCCTCATCGCCTCGCTCAATCCCGACCAGGTCGTATTTCAATGGTCCATTGCCATTCAGGGACTGCCGATAGGTCGCATTATGGCGGGCATTAAAAAACGTTGCCAGGCCAGAATTGTCGCCGATTTGCATTTTGTCATCCAAAAAGAAGGCAGTCTCATTGACAAACCGCTTACCAGAGCCGGGCTGCGTCACGCCGACGCTTATATAACCCATTCACTCAAAACTCTCGAAGAACTGCGCAGTCTCTTCCCTACGCTGCGTTTCAGTCCTTCAGGTGAACCCGGAGCTCGCACCGTAATTCCATTATACCATCCGGTGTATGATATGTTTCGTCCGGATCCAGCGTTCGACCCTCAGGCATTCCGTCGGGAACATGGATTAAGGGAACACGTTTTTCTCTTTTTCGGGTTCATACGTAAATACAAAGGATTGCACCATGCCATCCGCGCATTCGCCGAAGTGGCGAAAGAACGCGACGATGTGAGTTTGCTTATTTGCGGGGAGAGTTTCTGGAATACTTTGGACGAGCGCAAGTGGACAACCCGGCTAAAGAAAGCCTTGTTCGGGGCGGCAAAGGCGGTATTCTTGCGGAGGCAAGACGACGAAAAAGACTACCGTCCGCTGGAATTGATCGATACACTGGACCTTCGCGACCGGGTGGCCTTATTCAACGATTTCGTGCCTAACGAAGAGGTACATAAGTACTTTCAGGCGAGCGACGCGGTAGTATTGTTTTACGAATACGCTACGCCAAGCGGAATAGAGAGCATGGCGTATAATTTCGGATTACCTATTTTGGCCACAGATGTAGGCCATTTCCCCGAAGTTATAAAGGACGGAGAAAATGGCTATTTAGCAAAAGCGGAAGACATTAACTCAATGACAAATGCCATGAGAAAATTTCTGGCACATCCCGTACCATCCGAGAAGATATCGTCGTTCGCAAAAAAATTAAGCTGGAAGGCCTACGCGGAGGCTATACTGCATAGAGGCATAAAAGAGTAATTGCCATCCTGCCACCTCCGAATCACTCCACCGCAATCCTCCTATGCTGCACAATTCCGTCTTTCTCGGCAACAAGTGTGTATAAACCCGATGAAAGCCCTCGAATGTCCAAACGCTCCGCCTGCTTCGAATTTGCAAGTACACTAATCGTCTTTGACCAAATTAACTTACCCGCAGTATCGAAAAGGCTAAATGTATGTAAACCGGAATGTGTCGTTATAAACTCTACGTTGGCAAAGTCGCTTGCCGGAATCGGATAAATGCGAAAATCTGTAATCACTTCGGGTTCATCCAGAGAGGTTACAATTACCTGCACGGGAACACGCTCTCCAACACAGGCAAACTGATCATTACTCACCTCCCACTCAAAAAAGAAATAGTAATACGCCTGCTGATTATTGCCGTTAATGTTGGTTCCTGTAATCGTAACAAAGTCTCCTACAGCATAGGGATAGGACTGTACAGAGCCTAATCCGTCTCTCCATAATTGCGGATCTCCCACCGTACGAATTCCATAATGCATGCCTGCCGGAATAGTAAAATTCAATTCCACCCGAGACTCGCCGTCAGGTATAGTAAAAACACCACTGGCAACCACCTGCCCCATATTATTAACCACTTCGATACTGCGATTACCTGCGCCGTTTGCAAAGACTTTTACAGAACGAAGGAGAATGTTCTCATGAACATCGAAAAGCAAATAGAAATTGGAATTGTTGTGGTACGCTCCCGTGGCATCACGATTAACTTTAGCTCCCTGGGCAATTTCAGCACCATGAAGTATGGCATCTTCCACCCAAAACGTAGTAGATTCTGTAATAAATGGACTCTGCCAGGAAGCACCGGTTCCCGTAGGCTCGGTATCGTCTTCATTAAGATACCACAACAAGTTCTCAGATGCTCCGTTAAAAGTAACCGATCCCGCCTCATCCAAAACGATATTTTCAATAAGCGGCGCATCAGGCGCATCGAAAACTACAACTTCTATATTTTCCGAATTAACCTGGTTACAAATGCCCATTATGGAAACGCTGTAAAGTCCGGATTCCTGCACAGTAAGCACTTGCGACGTACTTCCGTTGCTCCATAAATAATCGGAAGATGCCGGAGCAATAAGATCTACTGAATACCCTTCGCAAAACTCCAATTCTCCCGAAACTACCACCTCGGGCACTTCGTCTACTACCACTTCAACTGCAATTGTATTGGAAAGCCCTCCACAGCCATTTTCGTACGCGAGAACATTGTAATTACCAGGATCAGATGCAGTTATAGCAGCAGAAGATGCTCCGGTTGACCAAAGAAAATTACCTACCGCGTCGGTACTGAGAGAAACACTTTCTCCCTGGCACAGTAAAGAATCACCGTCGGCATTGATTTGGACTGCCTGTGCGTCGCATTCGGTCTCTATTATGTGCGTATACTCAGAAATCGTTGGGTTTTCAAGTACATTAATGATTCCGGAAGGCCATTTTACAACCACAAGATCTACATCGGCAGCATTTCCAAGGCCAAAATTAGCGGCAAAAGAAGTGGTTATGCCGTAGCTTTCTCCTGCGCGTACTTCGCGTATTTGCATGCCAAAATCGCCATATATTTCAATTCGCGCTCCAACAGCATTGCGATTGGAAACTGTTCCTTCCAAGGTAAAACCGATCCAATTATTGGAAGTCTGCGTGGTGTTGATCCACAGCACATCCTCATGTTCATCGTCGGGACTATTGTATCCATTTCCATAGCTGGCATAAACGTCCAGCAATCCGTCCCTGTTTAAATCGCCCACACCGAAGCTATGCATGGTATCATCGTATGGAAATGTATTGGGAATAAGCGTGAAGGTATTGTTACCATTATTATGAAAATAACCTTGGGTGCCACCTGCATATAATAGGTCCATCCAGCCATCATTATCAAAATCGGCCATTTTTGCCTGCAAGAAAAATCCACTTACTTCCAGTCCGCTACCTGATGTAATGTCTGTGAAATAGCCCTTGCCATCGTTCTCATATAATTTCAGGGTAGCGCTGTGCGTAGTGATGAGACAATCAAAGTCGCCATCGTTGTCAATATCAGCGAAGTCGGCTGTCCAACTCTGTTCGTAATGGACAAGTCCGCGATCCAAGGCATCTTCGTCAAAATTTGCTTCGCTATCGTTTACGAAAAGCATATTGATTCTTCGGGGATCGTAGGGATCGCTCACAAATTGGCGGCACTTGGCAATAAAGAGATCAATATCCCGGTCGTTGTCGAAATCGCACCAAACCGAACCATAGTTACCGGAATTATCAGACGGAGGAGTGGTGGCCATATCAATCCATTCGTTGGCTGGAAGCAGATTGCCTGCGCCATCGTTACCCCAGATTCGGCTTTCAGCATCGTCATGACAGCCGAATGCGTCTAACCATCCGTCGTTGTTTATATCAACCAAATTACAGCCTTGCATGAACATGCTACCCTGCTGTAAATCACTGTGAATGCCATTATCTCTGGATGCTATGGAGAGCAGGTGAACACCATCGTAAGATCCGCCGGAAAATATGTCATTATGACCATTATTATCTACATCAGCCGCGCACATTCCCCACTGACCACTTCCGGACACAGAGCCATAGTTGTAGATAACAAAGCCTCCATCTTCTAAT
>Ga0315906_10011440_pt1 | contig 10345 bp, 8 predicted proteins | sample LakEriMetagenome_4_FD_203526 | JGI IMG/M metagenome (GOLD analysis project Ga0315906, IMG submission 203526) | Freshwater fungal communities from buoy surface, Lake Erie, Ohio, United States - Buoy 2 MA122 | ecosystem: Environmental > Aquatic > Freshwater > Lake > Lake biofilm | place: USA: Lake...
ACCGCAGGCAGCACAGCCACGTATCAGTATGCTTATATCTTTGGACCCAGTGCGTTTGGCGCAGCCAGCACAGCGGTAGCAGATGGTGCAGGTGGTGGCACACCTGGAACAGTTCCTGGGGGTGGCACATTGGTTGACGTGGGTTCAGCTACATCGGCGGCAAGTAGTTCATCCGCTCCTACAGTAGTAAGCACTACAGCAGGCACACCAATAGTAACTACATCAACATCGGCTACACCATGGGCATCCACATTCGCTACAACCTATGCGTATGCCACTGTCCATGCAACTCCTACTATAATCAACAACAGACTAGTAGTTAGCCGTGACAACACAACAACTACCACGGTGACAGAAACACAGACACGTGATGTGACAACTGTAACGACTACAACACCTACAACAGTTACTACATACAGTGATAGCACTACAACAACAACCAACGGCACACCAACATCCGCTAGCGCAACTGTAACAGAAGTAGCGAGCATGGCCATAGCAACACCTGCGACTGCTACACAGACTGCCAGTGCCAGTGTTGATACCTTAGACAATTCAATATTATTAAATGTCTACAGCCAAGAGATGAATCGTGCGGATCCTCTAAGCAGAGTTAACGTTCATGGTGAAAAGATTAGTCGTCGTGCGAGCCAAGCAGTAGATGTTGCCCAAAACACATGGGCATGGATCACAGGTAAATCAGCCAATGGCAACGATAATCGCAGTAACGGGTTTGAAGTTGGTGCTGAACGCTTGATAAACGACTCTACTTTAATCGGCGCACAATATAATAAGATCAACAGCCGCATGACAGCGGTTGAACAGGGTAGTGGTAAGTTTGACACAGATATGATTAACTTATATGCTGTGAAAAAACTAGGCGGTTGGGCAGTTAAACCTACCGTAGGTTATAGCACCAGTAATTATGACATCAGTCGCGTGATTACCTTAGATGCACTACCTAACTTTGCTGGTGAGACTTATGCTAACAAGTGGTCAACCAACGGTAAAAGTTATTGGGCAGATCTACAGGTTATCGCTCCACAGATTTGGAAAGTCACACCCTATGCTGGCTTAACTGTTAGAAAAATTGAACTAGATGGCGGCACTGAGTCAGGTACACAGGCCACACGTTTGACATATGGCAAATTTAACGACACATCAAGCCAACCATATGTAGGTGCTAGATTTGACAGCGCGACTACAGAACGTGGCGTGTTCTATTCAGTAGATGGTCGTGTTACTAAGTTTAATTTAGATAGCCAACACAAATACGGAGACACACTAGTTAGTGTAAACAGTTTAGTTGGATATAGCCTAAATGCCCGTAGCCAACTATGGACTGGATATCAATATCAACATGCTGATCAATACAATAACGGTATTATAAGCATTGGCGCTAGGATAGATTTCTAAGTTTTTGTAACATTACTGTAATCATACTATGTTTAAATACTAGTATGACCCCTACACGATACAAAACAATCTGTATATCAGATGTCCATCTTGGAACCAATGGCTGTCAGGCCGAATTACTCAACAACTTTCTCAAGCATAATACCTGCCAAAATTTATTTCTTATTGGCGATATAATCGACGGTTGGAAAATACAACAGAACAAATGGCGCTGGAGACAGAGCCATAGTAATGTTGTGCGCCGTATATTAGGCATGGGCAAGCACGGTGTTAATGTTACTTATATTACAGGTAACCATGATGAATTCCTACGTCCATTCGTAGCACACGGTTTTCCAATGGGCAACATACAGATCGTAAATTCAGCAGAATATCGTAGTGTTGACGGGTTATTATTTTTACTAACACATGGAGATATGTTTGATGGAATCACGAGATTGGGCAAATGGATTAGTTTCCTCGGAGACAGTGCTTACGATTTTATACTTTGGATTAATACTAGGTTTAATTATATTAGACATAAACTTGGATTTGGTTATTGGTCACTAAGCAAGTATCTTAAACACAAGGTAAAAAAAGCAGTGGGGTTTGTTTTTGAATTTGAAAAGACACTTACTGAATATGCATCTAGACGCGGATACGATGGGGTAATCTGCGGTCATATACATACTCCAGAAATTAAAACTGTAAATGGTATCATCTATATGAACGACGGAGATTGGGTCGAATCATGTTCGGCATTGGTAGAACATGAAGACGGTCGTTGGGAACTAGTTTATTGGAATAAAATTGTCTAATGTCAACTATACTAGTTGTTACTGATAATCTCAAGGATCAGATAAATGGCGTCGTTACCACGTTCAAGAATATTGAAAGTCATGCTAGCCGCGATGGCTATCGTATTGTTTATCTTGATCCCGGGCAGTTCGCTCATTGTGATGCTCCTGGTTATGCTGAAGTTAAACTTTCCTGGCCGAGGCATATTGGTAAGAAGATCCAGGCGATTAATCCGCAATATATCCATATCGCTACAGAAGGTCCGTTAGGCTTTGCGGCGAGATTGTATTGTGACAGTAAGGGTATAAAATATAATACCAGCTATCATACAAAATTTCCAGAATTCCTTAAAAAAATCTATAAGATACCCGAATGCCTAACTTGGGCATATCTACGTTGGTTCCATAAACATTCAGGTCGTGTATTAACCACAACACAGACCATGGTTGATGACTTGCGAGCACACGGATTTACGGGCAGTATCGTACCTTGGACACGTGGTGTTGATCGTGAGATATTTAAGGGTAATTTAAGACGTGAAATACTATTTGGTCGTCCTATATTGTTAAGTGTTGGTAGAATTTCAAAAGAAAAAGGACTAGATGATTTCTGCAGTCTAGATTATCCTGGTGCCACTAAGATCGTAGTTGGTGACGGGCCCTATCGAGCAGAACTCGAAAGGAGATATCCAGATGTTGAATTCGTTGGAACCAAGACAGGTAAAAATCTGGCAGAATATTTTGCCAATGCTGATTGTTTTGTATTTACTAGCCGCGCTGATACTTTCGGCGTAGTCATAATAGAAAGCCTAGCTGTAGGCACACCAGTTGCGGCATATCCAGTAGCAGGACCTCTAGATATTATTGAAAATGGCATAACAGGACATATGAGTGAAGACCTAAAAACCAGCATAGACATTTGTTTAAGATTACCCAGAGATCGCGTAGAACAAGTCAGCAGTAAATGGACTTGGGCGCAGTGTTGGGAAATATTCAAAAAGAATCTCATACATAATATTTAGAAGTCTTTAATGATTTTACGTATGACTTTTAGGTGGTTTTCACCTATAATAGTGTATAAGTAATTGTGTAGCAGGAATGTTACAGAGTTATGAAAAGCAATCTCAAGTCGGACCTTTGTGTAAAAACATCTCCGATGATCTGATTTGTGATTAATTTAAATTACAAATACAGGAGAAATACTATGTGGACAAAACCAGCAGCAACTGAAATGCGTTTTGGTTTCGAAGTCACAATGTATGTAATGAACAAGTAATTTTGTTCATTCATCATTGACTTAGATACTAATGTATTAAAGTTCAAAATGAAAAAACAAAACCCGATTCGTCGGGTTTTGTCACGAATAAGCATCATAAATTTTTTTTATGTGTTTAATAAGTAAAATCTATTAGACATAAGACATTAATAAGTGTAATATATAACATTAAGAGGAGAAGTAAATGAGTATTATCAATACACAAGTTCAACCATTTAAGGCACAGGCGTTCCATAATGGTAAGTTTATCGAAGTAACAGAAGAGTCATGGACGGGCAAATGGAGTGTAGTTATTTTCATGCCAGCGGCATTTACATTTAACTGCCCAACTGAAGTAGAAGATGCCGCAGACAACTATGCTGAATTCCAAAACACGGGTGCAGAAGTTTATGTGGTCACAACTGACACGCACTTCGCACACAAGATTTGGCATGAAACCAGCCCAAAAGTAGGCAAAGCTAAATTCCCGCTAGTTGGTGATCCAGCACATGTCTTAACACATGCGTTTGGTGTGCATATTCCAGAAGAAGGCCTAGCACTTCGTGGCACATTCATCATCAATCCAGAAGGTGTGGTTAAAACAGCTGAAATACATGACAATGCTATCGCACGTGATATCGCTGAAACACTACGTAAACTAAAAGCAGCCAAATACGTAGCCGAACACGATGGTGAAGTATGCCCAGCCAAATGGCGAGAAGGCGCCACAACTATCGCTCCAAGCCTAGACTTGGTAGGGAAGATCTAAAATGACTAACATGGAGTTTGAAGACTATGCTGATTATTGTAGAACTCTTGGCCTTGATAATTGCCCTGGTGTTAGGATAACAGCTGAAACACCTTGCGCAGACAATGATCGAGCCTGTAATTTACGTTGGTTTGCCGCACAAACCGACTGCTGTTGATAAAAGCCCCGTAATGGGGCTTTTTGATTTACTAAATACCTACAAAGGAAACTATTATGGAAAAATTTGGTTATCTGGTGGTGTCATTATTGCTAGGAGTCTTGTTAGCATTTAAAGCATCAGCTGAAACTCCAAATCAACTTGATGGTGTTGCGGACAAATATTTTAAAGGCAAAACACTTACCAAGACAGATGACATTACATTTGATGTAGCCAAAAGAGCTTTAGATGGAACTCAAGTTCCATTTAAGTTTACTGCCAATAAGAAATATAAAAATATTTCAGTAGTGGTAGAAGGTAATCCGCATCAATTACCGGGCATAGGTTCGCTAGCAATTACTATGCACCCAAAAGTCGCACCATTTACTTTTTCAACTAATATCCGCATGGAACAAGATAGTTATGTAGATGTGATAGCAGAAGATGAAGAAGGCAAGTTTTTTTATAATCAAGTGGCAATTCGTTCAGCAGGTGGCTGTTCAGCAGGAGTAATCTATGACGCTGATGCTGTTTTAAAAGAAGTGGGCACGATGAAAGTATTGCATACCGATACTCGAGTCAGTGTGTTTATCAAACATCCGCAACATAATGGTTATCAAGCCAATTTAAGTAACTATACAGGACTGTATATTTTGCCAGAATGGCATTTATCCACAGTGTTAGTAAAAGATCAAGAAAAAGAAATATGGAGTGCTGAATTTGGGGGTGGTAGCATCGCCGAAAATCCTTTATTTGTATTCGACACATTGGCGATCAAAGGTGATCTACAGGTTCTAGCAGTAGACACACAAGGCAAGCAGTTCATAAGTCCCTAAACAACATATTTTTTTGGTTAACCTATATCAAGATTAGCTTGCTCTAAATCCTATACTACTATATAATTGTAACACGTTTGTAAATAATTGTAACATTTTTGCAAACTGTGGTAAATAGATATGTTAGCACTTAACGGCTAACATTATTCTTGTGGTCCGCGGCCTATGCGCTCGAGAGCGTAGACAACCGGCACTTATTTTACATAAACACAAGGAGTAGTAAATGAAGTTCAATAAAATCAAATTAGCTTTAGGGCTAATCGCAGCAGTACCTGCAATCGCATTCGCGGCAGCAGACCAAGAAAAAGCAATCGCTGACAGCAACAATTGGGCAGCACCACGCGGTGACTATACCAATCAAGCCTACAGCAAACTAACACAAATCAATCAAAGTAATGTTAAAAATCTAAAAGCAGCTTGGACATTCGCTACTGGTGTAAACCGTGGCCATGAAGGTTCGCCTTTAGTGATTGGTAACATCATGTATGTTCATACAGCATTCCCAAATAACATCTACGCACTTGATTTGAATGATAACCAAAAGATCGTTTGGTCATATTTCCCAAAACAAGATCCTAGCGTCCAAGCAGTTCTATGCTGTGACAACGTTAGCCGTGGTTTAGGTTATGGTGATGGTAAGATCTTCTTACAACAAAACGATGGTACACTTGTAGCTCTTGACGCTAAATCAGGTAAAAAAATCTGGGATGTCAAGAACACAGATCCAAAAGTTGGTGCTACAAACACTAATGCTCCACACGTGATCAAAGACAAGGTGCTAACAGGTTGTTCTGGTGCTGAATTCGGTGTTCGTTGCTTTATCGCAGCTTACAACATCAAAGACGGTTCACTAGCTTGGAAGGCTTACTCAACAGGTTCTGATGCTGAAGCACTAATCGGCAAAGACTTTAACAAAGACACACCACTTTACTCAGCATTATCAGTCTATGAAGACGTTAATGGTGGTAACAAACAAGGCGGTTCATTCAAGAAAATTGATACTGCTAAGTTAAAAGGCGGTGAAAAAGATCTTGGTTTACGCACATGGTTAAAACCACAAGCAGTTAAAGATGGTTGGCAACATGGTGGTGGCTCTGTATGGGGCTGGTGGCCATATGATCCAAAAACAAACTTAGTCTACTACGGTACAGGTAATCCATCAGTTTGGAATCCAGATGTTCGTCCAGGTGACAACAAATGGTCCATGACTGTATTTGCTCGTGACCTAGACACTGGTTTAGCACGTTGGGGCATGCAAATGACTCCACATGATGAGTGGGACTATGATGGTATCAACGAAGTTATCTTGTTCGACAAGAACAACAAAACTTACGCATGGCACCATGACCGTAACGGTTTTGCTTACACATGGCAAGCTGACAACGGTGTTTTAGTTGCTGCAGAAAAAGTGCATCCGTTTGTTAACTGGGCAACTGATGTCGATAAGAAATCAGGTGTTCCTAACAAGCTAGCAAGTGCAAGCACACACCAAGACTACAATGCTAAGGGTGTATGCCCAGCTGCATTGGGTACCAAAGACCAACAACCAGCTTCTTACTCACCTAAGACTGGATTGATCTACACACCACTCAACCACGTATGTATGACATACGAACCAGTTGAGTCTAAGTATGTAGCAGGTCAACCATGGGTTGGTGCAACATTAACTATGTTTGCTGGTCCAGACGGTGTTATGGGTGGCTTCGGCGCTTATGATCCTATGACTAACAAGAAAGTATGGTACAACAAAGAGAAGTTCTCAGCTTGGGGTGGTTCATTAAACACTGCTTCAGACTTAGTTTTCTACGGTACACTTGATCGTTGGTTCAAGGCTCTTGACGCTAAGACAGGTAAAGAACTATGGAAGTTCCAAGTTGGTTCTGGTGTGATCGGTAATGCGTTCACATACAGCATCGGTGGCAAACAATACGTTGGTGTATTATCAGGTATTGGTGGCTGGGCTGGTGTAGCTATGAATCTTGGCTTAACTAATCCAACAGACGCTCTTGGCGCTGCTGGTGGTTATGCTGAACTTACTAAGTATAACGCTGCTCCTGGTGGCGGTGCACTAACAGTATTCTCACTATAATCTAGTAGAGATACAGTAGGTAACGAAAAGCCCCTTAATTGGGGCTTTTTTTTGAATATCGGTTGCAATCATACTGTAATCTGTGTATAATAAATACTTACATAGACCACAAGTCTATATAACTTAAATTAACCCAAAAGGAAAATAAATCGATGAAAAAATCAGTAGTATTAGTATCTCTGGCTATCGCAGCCGCATCAATCGCAACAGCATCAGCAACATTCGTAACATCTAATTCCAAACAAGCTGAACTTGAACGTGCCGCACGCATGGAAAATCTCAGTGTAGTAGCTGTGAAAAATGGTGATTATGAACTAGCTTGCCGTGCTCAAACACAGGTAGTTGACGCTTTAACCAAAGTAGAACTACGTGGTCAAGACCTAGTAGGTTCAGCTGTAGCACAAAAAACTGAAATTTGCCGTAAAGCAAGTGTCAGTGCAATGAACCAATATCGTTTCCTTGCAGGATAACATCAGGTAGGTAGAAAAAGCCTGCTCCGGTGGGCTTTTTTGTTGACCTTTATTTAAATAGATAGTATAATTAATAATTAAATCGCTGGCGTTCCGGAACGTCCCCGTATTGAGTAAGCGGGATTATTAGTATAGGGCTCTCAGCCAATCAATAAAATATATGCGGACTGATACTGGGTCGCTCCCAGTTAGTAGCTTCCGACGGGTCAGCTACCTATGCATGGGTAGTTCCGAGAGTCCTACACTAATAGAACACCGGCTTACACTTTCTGCCGATAAAAGTGCGTGATTGTCCGACGATACACGGCAGAGTGCATAGGATCATTACTTCCAAGTCCTGTTTCCGGGAGCCTTGAGAAATCCTAGGGCGATGTGGATACGTCCAAAAAGATGTCCAACGGACAGGGTAACGACTCAGTTGAGGGCAGAGTGGTGTCTGTGGCTTAACACGAACAATCGCGGGGTGGAGAAGAGGAAACTCGTCAGTCTCATAAGCTGAAGATCGCTGGTTCGAATCCAGCCCCCGCAACCAGTTTTCAGTTGCGCCTTTAGCTTAATGGTAAAGCGTCCGACTCATAATCGGAGGAGTGATAGTTCAATTCTATCAAGGCGCACCAAGTTACGATGTAGTGTAATGGTAGCACACGGGTCTCCAAAACCCTTAGTCGCGGTTCGAGTCCGTGCATCGTAGCCACAGAGAGTTTAAGGCTCCCATCGTCTAGAGGCCTAGGACACCCGCCTTTCACGCAGGTAACACGAGTTCGAATCTCGTTGGGAGTACCAGTTTAAGAAGTAAATAGAGTAACGCCGGTTTAGCTCAGCAGGTAGAGCAGCGCACTTGTAATGCGAAGGTCAACAGTTCGATTCCGTTAACCGGCACCAATAAATATCTTTAATATGCCACATGGATTAATTTTTAATGTAACACAAAATCCTTTCCTATCGCGACCAGTAGGCGGGCATAGAATCGCTCATTATTTAAGAGAACAAGGATGGGATATAGAAGTCATCGATTGGTCGAACTGGTGGACTTTAGATGAATTAAAAGAATTTTTTAAATCGAGATATTCATCAGATACAGTGTTTTGTGGATTTGGACATTTGTTTAGCATGTGGTCTCCAGTTATGGAAGAATTCTGTAGTTGGATCAAAAGAACATATCCTTCAGTGACATTAATTTCAGGATCAGCAGTAAATCCAATGTTCGCATCTCAGTATATAGATTATTATATACAAGGTTTTGGTGAACTGGCAGTTAATGAATTACTGAAATATATTCAAGGCAATGGCACAAGACCAATCATTAATTTAATAACCGGTAGAAAAATAATTTCTGCTATTCATAATTATCCAGCTTTTCCAATGAAAAGTCTGATGGTTAAGTATCAAACGCGAGATTATATTACTCCTGATGAATGGCTAACTGTAGAATTATCCAGAGGTTGTAGATTCAAATGTGCTTTTTGTAACTTTCCTGTGCTGGGAGTCAAAGAAGATCACAGCAGAGATGCTGATGATTTTGAATTACAATTACGTGATGCATATGATAGATTTGGAATTAGTTCTTATATAGTCGCAGATGAAACATTCAATGACCGCACCGATAAGATCCGTAAATTTGCAAATGTCATAGATAAGCTAGATTTTGTTCCATGGTTTAGTGGTTATATACGTGCAGACTTGCTAGTCACACGCCCCGATGACAAAGACGAATTATTGAGGATGAACTTTTTGGGTCATTATTATGGTATAGAATCTATGAACACTCGATCAGCGAGAGCGATCGGCAAAGGCATGGATTCTAACAGATTAAAATCTGGACTAATAGACATAAAAAAATATTTTGAAACTCACGGACAGAAATTATATAGAGGTAGTATGGGGCTTATCGTGGGACTACCATACGAAACTAAACGAACCATGGATAATACCATGTCATGGTTGATCGATAATTGGCAAGGACACAGTTTTAGTGTGCATACACTGATATTACCTAAGAACAATGATATCAATCAAAAATCACTTATGTCGGCTGATCTATCTAAATATGGTTATGAAGAAATGTCTGAAGAAGAATGCAATCGCTATGAGCAAAAAACAGTTAAACTGAATTATAATTCAATGACTCCGTCCATGCGCAAGGTCGTGATAGACGAAATCAATTGGAAAAATAAAAATATGAACATTTTTGATGCTAATCAAATTACTTCAGATATTTTTAGTAGTAAGCATAATTATGATTTTAGACCCAGTTGTTTTGCACTTTCATACAAATTAAATAAAACAGTGAATGTCAATGATAGGCTTGATCTAGAATATGCAAAATTTGATGCACAGTTAAATTATTCTATAGATGAATACAAGAATAAAAAGTTAAATACTCAGTAAAAGATACGCCCAGGTGGTGGAATTGGTAGACACCCCGGTCTTAGAAGCCGGTGCAGCGATGCGTGCGAGTTCGAGTCTCGCCCTGGGCACCAAGTTATGGAGAGTTGGCCGAGTGGTCGAAGGCAGCGGCTTGCTAAGCCGTCCTCCCTGCAAAGGGAGCATAGGTTCGAATCCTATACTCTCCGCCACTATTTGTGTTTTGCTACGATA
>Ga0315906_10011443_pt1 | contig 10343 bp, 7 predicted proteins | sample LakEriMetagenome_4_FD_203526 | JGI IMG/M metagenome (GOLD analysis project Ga0315906, IMG submission 203526) | Freshwater fungal communities from buoy surface, Lake Erie, Ohio, United States - Buoy 2 MA122 | ecosystem: Environmental > Aquatic > Freshwater > Lake > Lake biofilm | place: USA: Lake...
GGCTGTAGTGCGCACGCAACTCCTTCACGTTGGGAATGCTGCCCACGCACGGTCCGCACCAGGTCGCCCAGAAGTCGAGCACGACGACCTTGCCCTTGAGGTCATCGAGCGAGGAGAGTTTCACGGGGCCGGTCGCATCCTGCGCCCACGTGAAGGCAAGCTTCGGGGCGGGGTGATCCATGAACTCGCCGCGCGAGACGGCGTTGTCGAGTTTCTTCGCAAGCTTGGTGAGCGCAGCCTTCTCATCGGGCGAAGCCTTCTCTTTCGCCGTGACGACCGCGGCCAGCAGGCGCAGCCGGAACTGCTCGCCTTGGTCGGGATCGGGCGCAAGCCGCTTGATGGCCTCCACGAGCTGCACGCCCGCAGCAAGGTCTTTGGCGCTGCGCTCGGGGGTGAACCACGCCTCGAGTTCCGTGACCTCGGCGCCGGCCTGCGCGAACTGGTCCGAGGTCAGCCGTCCGATCAGGCGCGTGCGATCACTCGGCGAGGCCGACTGCTTCCACGCCACGTAGCCAGGGTGACCGAAGAGCGCAGCTGCCGTGGGCGCATCCTCTTTCGACATGGACGAGGCGTACACGAAGGCGTCGAAGCCATCGGCCGATGCCTCGCCCGCGAGCTGCTTCAAGCGCGCCTGCGCTGCATCGCGCTTGGCAGGCACCATCGAGCAGGGGCCCATGAGCTGCTTGAGCTGCGACCACGAGCACTCGCCCGGCTCGATGCCCTCGAGCAGCCCCGTGAAGAACGCGGTGAGCTCCTCCTGGGATGCACCTTGTGGATGCTCCTTGAAGAAGGTGCGCTGGGCATCCTGGATGCGGCTGATCTGCTCGGGCGTGGGCGGTGCGATCGGCAGGGCAACGAGGCTCGCGACGACGATCAGGAGGTGATGCATGCGGAAAAGGCTACCGCGATGCTCTTCAGGGACGGCAGCAGCCGCACGACGATGCCGGGCGCAGCATCACTCGCCGTCGAGGACGATGACCTGGGCCGGATCGACGGCGAGCCGGACGGTCTGGCCGGACCGATCCGCCACGGGCGGATTCAGCTCGGTCACCCGCAGCCGGAGCCCGCTCGCGTCGAGTTCATGCTGCGCGAGCTTGCCCAGGTAGGTGCTCTGGAGGCAGGGCAAGGAGACCTGGCCAGCCGCGTCGATCGTCCACGCCTCGGTCCGCACGCTCAGGAGCACCTGGCTGCCGACGGCACGGTCGCCCACATGCGTCGACTCGAGCGAGCCGAGCACCGTGCGCAGCGAGGCGCGGCCGTCGGCGGCGCGTTCCACGGTGGCCGGGATGAAGTTGGTCTCGCCGAGGAACTCAGCGAGGAAGCGCGTCTTCGGCCGCTCGTAGAGCTCGCGCGGCGAACCCTGCTGCACGATGCGGCCGTCGCGCATGACCACGACGTGATCGGCCAGCGAGAGCGCCTCGTCCTGGTCGTGAGTCACGTACACGGTCGTGATGCCGAGCTCGCGGCAGATGCGCCGGATCTCGTGGCGCATCTCCAGGCGGAGCTTCGCATCGAGGTTCGACAGCGGCTCGTCCAGGAGGAGCACGCGCGGCCGGAACACGATCGCCCGCGCGAGCGCCACGCGCTGCTGCTGCCCGCCCGAGAGCTGGTTGGGCTTGCGGTCCGCGTACTGGTCCATGCGCACCATGGCCAGCGCCTCATCCACCCGACGCGCGCGCTCCTGGCCCTTGACGCCGCGCACGTCGAGGCCGAAGGCCACGTTGTCGCGCACGGTCATGTGCGGCCAGAGCGCATAGGACTGGAAGACCATGCCGCACTGGCGCTCCTCGGCAGGCAGCGCCGTCACGTCCTGGCCATCGAACAGGATGCGACCTGCCGTCGGCTCGATGAAGCCGGCGATCATGCGCAGGATCGTGGTCTTGCCGCAGCCGGAGCCGCCGAGCAGGAAGAACAGGCTGCCGGGCTCGATCTCGAGCGAGAGATCATGCACGACCGGCACGGAGCCGTAGGACTTGCGGATGCCTTGGAGCGTGATGCGGACCACGGTCGGGGGAGGATAGCCTGATCGGCATGCACGACGCGGAGCGGCGCATGCGGGACTTCGAGCGGTGGCATCGACGCCCGGCCCCACGGAGCGAGACCTCCGCCGGCGCCGACTTCGATGCGCTGCGACGCACCATGCGTGATGCGGCGAAGCGCTTTGCCGGCATCGCGGAAGCGTGGGAAACGTCGGCGCCTCCGGCGCTGCGCGATCAGTGCGTGCTCGCGGGCTTCGCCGCCGGCGTGCTCACCGTCGTCGTGCCGAGTGCGAGCGTGACCTACGCGCTCGACCGCGCGTTGCGCGAGGGGCTTGAGACCACGCTGCGCGAGGCGACCGGCGGCAAGCTCGTGCGCGTGCGCAGTCGCGTCGGTGCCGGGCCGTCGTGATTCACTTCCCCACGCAGAAGCGCGCGAAGACGAGCCCAATCACGTCATCGGGCGTGACGGAACCGCCGATCGACCCTAGCGCGTCAAGCCCTGCGCGAAGGTGCGCCGCCACGAGCTCGGCGTCCGGCAGCGAGGCGCCGCCCTTGTGCGCGCGCTTGGCCGCCGCCTCCAGCTCGTTGATGGCCGCGTCGATCGCCGCGCGGTGACGCGGGAGCAGCGCGGCACCTTCCGCCGACTCGCTGGCAGCAGCGGACCCGAGCCGTGTCGCAAGTTCGGCGCGCAGCGCATCGAGGCCAACGCCTCGGTGGGCGCTCGTGACGATCGTGCCGTGCGGTGCGCTGCCACCCTCGTCCATCTTCGTGAGCACGACCAGCTCATGCGGTGCGGCCGCGGGCAGCTCGTCGCCCGGCGGCACGCAGCGCACGACGACCGCGGCGCGCGCGATCGCCTGCCGTGCCTGCTCTTGCATCGCTGCATCCAGTGCCGTGCGCGGCAGCTCGATGCCAGGCGCATCGACGAGCATGACCTCCTGACCGCCGACGCAGACCGGTTCGGGGACCGCATCCCGCGTCGTGCCGGCGAGCGGCGAGGCCACCGTGCGCTCCTGTCCGAGCAGTGCATTGAAGAGGCTGCTCTTGCCGGCGTTGGGCGGACCCACCAGGACGACCCATGGTGCCGGTCGCTCGATCGCACCCGCGACCGGCGTCGCATGCAGCGTGCGAAGGTTCGTCACGATCGGACCGAGTCGTTCCGCCAGCGCTTGACCGCCGATGGCGACCACGTCTTCCTGGTCCGTGAAGTCGATGCCAGCCTCGACGAGCGCGAGCAGCGTGGCCACGCCGTCACGCGCAGCATCGACGGCCCGCGCCGCCTCGCCGCGCTGCAGACGCTGGGCAGCGCGCAATTGTGCATCGCTGGTGGCCGCGATCGCCATCGCGATGCCCTCGGCCTCGTCGATCGAGCGCTTGCCGTGCAGCCACGAGCGCGCCGCGTATTCGCCGGGTTCGGCCGCTCGCGCACCACGCGCGATGCACGCACGCACGGCATCGTCCAAGAGCGCAGGATGGCCCGGCAGCAGCAGCTCGACGCAGTCCTCGCCCGTGAACGAGCGCGGCGCACGTGACACGACCGCGAGCGCACGTGCGCCGTCCCATGGCAGCACGCACGGCACGACGCCTGCGCTCAGGTCCGAGGCAAGCCCGCAGATCCGCAGCGATGCCGAGCCCGACAGGCGCACGATCCCGCGCAGCCCATGCCCCGGCGGCGAGGCGACGGCCACGATGGTCGCCGACGCCTCCATCGCGGGATCAGCGGCCGCCGCGCTGCTTCGCCTGCGCCTTGGCCTGCGCCTGTTCGATCGCACGAGCGAACGCGCCGCCGAAGAGCCCCTTGTCGCCGCCCTTGCCGGGCTTGAGCAGGTCCATCGTCTCGATCTGCGCACGGATGCGCTTGGACTCGAGGAAGCCGATGAACGTGCTCGTGGCGATGTAGAGCGTGAGCCCGCTCGGCGCGTTGTAGAGCATGATCGGGAACATGATCGGCATCATGACCTTCATGATCTTCTGCTGCTGCTCCTGCTCGGGCGTGAGCGCGGTGGTCGGCGGTGCGGAGTACTTCTGCTGCAGCCAGAACACGACGCCCATGAGCAGCGGCACAAGGTTGATGCTCTCGAGCGTGAACAGGTACAGGTTCACCGAGATCGGCAGCGCGATGAACCGATCCGGCGCGCTCAGGTCGTTGAGGAACGCCCAGTCCGGGCTGATCGCCTGGAAGACGCCGAAGAACGCAGGCTGCTGGCGCAGCTCGAACGCGATGTAGAGCACCGCATACAGCGCCATCCAGATCGGCATCTGCAGCACCATCGGCGCGAGGCCGCCCAGGCAACCCATCGGGTTCATGCCCTTCTCGCGGTACAGCCGCATCTGCTCCTGCTGCATGCGCGCCTTGTCGCCCGGGAAGCGCTTCTGCAGCGCATCGAGCTCGGGCTTGAGCGAGGCCATCTGCTTGCTGAAACGCGCGATCGAGATCTGGCTCGAGCGCGTGAGCGGGTGCAACGCGAGACGGACGAGGATCGTGAGCGCGATGATCGCCAGACCCCAGTCGAAGACGACCCAGTCGTGCAGCAGGCCGAGGAAGACGACGAGACCGTTCGCGAGCCACGAGAACGTGCAGAAGGTGCAGCAGCCACCCATCTCGTACACGATCATGCCGATCATGCCGAGCGTGGACATCGGCTGCTCATCGAGCAGCACGCGGCGCTCGAGCGGGCCGGCGTAGACGCCCAGGCGCATCGATGCGGCGGCTCCGGGAGCGACCACCTGTTCACCCGAGGTCACGACCGTGAAGATGGGCAGGCCCGTGGCGACCGGATCGCCGAACTGCGCCTGGATGCGCTCGACCGCCGGCGCGGCACGCAAGCTGGGAAGGCCCTTCTCGTTGTCCACGCCCGAGTGGATCGCCAGCGCGAAGTAACGGTTGGTCGTGCCGAACCACGAGAGCGTGCGCTGGTCGGCGGCGCTCGTGGCCGTCGGCCAGAGGTCCCACTGCCCTGCCTCGAGCTGCGACACGACCGAGCTGCGGACCATCGAGGTGTCGTTGCTCAGCACGATCGACTGCCCCGGGTCGCGCTTCTCCGAGAGCAGCGCACCGATCATGAACCTGCGGATGTCCATGAGCGATCCCGACTCGAGCGTGAGGTCACCCGGGCCGTAGTGGAGCCAACGCACGCGGTGCTCCTTGCCGTCGAGCGACTCGACCGACTGGGTGATGCGCAGTTCGTGCCCCGAAACGGTGAACGATCGGCGTGCCTTGATGATCGGCGCGCCGGCCTCGTCGTACACGACCGTCTCAAAGGCGCCATCGCCCGCTGCAGCCCAGATCGGTGCGCCGCCGGCAGCGGCAAACATGTTCACGGCGATGCCATCCACCATGAGCGAGTTCACGGCGAGCAGCGGCACCGACTGGCCGACGATCGTGTCGATCGGCTCGAGCCGGTAGCGCTCGTCGTCGGCAGGGAACTCGCCCTTGCCGGCCATCGCGCGCTCGGCGGCCACGCGCGCCTTCGCTGTCTTCCATTGGTGGGCGAAGAGCACACGCGCGATCCCCGCGCCGCGCGCCGTCAGCTCGAGCTGGATTCGCGCATCGGCATCCGTCAGCGGGCCGCCCACGATCATGCTGCCAGCGCCAGCCGATGCTGGCTTGGCCTGCCAGTCCGGCGGCTTCTTCGCCGCGGCGGCGACCGCGGGTGCGCCGCTGCCCGCGGCGGGCTGCGAGGGAGCGCTTGCCCCTGCGGCTTGCGACGGCGCAGCCGCTGGGCTCGGTGCAGCCTGGCCCCCGCTGGCGGTCGCCTCGGCAGCCTGCTGGTCCGCGACGGGCGCCAACGGCATCGATCCCCCGGCGTCGCCCTTGGGGCGCCCGCCGCCGGTGATGATGGCGAAGACAAGCGCCGTGGCGATGGCCACGACGACGAAGGTCACGATCGTTCGCTTCATGATTGATGTCCGTCAAAGGCGCTGGGCATCACTTGCCCTGCAGCAATCGCTCGCCGAGCCAGTCATTGATCTCGGGGATGCGCTTGATCTTGTCGACCGTGGTCTGCACGTCGTACGGCAGTCGGTGGAATTCCACGATGCCCTCGCGGGACGGATCGGTGTCGAGGATCGCGTAACTCGCCTCGACGAAGCCGTCGCGCGGCTGCCCCACCGAGCCGGGATTCAGGATGACCTTGGTGCCCGCCACGATCTGGTACCGCGCGCCCTCGAGTTCGGTGGGCGGATAGAACTCGTAGACGCGGTCGTCCTGGCCGTCACCGGCGCTGGATTCCATGAAGACGCCCGGGCAATGCGTGTGGCCGACCAGGCAGACGTGCTCGAAGCGATCGAAGATGCTGGCCATCTTCGTCTGGCTGCGGTCGCCGTCGTCAGGGAAGATGTACTCGTTGATCGGCCGGCGCGGCGAGCCGTGCACGCAGAGGTACGGGTAGCGGCTCGCCGGATCGGCGGCGGCCGGCTCGCCGAAGTCGCGGTCCCGCGCCACGCGCACGCGCAGGCTGTTGAGGAAGGACCAGCGGCGGCGCGCCTCGTCGGGGCTCGCCTCGCTCTCGAGCTGGAACCGCGTCCAGTACGCGGCCTGCTCGGCGACCTGATTGAAGTTCGTGGGCTCGTAGAGCGCCGCGAAGTCATGGTTGCCCATGAGCGCGAACTCGCAGCGCTTGGACACGATGTCCACGCACGCCACCGGATCCGGGCCGTAGCCGATGATGTCGCCCAGGCAGACGATGCGATCGACCCGCTGCCCATCGATGTGGGCGAGCACGGCCTGCAGGGCCTCGAGATTCGCATGGATGTCGCTGATGAGAGCCGTGCGCACGGTGGTTCCTGCTGTGGGCGCGCGATGGTAGCGCGCACCCGACGGGCCCGGCGGCGAGGGCTAGAATGCCGCCCCCATTGCTCGGCCGCGCCGGGCGCATCAAGGACCTCACATGGCTGAAACCAAGCACTACGACCTCATCGTGATCGGCGGCGGACCGGGCGGTTATGTGGGCGCGATCCGCGCGGCACAGATGGGCATGAAGGTCGCCTGCATCGAGCGCGACAAGCTTGGCGGCGTCTGCCTCAACTGGGGCTGCATCCCCACCAAGGCGCTGCTGCACAACGCCGAGGTCTACATGGAAGCGATCCGGCACGGTGCCGACCTCGGCATCGAAATCGATCCCAAGGCGGTCAAGCTCAACTGGGAGAAGGTCATCGGCCGCAGCCGTGGCATCACCACGCAGCTCAATTCGGGCATCGCGTTCCTCTTCAAGAAGAACAAGATCGACCACATCCAGGGCCACGCGCGCATCCTCAGCGGCAAGACCGCTGCGGGCCCGTGCAAGGTGCAGGTGGGCAAGGCCGTGGGCACCTACTACGCGGGCACCGGCGAGGGCGCCGACCAGGTCGTGACCGCCGACCGCGTCCTGATCGCCACGGGCGCCGCGCCGCGCCAGCTCCCGTTCGCCGCCAACGACGGCAAGGTCATCATCGGCTCCGCCGACGCGATGACGCTCCCCAAGCGCCCCGAGTCGATGGTCATCATCGGTTCCGGCGCGATCGGCATGGAGTTCGCTTACTTCTACAACGCCTTCGGCACCAAGGTCACCGTGATCGAGATGCAGGACCGCATCCTGCCGGTCGAGGATGACGACATCTCGGCCGCCGCGCTCAAGTCGTTCACCGCGCAGGGCATCCAGTTCCGCCTCGGCCAGGTCACCAAGGCGATCGACAAGGGCGCGAAGGGCGCGACCGTCACGATCGTCGATGCCAAGGACGAGAAGAAGTCGGAAAAGCTCGAAGCCGAGGTCGTGCTGGTCGCGATCGGCGTGCAGGGCCGCACCGATGGCCTCTTCGATCCCGCGCTCGGCATCCGCATGGAGAAGGGTCACGTCTGGACCGACTTCAAGGACAAGCCGCGCCCGACCTACCAGACCAGCGTGCCGGGCATCTACGCGATCGGCGACGTGATCGGGCCGCCGTGGCTGGCCCACGTTGCCAGCGAGGAAGCCGTGGCGTGCGTGGAGCGCATGAAGGGCCACGACGTGCCCGGCGTGAACTACGCCGCGATCCCCGGCTGCACCTACTGCAACCCGCAGGTCGCCAGCGTCGGCATGACCGAGCGTGATGCCAAGGCCAAGGGCATCCAGTACAAGGTCGGCAAGTATCCCTTCAAGGCGCACGGCAAGGCCATCGCCGTCGGTGCGACCGAGGGCCTCGTCAAGATCATCGTCGGCCAGTACGGCGAGATCATCGGCGGCCACATCTTCGGCACCGACGCGAGCGAGCTCATCGGCGAGATCTGCCTGGGCATCGCCATGGAAGGCCTGGCCGAGGACATCATCCACACGGTGCACGCGCACCCGACCATGCACGAGGCGATCCACGAGGCTGCGCTGGCCACCGAAGGTCGCGTCATCCACGGCTGATCGGTATCCTCATCACGCACATCGCGCACGCCGCGTTCCTGGTGGGACGCGGCGTGTTGCGTTTGACGGGCGCCGCATCGGCTGGTCGGCCCTGCTACCGTCCGGTCCGATGAGCGACTCGATCCAGACCATCGCACGCCCGCGCTGGCTCACGCCGCTTCGGGCGGATGGGTTGCTGCTGGCATGTGCCGTGATCTGGGGCATCAGCTTTCTCTGGCAGAAGTGGGCGAACGAGCACGTGGGTGCGCTGACCTACGTCGGCGTGCGAAGCCTGCTGGGCGCGGTCGTCGTGGCACCGCTGCTCTTCAAGGCCTCGGTGCGTGCGGCGCTGCGCGATCCCACCCGCCGGCGGCCGCTGGTGCTGGGCGGGCTCGCCGCCGGGGCGTGCCTTGCGGCTGCCAGTGCCTTCCAGCAAACCGGGCTGAAGACGACCACCGTCACCAACGCCGGCTTCATCACGGGTCTCTACGTGGTGCTCGTTCCGTTCATCGGCAGGTTCCTCGGCCAGCGCATCGGCTGGGCCGCATGGGTCGCGGTCGCGCTTTCGCTAGGCGGCCTGACGCTGCTCTCCTTCAGTCATGTGATGTCGGTGGATGACCTTCAGGGCTTCATCGATGGCCTCAACCGGGGCGACCTCTGGGTGCTCGCCTGTGCCGTGACCTGGGCCGTGCACGTGCATGTCGTGGGCTGGGCGGCGCCGCGCAGCGATGCGATCGCGCTGAGCGTGCTGCAGTTCGTGGTCGGCGGCACGATCGCGACGTCGCTGGCCTTCCTCGTCGAGTCGCCCTCGATGGGTTCGATCGAAGCCGCCGCCGCGCCGATCGTGCTCAGTGCGATCTTCGCCGTCGGCGTGGCCTTCACGCTGCAGGCCGTCGCGCAGGATGTGGCGCCTCCCACACACACGGCGATCCTGCTCAGCCTCGAGAGCGTCTTCTGCGCGATCGCCGGCGCCGTGTGGTTGGGTGAGGAACTTGGTGTTCGCCAAGTGAGCGGCGCAGCGCTGCTCCTTGCCGCGGCGCTGCTTGCGCAGCTGCCTGCTCCATCATTGCGCCGGCGGGACGATGAACAGCAACGAGCCTGAGGGCCGTTCTTTCATGCGATCCGGCCGCACCAGTTCAACACGGCCCTCCTGATTCACCGTGCCGACGGGGTCCATCGGTCCTTCGGGAGTGCGCAGCACGACCACCGACCAGCCAGCATGCGATCGATCGGGCGTCGGTGTGATGACGCCTCCGGGAAACTCCCAGCACAGCATGGCAAAGGGCCGAGGAGCGGCCGACAGCAGCGTGACGGTCCGGGCACGAGCCGATCGCCACTGTGCGGGAAGGTCGAGCTTGGCGATCGAGTCGACCAAGTCCTGTGCGCGGAGCCACGGCGGTGATGTGTCTGGTCGTGGCGTCGGCGCCATCCAGTCCTGCTGGTCCACGCGCTCGCGATCGATCGCCTCAAGGGTCGGCTTGAGGAAGGACGCGAGCGCCGGCAAGGATTGCTGGGCACGAAGGCCCACTGCGCGCGCAAGGTAGAGCCGCAACACGGGATCGATCGCCGGCTCCGTGGCGGGCGGCTGCACGCTGACCAACGTGTGCATCAACGCCAGGGTCGCATCGGGACCATGATCGGCACCGGCGGCAAGGCGCTGCGTCAACGGCGCCAGCACTCCCGCCAGTGGCTGCGAGCTGTCGCTGACGATCTCGAGCACATCGAGGGACCGTTCGGTCGGCTTGGCCTGGTTCACTGAGTCGATCGCCTGCACGGTGATCCGGCCGCCGCGCTCCACCACAGCCGTCATCGGTCGACGGTGCCACTGGCGCGTGCCGTCACGCAACACGATCAGGGCCAGTTCGTCGAGCTTCAAGTCACGCACACGCGCCTGCACACCCGCCGACCAGTCGTGCTCGCGGGGCAAGAGCGCGAGGTAGCGACGCGCCGCGTCGATGCCGGGGCCGACCGTGTGATCCCTGAGCCACGATTCGATGCATTCCCGCTGCGCGCGTGA
>Ga0315906_10011449_pt1 | contig 10340 bp, 5 predicted proteins | sample LakEriMetagenome_4_FD_203526 | JGI IMG/M metagenome (GOLD analysis project Ga0315906, IMG submission 203526) | Freshwater fungal communities from buoy surface, Lake Erie, Ohio, United States - Buoy 2 MA122 | ecosystem: Environmental > Aquatic > Freshwater > Lake > Lake biofilm | place: USA: Lake...
CCGAAGCGCAAGCTGCCGAGGTGTTAGCGCTCGTCGACAAGCTCGAACAAGACGACGATGTGCAGAGCGTGTTCCACACGCTAGGGTAGTCCGTCGCGCTCCTCCGGGGGTGCGTCCTCGCGGCCACCCTCCAGGAAGTCATCGGGCATTTTCTGTAACGCCTCGACCGGCCTTGCAAGGCTCCCTCGCCGCCGCAGCGCCTCGCGCAGCAAGAACTCGATCTCACCATTGACGCTGCGTAAGTCCGCCGCTGCGGCGCGCTCGAGCTCCGCCCAGAGGGCGGGATCGATGCGCATCAGAAAGGCTTTGCGGCTCACGCCGGGGTGACCCTCACCGTCAACCGTAGAGCGTGCCGGTGTTGATGACGGGCTTAGCCTCCGAGTCACCACAGAGCACGACCATCAAGTTGCTCACCATCGCGGCGCGACGTTCAACGTCGAGCTCAACCACACCTTGTCGCGAGAGATCATCGAGCGCCATCTTCACCATCTCGACCGCGCCCTGCACGATCTTGTGGCGCGCAGCGAGCACAGCTTCTGCTTGTTGACGACGCAGCATGGCCTGCGCGATTTCGGGTGCGTACGCGAGATGCGTCAAGCGCGCCTCTTCAACCACGACGCCTGCGCGCTTAAGGCGCTTCTGCAGCTCTTTGCGCAATTCGTCCGATACTTCATCGGCACCGCTACGCAGCGTGGTCTCGTGCGCTTCGCCGTGATCGTAAGCATATTGACTGCCCAAGTGACGCACGGCCGACTCGGACTGCACACGTACGTAATCCTCGAAATCTTCGACATCGAACATCGCCTGTGCCGTGTCCTGCACGCGCCAGACGACGACGGCTGCAATCTCGATTGGGTTGCCGAGCTTGTCGTTGACCTTCAAGCGATCGCCGTTGAGATTGCGCGAGCGTAGCGAGACCTTCAGGCGCGGGTTTTTCTTGTTGGTGGTCGACACCGCCGACTCACCCTTGCCGACCGTGGTGAGGGAGGTTGACGAGGGACCATTCGAGTAAAACGGATTACCCCAGTGAAAACCCTCGGTACGCACCGTGCCCTTGTAATCGCCGAACAGGACGAGCACGCGCGACTCGTTCGGTTGCAAGGTGAAAAAGCCGAAGCAGCCAGCGAGTGCTAGCAGCACCAACACGATGCCAAGCCCCACCACGACGGGCGCATTATTGATGGCGCCGAGCGGCATCGAAGCCACACCGAGCACAAGCGCGAAACTGACCGGAATCAACATCACCCAGCCGTTCTGGACGCGCATCTCGCGCTCGCGGCTGGCGGTACGGGGTTCGTTCGACATGGACACTCCTCCGTCGGGTGGACTGGTTCCCGACGGAGGCGATATTAGAGTGATATCACTTTGATGTCAAAAGGGCGCCAGCGAATAGCTCGTACTCCGCCCTCCTCCAACATCACGCACCAAGATGCCGCGCCCCAACAGGTCGGTGATATCGCGCAGCGCCGTGTCCGGAGAAGACTTGGTGATCGCGGCCCACTTTGATGAAGTGAGCTTGCCGTCGAAACCATCGAGCAGGCGGGTGAGCATGGTGCGCTGACGCGCGTTAAGCGGCTGATCTTTTATCGCTTGCCAGAAGCGTGCTTTGGCCATCACATCTGACAGCGTCGATTCCGCTCTCTCGATGGCCGCCTCTAGGCAGGTGAGAAACCACGACAACCATCTCGTGATATCGAGATCCGACTTTTGGGTCGTCTCTAAAATTTCGTAATACCCCTCTCGCTCGGCGCGAATCGTGGCCGACATACTGTAAAAACGCTGAGGGCTAACCTCGGATCGCGCCAACGCCATATCGGCAACCGCCCGTGCGATGCGTCCATTGCCGTCCTCGAAGGGATGAATCGTGACAAACCAGAGGTGGGCAATGGCGGCTTTCAAAACCAGGTCCATCATCGGCCCATGTTCGAACCACTCGAGAAAAGCCTGCATTTCCGACGGAAGCCTCTCCGCTTCGGGCGCCTCGAAATGCACGCGCTCTTTACCAATCGGACCGGAGACCACTTGCATAGGTCCACTAGAGCCGTCACGCCATGCACCCACGATGATTTTGCTCATGCCGCTACGCCCAGTTGGAAAGAGCGCAGCATGCCAAGCAAACAAACGCTCCTCGGTCAGTGGTACGGCATATCTTTGAGTCGCATCGAGCATCATCTCGACAACACCATCGACATGGCGATCAGCGGGCGTCAATGCACCGATATCAAGACCCAAGCGACGCGCGATCGATGATCGAACTTGCTCACGATCAAGGTGCTCGCCCTCGATTTCACTGGTCTTGAGAACATCGTCCGTCAACGTGGCGAGCATCGCTTCGGAGCGCAGCGAGAATCCCAACGACTCCATACGTCCGACCCACCGCCCCTGTCGATGTCGGACCTCGGCCAATTGCGGAGCAAGCGCGGCGACATCCCAGCGAAACGCTGGCCAGTCAGCCTGTTCGTGGATATAGCGCCTTAATCTCCGCATGATTAGCGGAGATTGTGCAGGGTAATCGCCGCAGTGGCAACGGTGCCCACGCGGCGCTACCGGATTTCACCCGATTAGACACCCAATCTTGCCCAATCTGAGCTATCCGATCAGATCAGTCCACCCAGCGCTGTAGCGACTTCTCGTCGAACTTCATGCGCAGGCGCAGATACCAGCCCTCTTCGGTCTGCTCGCGACCGGCGAGATCTCGATCCGAGAAGCCGACGAAGTTGTGCCCCGCGCTCACCCAGACGTTGTCCTTCACGCGATAGCCCACCTCGAGCCCGTAGAGCTCTTCCTTGGCATCGGAGTCGGGCGTGCCCATCACACCCGCCATGGCGCTGATATCGAAGCGACGGCCGATATCGTGGATGATGCGCCCAGAGACGAGCCAGGCTTGGTAATCATCCGTCACGCCGCCCAAGGTCTCGGTCAGATCCTTAGCCGCCACGCGCCCACTCAACCAAAGTGAGCGATTGGGGTGCCAGTTGAACTGCGTCGAGACGATATCAACGTGACGCGCTTCACGCTGCTCGAGTTCCGCGTTGCGCTCGCGCTTGTTCTCGTAGCGCAGCAACAGATCGAACGGACTCGTCGAGCGCGGTCGGAACGCGGCGCCCAATTGGAAGCGATTCTGCAACTGCGACCCCGGACGACTACGATCGTCGGTCATCAAAGCGTAGTTGCGCACGAGTCCCGTCCAGTTGCCGCTCAACTTACGTGCCAAAGAAATCGACGCCATGACGCTATCGGCCGTGTTGTCGGTGATCGAGACATCGTCGGCATCAAGACGACGCCACTCGAGGCGGGTCGTTCCTTGCCAAGTCTTATCGCCGAACTCGAGCCCACTGCCGATGGCAGTAGCACTGCGCGACTTGCCCTCGAGAATCTCGAGGCGCTCGATCAGGAAGTGCGCATCGACGTTGTCACTCAATGACATCGTGTTGCGAAGCCCACTGACCGCTTCGAGCTCCTCGGCGTTCATGCCATTGCGCATGCGCAACTCGGTGTGCAGATCCCCGCCCTGCTCGTTCAAGCGGCGCAGTCCCAACACGAAGGCACGGCTGCGTGCCGCATCATCGATCGAGTAGACCGAGGCGAGTCCGTTGAGCTCTTCCCAACGGCCATACAACGCGACGGCTTCCGAGATCTTGTAGTCAGCACCCATCGTGGCGCGCCCGGTCGGTGCCTCGACGCGTGCAAAGGCGCGACCGCCGTCATAACGATAATCGGAGTTCACGGCGATCCAAGTCGGATCTCCCTCGAAGCCCTCATCGCGACCGATCTCGGCGCCCATCGTCAGAGACTCACTCCAGCGCGATTTCACGCCGAGCATCACGGTCGTGACATCGAGATCCGGCGCTTTGAGCGTCGAATACAACGGCGAACCGTTGAAGGCGCTTTGCGGTTGGCCAGTCACAGGATCGAGCCCAACACCCATACCCCAGAAGCCAGCACCGTTGGGATTGAGGTTGGCACCGCCGTAAGCGGACCCCTGACCCGGGACAACCAGTGCACCCGAGAACAGCGAGAGCGAAGCGACACCACCCTTTCTTTGATAGTAGTGGCGAACACCGGCCTCGACCCGAGTGCGATCCGAGACGATCCGATCGATTCCAACCGAGAGCGCGCCGCGTTCACCGCCGGTGATCTCGTCTTCCGTGTAGCTGCCGTTGCTCTGCAGTTGCACCCCAGCGCCCAAATTAGCTGCGCCCTGCAGACCCAACTCCGTGCGACCCGGCGCCAGACTCGAGGCCGGATTGACCCACTCGCGACCCGCCGAGCCACCGTGCAAGCGCAGTTGCCAACGCGGCTTCGAGAGCGCATCTGGCGCACGACCGATCTGCCAATCGAACCGTACGGCCGACCCAGACAAATCCGCTTGAGCAGAGGCAGCCTCCGACTCAGCCGCTTCGACGACGAGCGTTCCCATCGCGGCGTTGCCGAGCGTCATGTTCGCACTGGCGAGTTCGCGTAGTTCCGCAAACCCCGTACCCGGTGCCGTAAAGTAGCCGCCACCCACAGGCGCGTTCGGATTCTCATCGCGAACCCAGCTCGCACCCACGGCGAGCAACGGATTCAAGCGTCGCTCGGCGTTGAAGCCATAGACCCAGAACTGCTCCCCACCGGTATCCACTTCGTACGTGATACGCAGCGACACGGGATTCAGGCTCTCATCGACCGAGGGCAGCGCCGACTTCAACAGCACTCTCCCTGAGAACGGCTCGAAGGTGTAATCGACATAACGTTCGAGCGAACGAGTCGAGAGGATGCGTGAGGTGTTGTTGCGATCGCGAACGATCACCTCGAGCTTCTCACTGTTCTCGAGCGCATTGAAGTTGCCGACAGCAAACGGGCCGCTCGTGCCATTACCGCGATACTCTTCGATCGACTGACGCAGCGCCTCGCGCATACCGAAGGCATCGACATAGCCCACGCCATCGTCACGACGAACCCGCAGACCCGTCATCGAGCGGTTGTACTGCCCAAGATCCAGCGTTCGTTGCGTCGCGAGTCGGCCACCACCCTGTGCGAGAGAAAAATCTGCGCCGGTGGCGAAGTCGCCGTAAAGGATGTAATCGCGTTCTTTATCGAGACGCAGATAAAAGCGATCCGAGCTTCGTGATTCGAAGCCGCGCTCTGCAGAATCGCCCATCACCGGATACGTGCGATCCGGGTTATAGGCGCGGAACTCCCGCTGCCTCAAATCCTTCTCCGAATCGAACATCGCAGTGACCGCGGTGTCGCCATCGATCGTGCCCTTGACGAAGAAGGACATTTGACCGGCGATGCTGCTCTTGCCGCCGTTGAAGCGACGCTCCCAGTTGCGCAGCTCACGCTCGAGGCCATCCGAGAGCCCGGCCATCGGACCAAGACCGCCACTCTGGCGCTGATCGATGTTAAACACCGTCTCAACCATGCCGACCGCGAGCAACGGACGTAGCTCAGGCGCGTATTCGATGCGCCCGAGCTGGCGCTGCCCGCCCGTCTCGACGATCCACTCGACATCGCGAACACCGCTCGGCACGACGAACTCGACGCGACCGATGCCATCTTTCAGCTCGATCAAAGAATCAGGCGCACGAACGCCACTTAACGTCAGTCGTACCGTCGAGCGACCCTTCAGCAGTGCACCTGCTTCATCCTTCGCTGTGATTGAGAGTGTCGTTCGGCTTCGGCCATCGGCCACCGGACGCCCTTCCAACTCACGTTCGTTCGAGACCGCAACCTCAAACGCAGCCGTGGGCAGTTCGCTTGCACGCGCGAGCACCGAGCGCGCCGCCGTCGTCGACGAAGGCAAGTAGCTATCGATATCGATCGGCGTCTCGAGACTCGCATTCTGCGCAGGCAGATTCGACGACCCGATCGTCGCCACCAAACCGGCGGAGAGCCATACAGTGAGTTGACGCATCACGGCGCCCTCCCTGGGTTGGGGCAACCGACAATTCTGAAGTCGGCCCTGTGCATCTCGCCGCTCTTCAAGTCGAGGAAGAGACTATCGGGGTCACCCGCATCACGATTGCTCGTGCTGCCGAGCTGACTACCCGGCGGCAGAGTGGTCGGATCGACCTTCAGCACCTGCGTGGTCGGCGGGCGATCGCAGAAGCTGTAGCGACCATCGACATCCGAGACGACGTACGCCCCATCAGAGAAGTACATCCGCACTCGGGGTACGCCCGGCTCGTTCTCGTCCTGCACGCCGTTCTCGTTGCAATCGCGGTAGATCGTACCGATGACACACGCATCGCTCGAGAAGACGCCAGCATCGACTCGGATGCCATAACGCGCTTCGTTGCTCACCGTGCCGATGAGGCTCGAGGCCTGCGCACGGTTCGTGCCATCACCGCGAGTGCTACCCACACCGATCCGTGCGCGATAGGTGAGCTTGAGTGACTCACCCGGCAGGATGTTACCCAGTTGGTAGTTGAGCACGCGTTGACCCTCAGCAATGCCGAGCACACGATCGTCGCGAATCCGCTGTGTCTTGGACTCAAGCAGCGACGTACCGCCGATATATTTGAAGCCGATCGGCAGGGTATCTTTGAGCGTGACACCGTACTGAATGACGTTCGTCTCGTTCTTGACGTTGATCGTATAGGCCAAGCTGTCGCCAAGCTCCGCTGATCGGGCCGAACCTGTCTTCGTCACCGTCAGCGAACCCGTCACTGCAGCCTTCACCGGATCGATCGGCATGTGGTTCTGGATGATGCCGTTCGAGCTCGTCTCCAGACGATCCGAAATCACAAAGCGAACCGCCATGTAGTAACGCGTATCTTCACTCAAGGTCGGCGCCGTCTCCTGCGGTTGGATCTTCTCGATACCGCCGCCGAGCGCCGGCACGTAGATTTCCGGTTGCTCGCGAATGAGTGCCGAGTTACCCGAAGGAGTGCCCGCCTTGTAACCGGCAGGAACATCGACCTTCAGTCGATAGACACCCGACGGCGCTTCCGAGGTGAGTAGCAGCACGTAGAGACCATTGCTACCGACCGCAGCGCCGTTGGCCGTACCCGCGATCTGATCGAGCAGATTGTTCGGCACCGGATTGCCATCGGGCCCGAGCAAGGTTACCCGCGCACCCGGTACCGGTTGGCGCGTGATCGAGTCGTAAACGATTCCCGACGGGTCGACCAGGAAGCCGTTCTGATCCGGCGTCTTCTCACCGGGCTTCAAAGTCACACCCGTGATGCCGTTCTTGTCCGGAACGCCGTTCAAGCTCGGATCATTGGCCTCCGGGCTTCCTTTGATGAGCGCGGAGGATGCGGTGCTCGCCGTGACGAACTCGACGCGATACTTGGTCGATGCATCACCGAGCAAGGTCGGCGGCAAGTTCTCGAACGTATAACTACCATCGGCCTTGGTCGTAGTCGTCGCGACGATGCGTCCTTCGGCATCTTTGAGCACGACCGTCACACCGACTTGTGGAATTTGCTGACCAAAGCCCACTCGCTTGGTGAAGACACCCGTGATCGCAGCCGGTCGATCGATGTTCACGCGAGCCGATGCACCGGGTGCCGTGCCCAAGGGACTACCGTCGGGCAACTTGCCGCGTAGACCGTTCGGGCTGCCGTTGCTGCCACCATCGGGGATGACGTTGAGGTAGTCACCCACCTCATCGGCCACCACCATCACCGACACCGCACAACCGCCCGCCGGGACGATGCCGCCCGACAGTGAAAATCGGTTGGACTTCGCCGTTGCCGTCACCGTACCGGAGCAGGTGTTCTCGATCTTCGGGTCGTCGGCGATCAAGAGTCGACCCGGGGCGACCGGGAACTCATCAACGAAGGACGCATCCGTCAGGGACGAAGAGCCCGTGTTATCGATCGCGATCGTCATCTTCACCGGGATACCGAGAGCACCCTGCGAGGACTGGAAGATCTTGCGCACGGCGAAACTACCATCGATCAGAAGATCGGCACTGGCACCGGCATCGTTCGTTTTGTTCTGCGCGTTTTTGATCGCACTCACCGGCACCGTCGCCGTGAGTTTCGAGCCACTGGCAGAGTTCGATGTCACGAGCGCGCTGAAGTTACAGCTGCCACCCGCTGCCAGCTTGCCATCCGACAGATTCAATACGCCGCTCGACACCGCGACCGAGCCGTTGCAGTTGGTCAGCGCCTTCGGATCGGCCAAGAAGATCAAGCCACTCGGCAGCGACTGCGATTGCGAGAGCGCCGTGAACTCGTTGCCCGTCTTGTTGATGATCGTGACCGACAGTCGCGTCTGACCACCGACCGGAATACGTGTGGCCGAGAATCCGATATCGACGGTCGGGATCAACTCCGGCGTCACCTCGCCTCCGTTGCTCGCGCAGGCGGCAGCCGGCGAACACGAAGCGCCCGTCGGCGGCGGATTGCCACCACCGGTTTGATCAACCGAGGCGTCGGTCGTGAGCTTCAGACCCAAGAAACCCGGCAGCGGCGTCACCGACACCGTGATGGGCGAGGCCTTGCCGCCTTGCGCAGCAATCTGGCCGGTCGTCACGCAGCGCACGGTGAGCGGACCCTTCGCAGGCAACGTCAGCGCTTCGCCGTTCGAGTACGTGCAGGTCCAGCCGCTTCCGCCGATCGAGTTGAGCTGCAAGCCCTTGCCGATAGTCTCGAGGATCGTCGCGCCGTTTGCCGTTGCGAAACCCTTGTTGGTCGTCTGGATGTCGTAGGTCGATGCGGTACCGGCCATGAGCGGTTTATCCGTACCGCCGAGCGAGGACTTCGCGAGCGTCAAGCTCGGGATGCCGATCACCGTGTCATCGTCAGTGGTATTGCCATCACTGTCGTTGCCGTTGTCACTGCGGTCAGTGACATCGGTATTCGACGGATCCTTACCCGTGGCGGTCGCGGTGTTCTTCACGCCACCGGCGTTGATCGCCGCTTGCGTGATCGTGTAGCTCGCCGTGTAGGTGAGCGTCTCACCCGGCGCTAGCGAAGCCGCAGTCGATCCATTGGTGCCTGATGCGAACGTCGGGCCAGAGGTCAGCGAGAGCGCCCCACCGTTGGCATCAGTGAGTGTGTCGGCCAACGTCACGTTCGTGATCGTCACGTTACCCGTGTTACGCACGGTGATCGTGTAGTTGATCGGGGAACCGACACCCACACCGCTCGGCGTTGCCGCCGTCTTCACCGTCTTCATCGACGCTGTGCGCGTGATCGGCGTGACCGTGTCGTCATTGGTCGTATTGCCGTCGATGTCGTCACCATCGTCCGACACGTCCGTCACGTTGTTATTCGACGGATCCTTACCCGTGGCGGTCGCGGTGTTCTTCACGCCACCGGCGTTGATCGCCGCTTACGTGATCGTGTAGTTCGCCGTGTAGGTGAGCGTCTCACCCGGCGCCAGCGAAGCCGCGGTCGATCCATTGGTGCCTGATGCGAACGTCGGGCCCGAGGTCAGCGAGAGCGCTCCACCGTTGGCATCCGTCAACGTGTCGGCCAGCGTCACGTTCGTGATCGTCACGTTACCCGTGTTACGCACGGTGATCGTGTAGTTGATCGGCGAGCCGACACCCACACCGCTTGGCGTCGCCGCCGTCTTCACCGTCTTCATCGACGCTGTGCGCGTGATCGGCGTGACCGTGTCGTCATTGGTCGTGTTGCCATCACTGTCGTTGCCGTTGTCACTGCGGTCAGTGACATCGGTATTCGACGGATCCTTACCCGTGGCGGTCGCGGTGTTCTTCACGCCACCGGCGTTGATCGCCGCTTGCGTGATCGTGTAGCTCGCCGTGTAGGTGAGCGTCTCACCCGGCGCTAGCGAAGCCGCGGTCGATCCATTGGTGCCCGAAGCGAACGTCGGACCCGAGGTCAGCGTCAGCGCCCCACCATTGGCATCCGTCAACGTGTCGGCCAGCGTCACGTTCGTGATCGTCACGTTACCCGTGTTACGCACGGTGATCGTGTAGTTGATCGGGGAACCGACACCCGCACCGCTCGGCGTTGCCGAGGTCTTCACGGTCTTGAGACTAAGAATATCTTTCGTAAAGGTCGCCGTGACGTTCTTCGCTGCCGTCATTGAGACGGTACAGCTATTACTGCTCGTCGAGTCGCAACCACTCCAACTCGTGAACGTCGAGCCGCTCGCAGGCGTCGCTGTCAACGTCACGCTCGTGCCCGTGTTGTACGTCTCGGTGCAGTCAGCGCCGCAGTCCACGCCCGCAGGACTGCTCGCCACAGCGCCACTACCCGTGCCAGCTTTGGTCACGGTCAACGCATAGGTGTCTAACGTAAAAGTCGCCGTGACGTTCTTCGCTGCCGTCATTGAGACGGTACAGCTATTACTGCTCGTCGAGTCGCAACCACTCCAACTCGTGAACGTCGAGCCGCTCGCAGGCGTCGCTGTCAACGTCACGCTCGTGC
>Ga0315906_10011450_pt1 | contig 10338 bp, 9 predicted proteins | sample LakEriMetagenome_4_FD_203526 | JGI IMG/M metagenome (GOLD analysis project Ga0315906, IMG submission 203526) | Freshwater fungal communities from buoy surface, Lake Erie, Ohio, United States - Buoy 2 MA122 | ecosystem: Environmental > Aquatic > Freshwater > Lake > Lake biofilm | place: USA: Lake...
TTAACCGGCGATAATACAAAGGAAGACTTTTCGGGTATTTCACAATTTGTCAGCTGTTTCCAGATTGATTCCGGATCCTGATTCAATGTAGCGATGGTGAGCTCATTATCGGACAGACAAAGAAGAATTTCCGGAATAAAAAAACCGAGATCGGAAAACATGGAAGATGAATGATGTTTAGAATAAACGCTCTCTGTTTCCTGCATCAATCCATATCCAAGATGTCCGAAACACCAGTCAGAATGTTCATTTAAAAAAACTTGTAATTGATGCAAAGCGTTGCCCGCATTTACTGCTATTGAAGAAGCAGCTCCGCACCCTGCAATTACTTCGTATTGATGATTTTCCGAAAGATATTGTTGGTTGTCTAAGAAAGCAAAAATGTTGAACCGGCTACACCAATTCAACATTTGCATTTTTAGTTTATGAAAATCTGATACCGGGAACGTCTGGATGGAACGAGTTTGCATCAGCATTTAAAAATCATCGTCATCATCATCAAAATCATTTCCTCCTCCCATCATATCAAATTCTTTGAAATCTTCATCTAAACCTAAATCGTCGTCATCGGATTTCTTTCCTCCTTTGCTTTTTGATTTAGACTTAGGCATATCGAATTCTTCAAAATCAGGATCATAATCATCGTCATCAGATTTGTTCCAATCATCATCTTCTTCGTCGATGTCATCATCGTCATCATCATCAACAGATTTTGAAGCAGATGCTTTGCCTTTTACTTTTACAGGCTGTTCGTCCAAATCATCATCATCTTCTTCATTGTCTTCTTGTTGCTTCTTTGATTTAGAAGATGGTTTCTTGATTTCATCTTTTGATGACTCAGATTTGGAAGTAGTTTTTTTGGTTGACTTTGCCATATTGGATAAAACTTATATTGTAAAATTTCAAAGGCTTTTTGAAATTGCCAAAAATTTTTTTGAACTGCAATAACAAATTTAACCAACCGTTAGGCCCAGGATTTCATCTCTGCCCGGTCCGTTCGATAAATGGCTCACTTTTACGCCAAGATATTCTTCAATAAAAGAGAGGTAAATATTGAGCTCTGCAGGTAACTGCTCTTTGATTTTACAGGCAGAGACCGGACTTCCCCAACCTTTAAAAAGGCGGTAGTTAGGAGAAAGGTGAGGCTGATTCAGATCATAAGGCACTTCCACCGTTTCCTTATCACCAATTTTATACCTTGTACATACTTTTAATTCGCTGAAATGATCCAGAACGTCAGCTTTTGTCATGACAATTTGAGTAATGCCGTTGATCATACAGGCATATTGCAAAGCTACCAGATCCATCCATCCACAACGTCGTGGACGACCGGTTGTGGCTCCAAATTCATTGCCGATTTTTCGTAATTCTTCTCCATCAGCATCAAACAATTCAGTCGGGAAAGGTCCGCTTCCCACCCTGGTACAATAAGCTTTGGTAATACCGATCACCTCTCGAATTTTAAGAGGAGAAATTCCTAATCCGGTACATACACCTGCAGAGATTGTATTTGAAGATGTAACAAAAGGGAATGTTCCAAAATCAACATCCAGCATACTACCCTGTGCCCCCTCAGCAAGCACCTGCTTACCTTCTTTCAGTTGTTTGTTGATAAAATATTCGCCGTTGACGATATTGAGTGACTTTAAAAATGCAATCGCTTCAAAAAAATCTGCCTCCCATGCAGTCAGGTCTTCATCTACACCATAATGACTAAGCATATCAAGGTGCTTTTTCTTGAGCTTCGCATATGCCTGATCAAAGTCGGCACGCAACACATCACCAACGCGGAGCGAATTCCTTCCTGTTTTGTCCATGTAGGCAGGACCGATTCCTTTTAATGTAGAACCGATTTTTTCATCTCCTTTAGCAGATTCAGAGGCGCGATCGAGCGCACGATGTGTCGGTACGATGATATGGGTGCGTTCGGAAATAAATAAATTCTCGCGCACATCCACACCAAAAGAAGCAACCTTATCACATTCTTTTTTTAACGTAACAGGATCAAGCACAACGCCATTGCCTATTAGGTTGATAATCCCTTTATGAAAAATCCCGCTTGGGATTTGGTGTAACACCACCTTTTCATTGTTAACATAGAGCGTGTGACCGGCGTTCGGACCACCCTGAAAACGGGCAATGATATCATAATGAGGCGCAAAGAAATCAACAATTTTGCCTTTCCCTTCATCTCCCCACTGAAGACCAAGAATTACATCAACCATAAAATATTTATTAATTCAGTTGAGCCGCAAAAATAAGCGATGGAGCAAGGCGACGAAGAAAAAAAGCAGGATTGGGGAAAATTATTGATCTGTATCGTAACGTTCAACTTTTTCGATGCCTGGGAGAGACATTAAACGGATAACAAGTTCTTCGAGCTCATCTTTATCGTGCACAAAGATTTTAATATTTCCCTGAAAAATACCTTCTGAAGCTTCAATGGTAAGTGCACTGATGTTAATTCGCAGCTCTCCGGATATCAATTGAGTAATTTTATTAATTACGCCCACATCATCCACACCGATGATTTTAATACCTGTAAGGAAAGAAATTTCCTTATTCTTCGCCCACTTGGTTTTTACAATACGATGTCCAAAATTGGCAAGAAGTCGGGAGGCATTTGAACAGTTGGTTCGGTGAATGATGAGTCCTTTGCCTGTGGAAACAAATCCAAAAACATTATCTCCGGGAATTGGTTTACAGCAATTAGCAAGCGTGTAAACGATTTTATCACTGCTTTCTCCGAAAATAATGAGTTCGCTTTCTTTAGGTGACGCAGCTCGATTATTTTCCGTTTCAGGTTTTGGTTCAGCAACCACTTTTGCAGGCTTTGGCAATTCCAGTTTATCGCCATGTATAGTCAAATCCTTCAGCTCCTTCAGATCAATCAATTTTGTTGCAATCCGGAAGAAGAGTTCCAGATGTGAAGCGGTTTTATAAAATTGAGCGAGTGTTTCGACATTGTGTATATCAAAAGCAGCACCTAACTGCTCCAGCTTTCTCTGTAATATATACTTACCCTCATCCGCAATTTTTCTTTTTTCCTCCTTGAGAGAATCTTTAATCTTGGCTTTGGCCTTGGCCGTTACTACAAAATTGAGCCAGTCTTCTGTTGGCCTTTGTTTGATACTGGTAATGATTTCAATCTGATCACCGCTTCGAAGTTTATGCGCAATCGGAACGAGCTTATGATTTACTTTAGCTCCAATACAGCGACTGCCCACGTCACTGTGAACACCAAATGCAAAATCAAGAGCCGTTGCACCCAAAGGCAACATTTTCACATCACCCTTTGGTGTATAAACATAAATTTCTTCTGAAAGAAAAGAGCTTTTAAAATCATGGAGAAAATCTAGCGAACTGCTTTCCTGGTTGCCCAGTACTTCCCTGATATTATGAAACCATTTATCAAAACGGTCTTCATCCCCCGTACCCTCCTTGTATTTCCAGTGAGCAGCGAGACCTTTCTCCGCAATTTCATTCATGCGCTTTGATCGTATCTGCACTTCCACCCATTTACCGTTTGGTCCCATCACCGTGGTATGAAGCGCCTCATAGCCGTTGCTCTTAGGATTGCTAAGCCAGTCACGCAAACGCTCCGGTGAAGGAGAGTACATATCTGCTACTATAGAATAAGCTTTCCAACACTCTTCTTTTTCTCTTTCGCCCGGCGCATCGATGATAACCCGAATGGCAAATAAATCATAAACCTCTTCAAAAGTCACCCCTTTCTTTTTCATTTTATTTGAAATAGAATGAATCGATTTAGGCCGACCGTAGATTTCGAAACTGCTAATACCGCTTTTTTCGAGCTTTTCTTTTATTGGTTTAATAAATTCATTGATGAACCTCGCGCGTTCACGTTTGGTTTCAGAAAGTTTACGGGCAATCTCTTTATAAATATCCGGTTCCAGATATTTCATCGAGAGATCTTCCATCTCTGTTTTTATATTGTATAAGCCAAGGCGGTGAGCAAGAGGTGCGTACACATATACCGTCTCGCTTGCAATTTTCAGTTGCTTTTCCCGCTTCATGCTGTCCATCGTACGCATATTGTGCAAACGATCGGCCAGCTTTATCAGAATTACCCGTGGATCATCTGTAAGGGTCAGAAGTATTTTTTTGAAATTCTCAGCCTGCTGAGTGGAATTTGTATCTACTACCGTGGAGATTTTGGTCAGCCCGTCAATGATTCTTGCTATCTCGCTACCGAATTCACGCTCAACTTCTTCAAGAGTTACATCGGTATCCTCTACAGTATCATGTAAAAGTGCACAGATTGTTGAACGTACACCCAGGCCTATTTCTTCCACGCAAATTTGTGCAACTGCAAGAGGGTGATGTATGTAGGGCTCTCCACTTTTCCTGCGCATCGTCTGATGGGCTTCTGCTGCCATTTCAAAAGCAGTGCGCAACAACTCCTTGTCTCCCTTCTTTAATTTCATTTTCAGAGAGCGGAGCAACGCCCTGTAGTGACGGAGAATTTCTTTTCGCTCCTGATCAGGGGTCAGATTGTACGTCTTTATGGTAGCGACAGGTTCCAGAAATCGCAATTTAAGAAAAAGAGGTTATCAAGATGGAAAGAAAGCAGAATCTTCCTACTTTTGCACCCCGCTAAAAGCTTTTCTCTTTGAGATTAGTTTAAAGAAATACCGGATGTGGTGAAATTGGTAGACACGTCAGACTTAGGATCTGATGCCGCAAGGTGTGGGGGTTCGAGTCCCTCCATCCGGACTTAGGGTTACGAGTTATGGGTTACGGGTTATGCGTTACGAGTTATGGGTTATATTCCAAACTTTCGGACTCTCGGTCTTTTGGTCTTCCGGACTCTTGGACTTTCCGGTCTTTCCGTCTTCCAAACATCAATTCTAATAATTATAAGACTTTAAATACGTCTTTTGAATAAAACCAACTAAATAATATGGCTACAGTTACAAGAGAGAACATCGGATTACTTACAGATAAATTAACTGTTTCTATTAGTAAGGAAGATTACTACCCGGAATTTGAAAAAAATCTCAAAACATACAGCAAAAGAGCAAGCATTCCGGGTTTTCGTCAGGGCATGGTTCCTGTTGGGATGGTAAAAAAGATGTATGGCCAGAGTCTGTTCGCAGAGGAAGTTATAAAGAACATTGAAAAAGGTCTCAATGAATACCTGGCAAAAGAACAACTGGAGATTTTTGCTCAGCCACTGCCGCTTACAAATAAAGACTTCAAGCCTTTAATGGATCAACCTCAGAATTATCAGTTTGAATTTGAAATCGGACTTAAGCCGGCTTTTGAAATCAACCTGAACAAGGTTAAAGCACCTTACTACAAAGTGAAGGTAACATCTGAAATGATCAATGAAGAAGTTGAGAGGCTTCGTCAGCGACTCGGTAAATTAACAGAACCCGAAACCGCAACGCAGGATGAGAATGTACTGAACGTGACATTTGAAGAAACAGACAGTGAAGGAAATGTGTTGGAAAACGGACTTAAAAAAGACAACTCATTGCTCGTAAAATATTTCAGCGAAAGTTTTCGTCCTAAGTTAATTGGATTAAAAAAAGGAGACTCCGTTTCAATTATCCTTGAAGAAGCCTTTGATGAAAAAGAAAGAGACTGGGTGCGGAAAGATATCGGACTTTCTGATGATAAAGAAGTACTCCAAATTCCTTTCTTAATGACTATCACCAAAGTTGGTTTGGTAGAAAAAAGAGAGCTAAACGAAGAATTTTTCAAAGAAGCATTACCCGGTAAAGAAATAGCCAACGAAAAAGAATTTCTGTCAGCAATTGAAAAAGATATTCAATTACAATGGGATCGCCAGAGCAGCAACCAGCTTCAGCATCACCTTTATCACGTATTGCTTGACGATACCAAAATGGAACTTCCGGAAGCGTTTCTAAAGAGATGGCTCACCACTGCAGGGGAAAAGCCTAAAACAGCAGAAGAAGCAGAAGCAGAATTCCCTTCGTTCGACAAACAATTACGCTGGACCTTAATCACCGATAAAATCGTTAATGCCAATAACATACAGGTTGGTGCTGAAGAATTGAAAGACAGTTTCCGCCAGCAGATTCTTGGCTATTTCGGTGGAATGAGTCTGGGTGACGGCAATCTTGAGTGGATCGACCAGTATGTTGAAACACTGATGAAAGATGAGCAACAGGTTGACGGTACATATCGTAAGTTGTTAACTGAAAAAGTTTTTCAGTGGGCTGAGGAGCAAGTGCAAAAAGAGGAAAAACTGATCAGCTCGGAAGAGTTCATCAAAATGAATGAAGAGCACCAGCATACGCACCATTAATCATTTAGAAACATATCATAATCCCGCCAGTTTTGGCGGGATTTTTTTTTGGGGAGAACACTTTTAAATTAATTGTAAAATGAATTTTCTGCCTTTCTGTCGCAGCTTCTACCTTTGCACATAATTTGGAGAGAAAGATTAAAATCGTTTCCCTTAACTTGTAACCGAAAAATTGAATTATGCAGATAAATAAAGAGTTTGAAAAATTTGCGATTAAGCACCAGGGAATTTCCGGAGCTACGTTGCACAACTACCAAAATCATTTCAATCCTACCAACCTCACTCCTTATATCATTGAGGAGCGTCCCTTGAATGTTGCAAGCATGGATGTGTTTTCGAGGCTGATGATGGATCGTATAATATTTTTAGGTGAAGGCATCAATGATTATGTTGCGAATATCGTTACTGCTCAGTTGTTGTTTCTCGAAAGTACAGATCGTACCCGAGACATCCAGATGTACATCAATAGTCCAGGCGGCAGTATTTATGCCGGACTGGGCATATATGACACTATGCAATATATTTCTCCTGATGTAAGTACAATTACTACAGGTATAGCAGCAAGTATGGGTGCAGTGCTGATGTGTGCAGGATCAGAAGGAAAGCGAACAGCATTAAAGCATTCGCGCATCATGTTGCATCAGCCTTATGGAGGAGCAGGTGGACAGGCCACTGATATTCAGATCATGGTGAATGAAGTAAAAAAGCTGAAGCAGGAATTATATGAAATCATTGCTTATCACAGCGGGCAGACCATTGAGAAAGTGATGGAAGATAGTGACAGAGATTTCTGGATGACTGCATCAGAAGCAAAAGAATATGGTTTGGTTGATGAAGTATTAATCATGAATCCGCGAAAAGTAAAAGAAAGCTAATTACAACATTTAATAAATTAATTATATGATTTCGAATAAATTTTTAAACAAGATCAGGTTTGAAGAGGAAGAAGAACCAAAAGAAAATCCGCTTGAGCAGTTTTCTGCTGCAGCATTCGGTCCGTTTCAGAAAAAGTTTCTAGAGCAACGAAAAATATTTTTCTGGGGTGTGGTACACGACAATTCAGCAAAAGACATTGTAAATCGTTTGCTTTATCTCGATGCAATGGCCCCCGGAGAAGAAATCAAATTTTACATAAACAGCCCAGGCGGAGTGGTTACTTCCGGCATGGTTATCTACGATACTATGAAACTGATCAGTTCACCGGTAAGTACCATTTGTATGGGTATGGCGGCTAGCATGGGATCCATTTTACTGAGTGGCGGTACTAAAGGGAAAAGATATATCTATCCGCATGGCGAAGTAATGATACACCAGCCAAGTATCGGAGGCGCACAGGGTACCAGTGCTGATCTGGAGATCCTGGCAAGACAGATTGCCAAAACAAAGGAACTAGGCGCGAAAATTCTTGCAGAAAATTGCGGAAAGACACTTGAGAAAGTGATGAGAGATTTCGACAGAGATTACTGGATGAATGCGGATGAAGCTGTTCAATACGGTATCGTTGATGGCATTGTTGATAAATTATAATCACTTATTATTATTTCATTCCCTCGCAAGCAACAATCATTTTTTGATTGATGATTGTGAGGGTTTTTAATGAGAACTACCAAGCTTCTTAATTTTCGGTATCGCTATTAGGTTCGAAGAACCTTTTGTATATTTGAACTAGTTTGTACCCACGAAACCCTATCGCATGGCAAAAAATAATACACTTCACTGTTCTTTTTGCGGCAGAAATCGGGATGAAGTAAAGATACTCATCGCCGGCCAGGAAGGTCATATCTGTGAAAACTGCACCGAACACGCACAGGAAATTATCCAGCAGGAACTTCAGCAAAAGCAAGAGCAATCAGTTTCCAATTTTAAATTGAATGTAAAGAAGCCCGCTGAAATCAAAACCTATCTCGATGAATATATCATTGGTCAGAATGAGGCGAAGAAAGTAATGGCTGTTGCTGTTTACAACCATTACAAACGACTGAAGCAAAAAACTGACAATGAGATAGAAATTGAGAAAAGCAATATCGTGATGGTGGGTGAAACAGGTACAGGTAAAACCCTGATCGCAAAAACAATTGCCAAGGTATTGAATGTACCATTTGCCATTGTAGACGCAACGGTTTTTACGGAGGCGGGTTATGTAGGAGAAGATGTTGAAAGCATTCTTACAAGGCTATTACAAGTGTGTAATTATGATGTAGCGGCTGCGGAAAGAGGTATTGTTTATATAGATGAAATTGACAAAATAGCACGTAAAGGTGATAACCCATCTATTACGCGTGATGTAAGTGGCGAAGGCGTACAGCAAGGAATGTTAAAGCTGCTGGAAGGAACAGAAGTATTGGTTCCACCGCAAGGAGGAAGAAAGCATCCCGAACAAAAACTTATTAAAATCAATACACAGCAAATATTATTTATTTGCGGAGGAGCTTTCGACGGTATAGATAAAATCATTGCAAGAAGAGTAAACACAAATGCAATCGGATTCAGTTCCAAAAAAGAGGAGCAGGAATTGATGAAACGCAACTTACTGCAATATGTGAATGCACAGGATTTAAAATCTTTCGGGCTTATCCCCGAATTGCTTGGACGCTTACCTGTTGTTACACATTTAAACCCGCTCGATGAAGCAACACTGAAAGAAATTCTGCTCACACCCAAAAATGCATTGATCAAACAGTATCGTAAACTTTTTGAGCTGGAAGGAATCCGTTTTACTATGGATGATGAAGTTGCTGATTTTATGGTTAAAAAAGCGATGGAATACAAACTAGGCGCACGCGGACTCAGAAGTATTTGCGAAAGTATTTTAACGGATGCCATGTTTGAAATGCCTGGCACCGATACAAAAGTTTTTCATCTGACTATTGATTATGCTCAACATAAGTTTGACAAGAGCAAGCTAAGCATGTTGAAAGTTGCATAATCTCTTTTTAATATTTGCCATTCATTGTATTAAACAATCAAAATCCCTATGCAGGATTTAATTGAAAGACTAAAGAAGAAAGGATTGTCTGAGGAACAGGCATATGCTGCAATAGAAGTAATCAAGGATTTTGCCAAAGAAAAATTTCCTGTTTTTGGAGGAGCAATCGATCGGCTTTTTGATAAATACGGACCTAAAGAAGATGATGATTTTCTTTAATAGTAATCAATTTATAACCCCATAAGTTCTAACTTATACACGCTCAGTAGGCCAATATTTCACTCAGGTATTTTTTGAGCAGTGCTGTTTGTTCTTTACTTATAATTCCAATTTTTTTTGAAGTCTTTCTTTGGAAACTGATCGGATATGAAAAGTGAGTATTTCCGAAACTTCCTGAAGGTTGTTCTTATCATCAGGTTGCAGTACAATATTTCCTTGGTAATTTTTTATTTTAATAGTGAGCGGGCAGCAAATCACAATCGGCAGATACTTATTAAGTAAATTACCACTCAATATCACCATTGGTCTGCCCCCCCTGTTCACTTCCTTTTACGGGATCAAGGCTGGCATACCATATTTCACCTTGCTTCATCTTGAATACGTAATTGATTCAGATAATCTTCCATTCCTTCCTCTGCCAAAGCGAGCAGATCTGTATCTCCTGCCATTTTTTTATAAGAACGCTGGTACGACGCTTTGTTTAAATGATCAAGATAGAGCCTCAGTGCTTTTTCTAAGAGCTTGTTTTTGGGAACACCAAGCTCTGTTGCTTTTTGGTTCAATTCAACCCAAAGTATTTCAGGGAGTGTACTGGTAAAAGTAGCCATAACATAAGCATGTAATGAAAATATAAATTATATTTATAAAATATAAATATATTATTTCAATGCCTGGCGTGCTATAACAACTTTTTGAATTTCACTGGTACCCTCTCCAATGGTACATAGCTTAGAATCACGATAATATTTCTCCACCGGAAAATCCTTTGTATATCCGTAACCTCCGAAAATTTGCACGGCATCGTTGCTGATCTTTACAGCAGCTTCACTGGCAAAATATTTTGCAATGGCTCCAGCGTCGGTTACTGATAAACCTGCATCTTTCAATGAAGCTG
>Ga0315906_10011451_pt1 | contig 10338 bp, 6 predicted proteins | sample LakEriMetagenome_4_FD_203526 | JGI IMG/M metagenome (GOLD analysis project Ga0315906, IMG submission 203526) | Freshwater fungal communities from buoy surface, Lake Erie, Ohio, United States - Buoy 2 MA122 | ecosystem: Environmental > Aquatic > Freshwater > Lake > Lake biofilm | place: USA: Lake...
AACCCGGTCCAGTTTATGTTGCGTGCTTTCTCTTGCCATAATCTCCTCAATTCTGTATCGGGAAACGGAACACTACTAATAGGTGCCGAAGGACCAGCGCTGCACTACACAGACACGAATAGCCGATTGGACCATGGACCGGTCCGTAGCGAGTATATCCGCGTGGGGAAAGTCAGTCAAGAGTTATGCTGCCGTACTACGCCTTACTCACAGCCTCTACCCCGTACTGCCTTCTACCCTCACAGTCTGATAGCGTTAACCGCGTGAAAAACCCATCAAACAGCTCACCGAAAATGTAGTGCGACATCCCCTCCCTCCGTTACAAAATTCTCGCGGCGATAGAATGGAGGCATGCAAGACGGAATTGAGATCGCCGGCCGCCGATTCTCCTCGCGGCTCTTCGTTGGTACTGGAAAATATCGCAGCAACGCCGAAATGGCCGCCTGCCACACCGCCTCCGGCGCCGAGGTGGTTACGGTCGCTGTTCGCCGGGTGAATCTGAACGACACCTCGGGGGAATCCCTGCTGAATCACATCCCCCGCGACAAATACTTCCTGTTGCCCAACACCGCCGCCTGCTACACCGCCGACGAGGCCATCCGCACCGCCCGCCTCGGCCGCGAAGTCGGCCTCTCCCACTGGGTCAAGCTCGAAGTCATCGGCGACCCCGACACCCTTTTCCCCGACAACGAAGGCCTCGTCGAAGCCACCCGCGTCCTCGCCAAGGAAGGCTTCGTCGTTCTCCCCTACACCACCGACGACCTCATCAACGCCCGCAAACTCATCGACGCCGGCGCCGCCGCCGTCATGCCCCTCGCCGCTCCCATCGGCAGCGGCCTCGGTATTCAAAATCTAACCAACCTGCGCATCCTCCGCGAAAAGATCACCAGCGTGCCCCTCATCGTCGATGCCGGCGTCGGCACCGCCTCCGACGCGACGATCGCCATGGAACTCGGTTTCGACGCCATTCTCATGAACACCGCCATCGCCTCCGCCACCGATGCCGTCAAGATGGCTGAAGCCATGAAGTACGGCGTCCAGGCAGGCCGCCTTGCCTTCGAAGCCGGTCGCATGGGCCGCAAGCTCTACGCCACCGCCTCCAGCCCCCTGGATGGTCTGATCAAATAAACGCAAGTAAACGCAAAAAGGGCCCCGCCGCAAAGCGAGGCCCTTTCGTCAAACTACCCGCGACCTAGAAGATATACTTCAAAGCCACCTGCAGGTTGCGCATGTTGCCGCGTGTGCCGCCGATGACGCCAAAGTTGTTCGGGTTTCCGGCGTTGGTGTCCGGATTGCCCCAGTTCGGGTGGTTCGGGAAGTTGAACGCCTCGAAGCGGAACTGCAACATGTGCCCCTCGTGGTAGCCCATGTTGAAGTTCTTGATGCTCGAGAAGTCCCAGCCGAAGATCGACGGGCTGATCAGCGTGTTCCGGCCCACATTTCCAAAGGTGCCGAACGCCTGCACCGAATACGCCGCCGGGTTGAACCAGCGCGTCGGATCCTGATTGGCCATGTTCGGATCCACGCCCGCGTTGTAGTTCGGACGGTCGAAGCCCGCGCCCGTATTGGAACGGTCGCTCCCGGTCACCACCGTCAGCGGGAAGCCCGTCGACAACGTGAAAATGTTGCCGATCTGCCAGTCGCCGACGATCGCGTTCAGGAACGCGTTGCCCACTTCCATCTTCCGGCCCTTGCCGATCGGAAGCTCATACAACACCGAAGTCACAAACCGGTGCCGCGTGTCGAACGAGCTCAGGCCCCGCTCGCAACGCATGCAGTAGCTGTTCTGCGGGAACAACGTGTCGCCGTCGTTCACGCGGATGCCGCTGGTTTCGTCAATCGACTTCGCCCACGTGTAGCTCATCAACGCGCTCATGCCGTTCGAGTACTTCTTGGTGAACTTCATGCCCAGCGAGTTGTAGTTACCGCGCCCGCCATTGTCCACCAGCTGAATACGGCCGAAGTTCGGATACGGAGAACGGCTGATTACCGAACCCGTCGCGCCCGGCAGCGCTTCGTTCACGGCGCGCAGAGATTCCAGCTTCCGCGACATCGATCCCAGATACCCCACCTCCAACGCCATATTGTTGCCGAACTCACGCTGTACGTTGAACAGATACTGCAAAACGTAAGGCGTGCGGCGGTCGTACAGGTTCGCGAACGAGTACGGCTGCGGAACCTGCGCCGTGGCACCCGCGATTTCCTTGAACGCGTTGGCCCACTGCCGGTCCGGGAAGTCGCTGACAGCTTCCTGACGGAAGCGGCCGGCGATGTTGCGGGCCATGTCGAAACGCGGGTTGCCAGTGTCCTGCGCGAAGAACGCGCCGCCACCGGAACGGATCACCCAGCGGTTCGTCGGCGCCCACGTGATGCCGATACGCGGTGCGAAGTCGTTGTTGTCACGCGCCACCAGACGGTCGCCCAAACGGCCGTCCTGCGCCACCGTGATGTTCGGCCAGCGCACCGCGATGCCGGCGTACGGATCGCTGCCGATGCCCTGGCGGAGGAACACCGGATAGCGGCTGCGGTCAGCCACGTTCGGCGTCGAGTCCATGAACGGAATCGCCACCGTGAACAGCTTGCCCGTCGTGTCCTGCCACGGCGGCGTGTTCTCGTAACGCAGGCCCAGCGCCAACGTCAGCTTCGACGTCACCTTCCAGGAATCGTCCACGTAGAACGAGAAACTGGTCGCCTTGAACCGCGCGCTGCCGATGGCGACAGCCGTCTCCGGCCGCCGGATCTGGCCCAACAGGAAGTCGGCAAACGAGTTGCCCCCGGGGCCGCCCGGGCCATTCCGCGTCGCGTTGTTCTCAAAGCCGAACGAGCCGCGCGCAAACTGGTTGCCGTCCTGGTTGAACTGGTCGCGACGGATTTCCCCGCCGAACCGGAACGTGTGCTTCCCGCGCACCCACGACGTATTGTTCAGGAACTGCATCGAGTTGTTCTTGTTCTCATACGGGCCTTCCGAATCGTCGCCAATGCCGCTGTAGTTCTGGATACCGATCGAAGGGATGCCCCACGTGATCGGCGCGCCGGTGTTGAGCCCCGGAATCGCCAGTTCTTTCACCACATCGCGCACGCCGGCCAACTGCCGCGCCGTCGAGTTGTAAAAGCGCGTATACCCAAAACGCGTCTCGTTGACGATATTCGGCGTCAGCGTCCGCGTGTTCGAACCCATGTACTGCTCCACGTTCGTCAACACCTGCGAACCGTTCAGCCGCAGTCCTTCGTTGAACTGCACTTCGTCGCCCCAGCTGTAACGGCCGGCCCACTGCGACTTCGACGATTCAATGAAATCCATGCGCAAAATGAACTGGTCGCGGTTGATCGGCGCACCCTGCGACTGTTGGTAGTTCTGCGCCACGCCCGGCAGATTCGGCTGCCGGTAGAACTCCAGCAACTTCGTCGACGTCGGCGCAATCCGGCTCGCTGGAATGACACCACCCGGGAACGGCGTCGCCGTAATCGCGCCATTGGCGCCGGCCACGCGCGTGTTCGGGTCGAAAATCCCGCCCGCCAATTCGCTGAAGTTCCCGCTGTGCATCGGCAGCGTCGGCAACGTGTACAGCGCCTGCGTGCCGCGCCGTTGCCGGAACGCTTCATAGTTGCCCATGAAGAACAGCTTGTCTTTCCCGTTGAAAATTTTCGGGATGATCACCGGGCCGCTGAACGTGCCGCCGTACTGGTTCCACTTGAATGGATCCTTCGGCGGACGCGCCGTCCGGAAGGCATAGTTCTTCGCGTCCATCTTTTCATTCCGCAGGAACTCAAACGCCGTCCCGTGGAACTGGTTGCCGCCGCTCTTGGTCAACACGTTGATCTGCGACGTCGAACGGCCGAACTCCGCCGGATAGACGCCCGTCTGCACCTTGAATTCCTGCAGCGCGTCAATCGACGGCTGAATCACGAAGGTGTTGAAATTCGGGTCGGTGTTCTCCACGCCGTCCAGCGAATAGTGGTTGAACGAGCTACGCTGCCCGGCCACCGCAATGCTGTTCTCCGACCGGAACCCGCCCTGCCGGCTTCGCGCCTGGCCGGCCGAAGGAAAGCCCGTCGACGTATTCGGCGCCAGCGAAACCAACTGCAAATAGTTGCGCCCGTTCAGCGGCAACTCAATAATGCGCTTGTTCTCGACAACCGTGCCCAACGTCGCGTTCTCCGTCGTCAACAGCGTCACGCTCCCGGAAACTTCAATCGTTTCCGAAACCGCGCCCACCGTCATATCAAGGTCCAAACGGACCGTCTGCTGAACCTGCACTTCCACCTGCTTGGCGGCGGCGGACTTAAAACCCTGCTTTTCCGCGCGTAGGTTGTACAAACCCGGCGCCAGCGAGGGGAAGCTATATACGCCCGAATCGTTCGAGGTCGCGGTACGAACGGCGTTCGTCGCCGCGTTGGTAATCGTTACTGTAACTCCGGGAACGTTCGCGCCAGACGTGTCGCGAACCTCGCCGGTAATTTCACCAAAAGTTTGGCCGAACGCGGGCAAACCCAGAAGCAGGCACACAAGTGCCCAAGCAACGTACTTGGTTTTCATCAAAAATGGACTCCCTGGAAAGATTGTTTCCGTATGGTTACGGTACAAAACCGATTAGGGGGTTGGCAACTAAATCCAAATTAACGAAAGCAACCACGCCCAACCCTGCACGGTGGGCGTGGTTGTCATCGTTGGCCACGCTACGACGGTGGGTTACCACCGCGGCGAATCGGCTTGGCGGATTATGTCGCAAGTAAACCCCGGTGGCAAGCGGGGGTGATACTCTTTCCCCATCGATCCCGAGCTTCCTCACAGCATGCGCGCCCTTCTGTTCTTATTCACAATCTGGCCCCTGGCCGCCCAATCCTCGCCCAATCCCGCCGTCTCCGGCGAATGGGTCGCCGACGACGCCGCCATGCTCTCCGACTCGGATCACTCCCGCCTCCGCGCCCTCCTCCAACGGATCCACCGCCGTACCGATGCCCAGGTCGTCGTCCTCACTGTGCCCCGAATCACAGGCATGGGCTCCCGCGATTACGCCACCAAGCGCTTCAACGAATGGCGCCTCGGCAGCGCCGAAAAGAACGACGGCGTGCTCGTCCTCCTCGCCCGCCAGGAACGCTTCATAGAAATCGTCACCGGCACCGGCCTCACAAAGTCGCTCCCCCCCGCCACTCTCGCCGACATCATTCGCCTCCGCATGGTCCCCACCCTCCGCGACGGCCAACCTGCCGACGCCCTTGCCAACGGCATCAAAGACATCGCCGCCCAACTCGCCGGCTTCCCCCGCTCCACCCCCATCCCCACAACCCTCCTCGCCGCCCTGGCCCTCGTCGGCGCCGCCGCTGGCATAGCGTCTACCCTCCTCCTCTGGCGCTTCCGCAAACGCCCCCTCCTCCTCCCGCCCACCGGCCGCGTCCCCGCCGTTAGCTACTACGAAGGCGACGACTACAGCCTCAATCGATTTCGCGACGACACACCCGAAAAGTTCTACCGCTTCCAAGGACCCCGCCTCTCCGGGGACTCGGATTCCTACCCCCCTCATCTCCTCTGGGGCGCCGCCCTCGGCATGGCCCTCGCCGCCGCCGGTCTCGCCGGCCTCGCCGTCGCCGCCATGCACCCCGATCTCGAACCCTCCTTCTGGCTGCTCTACATCGCCCTCGGCCTTCTCTGCCCCCTCGCATACTTCGCCCTCGGCCCGATCAATACAGGCGGCTCCGACTTCACCGCAGACCTCATCGGCGCCGCCATCATCGCCGCCGTCGGCGGCGCCATCCTCGCCTACGCCGCCACCCGAATTCTCTTCTCCGACTACGCCCTCGCCACCTACCTCGCCCCCGCCGCCGTCGCCCTCGTCAATCTCGCCACCGGCTACATGATCATCCGCGGCTTCTACGGCTGGACCCCCGAACGCTTCGCCTGTGAAACCTGCCGCGGCCCCATCCGCCCCCTCACCGCCGAAGAAACCACCGCCGCCCTGCCCCCCTGGGGCAAGCAGGCCGCCCAGTCCGCCCTCGTTCGCTTCCGCGGCTGGCGCTGCGCCACTAAATGCGCCGGCGAATACATCGCCTTTGCCGCCGCAAGCAAAGACGCCATGTGCGAAAAGTGCAAGACCCCCACCCGCGTCCAATCCACCAAAGGCGGCTTCCGCGTCCGCACCTGCCAGCTCTGCGGCGCCGCCGAACGCACCAAACTCCCCAAGCCCGGCTCAAGCTCCGGCGGCGGCTACTACGCCGACGGCTCCTCCAGCTACGAGGCCCCCGCCGCCGCCTCCAGCAGTGACTCCTACCAACAGGACCAATGGCAGCGCAACGACTCCTCGTCAACCTCCTCCGGCGGCTCCACCGATGGCGATGGAGCCAGTGGCAACTGGTAGCCTACTGCGCCGCCGGAAACACCTGCGACACCAAAAACGCCAGCATATCCGCCGTATTCGCAATCTGCTTCACAATCGGCAACCCGCCAGAATGCCCGCCCTCGGTGTCGTAGTGCAGCAAGATCGGCTTGCCCGACGCACTCGCCGCCTGCAACCGTGCCGCCATCTTCCGCGCATGCAGCGGATCCACGCGCGTATCCGCGTCCCCGGTGATAAACATCGTCGCCGGATACTTCACGCCGTCTTTCACCCGGTGATACGGCGAATACGCGAACAGCGTCTGAAACTGCTTCGCATCCTCTGCCGACCCATACTCCGGCGTCCAGTACCGCGCCACTTTAAACAAATGGAACCGCACCATATCCAGTAGCGGCACCGCGCACACAACAGCCCCATACAGCTCCGGCCGCTGCGTCATCGCCGCCCCCACCAGCAACCCGCCATTCGATCCCCCATAAATCGCCAACCGCTCCGGCCGCGTATATTTATTGGCGATCAGCCACTCCGCCGCCCCAATGTAGTCGTCAAAAACGTTCTGCTTCTTGTCCAACATCCCCGCCCGGTGCCACTCCTCGCCGAACTCCGCCCCGCCCCGCAAATTCACAATCACCACCGCCCCGCCATGCTCAATCCACCACGCATACGTCGCACTGAACGACGGCGTCATGCTCAACGCAAACCCGCCATACCCATACAAAAACGTCGGCATCGATCCATCCAGCTTCCGGTCCGCCCGGTGCGCCACAAACATCGGCACCTTCGTCCCATCCTTCGACGTGAACCACTTCTGCGTTACCGTCACCGCCTGCTTCTCCACCGGCACCTTCTGCCGGTAAAACTCCTTGCTCGTTCCCGTCTTCACCGAATGCAAAAACGTGGTCGGCGGATCCATGAAGGAACGGAACGTCGTGAACGCCACATCGTCGTCCCACGTCCCGCTCAGATTGGTCCCCGTGCCAATCCCGGGAAACTTCACCTCCCGCACCAGCTTCCCCGCCGGCGTATAAACACGCGTTTTTGCAATCACATTCTCCAACGAATTCAGCGCAATATGCCCGCCCACCAGCGACATCGATTCCACATTCCACTGCGTCTGCGGCACAATCTCTTTCCAGTTCTCCCGCTCCGGCCGCGCCAGGTCCACCGCCAGCACCCGGTGCCGCGGCGCCTTCCAATTGGTCAGCAAAAACAGCGTACTCCCGCCAATCCCCCCATCAAACGTCGCCTTAATATCGGTGTTAATCGGAATCAACTTCCGGTCCGCCAGCCGCAGCACATGCACCACGTCCATCTCGCTCGCCGCGCCCAACGACGTCTGAATCAGCAAATACTTGCCGTCCGGCGATAGCTCCGACCGCAACAAATGGCTCTGCCCCAAATCCCCGCCAAAAATCAGCTGCGGAGCCTGTCCAAACGTCTGCTCATACAACCGCGGCCCGTCCTTCGTCGCAATCGCAAAAATCGCCCCCTTCGCCCCCGGCAACAAATTCACCGAAAAGAATCGCGCCCGCGGCAGCACATCCCCGAACTCCTTCTTCCCGGCAACCTCCAGGAAGTGGACCTCCAGCTCATCCTCCCCGCCCTTCCGAATCCCATACGCCAGCCGCTTCCCATCGGGGCTGTAGTCCATCACCGTAATCGATTTCGACCCGCCCCACGCGTTCGGATCAATCAACACTTCGTCCTTCCCCGTCGCCCCGCGCCGCACCAGCAGCACCGATTGGTCCTGCTCCGGCGATCGCTTCACGAAGAAGAAATTCTCCCCCACATGGCTCACTTCCTGCGATTCCACCCGCATCAGCTCCGTCAGCCGCTTCACAATCGCCGCCCGCTGCGGCACCGCGTCCACAAAGGCGCGCGTGTACCCAATCTGCCCCTGCAGCCACGCCCGCGTCTCCGGGCTCTGCTGGTCCTCCAGCCACCGGTACGGGTCCGGCACCGATACGCCGTGCAGCACATCCACGGTCGTGTCTTTACGAGTCTCAGGGGGCGGCGCAGCAAATAGTGTCATAGCGGCAAGAAAGGGAATGAGGGTTCTCATAGGTCCTGATAGCGGGTTAGCTGAATGTGGTTTTCATCAAGCGCGGCCCGCGTCAACGGGTCGCACAATGCGGCAAGCTCCGCCGCCCGGCTCTGCTTCAGCCGCGTCGGCGCGTTCATCAATTCCGGCGTGCAATGCCCCGGATGCGTCATCAGTTCCGTAACGCCCTCCGGCAGCCCTGCAAATAGAGCCTGCAAATCTCTCGTCCCATACCGGCCCGTCAACGCAAAACCGGCAAAATGATTCGTCACCCGGAACGGCGAAAGGTCCATCGCCCGCGCCCGGTCCCGCACCAGAAAATTCGTCAACCGCGTCGCCAACGGCGCCCGGAACGGCAAGTCCAAATCCAGCGGCCGCCGCAAAAACCGGATCCCAAACTCCTCCGCCACAATCCGCACCGCCCGGCACACCGGTGCCAGTAAATGCGTATGTTTATGCGTGTCCGCATGCAACGGCTTCAGCCCCGCTGCCCGCACCTTCGCCGCCTGCGCCGCCAGCTCCCCATATAAATCCAACTTCCCCCCATACACCGCCCGCACCAGCGCCGGCACGTCCTTCGGCAGCGCAGCCCCACTCACCAACGAACGGCCCCCCACCAACACAAAATGCACGCCGATATCCAGCGTCGGGTGTTCCCCCGCCAGCCGCACCGCATCGTCAAAGGCGTCCCCATTCGCCATCAACGTCGTCGCCGTCAAAATGCCCTTCGTGTGGGCTTCCACAATCCCCGCGTTCACATCGCGCGTGAATCCAAAATCATCCGCGTTGACGATCAGGCGTTTCAAAACAGTTTGAGCTGAATAGTTAGGAACTTCTTCGGATTCGCCCGGAAGTCCTTCATGACCCCGTTCATCTCCTTCATCGTTCCATTCATCGAATCGTACAGCGCCGGGTTCACCATCAGCTGCCCCATCGTCCCCTGGCCGCTGTTCACCTTATCGATGGTCTTGTCCAGGTTCAGAATCAGCTTGTTCATGTTCGCGTGCAGCTCGTCGCTCTTAATCAGCTTGCCCGCCGTCCCGTTGCCCTTGTTGATCTCGTCAATCGTCTTGCGCAGCTCGGCAACAGTCCCCTTCACCTCATCGTAAAGTGCCGGATCCTTCAGCAGCTTGCTCGCCGATCCCTTGCCCGAATTGAGATCGGTCTGCAGCGTTGCAATCGTCGCGTCCACCCGCTTGATCGTGCCGCGGATGTCCTCGTACATCGCCTCGTCGTAGAGCAGCTTGCCCACCGTGCCCTTGCCATCCCCAATCGACGCCGTGATCTTCTGCACCTCGGCCACCGTCCCCACCAGCCGCTGATACAGCTCGTCATCCACCAGCAACTTCCCAATCGAACCCTTCCCCGTCTCCACCGTTTCCACGATGTGATTGATCCGCTCAATAATCTGCTGCAGCGATTGCAACGACGGATACGCCGCATTCACCAGATCCTGGAACTCCCGCGTGTCCAGGCTCTTCAACTCACCGCCCGCCGCCACCGGCGTCCCCGCTTTGCCCATCTTGATGTTGATGTACTTGGTGCCCAGCAGGTTCTCCGCGCCAATCGCCGCCTGCGAATCGGAAGGTATCCGCGCCAGCTTGTCCTGGTCAATCACCAGGTCCAGCTTAATCCGCCGGTTCGGCTGGTTCTCGCCCGACAGGCCCACCGCGCCAATCTTCCCGATCAGAATCCCGCTCAGCCGCACCGCCGAGCCCTCGGTGATCGCCGCCGAATCGTCCAGGTACGTGTAGACCGTCACCTCTTTGGAAAAGAGGCTCTTGTTGCCGGTCAACAAAAAGACCAGCACGGCAAGAATGAAGAGGGCGACGGCGGCAAGAATGCCGACACGCAATTGGGCCCAGGAGACTTTAGCGGCAGATGACATGGGGATCAGTGAGCGGAACGTTGCATGGAAAATTTCGAAATATACGGATCGCTGGACGCGTCCAGCTCAGCTTCGCT
>Ga0315906_10011452_pt1 | contig 10337 bp, 9 predicted proteins | sample LakEriMetagenome_4_FD_203526 | JGI IMG/M metagenome (GOLD analysis project Ga0315906, IMG submission 203526) | Freshwater fungal communities from buoy surface, Lake Erie, Ohio, United States - Buoy 2 MA122 | ecosystem: Environmental > Aquatic > Freshwater > Lake > Lake biofilm | place: USA: Lake...
GCGGTGGTGCGGGCCGTCGTAGGTCTTGGCGGATTTGAAGAGTTCGTGGCGGCCGTCGCTGGCTTCGTCCTTCACTTTGGAGAGGAGCGATTGGCGGGCAGCTTCGGTGAGCGGCTTGAAGTTGCGGGCGAGGGCGATGTCCTCTTTGAGCTGGGCCATGGTGGTGATGCCGACGACCTGGGTGGTGACGGGGAGCGAGAGACAGTAGTTGTAGCACTCGACCGCGGTCATACCGAGCTTTTCGATTAAGCGGCCCTGGGTGCCGCCGCCGGCGAGACCTTTCATGCCGATGACGCCGACGTTCTTCTTGAGGCAGACGGGGACGACTTCGCGCTGGAAGCTGCGGTAGAAATTGTCGAGCAGATTGATGGGCATCTGGGCGGTGTCCCAGTCGAAGGGCTTGGCGAGCATCTTGAGGTGGATGCGCGGATCCTTGTGGCCGGTGAAGCCGATGTGGCGCACCTTGCCCGCTTTTTTAGCTTCGAGGGCTGCTTTGAGACCACCTTTTTCGAAGACCCAATCGGGGTCGTTGTCGTAGACCATTTCGTGGAACTGCCAGAGGTCGAGGTAGTCTGTCTGGAGGCGGCGGAGAGAGTCGTCGAGGTTCTTCATGGACCCGGCGTAATCGCGCTCGCAGTTCTTGGTCATGAGGAAGACCTTCTGGCGCTTGCCGCCGGCGAGGGCTTTGCCCATGACCTCTTCGGAGTGGCCGTCGTGGTAATCCCAGGCGTTATCGAAGAAGGTCATGCCTTCGTCGATGGCGGCGTGCATGATGCGGATGGCTTCGTTGTCATCCTTGACGGAGCCGATGTGCCAGCCGCCGAGACAGAGGATGGAGACGCGCTGGCCGGTGCGGCCGAGGACGCGGGTGGGGAGGCCGGTGGCCGAGGCGCTGGATGTCTGGGCCAGGACCTCCTTGGCCATTGCCGCCACGGATAAAGCGCGGGCGCCGCCCTGCAGGAACAACCGTCGGGATTCAGACATAGTGGGTCCAGTTATATCGAATTTGGGGGCTAGTGTATAGGGACCGTGACTTGCATCCGGTCCGAGGCGCCGTCGGCGGCGGTGGCGGAGAGGACGTAGGTGGTGGTTTTATCGGGGCTGACGACGAAGCACTGGTTGGTGCCGGGGGCGAGTTTGGCGGGGGCGGCGGGTTGGACAGAGACGGCGGTGGCGCCATCGGTGGTGTAGCAGAGCTGCACGCGGGCGCCGGCATTGAAGGGGCCGGCGCCGAGGGAGAGGAAGCTTTGGATGAGTACTCGCTCTTTGCCGGAGGGCGCGGCGGCGCCGATGCGGACGGAGAAGGACGCGGTGGTTTCGCCGCCGGGGCCTTTGGCGGTCATGACGTAAGTGGTGTCCTTGGTGGGACGGTGGGCGATGCAGCGATTGAGGGCGGGGCGGAGGTCTTTGTCGTCGGAAGGGGTGATGGTGACGGAATCGATGTTTTCGGTGCCGTAGCAGAGGGTGAGGCTTTCGCCTTTGGGGACGGAGGCGGCGTTGCCGTAGAAGTGGGTGATCTTGGGCAGGCGGGGGGAGGATTCTTTGGGCTTTTCGACGGGCTTTTCGCTACAGGCGGTGAGGAGGGTGAAGAGGGCGAGGAGGGAGAATCGCATACGCACCCTTCGATTCTCCCACGGGAGGTTTTGTTTCCGGGCAGTCCTGTGCTATTCTTAAAGAACGGACGTTTTAAGGACGGGGACGTAGCTCAGTTGGTTAGAGCGCCGGCCTGTCACGTCGGAGGTCGCGGGTTCGAGCCCCGTCGTCCCCGCCATCCCATCCACTAAGTCCGTAAGCAATAATAAAGAGAGACAGGAGCGCTTATGCGCTCCTTTTTCGTTATGAATCCCAATACCGCACCCAAAATCCAATTGCTCAACGGCCCTGACTATCGCGAAGGCTACGCGAACAGCGTGCAAGTGCGCGCGAATCTCTGGGACTTTTTTCTGATGTTTGGACTCGTCTCGCAGAATTCGCCGGACGTGGTGAACATTCAGAATTTCCAGGGCGTTTATTTGAGCCCGCAGCAGGCCAAGGCGCTGGTGAATGTTCTGCAGCAGAACATCAGCCAGTATGAATCGGCCTTCGGGGAGATTCACATTGAACCGCAGGCGCCGCAGGGGACCGGGCCGGTTCAGTAGTTTTCGCTGGCTTAGCGCTGGCGGATTTCGGGGAGCGGGACGCCTTCGGCTCGGAAGCCTTCGAGCACGCGGCGGAGGATTTGCGTCTTGATGATGCCGGCCTGTATTTGGCGGGGTACGCGGAAGGACAGGCGGTATTGCAGGTGGGTGGGCGTCATGCCGGGGTCGACGGTGAAGGATGGCGCGGGTTCGGCGAGGACGCCTTCGGTAGCGGTGGCGGCGGCGAGGGCGATGCGTTCGGCTTTTTCGACGTCGGCATCGTGGGCTAACAGGACGGGGACCCAGGCGCCGACTTCGAGGTTGGGCATGGAGTAGTTCAGCAGGTTGCCCGAGGTGATGGTTTTATTGGGGATGACGACGGTGCTATTGGCGCCGGTGAGCAGGCGCGTGGTGCGCCAGCCGATGTCGGAGACAGTGCCTTCTTCTTCGGCGCTGAGGCGGACGAAATCACCGACGGCGATGGGCCGTTCGATTAAGATGTGCACGCCAGCGAAGATGTTGGCGAGGGTGTCCTGCAGGGCGAGAGCAACGGCCAAGCCGCCGACGCCGAAGGCGGTGATGAGCGGCGTAGGCGAGATGCCGAGGTAGCTGAGGAAGATCACCAGGCCGAGGGAAAAGACGATGACCTGGGTGAGCGTGCGGGAGAGCCCGGCGACGGCGAATGGGAGTTGGTGCAGTTCGCCGTACTTTTGCAGGGTGCGGGTCACGATGGTGCTGGCGACCATGGTGAGGCTGAGGATGAGGAAGCTGACGACGAGGACGTGGCCGACGCGTTCGGCTTTGGGGGAGAGATCGAGCGCGCCGAGGAGCGCGTCGACCGTGAGGACGAGGCACCAGAGAAGGCTGGGCGTGCCGAGGCCTTCGCGGAGGGTGCCGGCGAAGGATTTCGGATTTTCGCGGGCGACGCCTTCGAGGCGACGGAGCATCCAGCGGCGTACCCCTAGAGATACGAGCAATACGGCCAGCGCGACGCCACTATCTTTTACTTGCCCGATCAGGTACGGCAACGCCATAAATTTAATCTGCTCTGCTGATTATGAACCGGATGTTCTTCGCGTGTCATCATGAGGACTGTAGTGACATGATCTCGCTCAGTAGCGTTTCCAAGCGATTTGACGGAAAACGTCAAGTAATCGCACTCGACGCAGTGAACCTGCATATTGAAAAAGGCGAGATGGTTTCGCTTGTCGGTCCTTCGGGATCGGGAAAGTCGACGCTGCTCAATTTGATCGGCGGGCTGGACCGGCCGAGTGAGGGGGATATCCGCATCGACGGCACGTTGTTGCGGGGGATCTCCGACGATGAGCTGACGCGAATTCGCCGGGACAAGATTGGCTTCATCTTTCAGTTTTTCAACCTGCTGCCGACGTTGAGTTGTTTAGAGAACGTCAGCCTGCCGTTGCATTTGCGCGGGTGGCCGGCGGGGAAGATCAACGACCGGGCACGGGAGTTGTTGTCGCTGGTGAAGCTGGAAAAACGGTTGGACCATTTACCGGAGGAGCTTTCGGGCGGAGAGCGGCAGCGGGTGGCGATTGCGCGGGCTTTGTCGGTCTATCCGCCGATTTTGCTGGCCGATGAGCCGACGGGAAATCTGGATTCGAACACGGGCGTGGAGATTCTGGCGCTGATCCGGGAGCTGCATGAGCGGCTGGGGGCGACGGTGTTGATTGTCACGCATGACCGCGGGGTGGCCGAGTCCTGTCCGCGGCAGATTGCGCTGAAAGATGGCCACATTGTGATGGACAAAAAGGGATGAGGCTCCTTAAGCTCATCAGCTGGCAGTACGTCCGGAAACACCTGCTGCGCACCGTTTTGACAATGGCGGGGATTGTGTTGGGCGTGGCGGTTTTTGTGGGGATGCATACGGCGAACCAGTCGGTGCTATCGGCGTTTAACAAGACGGTGGACCGGATTGCGGGCGCGACGCAGTTGCAGATTACGGCGGGCGAGTCGGGGTTCAACGAGGAAGTGTTGGAGCAGGTGCAGGCGGTGCCGGGCGTGCGGGTGGCGGTGCCGGTGATTGAGGCGGTGGTTAACCTGAACCTGAAGTCGCAGGGCAATATTCTGGTGCTGGCCGTGGATATGACGGGGGACCGGGGGCTGCGGGATTACGATCTGGAAGAGGGCGACGACACGGTTATCGAAGACCCGCTGGTGTTTATTGCGCAGCCGGATTCGCTGATGGTGACGCGGGAGTTTGCGGCGGCGAATGGGCTGGCGATTAATTCGAAGATCACGCTGGCGGCGATGGACGGGCCGCGGACGTTTACGGTACGCGGGATTATGAAGTCGAGCGGGTTGACCAGCGCGTTTGGCGGGAACCTGGCGATTATGGATATTTACGCCGCGCAGAAGGTGTTCGGGCGTGGGCGGAAGTTTGACCGGATTGACCTGGCGGCGAATGAGGGCGTGGCGGTTCCGGATTTGCAGAAGCAGTTGAGCGGGATGCTGGGGGCGGGGTACGAGGTGGAGTCGCCATCGGCGCGCGGGAAGCAGTTTGAATCGCTGTCGAGCGTGTACGGGATGTTGGCGAATATCACCAGTTTGTTTGCCTTGTTTATTGGGATGTTTATCATCTACAACTCGTTTGCGATCGCAGTGACGCAGAGGCGGAGTGAGATTGGGATTGTGCGCGCGCTGGGGGCGACGCGGGGGCAGATTCAGGCGCTGTTTTTGACGGAGAGCGCGATTCTGGGATTGATTGGCGCGGGGATTGGGCTGTTGTTCGGACTGTTGATCGCGCGGGCGATTTCGGCTTCGCTGGGGAATTTTCTGGGCGAGATTTATGGAGTCGCGCAGAAGGCCGATGAGGTGTCGTCGGACCCGCGGCTGCTGTTCGGCGCGCTGGTGATGGGCGTGGTGACGAGCGTGATAGCGGCGTGGATTCCGGCGCGCGCGGCGGCTGGGGTGGACCCGGTGCAGGCGCTGCAGAAGGGGCGGTATCAGCAGCTTTCGGCCGGGGAGAACCGGCTGCGGCGGCAGGTGGCTGCGGGGCTGTTTGTGATTGTGTTTTTCTGCCTGTTCTTTGCGCAGAACCGGATTATTTTCTACTCGGGCTATTTTCTGACGGTGATCGCGGGGCTGCTGCTGGTGCCGACGATGGCGCTGTGGTTGAGCCGGGCGATCCGGCCGGTGATGAAGTTCCTGCGGCCGGTGGAGGGGACGCTGGCGGCGGATAGTTTGATTCAATCGCCGCGGCGGACTTCGGGCGCGGTGTCGGCATTGGCGCTATCGATTGCGCTGGTGATTTCGCTGGGCGGGATGGCGCGGGCGAGTTATAACTCGATTGAAGAGTGGATGCGGATTGCGTTGAACCCGGACATGTTCCTGACGCCGACGCAGAACATCACGGACCGGTCGTTCCGGTTTCCGGCGGGTTTCGCTGAAGAAGTGCGGCAGATTCCGGGGGTTGCGTACACGCAGGTGGTGCGGAATTCGCGCATCATGTTCCAGGGCAACCCGGTGATGTTTGTGTCGATCGACGTGGCGAATTTGCGGCCGGAGTCCTACCTGCCGGCGATCCAGGGCGATAGCAAGACGATGTACCGGCTGGCGGCGGAGGGGAAGGGATTTATCGTCTCCGATAACTTTGCGGAGCTGTACAAGGTGAAGTACAACGAGCCGTTGGAGCTGAACACGCCGAACGGGCGGTTGTCGCTGCCGGTGGTGGGGGTTGTGCGGGACTACAGCGACCAGAAGGGTTCGGTGCTGTTGGACCGGGCGGTTTATGTGAAGTATTGGAACGACGATTCGATTAACGTGGTGCGGCTGTATCTGGACGGCAAGACGCCGTTGGTGACGATGAAGGCGCGGATTGAAGAGAAGCTGGCGGGGAAGACGCGGCTGTTCATTTTCACGAATCAGGACTTGAAGACGTACATCATCAAGATCACCGATCAGTGGTTTGGGCTGACCTACATTCAGCTGGCGGTGGCGGTGCTGGTGGCAATATTGGGGATCATCAATACCTTAACGGTATCGATCACGGACCGGCGGCGGGAACTGGGCGTGCTGCAGGCGGTGGGCGCGTTGCGGAGCCAGGTGCGGCGGACGATTTGGCTGGAGGCGATTGCGATTGGCGTGATCGGGCTGGTGGTGGGGCTGTTCTTTGGATCGGTGGCGCTTTACTACAGCCTGGAGATGTCGGCGCGCGATATTGCGGGGCTGCGGCTGGATTATACGTACCCGTGGGGGATGGCGGCGGGGTTGTTCCCGGTGATTGTTGGGGCTGCGTTGTTTGCGGCACTGGGGCCGGCGGAACAGGCCGTGCGCGGGGGATTGGTGGAGGCATTGGAATATGAATAAGTGGATTTTCGTGCTGGCCGCGGCGGCGTTCGCGCAGGACGCGCGCCAGATTGTGGAGGAGTCACAGAAGCGGAATCGCTCCAACACGCAGCAGTATGAGGGCGTGCTGCAGGTGTTCAATCCGAATGGAAAGAACAGCGAGAAGCGGTGGCAGTTTTACCGGTCGGGGAACTACGGCGAGAGCAAGGCGCTGCTGCGGTTTGTGAGTCCGCCGGAGGTGAAGGGCGTGGCGCTGTTGATTGTGAATCATCCGGACCGGGCGTCGGACCAGTGGATGTGGTTGCCGGAGTTGCAGCGGGACCGACGGGTGGCGTTGCAGGACCGTTCGACGCGGTTTTTCGGCACGGATTTCAGCTATGAGGACTTGGAAGAACGCGATGTGAATCAGAGCGATTTCAAGATGCTGGGCGAGGAAGTGGTGGACGGGCAGGCGTGTTGGAAGATTGAATCGACGCCGAAGAAGGGGAAGTCGTCGCAGTACAACCGGGTGGTGATGTGGTTCCGGAAGGACATTTATTTTCCGGTGCAGTACGAGATGTACGCGAAGGACCAATTGGTGAGGAAGCTGCATTACCGGCGGATTGAGAAAGTGAATGGCGTGTGGTCGGCGCTCGAGATGGAGATGTTCGACGTGCGGCGGAAGGGGCGGACGGTGTTGAAGTCCGACAAGCTGCAGTACAACGTGGCATTGAAGGATGAGCTGTTTACGCTGCAATCGTTGCGGCGCGGGGAATGAGAGTCGCGGTTTTATTGGCGATTGGGCTGGCTGCGTTCGCGCAGGATTTTCAGCAGCACGGGTACGTGGATTTGCGCACTTCGTTCTTTCCGCAGACGGCGGCGAATGACAGCGGGCGGGTGATTGCCGATGCGTTGTTGCGGTATGAGGCGTCGGCTAAGTTGACGCCGTGGTTGAAGCTGAATGGGGCGTTGGATGCGCGGAGTGACAGCCATCGGCAGACGGAGCGGAGCGTTCGGTTCGATTGGCAGGACCGTGGTTTTTTGCGGCCGGCGTTTTCGTTCCGGCGGTTTTCGGCGACGGCTTACAAGGGGCCGGTGACGTTTGAAATTGGCAAGCAGCTGATCCGTTGGGGGAAGGCCGATATTCTGAACCCGCTGGACCGCTTTGCGCCGCGCGATTTTTTGAATGTGATCGATAACGAATTTCTGGGCGTGATGGCGGCGCGGCTGACCGTTGAGAAGGGCGCGCACACGGTGGACGTTGTGCTGCAACCGCGGTTCACGCCGAGCCGCACGCCGTTGTTGAATCAGCGGTGGGTGGTGCTTCCGCCGTCGTTGCAGGTTCCGCTGCCGCTGGGGCAGGGGGCGCCGGAGTTGCCCGGTGGCGTGCAGACGGGCGTGCGGTGGAATTATTTGGGCAAAGGCTATGAGATGGCGCTGGCTGTTTACGAAGGCCACAATCATTTGCCGCAGGTGGACGGGAGGTTTGTGCCGGGGCGAATTGAGTTGTTCAATCGTTTTGCGCCGATGCGGATGTATGGCGGGGCGGGGGCGGTGCCGCTGCCTTGGTTCACGGTGAAGGGCGAGGGCGGGTACTTCTCGTCGACCAGCAAGAACGCCGATGACTACTTGCTGTACGTGGTGCAGTTGGAGCGGACGATTGGGGAGTGGACGGTGGTAGGCGGGTACTCCGGCGAGCACGTGACGGCGAAGAAGACGCAACTGGACTTTGCGCCGGATCGCGGATTGGCGCGGGCGTTTTTGACTAGGGTTTCGTATACGATCAGCGCGGAGCGGACGGTGTCGGCCGAGGCTGCGTTGCGGCAGAACGGCGAGGGCGCGTGGGTGAAGGCGGAGTACACGCAGACGCTTTCGACGCACTGGCAGGCGCGGGCGAGCATGACGCTCATTCGCGGAAACACGAACGATTTCCTGGGTCAGTACCGGCGGAATTCGCACGCGATACTGGGGCTGCGCTACAACTTTTAAGCGTCGTGCCTCTGGTACGATTCATTTGATGAAACCGTTCGACTATGTGGCGCCTACGACGCTCGACGAGGCAGTGCATGCGCTCGCCGGCAACCCCGCTGCCCGCGTGCTGGCAGGGGGGACGGATTTGCTTGCACAAATGAAGGGCGGCCGGCGGGAGACGCCGCTGGTGGTGGATGTGAAGAGGATTCCGGATCTGCTGGCGATCCGGATGGAGGACGGCGGGCTGCGGCTGGGCGCGGCGGTGCCGTGTATCCGGATTGCGACGAACCCGGATGTGCGGGCGCATTATCCGGCGCTAGCCGAGGTGGCTTCGTTGATCGGCGGGACGGCGATTCAGGGGCGCGCCTCCATTGGCGGAAACCTGTGCAACGCGGCGCCGAGCGCGGACGCGGTGCCGTTGTTGATTGTGCTTTCGGCGGTGGCGCGCGTGGCGGGGCCGGGGGGCATTCGCGAGATTGCTGTGGAGGACTTTTGCGTGGCGCCGGGGAAGAACGCGCTGGGCGAGGGCGAGTTCCTGGTGGACCTCTTCTTCCCGAAGCCGGCGGCGGGGTTCAAGGCGCACTATCTGCGCTTCATTCCTCGGAACGAAATGGACATCGCGGTGGTGGGCGTGGGAGTTTCGGCGACGGTGACGGATGGGCAGATTACGACGGCGCGATTGGCGTTGGCATCCGTGGCGCCGACGCCGCTATTTGTGCGGGAAGTAACGGAGGCGCTGGTGGGGAAGGCGCCATCGGCAGAGGCGATTGCGGGGGCGGCGGCGCTGGCCGAGGCGGCGGCGAAACCGATCTCCGATATGCGCGCGCCGGCCGAGTACCGGCGGCATTTGTGCGGGGTGCTTTCGCGCCGCGCGCTGACCGCGGTTCTGCAGTAAGGGCAAGGACATCACAGCCATGAAGAAGACTTACGTATCGATGCAGTTGAACGGCGAGCCGGTGGAGTTCCTGGCCGAGCCGAGCCAGACGCTGCTGGAATGCCTGCGGGACACGCTGCATTTGACGGGCACCAAAGAGGGCTGCGGCGACGGGAATTGCGGCAGTTGCTGTGTGATGCTGGACGGCACGCTGGTGACGTCGTGCCTGGTGTTGGGCGTGGAGGCGGAGGGCCGCACGGTGACGACGATTGAAGGGATCGCGGCCGGCCAGAAACTGCATCCGCTGCAGAGAGCGTTCATCGACCACGCGGCGTTGCAGTGCGGCATTTGCACGCCGGGGTTCATTGTGGCGGCGAAGGCGCTGCTGGACCAGGAGCCGGACCCGAGCGAGGAACGCATTCGCTTGTGGCTGGCCAATAACCTTTGCCGGTGCACCGGCTACGACAAGATTGTGCGCGCCGTGCAGGCGGCGGCGAAAGAGATTCGCGAGGAGAAGCAGGCGTAATGAGCACCTCATCCTACAACGTGATTGGCACCCGGCCGCCGCGGCACGATGGCGCCGACAAAGTGACAGGGCGGGCGATCTACGCCGCCGACTTCCAGATGAACGGATTGCTGCATGGGGCGATGGTGCGGAGCACGCACGCGCATGCGATTTTGAAGCGGGTGGACACGTCGAAGGCCGCCGCGTTTCCCGGTGTTGTGGCCGTTGTCACCGCCGATGATTTCCCGCAGACGCCAGACCGGATTGTGGACCTGGGCGAGGGCGAGACGCCGGTGAGCCACCTGCGCGGCAATGTGCTGGCGAAGGGGAAGGTGCTGTATCAGGGCCACGCGATTGCGGCGGTGGCGGCGACGAGTCTGCAGGCGGCCGAGCAGGCGGCGAAGCTGATTGAAGTGGAGTACGAGCCGTTGCCGTGCGTGCTGACTGCGGTGGAGGCGATGGCGGCTGGCGCACCGTTGTTGCACGGTGGGGACACCAACGTGACCGCGCATGTGCACCATGCGATGGGCGACAGTGACGCGGCCTTTGCCGGAGCGGCGATTGTGATTGAGCGCGAGTTCACGAC
>Ga0315906_10011453_pt1 | contig 10336 bp, 10 predicted proteins | sample LakEriMetagenome_4_FD_203526 | JGI IMG/M metagenome (GOLD analysis project Ga0315906, IMG submission 203526) | Freshwater fungal communities from buoy surface, Lake Erie, Ohio, United States - Buoy 2 MA122 | ecosystem: Environmental > Aquatic > Freshwater > Lake > Lake biofilm | place: USA...
TCGTAGCTATTAAGTGGTATACCCCATTCTTGGTCTTCAGCCAGAATTGCCACAATATAATCTGAATTATTCTCAAACACAATCTGAGTAAGCTCGCACTCTACCAATTCGAATTGCTCAGTATTATTGTTCATTTATTTCACAGCGTTTACAAGATTTACAAAAAGAATTATTGAAAATATGACCAATTCCAATAAGGGCAGCCCCAATTAAAATAATGTATTCATTTTTTTCCACTAAATCATGTGCAAAAAAGAAGAAACTAAGCATTACTGCTCCAGATAAAAAGAAAGCGGGAACAATAAACTTTTTATGTTTTTTGAAACCCATAGTTACAGTAAGGATTGCATTTGATATAGCAAAAATAATCAGCAAAGCTTCAGCCACTGGAGTTTTTAGAAATGAGAGGAAAGACATAAAGGGAACTGTAGCCAACAAAACAGGAAGTAATAAACAATGAAATAAACATATTGCTGACAGAGATACGCCGATTTTATCTAATTTTTCGTTTTTCATATTAATTTTAATTGAGTAGGTTTATTGAACCGTTCCTGAAAATCTATAAAAATCTCCAAGTTCGAGTTCCAATCGCTAAGTCTATTGCTCGTCGCCGTTAGTTTGCAAGGCGATTGGTCAATCACAAACAAATTCACTTCAGTTATTTCAGTTTCCACTTTTTTGGCTGCTCTTTCCATAGCTTGGACATTTGCCCAAGTAATGCCGTGTGTGTCAATTTCGATTGGCTTAATTTCTTGAATGCTGTAAGCAAGAGCGTTTTCTTTAATGAGTTCATAATATTCTGTACGTTTTCTGCTTAAAAAAGTTTTAATTGATTCATGTTTTTAATTTTAAAAGAATGCCTATGTATTTTTTCTGGATAGCCATATTTTTTAACGCAGTTTATATAATCAACACCATATCCTTTGTTCGCTTCAAGATTCCAAAAAGGGTATTTTTTAGCTAAATGAACCATGCATTCATCTCTATAATTTTTTGCTATAATTGAGGCACAGGCAATTGAAAAAGATTTAGAATCACCTTTTTCAAAAGATAAAAAATCATTATAGTTTTTCATGATATTTCCATCTGTTAAATAAAGAACTTTTTCGAAATTCGTTTCCATAATTTTTTTCAAATCAATAAATGCCATTGTATTTATTTTTTGAATGCCAATTTCATCTATTTGCTCGTTGTCATACTCTATAATTTTGTAAAAAATTGAATTTTCAATAATTTCTTGATTAAATTTTTTCAATTGTGTATTATTAAGTTTTTTAGAATCATTTATTTCTGAATTATAATAATCATCAGGTAAAATCACACAAGCTGCAACAAAGGGGCCGCACATGGAGCCACGGGCCACTTCGTCCATTGCTGCAATAAAATTCATATTAGTTTTTTTTTTCAAATCTAAATCGAATGTTTTTAAGTTATTTTTTTGCATATTTTTGATTTTTTCCTATGAAAGCTTTTTCATTAAAAGCTCTGTCGATGCTCCAGCCCTTTTTCAAACGAGCCCATAATGTTGCTGGTAAAATTGAATACTTGTCTGCCCAATACCTTAAAGGTTTAATTTCCTTGTTGTATTCAATATAAATTGTATCTTTTCTCCTGTTATTTTGTTTTTTGTACGTGGACCATTCACAATTTTCTTTGCAAAAATTATCACTTGTATTTTTTCTCCCTAAGCAATCTGTATTTAAAGGTTTATGCCCCATGTCAGCCAAAAAAGATTCAAAATTATTTTTCCAAGTTTCGCACACAGTTATACCTTTGCCGCCATAATGTTTGTAACTTTTTGTATTTGGATTATAGCACCATTCGATTATTTTTGACCACGCCCGAAACTCTGGAGTATTTGTTTGACCATGTTTTTTCTTAAATAAATGGCTAGTTTTACAGCCACATGATACACACTCTTTCGTAACTAATAAATATGGCGCTATATATTTAGTCTTGCCACAATCACAAAGGCATAAAATTTTTTTATGATTACCTATTTGTTTTAATTCAATACTTATCACTTGCAATTGAGCATACCTGTCACCAACTTTTGGAAATAAAATATTTGGGTTACCAAGCTCGTCGTAAATTAAACTTTTAACATTAGGTCTTGTAGCATTTTTATTAATATTAAAAGTTGTCTTTAAATCAGATTTATTCAAAAGTTCTTGTTCTAAAAATAAAGCGTCTTCTATAGTTAAAAACTCTTCAATAATTTCAAATACAAAATTCTCTTCTCCGTATTTATTCCAGGAATTTTGTAAATGACCATTAATATGTTTATTAGATTTTAATTTTGTTTTATGCTCTGAAATTCTTGAGCTAATATTTCTGGATGAACCAAAATATTTTTTCTTATTGACCGTATTAGTAATTGAATAAACTCCTATCATTTTTAATTTTTAGAGATTGAATGATGTATACCCTGTCTTATCTATGCCAACCAAATGATTGCCATGTTTTGCCCTTAATTTATCATCAAATTCTTTATGCATCTTTAAGTGATTGGATAAATACTTTGAGCGCTACAAGATTATCTTTGACAGATTCAAAAGTAGCCTCATATTCATCCTTATCTCCTGCTAGGCTTTTTGTAAACATTAATGTTCTGGCGTCTTGAATTAATTGCTCAAGTTCTATCTTTTGAATCAAAGCTTTATCATCTTGCTCATTAATCTCTACAGAGTCCAAAAGTCTATTTACATCTTCTGAAGTCAGAGGTTTTAGTGTAACTTCAGATTGTATTCCTGATATTTTATCAAAAGCTGTTACAGTAATAAGACCTGAAGAGTCAATATCAAACTTAACAACAATTTTAGTTTGCCCTCTAGGTCTTTTTTCAAAACCACTCAACACAAACTCACCAAGAAACTCATTATCTTTTGCTAATGGTCTTTCTCCTTGGTATATACGTACATTAACACTCTCTTGATTATCTTCAGCGGTAATAAAGTCCTGTGCAGAGCTTACTGGTATAGATGTGTTTCTTGGAATAATTTTGTTTAGTAAACCACCCTTGGTTTCAATTCCAAGTGATAATGGCGTAACATCAATAAGTAAAGCACTACCTTCTGTTTTTTCTGAGATTGTGTGAGCTAAGTTTGCAGCTCCAGCAGCCACAGTAAGGTCTGGGTCAATTTCAAAATATACTTTTGTGTTAAAATTACTTTGAACATAGTCTCTAACATATTTTGATTTTGTGCTTCCACCTACTAAAATAATCTTAGATAACTGTGAGATTTTTCTATCGGCATCGTTAAGAGCGTTGAGAACGTGAGATTTAGTTTTTACAAGCAAAGGTTGTATCATTTGCTCGTATTCTTCTTTGGTTATTTCTATTTTGTGATGATAAAGTTTACCATCTAACACTCCGCAGTATTTTAAAGTTTTGCTCACTTTATTTTTATAGTTCAACTGTATTTTTATTTCTTCGGCAAACTTTTTGAGTCTAACATGAAAATCTTTGAACGCATTCAAATTATGTGGTATCTTGCTATTAATGTAATTTACGAGCAAATTATCAAAATCATCTCCTCCAAGTTTTGTATCACCAGATGTGCTCAATACTTCATAAACATTATCTTCAGAAAGCTGAAGACAAGTAACATCAAAAGTTCCACCACCAAGGTCATACACAAGAACGAGCTCATTGGATTTAGTATCTTCACCATAAGCTAATGCTGCGGCTGTTGGCTCATTGATAATTCTAAGGACATTGAGTCCAGCATTTTCTGCGGCCTTCTTTGTTTCTAATCTTTGATTTTGATTGAAATAAGCAGGAACTGTAATAACCACTCCTTCAATTTTTTCATTGAATTGAGATTCTGTAATAGATTTTAAGTAGGTGAGTATTTCTGATGCTACTTTTGTAGCATCTACAGGAGATGATGAGTTACCTATGAATCTTTTAGATGACCTTACAGTTTGTGTTGGAAAGTTTTCTTCATTTTCCACAGCTTCTCTGCCTACGTAAAGCTCATCTCCATAGCAAACAACAGAAGGCACTAAAATACTACCCGATTCATCTTTTACAAAATTGAATTTTCCTGATTTATCTTTGTGACAAACCACCGAGTTTGTGGTTCCAAGGTCACATCCAATAATTAATCCCATAATTACATTATACAGGTTCAATCTTGAGGATTATCTGTTGAACCAGGCAAATAACCATCATAGAGTATCCATAATGGATTATCATCCGAATAAAGCTCTTCTCTAAACTTCACTTCATCTTCAGATGTAAACAATTTGATTTTATTTTTTTCAAGCTTTCTTTCTGGCAAAGACATTTTGTAATCGTGCACCATATGTAGCATTTGCGAAATCAAAAATGTGTCTCTGCAAGCGGGACATCTCATGACAGCATAAATCTCAAGCTCATTCTTCGGTAAAAAACCTTTGTGAGAATCACGATAAAAAATTGACCTACAATTTCTGTTAGGACATTTTTCAGGCATACCAAAGAAAACTGATTTAAACATAAGAACCCTTACTGCTATTATACTTAAAGTTTCTGATGTAGAACTCACTTTCTCCTTTATAAACTTTATTTCTTGAATAAAATTGTGTTCTCAGGCTTTTTTCTTTATGTTTGAAATCAAAAATTACACAATCTGACTTGTCTTCTGCTTTTCTCAAACCTCGCCCGATTTGTTGTGTGATGGTATTTGGTGAGCCGATTGAGCAAGCTAGAATAATGCAGCTAATTTTAGGAGCATCAATGCCAGTAAAGCACCACGAAGTGGCACACATAATAATTTCATTCTTTTCCAGTCTGTCTAGTTGATATTTTCTATAGTCTAATTCTTCATCTGGAATAGGTTTATCATCTGAGCCATCGCCCCCTGGCACAAACAAACAATTTTCAATCATTTCTTCAAGAATCTTGCCATGCTCAATTCTTTCAACCATAATGATTGTCGGCCTACCTTGTGAGTGCATATCTTCAGCTAAGTCTCTTATAAGCTCATTTTTTTGTTGATTGTTTACGATTGCGTTTTTATAGGTTTCTTGATAAGACGGTGCAGATTTATCTACAAAATCTATATCTATTGTGTAAATGTAAGGTTTAACCAGAAATCCTCGCTTGATTAAGTCAGAAGAAGTAACGCGGTGAATAACAGGCCCTGTTGCTCCAAACATTCTTATGTCTTGATTATCCATTCTTTGAGGAGTGCCAGATAACCCGCACTTATAGTAAGCATTTTTTGCTCTTACTGATATTTCTTCAATAATTTCAGCCGCTATGTGAGTTTCATCAATAATTAAAAGTTGACACTGAGAAACAAGATTTCTCAAATCTGCTTTATTTTGAAACATTTTTTGCTTGTCTTCAATTTTCTTTTTTACTTCTTTAATCTTTTTTTCAATCGCTTTGTGTTTTGCTTGTGGCGAGTTAAGTAAATCAATACACAAAATTTTAAGTTGTCCCATCAAACTGTCTAAACTTGTTTTATCAGCTTCTACATCTACCACTTTCTTTTTAGTTTCAGAATACTTTCTGTCAAAAGCTGTAAGTAGTGTTTGATACGTGGCAACATTTACTCCACCCATAGCTATTTCACATTTTCCACCGCCAATTTCTCCAACGAAAAAATCATCCGCTAGAGGTTTAAGTGATTCATTAAACTCTCTTACTGTTTGCTTAAGGAGAGAAACAGAAGGGACAACAAAAACTACAGGGTAAACAGATAGCTCAGAAATTATTCCACAAGAAGTTTTAGTTTTACCAGCGCCTGTACACATGGCTAAAATGCCGCGTGATTTCTCTTTAATTTTTTTGATAGCTTCTTCTTGATAATCTCTGAAAGAATGTGGGCCTAAATCAACCACTGCTTTTTTTTCTACTTGAGGCTTAGCTCTTGCGTTTTCAACAGTATAAGTAATATTTAAACTCTTAAGTTTTTCCACTACTTTTGGCAACAGGCCAGTGGGAAAATTCATAGTTCTTTTGTTGAACAAAGATATTTTTCCATCCCATCCACCAGTTTGGTATTTTAATGACCACTCAGCAGAAGGCACTGTGTAGGAGCATTCATCTACAATAGCATTTAAAGCTGCTTTAGAATACTCTCCTACAACAGTGACATAATCGTTATTCAACTTAAATGAAACCATAATTATATTTACGATTTCATTGGCGAGTAATTACACTCTAACCGCAATTTCGTTGTCATCATCAGCATCTAAGTCGATGTCGATTTGTGATTCTTTCGATGTGGGAACATCAAGCACATCTTTGATAACAACATCTGGAGCCCACTCAATCCCTGCACTTGTTTGCACTGGTTCGATGTCTTTTCCGGCTAGTTCTTCAATTTCGCCTGTTCTTGCTCTTTTAATCATTGGCATATTTTTTACCTCCTTATTTATTTATTCTGAACTCAACAAAAAAATCCCCAATTCTATTGTTATTAGCACTTGTCACACCCTTTCCTTGAAATCTCACTCTTTCAGAAGAGCTAGAAAGGTTTGCTAATTCATAATTAAAAAATTCAATTCCAAACCTGTTAACCTTTGTAACATTATTATTGTACCAGTCATGAATGGATATATCTTGACTTAAAACTACATCTCCATCATTAGAAAATTTTAAGTCTTTTTCAGAAACAGGATTTAATTTAATATAAAGAGAGCCTGGCAAATGATTTGCTTTTTCTTGATTACCATAATTTGCCACCTGTAATGTTGCAAATAAGGGGCAATTATTAGGGATGTTAATATCCAGAGATTCTTGCACTGTCACATTTCCTGTTCCTGCACAGGGACTACAAACGTTTTTTGGCCAAGTGCCTTTTCCTTGACAGTTTCCACACTGAATTGCTTGATTCATGACAAATGGGCCATTTTGAATAGACCTAATTGTTGAACCTTTGCCATGACATTGAGAACATGTAGTGATATCCGAGCCACCCAAGCCCTCGCACAACTTACAAAAAACTCTTCGTGCAAAACTGATTTTTGTTTGACCGCCTAAAACAAAATCTTTTAAAGGTATGCTTACCTCCAAAGATAAGTCTGTGTTTGTTATCGGTGCTTTCGGCCTTCCAAAAAATTCTTCAAAAATTGAACCTCCACCAAAAATATCAAATGGGTTAAATGGCCCTTGTGGTATTCCACTGAATCCATTTGGGTCTCCATACTGGTCATAATTTGATTTTTTCTGTGCATCTGACAGCACTTCGTATGCTTCAGAAGCTTTCTTGAACATCTCTTCTGCTTCAGGATTTCCAGGATTTACATCTGGATGGTATTGCTTAGCCATGAGCCTATATGCCTTTTTAATGTCCTCTTGAGAGGCAGATTTGTCCACTCCTAAAACTGCATAATAATCCATCAATTAGATTATACAGTTTATGATTTAATTAAGTTGATAATTTTATTTGATGGACAAATAACATTTTGCCCAATTCCATATTCAGCGAGCATTCCAGTGACCCCAATAATTGAGCCAATAACTAAACCATCAGTTCCCACGCACATTCCTCCTGATACACCTTGGAGAATTTTAGCATCAACAAACGTAACATCATTCCATGCAGGAGTAGGAGCCTGGTCACCCATTGACTGATTTGTATTAGATACCCTTCCAACAGTTACTGTGTCGCTCCAGCCTTCAGGAGCACCAATCACAGCACAAATTTCACCCACTTGCACAGAATCTGAGTTAGCAAGCATAACACTAGCTATATTAGAATAGTCACCTTTGATTATAAGCACTGCCGAGTCAACATTTGGGTCGCTTTTAATAACATCAGCGTTTAAAAAGATTTTCTGGTCAAAAGTTAACGTTACTTCACCCTCTGTCATTAATTCAGGAGTGCATACATGGGAGGCTGTGCAAACATATCCATTGCCAATATGAAATCCACTTCCAGACCATTGTTGCTGCCTTGTCTTACAATAAATTGTGCAAGATGCAGGCACTGAAGCCTCAATTACTTTCTGTATTGTGTCTTTTACTTTTTCAGCCATTTACAGGTTTCCAGGGGTCAAAATTAGCAAACTTTGGTACGCCAATATTGTATTCATTTGTTTGTATGATTGTAGATTCACCAAGCTCATATAGTAAGCGAATCATGTTCTTATAATCTTTTACAAAATTAGGGTCGGGGTTAAGTTTATACCATGACAAAATCAAAGCTACCATTCCGGAAATGCAGGGGCATGCCATAGAAGTGCCGTCGAGGTTTGTGTATTGATTGTTTCCCCAAGTGGAATAAATTTTTACACCTGGAGCAGCTGTGTCAAGTTCTGGGCCTCTCGATGAAAATCTAGCAAGCTGACCACTTGCTTCAACTGCTGCAACAGCTATTACTTCATCATACTTGGCAGGAAAGTTAACACTAGCACCATCATTTCCGCTAGCACACACAACAATCTTGCCTTGTGCAGCCACTGCCTGAACCATGTTGTGTAATTTTTGATTACCTGGGTCTACTGGGCTTCCAAGAGACATATTTATCACATCCACATCTAGGTCTCTTGCAATTTCTAAAGCTCTGACTATATAATCAAAAGAACCTGAGCCATCATCTGATAAAGCTTTGATTGGAATTAATTTTGCTTCTGGTGCTACGCCCATTACACCAAGATTTTGACCACAATTTGCAGCAATAATTCCAGCTACATGAGTGCCATGAAAGTTACCTCTATCTATAAAATCATTATTGCCTGTTGCGTCATGTCCTTCAATAAAATTAGGCATCAAATCTTGATGCTCTGACCAGCCAGTATCAATAACTGCCACTTTTATACCTTCGCCTTTACTATGTCTCCAAGCTTCTTGGGCGTTGATGAAAGACAAGCCCCAATTTTGTTGCTCAGTAAGCACACTTACGGTATTTAAGATTTTCTTTTTTAAATCTGGTATAAATTGAATCTTGTCAGGCATGTTATCTTTTTAAGGAAAGATTGTGTATTTTCCTGTGTTAAATTACCGTATAGACATCAGAGCTTACTGTTTGACCTACTCCCCTGGAGCCATCGGCTCTTATTACGCCTGGAAAAGCAGTGAAATAAATTTGGTCACTCACAGATATTAAGCTGCTTGATAGCGTAGCTACACTTGAAATCAACACTGGATTATTAGTAGAAAGTTTGTACCAGCTTATGTGAGTATTTTGAACAAAAGGATTTACTGGATAAAAATAACTATAAATGCCCACTTGGTCTTGGCCATTATTAACAGACAATGTTGTTGTAATTCCATTAAATGTAGAAATTGAGCCAAGAATAGTTGGCCCTGTTATTACTGGTGTGTAGTAAGGAAGCATAGTTACAGTGTTTGATTGGTAAAGATTACCCATATTTACACCATTGTTTGGAGCAACCTGAGTATAAATTAAATCTCTTGCATCAAATAAAGTTTTAGTAGCAATGTCAGAGGTTTGCTCAAATAATCTTCCGTCATAATCTGGAAAGACTGTAAAGCTTGGCGCGCCGCCGAAACCGTAAATAGTATTTGCGTATCCTATTGGACTGTTTGGACTTATTCTTACAAAACCACTTGTTGTAGCATATCCTGGTGTGTAAGGTGGCTGAAGAGTGAACGCGGTCATTGCCACTCCAAAGTTTGTGAAAATTACATTACCGCCTCCATTTGAAAGCGATAGTGTGCTTGTTGCTTCAAGGTTAGTCCCAGTTCCAATAAAACCTGCGCCCCTTTCGGAGATAATTACACTTACAATGTTTGTGGCTATGCCTGTAGAATTAACTGTAACAGATAAAATAAATGGAGCATCAGATTGGTTGAAGAATGACTTTACATTTACTGTATTTATTCCAGACAGATTTGCGCCTGAGACAGTAAGACTTGCAGCTGGATTAAATGTAACATATTCAATTCCAGTGCGTTGCCTCCACCAAGTAATTTGAGTATTGTTTTCAGGAGCTGCCGAATCATCAAAATAATTATAAGACAATGAAAGTCTTTGGTCAAGATTTGGAAAACTTGGACTAAGTAATGGAGAGCCAATCAAAATCGGCTTAGCATAGCTGAAGGATTCAGTATAGGTAGGTAAATCTGAAATGTTAGTGTATGTAAAATTGTAACTTTGTAACGATAAAGTATTTGGAGAATAAGTTTCAATTTGCAATCCTGCTCTGAACTGGTCAGCAAACTTTACAAAAGCCGTGACATAATCTGTGGCACTCAGAGTTTTAGCAAAAGTTACTGTGCCATCATAAGCACTAATGATATAGTTTCCTTTATAAATTTCTTGATTTACAAGTATTACTACTTGAGAATCTGTTGGCACTCTTCCGTTTCTGAAATAGTAAGTTTTGAAATCATAAGTAATTGTTGGTTGCCCAATAATACTTTGTTTTCTTT
>Ga0315906_10011457_pt1 | contig 10335 bp, 10 predicted proteins | sample LakEriMetagenome_4_FD_203526 | JGI IMG/M metagenome (GOLD analysis project Ga0315906, IMG submission 203526) | Freshwater fungal communities from buoy surface, Lake Erie, Ohio, United States - Buoy 2 MA122 | ecosystem: Environmental > Aquatic > Freshwater > Lake > Lake biofilm | place: USA...
ACGATCGCCCAGAAGTACCTTGCCGGACGTTTTATCGAAATAGCCGATCGCTGAGTAGGTGCTGGGGAACGTGGTTCCGAGATCGCAGCGAAATCCAAGCCGCTCCACGAGTGCAATCCACGCATCTGCCGTGCCGAACTGTTCCGCGACAATGGTGGTGGCGCCCCCCATCAGCATGGCGAGACAGTCCCATTCGATGATGCCCGGTAGGTCGGTCGCACTGATGACCTCAGGCGAATACATCTGGACCGGCATGGTCATGTGGTAGTACGCGGCTCCGGGCGGCAGGTCGATATCCTCGGCAAGCCCGCGGCTGCGCGGCGATGTGCCTGGATGGACGTGCGCATTGATCAGGCCAGGAATCACCAGGCAGCCCTCGGCGTCGATCTCTTGATCTGCGGGGCCTCTGTACTGAGGCTCGAGCGCTACCACCTTGCCGCCTTCGATCAGGACATCGGTCTGGTGAAGAAGACGTGGAGACGCGCCGCCCGTCCAGACCGTGCCTGCCCGGATAACCGTTCGATCGGTCCGCGCTGTGCTCGCTGTCGTTTCAGTCATCAAGTGCCCCGACGATCATGGATTGAGGTTGATCCCGGCAGCGCGAACCACCTTGGCCCACCGAGCCACATCTGCAGCCAGCTGTCGTGCGAAGGTCGTGGAGTCACTCCCAGAGGGCTCGATGCCCAGGGAAACCAGGCGCGTCCTGATTTCCGTATCTGCAACGATTGCCATCGATTCGCGGGACAGGCGCTCGACGATACTCGCCGGTGTTCTGGCGGGCGCCATCACACCGAGCCAGGTGTCGACTACGAAATCAGCCAGGCCAGCCTCGACGAAGGTCTGGATCTCAGGCAGCAGGGATGAGCGTGCCCCGGTCGTCACCGCGAGGCCCTTAAGCTTGCCAGACTCGATCAACGGTTTTGCAGTAGCCAGGGCGGTGAATGCAAGCGGAATCTGCCCCGCCATCACATCGTTGACCGCCGCGGCGCCCCCTTTGTAGGGGACGTGAATCAGGTTAAGCCCGCTTGCCATTCGCAGCATTTCGCCGGAAACATGGCCTGGGCTTGCTGTGCCGGAGGATCCGAAGTTCAGGCCCTTCAGAGAGGCTCGCTTGGCGATCAGGTCTGACAGTGAAGACACCGGCAGGCCGGGCGAGGCGATCAGCATTTGAGTGGAGTTGCCGATCTTGCTGATTGCCACGAAATCCGTAATGGGGTCGAAGCCTGGCTTCGCGTAGACATGAGGGTTGATGGCCATCGTGCCGTCGAATGCGAAGAGCAAGGTGTAACCGTCTGCGGCGCTTGCCGCCACCAGTGCAGTACCGATGTTTCCGCTTGCACCGGGACGATTTTCAACGGCGACTGGCTGACCCAACCGGCGTTCGAGCGCCTGTGCATAGGCGCGGCCGACGATATCTGAAACGCCGCCGGGACCAAACGGTACGATCAGGCGGATCGGGCGGGACGGATAGTCCTGCGCATGTGCCCAGGTGCCGATCAGGCCGGCGAGAAGCGCGGCAAGCGCGGTGAGAAATCGGGCGAGCAGGGACATGGGTAACTCCAGCAAGGTTCCGCGTTGACTGTCGGTTCGTCACAGTTAACTCACCGACTCGCAGAGCCTATGATGCGTTGCCGGGTCACAACCCAAGGCCAAACACGCGTAGATCTGAAACAGGCAATTGTCAGATCTGGGCTTTCAACTCGCTCCGCGCCCTGCTCAGGCCAGGAAAAAGTCAGCCGACATGACCTTCATTTCAGACGCAATCAGGGGCTGGAAATCAATCTGTTCCAGCACATCGTGTTGCAGATCGATACCGGGTGCAATCTCGAACAACTCAATGCCTCGAGTGGTCAGCCGGAAGCTGGCACGTTCGGTCAGGAATAGAACCTTCTGACCGTTCGCGAGAGCCTGGGGACCGCTGAAGGTGATCTGGTCCACGTGCCTGACCAGCTTTCTCACGGCACCCTGTTTCAGCACCCGCATGAGACCGTTGCCGGTCTGTAGCCTGACGCCCTTGGCAGCCAGCGTGCCGCAGAACACGACCTTCCTCGCGTTCTGTGCAATGTCAATGAAGCCACCCGGTCCGACGGTCACGCCGCCCAGGCGCGACACATTAACGTTGCCGGCTTCATCGAATTCTCCAAACCCGAGAAATGCGACGTCCAGACCGCCGCCCCCGTAGAAATCAAACTGGGTGGCAGCATCGATGATCGCCGTTGGGTTACGCGCGTAGCCGAACAGGACACCGTCCATCAACGTTCCGCCGTAAGTGCCGTGCTCGATGGTTTGGTAGATGCGATGGTGATCATTGCGCGCGGCGATCAGTTTGGCGAGAGCGTCGGGAACGCCTACGCCGTAGTTGATAACTGGGCGGGCTTTACCGGTGTTGTGCAGTTCCTCGGCGGCGCGTCGGGCAACCACCTGGCGCTCAGTGAAGGCTTCCTGCGCGGCAACGGCTTCGCGGGAGTGGTCGTCGGCTTCGCTTCGTGCACGCTCTTCATCGGTGAGCTCCCCACTGAAAGCGGGATCGAAAGCGATGTTGTAACTGGTCTGCTGTCCTGGATCGACCACCACGACATCGACCCACGCCGCGGGGATGCGAACTTCGCGCGCTTGGAGTGCGCCGCGCGGCAGGCGCTCTTTCACCTGAACCATCACGATGCCGCCACTGTTGCGAGCAGCAAGCGCCAGCGATTGGGCATCGAGGTTGGCGGCTTCATGCTCGAAGCTGATATTGCCCTCCTCATCGGCTGCGCTCGCGCGCACGATCGCCACGTGGATGGGGAAGGGCTTGTAACGCAGCCATTCCCGGCCATCGATCTGAATCACTTCAGCGAGATTGTCCTTTGCGGCTTCGTTCATCCGTCCACCGCCATGCCGCGGATCGCAGACGGTACCCAGCCCCACGCGGCTGATCAGGCCGGGGCGTCCGGCGCCGATCTCACGCAACAGCTGGCTGCTGACCCCCCCAGGAAGAATATAGGCCTCGATCTTGTTGTCGAGCGCCAGCTGCTGCATGGCAGGAGACCACACCCAGTGTCCGCCGATCACCCGTTTGACCATCCCTTCGTGAGCGAAGCAGTTCATACCCTTGGTCTTTTTGTCGCCTATGCCAAGGGCGTGGATCATCGTGAGCTGACGTGGGCGCTGAGTGCTGAGAAACCGGGCCTGAATCGCCTCGAACAGATGGGTGGCCTCCATCAGGCCGCCGCCGCCACCCATCAGGCCCACGGTATCGCCATCGCGAATGAGCTCGGCCGCCTGGGCCGATGTCATGAACTTGCTCTGCATCGCTCGTAGGCCGCGTTCAGCGGTGCACATCAAAGAGCGCAGCGCCCTTCTTGAGGACACTCTTTGCGATCACGCCTCGGTGAATCTCGCTGGTGCCATCAAAGATGCGGTAAATACGTGAGTCTCGGTAATAGCGCTCGATCGGAAGCTCCTTGCAAAAGCCCATGCCACCAAACACCTGCACTGCTCGGTCTACCACCCGACCCAGCATTTCGGAGGCGTGAACCTTGACCATGGCGATCTGCTCGCGGGCGTCGAGCCCCTGGTCGAGCATCCAGGCCGCCTGATAGACCATCCAGCGCGCTGCGTTGATCTCGATCACCGTGTCGGCAATCATCTGCTGAATCATCTGGAAGTCACCCAGTCTGGTGTTGAACTGCTTTCTTTCGCAAGCCCAGTTCACCATCATTTCGCAGACATGGCTCGCCTTGCCTACGGCGCGCGCGCCCACCTGAGCAAGGCGCACCACATTGAGTGCACTCATTGCGAGCTTGAACCCCTGCCCCACGTCACCCAGGAGCGCGACGTCTTCAAGCTGCACGTGGTCGAAGAACAGCTCCAGATGGGGCGTGCCGCGCAGGCCCATCATCTTCTGATCCTTGCCCAGGGTGAAACCAGGTAAGCCCTTATCCACCATGAACATGGAGATCTCTTTCTCGCCGGTTTTGGCCGACACCAGAAAGAAATCACTCCATTCGCCGTCGCTGATGAAGTGCTTGCTGCCGTTTAGCATCCACCCGCGTCCGTTTCTTGCAGCATGAGTTTTGATTCCGGCTGCATCCGAGCCCGCACCCGGTTCGGTGATGGCGATGGAGCAGGTGCGTACCCCCGCCACGGTGGGTTTGAGCCAGCGCTCGATCTGCTCTCCCCTGCAGTGAAGCAGCGGTTCGTAGACGTTGCCGAACGCTCGGCGAATGAGAATATCGCTGGTGCGACCGAACTGCTCTTCACACAAAATTCGATCGAGGTGAGACAAACCGCCACCACCGAATTCCGTTGGCATGTTCATGCCGAAAAGCCCGAGCGATCGGGCACGCTCAAAAAGCGCGCGCGCCTGATCGGGGTCAAGGAACCCGGTTGCGTCGATGTCATCTTCGAGTGGCGCACACTCCTCGGCGATGAAGCGGCGCACCGTTTCGATCAGCATCTTCTGTTCGTTGCTGAGGGAAAAATTCATGACGGCACCGTTTCAAGGTTGGTGTCGGTCACGGCTGAGCGGCGCGGATCGGTCCGCGTCGTGGTGCCAGTCGTTTGGCAGCGATTGCTGCCTGGCGCCTGGGCCCGGCGGCAAGCGCGTACCGGATAACCCTGATTGTGAATGTCGAGCGGGAGCATGCCGCGTGTCTCAAGGTGCCTGGATATTTGCGCCCTTGATGAGCTTGTCATACATCTCGAGCTCGCGTCGGATCAGTGCTGAAAATTCGGCCGGCGTGTTGCCCACCAGTTCGTTACCGCCCTGCACCGCGATCTTTTGAATCACCTCTTCACTTCGAATAGCCTTCACCACCTCCTGGTGGAGCCGGGAGATGATGGCGGGATCGGTTCCGGCGGGTGCGAACAGACCGACGAATTGCGTGACCTCAAATCCTTTGTAGCCAAGCTCCTGCATGGTTGGAATCTTGGGTAGGGACCCTGCACGCTTTGGACCGGATACGGCGAATGCACGGAGCTGCCCTGCTTCGATCAGCGGTGTCGCGGTGATGACCGTGTCAAAGGTGAAAGCCAGATGGCCGCCCAGCAGATCCGCGAGCGCGGGAGCGCTGCCCTTGTAGGGAACATGGGTGAGCCGGGTGTTGCTCATGATCGCAAGAAGCTCGCCCGCAAGATGCCCGCCCCCGCCGATGCCGGTGGAGCCGTAGCTGAGTGATCCGGGTTTGGCTTTGGCCTGTGCGATCAGATCGTCGAGCGACTTGATGGACGAAGCCGCCTGGGTGACGAGTACATACTGAAACGTGAGGATCTGGCTGATCGCGGCGAGATCTTTCTGCGGGTCGTAGGCAACCTTTTTCAGGAGCACCGGGTTGATCACGATCGGGCCGCTCGCTGCAGCCAGCAGCGTGTAGCCATCAGGTTGAGCTTTCGCGACCCCCTCGGTGCCGATGCCGCCGTTCGCGCCGCCGCGGTTCTCGATCACGAATGGGGTATTCATGCTCTCGGACATTCGCCGGGCCACCAGCCGAGCGGTGATGTCGGCATTGCCGCCGGCGGGGTAGGGCACCACCACCCGAATCGGTTTGGACGGATACGCCTGCGACCGGGCGTCGTCGGCGAGGCCCAGGCCAAACGCGAACATCACAGCGCCCAGCAGGAAGCCGGTAGTCTTGGGGGTGAGGGCTTGAGTCATGAGGAATTCTCCGAACGGATTTCTTGGGAAATTACTTCTGCGGGGCGAGGCGAGCGGCATGGATCCGCATCAGTTCGATGGTCTCCCGCGGGATGCGCAGCCCGTCTCGCCGTTGCGCGGCCATCTTGCCCAACTCGATTTCGCCGGGGACGATGACGGGCGATTCGGCCCGCGCGGGCGGACTGTCGTGAAGGATCTGTGCAAAGTCACGCATGCGTTCGGCAAGCCATGACGTCGATCCCAGACGCGTGGTGTCGATGAGGATAAAAAAGTGGCCGAGGTTCTGGGGTTCATCGGGAGAATCGACCCAGGACTTCACATGGGTCAGATAGGCTGCATTGGAGAACAATCCCGCCAGCATGTCCACCATCAGCGCCAGTCCGTAACCCTTGTGTCCGCCTATCGGAAGAAGAAACCCGTCGAGCGCGGCCCTGGCGTCGGTCGTCGGAAGTCCGCCCGCGTCGGTGGCCCAGGTCTCGGGTATGGCTTCACCACGCTTCTCAGCACTGCGGATCTTGGCGCGCGCCACCACGCTCATCGCCATGTCGAGCAGGAAGGGCTGGCCGCCCGGATTCGGCGCGCCAAAGCCAAGCGGGCTGTTGCCCAGGCGCGCGTCAGTTCCGCCCCAGGGGGCGATGGTTGTGGTGGCGTTGCTGCCGATGATCGAGGCGAACCCTGCTTCAGCCGCGATCAACGAGTAGGGCGAGATCGGGCCGAAATGGTTGCTGCTGCGGGCCAGGGCCATCGCCATCCCGTTTTCTCGGGCCGCGCGCATCGCTTCGCGCAGGGCGTGCATGCCCACCAGCGGACCGACGCCGTTGTCACCATCAACGGCGATCAGCGAGGGAGCGAGACGCTCGGCCTGAATCTCGGGGCGTGCGCGGATGCCTCCGCTCAGAAGGCGCTCCCCGTAGGACTCGACCCGACTGAAGCCATGTGTGGCGAGACCGAACAGATCGGCAAGAAGGAGGATGGTGCAGACGTCCTGGGCATCGGCCTCAGTCAGACCCAAGCCCATGAACGCTTGAATACCAAGCGTGCGCAGATCGCTTTCGGTGATGTGAAGCGTGTTGGGGGACGGGCGAGGGGAATCGACCGAGGGTGCCATTTGGGAGTCCTTGAAAGCCTAGCGCGCATTTTGCCAGTGCCAGCCAAGGGTGCAGAGCACATGGTTCATGGCGGAGCGACGACCTTCGTGTCGCGCCGCCTCACCCGCGCAGGCGATGCGGCGGGGTCAGGCCGTCACCATGGCGCCAACGCCCCGTGCGCGGCGCTCGAGACCCACGAAGGCGAAGTCGACCTCGGGCTGCATTCCGCTCACAATGTGAGCAATGCTCTTGCCTGAGCCGCAGGCGTGGGTCCAGCCAAGTGTCCCGTGGCCGGTGTTGAGGAAGAGTTTGCCCACTTTTGATTGGCCGATGATCGGGACATTGCTTGGCGTGGCGGGGCGGAGCCCGGTCCAGAACTGGGCGCGTTCGCTGTCACCGGCGCCCGGGAAAAGCTCCTCTACCCTGCGAACAATCGCTTCGCAGCGAACACGGTTCAGGTCGCGGTCGTCGCCGTTCAGTTCGGCCGTTCCGGCAATTCGCAGCCGGTCCCCAAGCCGCGAGACTACGAGTTTGTATTCGCCGTCGGTGAGTGAAACCTGGTGCGCCATCGCTGGGTTCCTCACTGGCATGCTCACTGAATAGCCCTTGGCCGGATAGATCGGCAACTCAATGCCTAGCGGTTTGGCGAGGAGCGGGCTGAGCGACCCCATTGCAAGCACATAAGCATCGGCGCGCAGTCTTTAGAAGCGCCCTTCGCTATCGGTGGCTTCCACATGATCGACTTCGCCGCCGGTCTCGCGAATTGCTGTGACCGTATGACTCATCAGGAAGCGAACGCCCGGGGCCTCGGCCGATTCAAGCTCTTTCTCGCTGGTGTAGAAATGCAAAATCCCCTGGGTGCGCTGATCGTAGGAAAGTCCAGTGTCACGGCGCAGTTGCTGAAGCGTGTCTCGGCTGTAGGTGCCCAATCGTACGATCTGCTCGATATTCCGGCGGGTTCGCGCAGGCGTGCACTCGCGCAAAAACTGTAGCGCCCAGCGCCACTGGCGGGCATCGGCGCGCAGACGAAAGAGGAGCGGGGCATCCTCCTGGCCCAGCCACTTCAGCACCTTCAGCGGCGCGCTCGGACTGGCCCAAGGCTCGGCGTGGCTGACAAGTGGTGAGCAGATGGCATCGTAGGGAATGGCGATACATTAAGTCCAATGCATTGTTAATCTATAAACAATGCATTTAAGGCTTTCAAATGTGATGCGGGCTCTGATTGCGTTTCAGGCGCCTGAACCCGCCGCTTGGCAAACTGGGGGCATCCATGTACGGTCTGGCTGATCCCCGAAAGGAGAGCGCTGTTGGAAGCCCCCATCAAACTTGCGCCCCAGGGCGCCGAACGCTTCCCCGAAGGCCTGCTGATCGAGCGCAGTGGCGCGGTAATGACCCTCACCATCGACCGTGAGGACGACATGAACCGGCTGATTCCCCAGGTGCTGGTTCGCCTGGGCTTGATCGCGGAGGCTTTGCGCGACGATGATCAAACGCAGGTTCTGATCATCACGGGTGCGGGCAGCCTGTTTTTTTCGATGGGGATCATGAATCCCGTCATCCGTGCCCAACTCTCGAAGGACGAGGTCGTCCGCCTGGTAATGATGGCAAACCGGGTCTTTGATGCGATCGAGGCCCTGCCGCAGATCGTGATCGCGTGCATCAACGGCAAGGTGCTCGCGGGGGCGGTGGAGCTCTGTCTTGCTTGCGATATTCGTTATGCGGCCGAGCACGCAACTCTCTGCATGCCGGAGGCGGCCTGGGGCGGGTTTCCCGGTGCGGGCGGTCCGGTTCGGCTGCCTCAGCTGGTGGGGCGGGCGCGGGCGCTTGATCTCATTTGCACCGCGCGCGAGATTGGCAGTCAAGCCATGCGCGATTACGGCATCGTGCAGGAGCTCTACCCTGGCCCGACGTTACGCGAATCGGTGGCCGCCATCGCAGCACGCATGGCGGCCAGTGGGCCGCTTGCAACCCGTGGCGCCAAGCAGATCGTGAATACGCGTCTGGCACCGGGTTTCAAGCCTGCGCGCGATCTCGCCGATACCCTGCGCCGACAGCTGGAATGGACCCATGACGTTGATGAAGGGATTGCTGCGCATCGCGAGAATCGTGCGCCGCGATTTACCGGGCGATGAGCGCTCGCGCGCACCTGGTGAGAAGTTTCCCCACGAATAAGTGCCCATCTGGGCTGGAGTCAGGAATGATGCTCATGAATCGCGCGCTGCTCGCGTTCAGTCTCTGCATTGCGATCATCCATAGCGCAAGCGCTCAGGTACCTTTTCCCGAAAAGCCGGTCCGGATCATCGTCCCGTATTCCGCGGGTGGAAGCTCTGACCAGCTGGCACGAACGATCAGCGACGCCATGGCGGCCGATCTCGGGCAACCGGTGATTGTTGAGAACCGTGTTGGAGCAGGGTCGATGATCGGCACCGCGCACGCGGCCAGCCAGCCCGCGGACGGACATACCCTGTTGCTCGCCGATGTCCCGTTTACGATCGTTGCTGCGCTCTACGCGGGTCGTCTCAAGTACGATCCGAGAAAGGACCTTGCCCCGGTCGCGTTGCTGGGTGAGTCGCCCATGTATCTGTTTGTGACAGCAGGTTCCAAGGCGGGTGCGCTTTCAGACATGGTGCGCGCGGCGAGGGACCGGCCCGGGCAGGTCACCATCGGCTCCGGGGGTAATGGTTCTCTCACCCATCTCATGGCCGAACTGCTGATGCTAAATAGTGGCATCAGGCTCGCGCATGTCCCCTACAAGGGGGCTGCCGCTGCGATGAGCGATCTTGCTGGAGGACAGGTTGAAGCGGGCTTCAGCAGCATGGCAAGCGCAATCGCGGTGTTTAATGCAGGCAAGGTAAGGTCCATCGCGGTGTCTGCGCCGGTTCGCGAGGCAGCGCATCCGCAGGTGCCAACATTTCGCGAGCTCGGGCTCGACCGGATGACGGTTCAGAACTGGTGGGGGGTGATGCTGCCTTCAGGCACACCCGCGGATCGGGTGCAGCGTCTTGAAAAGAGCCTGGCCAAAATCGTGGCCTCGCCAGCGTTTGCGCAGCGCGTTGCCACCTTGGGCATCAGCCTGCCGCAGACCGCCGCTCGCGAGCAATTTTCCAAGTTGCTCGAAGAAGACTTTGCGCGATGGCAGGATCTGGTGACGCGCGCCGACATCAAGGTCAGCCAGTGAGGTCAGACACGCCGCCTTGGCGTGAACGCGCTCTGAACGATTCCGAGCTCTGGGCAGACTTCAACGCGCTCTGCGACTTCGGTGGCCGGCTGGCGGGGGGCGGGGGCGACAGCCTCGCCGTTGACTGGGCGCTTGCGCGATTGCGCGAGGCGATTGGCACGCGAGGCGAAGTACGTCGTCTGGACATTCCGTTCCCTGGTTGGAGTCTTTCGCGAGTGGGTCTTGCTAGTGAAACTCATCCGGAACGGCGCTGGCGTTGCATGCCGCTCCTTCGCTCAGCCAGCACCGGGCCCCAGGGCTTGGTCGCGCCGGTTGTAGACCTGGGCGCCGGCCGGCTCGATGATTTCTCCCGGATGGCAAACCAGCTTGCCGGCGCGATCGCGCTGGTCGAGCATGAATACCCGTTCTCGCCGGATCATCTTCATCGGCGGCGG
>Ga0315906_10011459_pt1 | contig 10333 bp, 5 predicted proteins | sample LakEriMetagenome_4_FD_203526 | JGI IMG/M metagenome (GOLD analysis project Ga0315906, IMG submission 203526) | Freshwater fungal communities from buoy surface, Lake Erie, Ohio, United States - Buoy 2 MA122 | ecosystem: Environmental > Aquatic > Freshwater > Lake > Lake biofilm | place: USA: Lake...
CTCCCGTTCCCGCTTGGATACGGCCTTCGTCTTGTATTGCGTTTGTATGACAACCGTCCGCGCCGTGTCGAGGGCCACCCGGGCGGTGTCTGCCTTGGCCGCGAGCGCCTTCATCTTGGCGTCCTGCTCCCGGCCTGCCACATACCAGACCCCCAGCGCCACCAGTACCCAGAGCAAGACGGTCATCGGCCAGTCCCTACGCATAGTCTTCGAGGCGGAAGTTGGGGATGTGCGCTGGGTCACTCTTGCGGCCCTTCGGGGTAGCGACCGCCCCGTGGGTGGTCACCGGGAGATGCCCGTACCGCCGACGGACCTCGGCAATGAGCGCCTTCATGCCGTCTATCTGGGCTGGCGTTAACGCTTCCTTCCCATCGTGACGGCTCGCAAAGCACAGCCCGACCGTAATCCCATTCACGTCCCGGCTTCCAAGCCACTCCGCCTTGCCCGAGTGCCACGCTCGGCGGTCATACGGCACACAGGTGTAGACCGTTCCGTCCCGCCCGACCAGCGCGTGGTAGCTCACCTTGCTCTGGCTGGACTGTATCCACGAAAGCGTCCCCTTCTCGGAGGGGCTGGCGTCGGCGTGGAGGAGGATGCCCTTCACCTCCTGCTCACCCCGGCTATTGTGATTCGGGCTTGGATGGGTGAGCATAGCGTCCTTCGATGTAGCCGTTGGCCCCGGCGTAGGCGGTGACGATAAGGGCGATGGACCCGTAGGCGGTGGCGTCGGCCCCGTGAAGCGAGAGGGCAGTAATCGCCACAACCCCAAGAAGCGATAAGACAAACTTCCGCCCTCCCATTTGGGTAATCACTCGCGCTCGTCCAGTCGCCCCTCAATCCGGGCAATATGCACCGAGCTGTCCCGGATGAGGTCGAACACTTGCCCCAAGTCCTGCCGCATCTGCGAGATGTCCTTCTCCATCGAAGAGACGGTCGTCTTTAGCACCCCATAACTGAACACCGCCCCAATCACAGCGGACACAATCGGGACCAGCAAGGGCATATAGGTCGGCGTGGTACTGGCAGTCTGCAAGGCGGACGCACTCACGGCGCTCACGGCACCAATCACCACGGGGAAGCTATGTTCAGGGGCAATCATGGGTCGAATCGGTAAGAGGTTAACAGTCCCACGCCCGACGCGCCTTGCGGAGGCGGCTCTCGGGGTCCTTCGCGGCCTCCGGCCACATCTTCATCTGTCCTGCCGACCGCGCACAGAACGACTTCCGCCGCGCCGCCTCGCTCTCGGACCGCTCGGCCTTCTCCTTGGTGACCGGGGGCCGGATGTCCTGCCCCTGCGCCCGGAGGCTGGCCCGCCCCTTCGCATTGAGGCCGCCCTCCGGGTCCTGCCCTTCCTTCCGCGCCCACGCCGCCGTCTTGTATCGCTTGGTGACGGCCTCGTCCATCAGCTTCTTGGTCTTACTCATCGCGGCACCCGCTCGTTCAGGACCTCAAAGCCGCGCCGGAACAGCTCGGCCCGCTTCTTGTCGTTCTCATCCAGCAACCGCCGCGCCCGCTCTCCGGTCAGCTTCTTGTTCCGGAACTGCGTGGTAATCGCATCTCTCCGCGCATCGTATTTCTCGAGCTTGTCGTCCAGCGACGAGAGTACCTTGTCGATGCGCTTGTCCTTCCGGTCCGCAAAGACCGCCGCAAAGGTCGGGTTATCATCAATGAGCTTCCGAACCCGCGCCGTGTTCTCATTGACCGCCTGCTGGTCCCCACGCGCTTTGGCTTCCGTCCGCGCCATCGTCAAAGCCGACAGCGTGGCCTTGGCCTGCTGGACATCTGACCGGATGTTGTAGAACTCCTGCTCGGTCTGCCCTCTAGTTACCGGACGGGCGGTAAAGCCTGTTACCGGATTCAAAGGCTGGCGAGACATCGGGAGCGGCACCCGCTCCGCCGCCTGCTGGCCTGCCATCGGAGCCGCCGCAATGTCGGTCAGCGCCGTGACCGCCGGAGCGAAGCGCCCGAAGATACCGCGAGCGGCATACTCGGCCTGAATCGGCGACGCCTCCTCCAGCCCAATAGCCCGTGCGCCACGCGCCAGTACGTCATAGGTCGGGGCGGTCGTCTCGTATCGCCGCGCTTCGGGCAACCGCCGCATCATCGACGGGCTGACAATCGGACGGTCTTGGAACGCCGACCGATTGCGAGATAGTTCGACCGCCTGTCGGGCGATAGGCATAGGCGCAACCGCCGCCGCGATGTCCCCTTTCGCAATGTCAGTTGCCACGGGCGGCAACACGTTGAACAGCGACTGCTTAAACTGCTCAAAAGCGAAGGGGTCGTCCTGTTCTAACTGGGCCAACCCAAGGCGGGTGGCCGCCGCGACCACCGCAAACTCTTGGGGCAAAGCCACTCGCGTATTCCCGTAGTGCAGATACCGAGCGCGTTCGCCCGCTGGACGGTCCACAAACTCCCGCCGCTCCTCGCCGCGTGACAACAAATACTCAAATACTGTCGCAAGTGTGAGCAATCCCGCCGCCGCTTGGACGCGTTTGGGGTTTTCCATCGCCCCCTGAATGGCCCGCGCCAATCCCTTCTTCGCCGCGCCATAATACGGAATAACGCCTTCTGCCAAACGGTCTAACGCATACCCAGACCGCCGCCGGAAATCTACCGTGGCCCGCGCCCCCGCCCGAGAGGCCATCGCCATCTGCCCACGCGGCGTGATACCTGCCTCTGCCGCCTTGCGTTGCGCCATCCGCGCCGCCGCCAAGCGCATCGGCAGTTCCGTTGCTCGTCCAACGCGCTCCAGTGTTCGCATCGGCGCACCAGAAAACTTGCGAATGTCAGCCCGCAATGCCTCGCCTGCCGTGGTCGGGGCAATCTGTCGCGCAATGGCTTCTGGGTTAATGGTCCCCCCCCCGTACTGCGAAACCTGTCCCATCCCAGCCCGACTGATTTGCTCGGCAAACTCTGACCGCCCAGCCAAACTTTTGATTGCCTCCTTGAACCCAAACCCCACATCGCCCAAAGTGACGCGGTTATAGGAAGCTCCAGTCACCACATCTCGAGGAACGTTCGTGCCAAGCCAAAACCCCGGAGAGAACTGGGTGGCAAAAGCCGTCGTAATGTTTTTGAGCGGTCCAAAGACCGTCAGAATGGCTTGGACCGCCGCCCCATCTTGTGGATTAAGGACCTGTAGCGCCCGAAACACCTGCGGCTCGTTGAGCAAATAATACTGCCGACCCTGCGGGGTGTTCTTGAAAATGACCGGATTCTTGTCATCCATCCGCAAGAAGAGGTTTGCCATCTGCTGGGCATCCTCTTCCGACATCCCAAGTTGCCGATAAGCCGCCTCGGCCTGCGCGACATTGAGCGCCCGCACTCGGGGGTCGTCCGCATCGAGTTTGGTCACGAGGCCCGCGTACTCTGCCCCCATCCGCTCAGCCGTATCAATCAGCGTCTCACTCACGCGGTACATATCAGAGCGCCGAATCAGGGCCGCCGTGTACTCCGCGATGGCTTCCGCCGGATTGCCGATGATGAGGTCCGACCCCGTGAACCGCTTAACACCAGCGTTCACTTGCCCGGGCGTGACACGCCCACGCATCGGAGCGCCCCCACCCGTATACGCCTCAATCAACCGCTTGAACGGGATATAGAAAGCATCCGAGTTCCGAATTCGAGCGGCCTGCTCCGCCGTCCACAATCCACTCTCTACCGCATAACGGGTGAGGTTGTCAAAGTACTGCTCCATCCGGTTGGCAAACTCTACAAACTCCGGCTTCTGTCCGAACTGCTCGACAATTTGACGGTCTGCCGCCATCCGCTCGGCATTTCCGCCATAGACGCGAAGCGGGTCTTGCCGGGGACCCACGGCCTCCGTGGCCTGCCGGATGCCCTGTTCCTGCAACCGTTGTGCAAGGGCTGGGTCATCGACTCCAGCCGCTGGCCGTCCGACTCGAGCGGCATCTGCATTCGCCGTCGCTTGGGACGCCAGCTCATCAAACTGTCGTGCCTGTGTGGCGGCGGCGTCATACCGCCCGATATTACGCAAGGCCACCAGATAGGTCATGCCCTGCTCATTCTTTGCCACATTGCCGCCCAGCGGCTTAAACACATCTTCCAGCGGCTCGCCGATAATCTCGCGAGTCAGCGGGCTGACAATGCCACCTTTTTCGACCAGTTTTAGTCCCGGCAAATTAAACCCGTGCCGAAGCGCCCGGGCCGCCGTGATGTCAGAGCCAAGGGCAATATCATAGGCCGTGCCAACCGATGCTTCTGGCGGCATCCCAAGCGCCTCGGCCTTCCCAGCCAACACATCGATAATCCGCCCAACATCCGTTAGATTATTAAATACATTCTGGACCTGCACCCGAAACGGCCCACGTTGCCCGCGCTGAATACGCTGGGCCTCGGCTCCAGTGAAGTCGATACCACCCTTCGCCACCGTATAGGCATCGGTCAGCTCTGGCGAAAAGCCAGACGCCTTGAGCGCGGCCCGATTCCGCAGGTAGTTCTTGGTCCCGCGCACCCCAGCGGCCAGCGTCGCTCCGCCCATCGCCCCAACAAACGCCCCACGGAAGCGGTCCTCCTCGTCGGTCAACGCCCCAGCAATCGCCCCCGTCGCCGCACTGGCGGCAGGGCTGGCGAGCGTCTGGCGAAACGCCTCCGGAACCGCACCAGTAATGTCATACACCTTACCTGCAAACGCACCTGACGTTGGCGCAATCGTTCCTTCGCGCCCAGTACGGCGAGCAAACTCGCGCAGGCGCGGGTCATTCCAACCTTCAGCGGCCTGCTCATATGAGCCGCGACGAGTCAAGCCTTGCGTCAGCGGCTCCGCCCCAAGCTCCCGCGTGATAGGCGTCATCATCGCTTCGGTCGTGGCACTCCCAAGGGTCGCGTAGGCCAGCCGCTTCTCTCGCCCACCCGCATTGCGGAAGGCGTTCTTAATCGCATACCACGCCAACGCCTGTGCGCTGGACTCTGGCATATTGTTCTGCGCGGCGAACTCGGCCAACACGCCCTGCATCCGGCGACGCATCGTCGGGAGGACGGTGTCGTTGAGCTTGTTCCCCTGAATCGCCCCTGCATCGCCACGCAAGGCGTAATCCAGCCGTGCCATCCAGAGGTCGATGGTAGACTTGCCGCCGCCCGGGATGCCGAGCTTGTCCATCGCGTACTGCCCAATCTTAGGGCCAAAAAGATAGACCAGCGCCGGACGCTCTTCCTTGACCGTGCGTCCTGCCATAATCGGGACACCCTCGACCAGCGCCTCAACGGCACCTTCTTCGCCGAACGCCTGCACCAGCGCATCGAGACGGGCGAGTGCCTGCTCGTGGTTCAAGGTGCGGGGGGAGGCCGCCATCGCCTCGCCCAGTAGCCCCGTGCCTCGCTCGCCCGTAAAGCCCTTCTTGCCACCCGTCACCGCCTGCTTGTACTGCGCGTCCTCGGGATTGAGAATCGAGAAGCGCCCCGTCTTGAGGTACTGGTCAAAGACGTTCAGGCCTTGCCGTGTCTCGACCGGAACTTGCTGGCCGGAGGACAGGATAGAATTGACCACGGTGTACAGCGTGTACTTGGGGTCTTCTCGCAACTCGGGCAACGCCAGCCGCGCAATCTGCCGCTGGTCAAGCGTGGCCCCGCGATAGAAGTCCTGCGCCATCTCCCGTGGGATGACGTTCTGATTGACGAGGTCGTCCACCATCGTGCTGAGGCGGGTGACCATCTCTGGAACCACGACCTCATCGCGCTGGGCGCGGAGGCGTGGGAACATCGAGTAAACCTGACGGGCCGCCTGCGCGACCGGGACCGTGTCCTGCGTCCGCCCCAGTGGGGGCGGTTGCTCTACTTGCTGGAGGAGTCGGTCGAGGGATTCGACGCGGTCGGCAATCTCTCGCCGAGCGGCATCGACGTCGGCTCCGGTCGATTGGGCGTACCGGAGATATTCGGGTTCCGCGTCCACGATAGCATCCCGGGCCGCACGAAGGGCGTCGGGGCGTCGTCCGATAGCTCTGACATAATCCGCACTGCCATCTAAATGCTCCGCGTAGTACGCTGAAGGGTATACGTCAATATCATACGCATCACCGATTTCGTCAACTGCCCGTCGAACCGCCTGCCCAAACTGCTCGTCGTCCATCCCCGTATAACGCTTGAGGTTGAGCGCGAGCAGGTGGTTGCCGTCACGGGTCGCTCCGCCATACGGCCCAAGGGCATCGTCTGCCCGGAGGCGGGTCACGATGGCATCGATGGCTTCGTCGGGAAGTTCCGCAAAGTCCTTGCCAGTCAAGACAAATGCCGCTGTCGTGTTCGGCTCCTCGGGACGGGCCTTGCGGTACCACAACTGCTGGTCCTGCCCAAAGGTTAGACCACGCATCGCCGCCGCCGTCCGAAGCTCCTCGTCCGGAGCGTTCTCGGCGAATCGCAAGATGCTGTTTGGAGAGACATCTCCACCAAACAGACCAGCGCCATTGGCCGCCTCCTGCGTCCGTGCGCCAAAGCGCGACAAGATTGGCTCAGTCCGAGCCAGCACGTTTGCAACGTGTTCCGTCTCCAGTGTCAAATTCGGTGTGTATGTCTCAGGCAATTTGACATACCCAAAACGGCCAACAGCCCGAACTTCCTGCGGAATAGACGGCACGGCGCGTAACCCTGTCGCTTCTCGCATAGTCGCCGGAAGCGCGGCGGCCAGTAGTCCAGCCCCCGGGATAGCACCTTCGCCAGCTAATGCGGCGGCACTGGCAAGTAATGTTCCCGGCTGTTGCTCGGCCATCTGCCGAAGCTGACGACCAGCACCCTGCACGGCCTCGCGACCCGCCGTGACCGCCTCTTGCCCAATGGCACGAGCCGCCGCGCCAAATCCTGCCGGAGCCGCCTGTGCGACCCGCCGTGCCTGCTGAACTCCACGCACAGCCCCGCGCACAGCGCCCGGGAGGACGTTGAAGCCAACATCCGCCGCCACGTCTGCCGGGGTTCGGAAGCGGCTGGCGGCCAGTTGTTGAAGTTGCTCTTGTCCGGTCAGTTCAGCCAGTGTCCCAAACAAAGACCCTTCATCTCCGATGCGGCTCTCTAGCGCCGTCATTCCAGCCGACCGAATAAGTCCCGGTAAACCAGCCCCAGCCGCGACATACGGCAACGCGCCCGTTACCAACTCTGACCCCACGCGGGTTGCTTGCCCAATGCCAGTTCTTGGGGCGGCGATTTCGTTGACCAGTTCTCGCTGGCGCTTGATGCGCTCGGCAATCCCCTCGGCTCCAACGGTACGAGCCGCTCCCTCACCGAAGCGCGTGACCATCCCAGCCGAGGCGGCCAACGGCTGAAGCGCGATGTCCCTCCCGATGTCGCCCATCGTCAACTGCTTAGGCAACTCGGGTAGCTTCGCCGCCTCTTCCCGTTCCATCTGCGCCCGATTCATCGCCAGCGTCCACGGGTGCGCCTGATACCGATTTTCTGGCGTAATGACGACCGGAGGTAGGGGAGCCTGCGTCCGTGAGGCCAGTGGGATGCCTGCCTCCGCCGCCTTCAACGCCTCAGGCAACCGCCTTTGCGTATCAAGTGCCGACTCAAACGCCGACAGAAGGTCCGCCGTCCGACGCTCAGAGGCGTCAAACGCCGCAGGCCGGGGAGCTGTGATGGTGACTGCCGGAAGCTGACTGGCAAGCGGGAGGCCCAACTGAGCCGCCCGCATCGCCTCCCGAAGCTGGCGCTTGCGACGCTCTTCCTCGGTTTCAGGTTCGCCCGTGCCGTCGAAACGAAAGGGTGAGGTCATGTGACTCGCAGATTAGAAGTCTTCAAACGGGTCTTCTTCGTTCTGTACGCCACGCGGCATTCCGCGCATTCCGCCCATCATCATGTAACCCAAATCGGCTTTGCTGGCGAGTGGGAACTGCGTCTGCAATTCACGCAAAAGCGACTGCCGCATCGTCTGCTCTTCCGGATTTTTGGTAAGCGTTGGGTCATTGAAATAACGATTATAGAACGTCAATCCAGCCCCGCGCTGTGTCTGCGTCAACGGACGCTCCTGCGGAGTTTCCCGTGGCGCACGGTACTCCTTCACTGGGGAGGTCGTCATCTGATTGATATTCGGGTCAAACGAGTATCTAAAGCCTTGCGGATTGACACCTTGAATAAGCGGCTTCGCCTTTGGCTTCTCTGGTGCATACATATCCTGCAAGGCCGCGATGTTCGACGGCGTGTCGCCAAGTCGGAACAGCTCACTCCGCGAAGCCTCCGTCAACGGACTCCCGCGCAACTCCTGAATCCGCTTGAGCCGCGCCCGCTCGTTCTCGGTCTCCTTCTTCTTGCGCTCGGCCTCCTGCTCCTCGGCCATCCGGCTCCGCGCCTGCCCTGCCCCGGTGAACGCCCCGCCGAGGCCCGCAATCAACTGGTTCATCCATTCGCCGTTTGCCATCTTAGAACCCGTAGCCACCGTAAGGGTTAAACATCGTCGCCATCTGCGCCAGCATCGTGGGCGTGAGGCCCGTATTCATGCCACCCGTAAACGTTTCCGGTGCAATCGTCGGAGCCACTGTCGGAGCCACTGTCGGCGTCGGCGTCGCGGCGGGAGCCGGAGCCGCCGCAGGAGCGGGAGTCCCGGTCGGCTGGGCCGAGAACCCGAAGCGGCTCATCACCTGCCCGAGCAACTCCGGCGACCCACCCGCCATCATACCCGCCAACTGCACGAGCAACTGGTTCTGTTGCATCTGTTGCTGGTTGGCGAACTGGCGCGAGGCCAGCGTGTCCTGCTCGCCAATCCGTCCGGTCAGCTCGCCCATCCCGAGCCGCTCGCGGAGCGCACGGTCCGCCGCCGACTCGCCAATCTGCTGGGTCTGGAGTCGCTCGCGGAGTTGACGCTCCAAGTCGCTCTGCGTCCCAGCGAACGTCTGTTGCCGCCCCAGCATATCGGCTTCCTGCCCGAACTGCGCGGTCTGCAACGCCTGCCGTTGCGCCCGCTCCAACGCCGACTCCCCCGCTTGGAAGGTCTGCGCTCCTGTCTGGAGCTGGGTCCGCAAGGCCCGTTCAAGGGCCGACTCGCCACCAGCGAACTCGCGCTGGAGCCGCGCCTGCTCCGTCTCTTGACCGAACTGGGCCGTCTGAAGCGCCTGCCGTGCTTGCCGCTCGGCCAATGACTCGCCGCGCTGGAACTCGCGGCCCAGCACCGCCTCGCCTGAGGCGAACTCGCGCTGGAGGCGGGATTGTTCCGTCTCCTGTCCGAATTGCGCCGTTTGCAATGCGGTGCGAGCCGCCCGTTCAGCGGCACTCTCCCCGGCTTGGAACGTTTGTGCGCCTGTCTGCAACTGGGTCCGAAGCGCCCGCTCCAACTCGGACTCGCCGCGCTGGAAGGTTTCGGCTTGTGTCTGCTGGGACAGCCGAGCCGCACGTTCGAGCGCCGATTCCCCACCCGCAAACTCACGCTGGAGACGGGCCTGCTCGGTCTCCTGCGTGAAGCCCGCCTGCTGGAGGCGCTCACGAGCGGTCCGCTCCGCCGCACTCTCGCCCGCCTGAAACTGCTGTGCGCCCGTCTGGAGCTGGGTTCGCAAGGCGCGTTCCAGCTCGGACTCCCGGCCTGCAAACGTCTGCTGTGCGCCGAGCATCTCCCGCTCCTGCCCAAAGCCAGCGGCCTGTAACTGCTGGCGCAGGGCGCGTTCGGCGGCAGATTCCCCGCCAGCAAAGGTCCGCTGTTCCCGCGCCTGACCCGCCTCAAAGGCTTGCGCCCCGGTCTGGAGGCGCTCACGAAGCGACCGCTCCAAGGCGCTCTCCCCGCCAGCGAACTGGCGTTGGGCCTCGGCTTGGGCCGCCTCGAAGGTCTGACCCTGCCGCATAAGACTCTCACGCAACGCCCGCTCTTGCGCGGATTCCGCGCCTGCGAACTGCTGTTGCCGCCCCAATATCGCGGCTTCCTGCCCAAACCCTGCTTGTTGCATCTGCTGTTGCAACTGCCGCTGAAGTGCGGACTCCTGCCCAGCAAACGCCTGTTGACGGCCCAACATTTGCGCCTCTTGCCCAAAGCCCGCCGCCTGCATCCTCTCCCGCTGAGCGCGTTCGGCGGCAGACTCGCCACCAGCGAATGTCTGCTGGCGCTCCAGCATCGACTGCTCTTGCCCGAAGCCCGCCTGTTGCATCGCAAGGCGGTTGGCCCGCTCTAGCGCACTCTCGCCACCAGCAAACGCCTGCTGACGACCCAACATCTGCGCTTCCTGACCAAACCCAGCGGCTTGCATCCGTTCGCGCTGGGCGCGTTCAGCGGCAGACTCGCCTCCCGCAAACGCCTGCGTCCGACCAAGGATGTCGCGCTCCTGCCCAAAGCCCTCCCGTTGCATCTGCTCACGGAGCTGGCGCTCCAGCGCCGATTCCCCGCCCGCAAAGGCTCGCTGGGCGGCCTCCT
>Ga0315906_10011471_pt1 | contig 10327 bp, 6 predicted proteins | sample LakEriMetagenome_4_FD_203526 | JGI IMG/M metagenome (GOLD analysis project Ga0315906, IMG submission 203526) | Freshwater fungal communities from buoy surface, Lake Erie, Ohio, United States - Buoy 2 MA122 | ecosystem: Environmental > Aquatic > Freshwater > Lake > Lake biofilm | place: USA: Lake...
CCGCCGCGAGGCGAGCGGCGATGTCATAGGCGTAGGCGTCGGCGCGGGAGAGCAGGGCCAGGACGCAAAGCTCCAGGACCCCCCTCTTCAGCTGAACCTGTACGGCTTCGGGCAAGATAGACGCCTCCTTCTGATGAAGAAGTATCTATCGCAAGGTATCTGTCATTGCAAGGTACCTTTTTCGAAAAGGTACCTTGCCTCGTCAGGTTGCTGTCCAGCCCCCGTCCACCGACAGGGCGGCGCCCGTGGCGGAGGCTCCGACGTCGGACGCCAGGTAGAGCAGCATGCCGGCCAGGTGCTCGTACTCGACGAACTTCTTGGTAGGCTGTGCGGCGAGAATGACATCCTCCATCACCCGGTCCTCGGGAATGCCGCGGGTCTTGGCCTGATCGACGATCTGGGCCTCGATCAGGGGGGTCTTCACATAGCCCGGGCAGATGGCGTTGGCGGTGACGCCCGTGCGGGCCAGCTCGACGGCAAGCCCCTTGGTAAAGCCCACCACCCCGAACTTCGCCGCCACATAGGGAGCCTTGAAGGGCGAGGCCACGAGGCCGTGGGCCGAGGCGATGTTGATGATCCGCCCCCTGCCCTGGGCCTTCATCACGGGGATGGCGGCCCGGCTGGCGTGGAAGGTCGAGGACAGGATGACGGCGATCAGGGCGTCCCACTTGTCCTCGGGGAACTCGTCCACCGGCGCGACATGCTGGATGCCGGCGTTGTTGACCAGGATGTCCAGCCGCCCGAACTCACGCACGGCGTAGGCGATCAGGTCCTTGATCTCCTCGGGCCGGGTCATGTCGGCGGGATGGTAGCGGACGGCGGCGTTGGTCCGGGCCTGAAGGGCCTGGCGGTCCGCCTCGATCTTCGCCGGATCGCCCAGGCCGTTGAGGACAACATTGACCCCCTGCTCGGCCAGGGCTGAGGCAAGGGCCTGGCCGATGCCGCTGGTCGAGCCGGTGACGACCGCTACATGGCCTTCAAGCTTGTAGTCGACGGCCATGGGCCTACTCCTTGTCAGCGCCGGCGGGCGCGGGTTGGGGCCGGGAAAAGACCCAGAGATCGGCCGAGGACTCCCCGGCCTGGAAACGATAGCCATCGCGGTCGAAGGCCCTCAGGTCGTTGGCGCGCTCGATCCGGTTGTCGATGGCGAAGCGGGCCAGGGCGCCCCTTGCCCGCTTGGCGAAGAAGCTGATGATCTTGGAGCGGCCGTCCTTCTCCTCCTCGAAGCGGACGTCCACGACCCGGGCGCCCAAGGCCTTGCGATCCACGGCCGAGGCGTATTCCTGAGAGGCGGCGTTGACGACGACGGGGTCGGCGCGACCTTCAAGTTCCGCCGCCAGGGCGCGGCCAAGCCGGTCGCCCCAGAAGGCGTAGAGGGTCTTGCCGCGCCGGGTGCGAAGGGGCGATCCCATCTCCAGCCGGTAGGGCTGGATGCCGTCGAGGGGCTTCAGAACCCCATAAAGCCCCGAGAGAATGCGGACATGATCCTGCGCCCAGGCCAGGGCGTCCGGGTCCAGTTCACGGGCCTTCAGGCCGGCGTAGACATCACCGTTGAAGGCGAAGGCCGCCTGGAGCGCGCCCTCAGCCTCGGGATCGAAGGCCTGGAAGCGCTCGCGGTTCAGAACCGCCAGCTTCTCCGAGAGGTCCATGAGCGACCGGATCTGGGCGACCGAGAGCCGGCGGGCGGCGGTGGCGAGTTGGGCGGTGTCGGCCTCAAGACCCGGACGGGTCAGGGGCGCCGTCACGGGGGGCGGGGCGAAGTTCATCGCCTTGGCGGGGGAGAGGAGGATCAGCATGGTGCGACTCTCAGAATAGCACGCGCGGGTTGAGGATGCGGCCCGGATCGAGGGCCGCGCGGATCGTCGTCAGGAGGGCGACCTCGGCCGGGTCCTTCTGGCGCCGGGCCTCCTGCGCCTTCATCACGCCCAGGCCATGCTCGGCGGAGACCGACCCGCCCAGGGCGATGGCGATATCATGGACACGGGCCTGGCCCTCAGCCCGTCGGGCGAGGTGGGCGGCGTCGTCCCCGCCCTCGGGACGCAGGACGTCGAAGTGGATGTTGCCGTCGCCCACGTGTCCGAAGGCGCTGATCCGGCAGTCCGGGGCGAAGGCCGACATGGCCTCCGAGGCCTCGTGGATGAAGCGGGGAACCCGGCTGACCGGGACCGAGATGTCGTGCTTCCAGGTCGCGCCCTCGGGCTTCTGGGCGGCGGACTGGTTCTCCCTGAGGGACCAGAGGGCGGCGGATTGAGCCTCGCTCGTGGCGATCACCGCCTCGCCGGCGAGCCCCTGCTCGCAGGCCTCGGCCAGGAGGGACTCCATCCGCCGGCCGGCCCCGTCGGGGTCGGGAGAGGCGATTTCCAGCAGGACCCGCCAGGGCGGGTCTGTCGTCAGGGGGTCCCTCTGGCCCGGGATGTTCCTGAGGGCGAAGACGACGCCCTGGCGCGCCATGAGCTCGAACGCTTCCAGGCCGGCATCGACGGCGCGGCGGGCGCGGGTGAGCAGGTCCAGGGCCGCCTGGGGGCTCTCCAGGCCGACCATGGCGACGGCCCGGCCGGCAGGCTGGGGAAAGAGCTTGACGCTGGCCGCCGTGATCACGCCCAGTGTGCCCTCGGCCCCGGACAGCAGGCCCCTGAGGTCGTAGCCGGTGTTGTCCTTTCGTAGCCGCCGCAGCCCGCGCCAGATCTCCCCGTTCGGCAGCACGGCCTCCAGGCCGAGCACCAGGTCGCGAGCCGTCCCGAAGCGAAGCACCGCCACGCCGCCGGCATTGGTGGAGACCACGCCGCCCAGGGTCGCCGTCCCCTCGGAGGCCAGGCTCAGGGGGAACCGCCGCCTCACCGCGGCGGCGGCGGCCTGGACCTCGGCCAGGGTGACCCCCGCCTCGGCTACAAGGACGTCGTCCACCGGGTCCACGTCCCGGATGGCGCGCAGCCGCCGAGTGGACAGCAGGATCTCGCCCTGGGGGATCTGGCCGCCGACCAGTCCGGTGTTCCCGCCCTGGACGGTCAGGGGCGCGCCCGCCGCCGCGCAGAGGCCCACAAGGGCGGCGGTTTCCTCGGTAGAGGCCGGTGACACCATCAGGGGCGTCCGCCCGCTCCAGCGGTCTCGCCACTCCACGAGACGGGGGGCGAGGACCTCCGGATCGTCGGTCCAGCCCGAAGGTCCGACGAGGGCCTTCAGTCGGTGCACCAGGTCGTCGGAGGGAGGGCGGATCATGTGGGAGAAGTTAAGCGTTCGGCGACCCGGAAGCCAGAGTGTGGCGCTCAGCCGATGGCGCCCGCCGCCCGGCGAAGGCGGTCATTGATCGCTTCTCCCAGGCCGGTTTCGGGAATCGGCGCCACGGCGATCCCCGAGGGTCGGCGCCCGTCGGCCTCCCGCAGGAATCTGAAGAGGTTGGCCGCCGCCTCGACGAGGTCGCCCGCCGGGCTGAGATTCAGCACCTCGGCGCCCTCCGGGGCCGGTCCGAAGGCCAGGAAAACCTCGCCCGGCCGAGGCCCTTCAGCCTCCAGACGGACAGGCGCTTCGGGGGCGTAGTGGCGGGTCAGCCGGCCCGGCGACCGACGCGCATCGGCCTCGGCCTCGGCCAGGGGTCCGACCAGGGCTTCGACCTGTTCCCGCGTCACCCGGCCGGGGCGCAGCAGGCGGGGCTGGTCAAGCAGGGACACCACGGTGGATTCCAGCCCGACCTCGCAGGGGCCGCCATCCAGGGCGACGTCCGCCTCGTCTCCCGTCTCGGCCGTTGCGGCGGCGAAGGTGGTGGGACTGGGCCGGCCGGACCGATTGGCCGAGGGGGCCGCCACCGGGCCGCCGAAGGTCTCCAGGACGGCGCGCGCCAGGGGATGGGCAGGAACCCGAACGGCGACCGTGTCGAGCCCCGCGCGGGCCAGGTCGCAGACCCGCCCGCCAGGTTGGACCGGCAGGACCAGGGTCAGGGGACCGGGCCAGAAGGCGGCGGCGAGGATCTCGGCGTCGGGACTGAAGACCGCGACCTCGCGCGCGGCCTCAACGCTGGCGACGTGGGCGATCAGGGGATTGAAGGCGGGACGGCCCTTGGCGGCGTAGAGGGCGGCGACCGCACGGGCGTCACCGGCGTCCGCCGCCAATCCATAGACCGTCTCGGTCGGAAGGATGACGAGGCGACCCTCCCGCAGGGCCGAAGCCGCCGCGGCCGGAGTTCCCGCCTGCGCCATGCGACCTAGAACTTCTGGCCGAAGCTCAGCCCGAGGGTGCGGGGACGGATCGGGACGATGTAGGTCCGGGCGCCACACACCGTAGGAGTGCACTGGGCGTAGCGATACTTGTCGCCGACCTCGTCGAAGAGGTTGGTGACCGTCAACTCGACCCGCCAGTTGGATTGGGCAAGACCGGCGGCGATGTCCACGGAGCCGAAGGCCTCCTGCTTTCCGAGTATGCCTCTTTCCTTGAGGCGCAGGTCCGACCAAGCCTCGCTCTGGTAAACCCCAACCGCCTGCAGGTGGGCGTCGAAGCCGGAGAGGTCGAACTCATACCGGACCCGGGCGTTGGCCTTGAGCTTGGGCGTGACAGGCAGTGTTGTGCCCGACGGCGCCTGAGGATTGGCGCAGGTCTTGACGGGCTTGCCCTGGGCGTCGGTCGTCCCGCAGTAGGCCTGGGTCAGGTAGGCGTCCGTATAGGACGCCCCGCCCGTAAAGGTCAGGCCTTCCACCGGGGCGGCCCAGCTCACCTCGGTCTCGGCGCCCTTGATCTCGGCCTGGCCTGCGTTGAGAATCTGGGTGAAGGAGTTGGCGCCCAGGTAAGAATACTGGAAGTCTTTCCAGGTCTCGAAGAAGACAGCCCCGTTCCAACGGACCGTGTTGTCCGCCCATTCCGTCTTCCAGCCCAACTCATAGTTGTAGAGGTAGTCCGCCTCGTAGGGCGCCAGGGTCGCCCTGCGGTTGATGCCGCCCGGCCGGAAGCCCTGCGAGTAGGTGGCGTAGACCAGTTTATCATCGTTCAGCTTGTAGTTGAGGTTGACCTTGTAGATCTGGCCCGTCTCCTTCACCCGCTTGTCGAGGTTGGTGCAGGGCGAACGGCCGACCTTTCCGGGTGCGAAACAGGCCGCCTCCCCGGTCCGGGAGGAGTAGCCGTCGCTGAAGCCGAAGAAGCCCTCCAGGGAGTTGTCGGTCCTGAAGGCCCTCATGCCCAAGGTCAGGGTCAGCTTCTCGGTGAGGTCGATGTAAGCTTCGCCGAAGGCGGCGTAATCCCGGTCGATCCGCATCTGCTCGGTCAGCCAGAGGGTATCCGGCCAGCCGGTGACGGTGATGTCCGGGCTGATGCCGGTGATCTGATAGTTCTGCTCGATGAAATGGGTCTGTCGCTGCTGGAAGGCGCCCACCACGAAACGAACGCGCTGGTCCTGCGGAGACGACAGGCGGATCTCGTTGGAAACCCGGGTGAAGTGGTCCCTGCCGGTGATCCGCTGGGTGGGATTGATGGGTTTGCCGGTAGCGTCCGTCCAGTAGGCGCCCGAGCCGAAGAGGGTGTCATAGAAGAAAGCATAGTCGGCGTAGTCCGACTGGGTGTCGAGACGGCGGTCCATGTAGGCGCTGGACACCACGAGGTCGAAGTCCGCGATCCGCCCCTCCACCGCGAGGGCGGCCTGGTGCCACCGGTCATGCCCGGATTCCGGCTGGTAGTGGGTGACCTTCATCGGGCCCTTGTCCCGTTCGTAGGCGAAGATCCCGTCGGAACGGGTGTCCTGGCTCATGAAGGTCGGCCGGACTGTCCAGTTGTCATTGAGGTCCACCAGGCCTGCGATCCGGACGCCCCAGGTCTCGACCGGATTGTAGTCGCTCCGGGCGAAGGCGTTGTTGTTGATGGTCACGCCAGAGGTCGGATAGGTCTGCGAGCCCTTCACATTGTCGATGTAGCCGCCCTCGTGGAGGTTCCAGGCGACCAGCCGGACAGCGACCCGGTCACTCAGGGGGATGTTGACCATGCCCTCCAGGGAATACCCCGGCCCGCCGTCGTTGACCGTGTTGGCCCCCACGTCATAGGAGGCGGCGAAGCCGGAAGGATCGGCCGGATTGGTGACGATCTTGATCGTGCCCGCCTGGGAGCTGGCGCCGTAAAGGGTGCCCTGGGGGCCCGCCAGGGCCTCGACCCGGGCGACGTCATAGACATGCAGGTCCAGGGCCCCGCCGATGGAGGTGATCGGCTGTTCGTCCAGGTAGGTGCCCACGCTGGGCATGGAGCCCGAGTGATTGCCGTCACCACCGGACGCCACCCCCCGCATGTAGACTGTCGAAAACCCCGGCGCAGTGCTCTGGTAGGCGACGCTGGGCAGGTACTTCACGTAGTCGTCAAAGCTCTCGACCTGCAGCTCCTCGAGCTTGCGGGTGGACAGGGCGGTGACCGCGACGGGCACGTCCTGGATGTTCTCGGCCTTCTTCTGTGCGGTGACGACCAGTTCCTCGACGGAGGCCGCCGCCTCTTCGTCGGCGGCGAGGGCGGTCGTAGCGCCCGCCAGCATGGTGGAGGCCAGCAGAAGGGCCGTCAGGCGGGTGGGTCGGGCGGCACGGGTCATGGGAAGTCTTCCGGTCTTGTGATGTGACGGTCTCGAATCCTAAGCCCCCACTAACCCGTCCGAGACCCTCAGCTGTCAACCTCGTCAATTGCCGAAGGGTCACGCCTGTTGCAATGGCGCCGCAGGGTAGGTCTCGAGCACCGGGCCAAGCGCCGCCTTCAAGGGCCCCAGCCAAGTCTCGAATCGACGCCATTGGTCGAGGCCTTCCGTGAAGATGGGCCGACGCACCTGTTCGGAGCTGGCGGTGCGAACCGCGCGGTCGTTCTCGTAGAACCTCAGGCAGGCCGGATCGAAGTTGAGGCCGCAGTAGGCCAGCAGGGCCCGGACCTCCGCCTCGGGGTCGGCCACCATGTGCTCATAGATCACCCGGTGCACATGCCCGGGCAGCACCGTGTCGAAGTGCGCCATCAGGGCCACGTAGTCGGCGTAGTAGCGGCCGAGGTCGGTCAGGTCGTAGGTGAAGGCTTGGCCGCGCGCAAAGTGCTGCTTGAAGCCGGAGAAGCAGCACCCGAGGGGATGGCGCCGGGCGTCGATGATCTTCGCCCGGGGGAGGATCAACCGGATCAAGCCCACATGGGAGAAGTTGTTCGGCATCTTGTCGATGAAGTAGGGACGATCCGTCTTCCTCTGGGGCGCTGTACGAGCCAGGTAGGCCTCGCCCAGGGCCCGGCAGGCGTCGGCGTCCAAGTCGGCGAGGACGTCAGGATAGGCTGAGTCCTGCTCGCGCCGTGTCCGTGCGCCCAGCCGCTTGGCGAGGGCGGGCATGTCGGGCAGCTCCATGGTGCCTTCGACGAGGGGATGGCTGGCCAGGATCTGCTCCACGAGGGTGGATCCGGCGCGGGGCAGGCCGAGGATGAAGACCGGATCCGGCGACGGACAGCCCCAATCCTGGCGCGCCGCCCAGAACGCCGGCGTGAAGAGGGCCCGGGAGCGCAGGACATGCCGGTGGGTTTCCTCCGCATCATAGTCCAGGCCCGAGCGTCGCAGGGCGTTGCCACGGCTGTAGGCGGCGAAGGCCTCCTCGTCCTGCCCGGCGTCCTCCAGGGCCTTGCCGAGCGCGAAATCCAGGTGAAAGCGGTCCTCGTCGGACAGATCGCCGCCTGCAAGGGCCGCGCGCATGGCGTCGAGGTCCTGCGGGGTGAAGCGGAAGGTCTTCAGGTTGGCCAGGCTCCACCAGGCCTCGCCCAGGCCCGGGGCCAGGAAGAGGGCCCAGCGATAGGCGGCCACCGCGGGCTCCTGGCGACCGACCGTCTTCAGGGCGTGGCCATAGCTCATCCATCCCTTGGGCTGTATGGGGAAGTCGGCCAGGAGACTCTCGAAGACGCCAATGGCGCGCTCATACTCGCCCAGCTGCGCCAGCGAGGCAGCCTGCAGGTTCCGGTAGCCGGGATGGCGCGGGTCGTCCTCCAGCAGGACCTCCGTCTCGGCCAGAGCCTCGGCTGCGCGGGTCTGCCGGTAGAGGGCCACCGCCAGGTTGTGCCTCGCCGGAACGAAGCCAGGCGTCAGTTCCAGGCAACGCCTCAGCAGGGCCTCGGCGTCTTCGTACCGCCCCAGACGGGTTGCGGTCTCAGCCAGCATCCGCAGGGCCGCCGGATCGTCGGGCCGCGCCTTCAACCGGTCTCGGAGGAGGTGCTCGGCGACCGCCAGTCGACCCTCGTTGAGGGCTGCGCCAGCCTCGAGGAGCGCCGGGTCCCGGGTGGCGGCGGTGAGGCTTCGGGCCTCGGCGCGCTCGGCCGCAGCCGTATGCCCGAGCAGGCGTTGCTGCACCGCCAGGGCCGCCCAGCCCTCCACGAGTCCGGGTTCGAGGGCCACGGCCCGGGACAGGGCGTCGACGGCGGCCTTGGGATCGCCCGTCTCGCCCAGGGCGAGACCGAGTTCGAGATGGGCCGGGGGCCAGCTCGGCTGGGCTGCCGCCAGGGGTGTCAGGTCCGCAAGGCCCTCGGCCGGACGACCCAGTCGCCGGCGCGCCGCGCCACGGACCAGCAGACCCGCCGGATGACCCGGGACGACCGCCAGGATCTCCTGCGCCTGGGCCTCCGCGAGGTCAGGTCTCGAGGTGAGCAGACCCAGGCCCTGCCGGATGGCGGCCTCAAGGGAGCCTTCGCTCATAGACCGTCTCCCACCGTCAGGGCCAGCAGGGCGAAGCTGGCCAGCCAGTGCTCGCCCATGTAGTCGCCCGCCACGTGCGGCAGGCTGGCGTCCAGATGGAGATCGGCGGCGGCGAGGGCCGCCCCGGAGGCGGAGTCGGCGGGGTCGAGGGCGCCGGCGATGTTGCGCCAGCACCAGGCCCGGCTGAGGTTGAGGCCATCGAGGTGGGCGATCTTGCCGTCGCTACGGTCACTGACGCTGGCGGGGGTGAAGAGGCTGGCGGGTTCGCCTGTGGCGGCCCGGGGCAGGAAGCCGGTGAACCAGGCGCGGAAGTCCCCGGGCGCCAGGACCCGGCGCAGGCACTCGGCCTCCATCAGGGCCGGCGAGAGGAAGTCTTCGCCCGAGGGCTCCCAGGCCTGGCAGTCGCGGTCCTGGCCGTACCAGGACAGGGCCTTGGACTTCAGGAGATCCTCCAGATCACGGTCCCGGGCGACACGGGCGTAGTCGAGGGATAGCGCGACGGCGAAGGCGGTGGAGGAATGCACTCCGGTGCGCACCGGATAGGCCGCCAGCGGCAGGTGGGCGCGGAACCGGTCGGCGAAGTCGGCGGCCAGGGGCGCCAGCCGCTCCGCCCAGGGGCCGGGGACATCCCACAGCTCCGCCTGCAGCTTCAGGAGCCAGGCCCAGCCGTAGGGCCGCTCGAAGCCCCGCGACATGGGACGCCGCAGGACGGCCCGCTCGCCCTCCACCGCCGCCTCAGTGAAAGCCTCGGCAAAGCGCGCATCGATCTCCACAGCGACAGGATGGTCCGGGAACCGGCGACGGACGGCGGCCAGCAGCCAGTAGCCGTGCACGCAGGAATGCCAGTCGAAGCTGCCGAAGAAGATGGGATGGAGGCGGCGGGGTTCGGCCAGGTCCGCCTCAGAGGTCAGGACCTGGTCCAGCTTGTAGGGCCAGGGCCGGGTGACGTGCCCCAGGGCGATCCGGGCGAAGCCGGCGGCGATCTCAGGGGTGAGACGGGAAGGCGAGGACATGCATCAGCACCGTGTTAACGAGCAGGAGGACGAGCGCCGTGGGCGCCTGGGCCCGGATGACGGCGTAACGGTCGTCCAGGTCAAGGAGGGCCGCGGGGGCGAGGTTGAAGTTGGCGGCCAGCGGCGTCAGCAGGGTGCCGCAGAAGCCCGACAGCATGCCGATGGCGCAGATGGCCGCCGGATCCCCCCCGTAGACCTTGACCAGGATAGGCAGGGCCACCCCGGCGGTCATGACCGGAAAGGCGGCGAAGGCGTTGCCCATCAGGACGGTGAAGCCCGCCATGCCCAGGCAGTAGACCGCCACTGCGGCCAGGCGGGTGTCCATGGAGAAGACCCGGGTGACGGTCTCGCCCACCACGGCGCCCACCCCGGCCAGGGCGAAGACGGCGCCCAGGGCCGCCAGCGTCTGGGGCAGCAGGGCCATCCAGCCCACGGTATCGGCGAGGCGCAGGCCCTCGGTCAGGGGAGAGAGGACCGGCTGCCGGAACAGGCGAACCGTCAGGACGGCGACAACCAGGGCGGCCAGGCTGAGGGAGACAAGGGTCGCCTGCTTGGGGTCCACCAGGGCGGCGGCGACCGGCCCGCCGTGGCGCACGCCCAGACTGCCCGCCAGCACGATGACCGGCACCAGCAGCGCCGGAAGGAAGAGGCGAAGCCCATG
>Ga0315906_10011472_pt1 | contig 10327 bp, 11 predicted proteins | sample LakEriMetagenome_4_FD_203526 | JGI IMG/M metagenome (GOLD analysis project Ga0315906, IMG submission 203526) | Freshwater fungal communities from buoy surface, Lake Erie, Ohio, United States - Buoy 2 MA122 | ecosystem: Environmental > Aquatic > Freshwater > Lake > Lake biofilm | place: USA...
CCTATCGCGATTAAACCCGTTTCAATAAACATATTTCGAAAGGTAATTGCAATTCCCCTAATTACATCTTTGATAAACTGAAAGAGATTGAATGGGTATGATGTGCCTGTAATTTTCTCTTCGGTCTTTTCCGAGAGATAAGCAAACATGGGTGAAAGAATTATCAAAACGAAATATTTCATATAACGACTTATCGCATACCACATTAGAACTTTCACAACAATAATGACTCCCCAAGTAATGCCAATTTTCAAGAATTTATCGAATGAATCCATTGGGTCTTCATTGGACAGGTTTAAACCGGTAGCAGATTCAACCCAGCCCAAAAAATAAGGAATTAAAATTCGCCCCAAATGAAATGTTAAGAGCCCCGCAAACAATAGCCACAGAAAAATTGGAATCAAATACCAGATTCGAAAATGCTTGAATGAAAATCCAAAACCACGAAAAAATGCCTTAAAGCCATTTATAAAAGCCAGCATAGTCCAAAAGTATTAAAAAATGATATTGGCATACTGTTTGATTTCGTATTTTCATTTAAATTCCAAATTATGAAAACAAAACTTATTTTAGGGACTACATTCATATTTAGTTTATTTCTTTTGGCAAGTTCCACACCCCAAGAGTTACCATCTGTTGACAATGATGCTTTTCAAGTGGGAGAAAAATTGCGTTATCGAATTACCTATGGTTTTATGGACGCTGGAGAGGCTATTTTGGAATTAAAAAACACACCAAAAAAAGGAAATGGTCGTGATTTGATTCATGCCGTTGGAATAGGCAGAACACTTGGTGGATTCAATTCGTTTTATAAAGTGGAGGACCGGTACGAAACATATTTGGATAAAAAAGGGATTTTCCCTTGGTACTTTGTTCGTCGCGTTGATGAAGGCGGATATAAAATCAATCAAGATTACGCATTCAAACACGATAAAGCGAAAGTTGACAATGGCGCCGGTAAATTGTTCAAAGTTCCAGTTGGCGTTCAGGATATGGTTTCATCTTTTTACTTTGCTCGCACCTTGAAAATGAGTGGGGTTAAAAAAGGAAAGATTTTTGAATTCCCTTGCTTTATGGATGATGAACTGTACAAACTAAAAATTAAATATGTGTGTGACGAAGAAATCAAAATTCGAAAAGGAAAATTCAAATGCCACAAATTTGTCCCTGTTGTTCAAACAGGTCGTTATTTCAAAAGTGAGGAGGACGTGAACTTTTGGGTGACCTGCGATAAAAACAAAATTCCTGTTTTGGTTAGAGCTAAAATTCCTGTTGGAGTCGTTAAAATGCACCTCGTTGAGTGGAGCGGATTAAAAAATGAATTAACGAGTAAGGTAAAGTAGTTCGGGGTTGAATTAAATGAAAATAGGCGAATAAATTCGCCTATTTCTGTTTTTAAATTTTTAATAAAAAAATCACAAAATCAACATCGCATCGCCATAAGAATAAAAACGATATTTTTCCTTGATTGCTTCTTGGTAAGCTTTCATCATCAATTCATGGCCAGCAAACGCAGAAATCATCATTAACAAGGTTGAAAGTGGGGTGTGGAAGTTTGTGATCAAACTATCGGCAACGCTGAAGTCATAAGGAGGAAAAATGAACTTGTTTGTCCAACCATCAAATGGTTTTAAATTTCCTTCCGTGGAAACAGAAGTTTCAATGGCTCGCATACATGTTGATCCGACTGCGCAAACACGATTTTTTTTAGCTTTTGCTTCGTTTACAATTTCAGCGGCTTTTTCGGGAATTATTAATTGTTCCGAATCCATTTTGTGCTTCGTTAAGTCTTCAACCTCAACCGTTCTAAACGTTCCTAAACCAACATGCAAGGTCAATTCTGCAAAATTGATTCCCTTCAATTCCAAACGTTTTAGTAATTCACGTGAAAAGTGTAAACCGGCAGTTGGAGCAGCAACAGCACCCTCAACTTTGGCAAAAATTGTTTGGTAGCGATCTTCGTCTTCCGGTTCAACATCTCGTTTGATGTATTTTGGAAGCGGTGTTTCTCCTAATTCGGTGATTTTTGCTTTAAAATCTTCGTAAGGCCCGTCAAACAAAAAACGAAGGGTTCTTCCTCGTGAAGTCGTATTATCAATAACCTCAGCAACCAATGAATCATCGTCGCCGAAATACAATTTATTTCCAATTCTAATTTTTCTAGCTGGATCAACCAAGACATCCCAAAGCAAACTCTCGCGATTCAATTCTCTCAACAAGAATACTTCAATCTTTGCCCCTGTTTTTTCTTTATTTCCATACATTCGCGCCGGAAAAACACGTGTATTATTCATAATCATCACGTCTCCTTCATCGAAGTAATTAATCACATCTTTAAACAACTTGTGCTCTATTTTTCCAGAATCGCGATGAATGACCATCAAGCGGGCCTCATCTCTATTGTCAGTTGGATAATTAGCAATTAATTCTTCAGGCAAATCGAAGCTGAACTCCGATAATTTCATTTTACTCATACAGTGAATTTTAACCTTTTTTAAAGAAAGGATTGCAAAGATACAACATCGAACTACCGTTTGTCAAGAAAAAACGGATATTTGTTAAATTATTTGGTGTCTAGTTGCTATTCGTAATCAATGTATACGGGCAACATGTAAAATGAACCAACCTCTTTCCCATTGATTTTTGCAGGTTTCCATTTCGGCATTTTCTTTAACATTTCAATCACCGCTCTTTCCAAATTTGAATCTTGTATTCCTCTCAAAATCTTAAAATCGCTGCACATCCCTGATTTACTTACAACGAATTTCACATAAACTTTGCCAATTGCATCTATCTCACCATAGCCTTCAGGATATACTAAATTTTCTTGGATAAATTTCATTAAATAACCCGTTCCTCCCGGAAATTCAGCATAATCATCAACGATCGTGAATATGCTGTCAGTAATTATTTCATCTGATAATTCTTCCATTTTTTGAGAAACACCAAAATTCCAATTGGCGAAAAAAATCAGAATAAAAAGAAAATAGCTCTTTCTGATTTTGATATATGGTAATTTTCTTTGAAGGAATTCAAGCATTTATCTAATTTAACGAGTCTGTACTTAAAAACAAAATGGATTATTGGGTAACGAATTTACGCTGAATAATTTTGAAAAAATTTATAACGAAATAAATGAAAACAGTTAAGAATAGAGGCCCTATTAAGGAGTAGGAGATTGCTTGATAAGTTATGGAATAGTGTTGAAAATCATTTATTAGTTGATAGTTTTTAGCATTGTTTTTATCGTAAATCACTTGATCAAAAGGAAGATACATTTTTGAATCCTCCAAAAACTCAAATTGATGCCTCCAAATATTTTTGCATTTTTCGAAAATAGTGTCGCCCTTAGAATTTATAAAAAATGTATTTGCAACAGCTGTATATTTTAGTTTATCAAAAAATGTAGTTTCGTTTTCAGTTAAAGGTCTAATGTAAAGGGTGGCTCTAACTCCTTTTTCTTTTAATAATTGGTGTTTATTATAACCGCTTATGAATAAAAGGCTATTACACAAGATGGCTATGAGAAAACTGAGGAATACTTGCTTTTTGTTAATTCTCGAAAGAGTAAGTTCTGTTTTTTGCATTGCTTGCTTTTTTGAATCTACCGCGGTATATTATTAGTAAATCATTTAAACGTATAATGTCTGTATTCAAATCATCGATTACCAGTTCAACCTCACCACTCGGACACGAATAAACCAATATTTGCTTTCGATTTTTTCCATTGCCGTCATAAATGACCTCTTCGTGATTTATTTCAGACCAATCATAGTAACCAACAGAGCTTGTTTCTATTCCTTCACGCGTCAGAATGATTTGAGGACTTTTAATTTTTTTTGCCTTCTTGATACTTTTCGGTAATGAATAAATAATAACAGCTATTAGCAACAATCCTAAGATTGGACTATTGTTATTCAGTAGCATCGAACCACCACCAAGCAAAATAATACCTCGGATTACTATTTCAGAGTAAACATTGAACTTAGAAAAATAAATTCTTGTCTCTAAGGGAACAGTTGGGTCGTCAACAAAAAGGTCTTCTTGATCGAACTTAATTAATAATTTTTCCCACAATTCTTTTTCATTAGAATTGCGTATTTCAGTCTTTTCAAAAAAACTGCCATCTGTCCAAATCAATTTTTCGCGAATGGCTCTTTTCTTCAGTTCATGAACGTTACGAACATTTTCAAAAGCCCAAATTCGCCACTTTGTGATAAAAAAACTCCAATAAAGCCAAGCAGGCAAAATAGAAATAAATAAGCTCAATGGTGCAAACCAGAATGGAACAATTTTTAAAATTGACAAATACACCCCAACTGCGAATCCACCAAAAACTATGATCCAAGCGGGGTAAGTAATCATACGATGACCTCTTTTAATTGCTTGATCAACGGTGATATTCTCAAACATTTAGCCGAATAGTTTTGAAAACAAGAAGTAAAAAGCTGATTTTGTCATTTTGTTTTTCTCGCTATGTGAACTCGAAATGCCAAAACAGTTGGTAATCCAATGAGCAAACAAAAAGCCAATGCGTAACCCTGAGGCAACAAATAAAAATCTTTGATTCCTTCTAAATCTGCAGGGTCGTAGCCTATTCCAATGAGATAAGATAGGCTCATAGGAAATTTTACAGGATACTCAATTGCCCCAATTTGTTGAATAGCTTCTCCCGGAAATAAATTGAGCGGTAAAAGAAACAAAGGCATTGCAATCGCTAAAAAAGTCACTATGAAAACGACAATTGGTTTTGACAAAACGTTTAAAAACATACTCAAAGTTAGCTTAAATCCATAAATTCGAACCAATTTATAGTTCATGCAGTTACGAATTGCTTATTTATGCAGCGCAATAGGTTGGGGTGGGGAAATGAACCAATTGAAAAATCTTCCATTTATTGAACTAAAAAAGCATAAAAATCACTACGATTTTATTCGTGCTTGGAAACTATTTCGATTATTAAAACTCACAGAATTCAGCATCTAGTAATTCGTGGAACCTTTGATCAGAGTCAAACTATCTCCGAAACGGAAATTCCTTTTGTTTCGAATAACTCTTTGATTTTCTGTCCTATGTAAATTTCTTCGAAGCAGCGAAATTTTTGTATAGTTGGTTTAAAAATCATTATTCTTATATTTGTTTATTAAGAATGAATACAGATCAAGCAGCGAATATAAATGAGTTTTCTGAACATCTTTTTTGGGATGTCGATAGAACTAAATTGGACTTTCAAAAATCGAAGGAACAGATTGTTTATCAAGTTGTTGAGTATGGATTAATGAAAGATTGGTTGTTACTCCAAAAAATATACAACAGAGATACGCTTAAAGAAATCGTTTTGAATTTGCGCGTTTTAGATAAAGTCACATTGGCTTTTCTTGCTCACTTTTTTCAAGTTGATAAATCGAATTTCAGATGCTACAGAAGCAGTCAGTCGGCCCAGAACTTCTGGAACTCCTAACTTCATTGATGAATGAAGAAGCTTTTCAAAACTTCGTTTTGGTTGGCGGAACCTCATTAGCTCTTCAATTAGGACATCGACTATCTGTTGACATTGACCTATTCGGAAAATCAGAAATTGACGAAAATTATTTTCTGAGTACTTTAAGAAAATTTGGAGAGGTCATTGTATTAAAAAAATCTAAGAATATACTGATTTGTTCGGTCAACGGAATAAAAGTGGATTTTGTAAACTATAATTACAACTGGCTTGATGATTACATTGAAGTTGATTTAATACGATTGGCATCAAAAAAAGACATCGGTGCCATGAAATTAAATGCGATTGCTGGTCGTGGAAGTAAAAAAGATTTTATTGATTTGTTTTTTTTGATGGAGGAATTTACAATTGATGAACTTTTAGCATTTTATTTACAGAAATTCGACGATGGGTCTGAGTTCATGGTTCGGAAAAGTTTAACCTACTTTGATGACGCCGATTTAGAAGAAACTCCAACTTTATTGAATAAAATTAGTTGGGACGAAATCAAAGGCAAAATCCTAAAAAAAATTGTCTGACAGATTCTACAATGCTTTTTTTGGAAAATACTTTAGTTAGGGCAAATTAAATTGGTTTTGACAAAACGTTTAAAAACATATTCAAAGTTAGCTTAAATCCATAAATTCGAATCCATTTAACATTCATGCAGTTACGAATTGCTTATTTATGCGGCACCATGGGTTGGGGTGGATTGGAAATGAACCAATTGAAAAATGCCATTTGGATGATGAATCGGGGGCATGTTGTGCAAATTTATGGCCGTAAAAATAGTCCAATAGCCATAGCAGCAACTGAAAAAAATCTTCCATTTATTGAACTAAAAAAGCATAAAAATCACTATGATTTTATTCGTGCTTGGGAACTATTTCGATTATTAAAACTCAACAGAATTGAGCATCTAGTAATTCGTGGAACCTTTGATCAGAGCATTGCGGCTTCTATTGCGTTTATGTCCAAAAGAAAAATTAAGGTTCATTTCTTTATGGAAATGGATTTTGGATCTTCAAAAAAACAGTTTTTCAGGACATGGCGTTATTCATTTTTCACGAGTTGGAATTGCCCCTTGGCATATTTGAAAAATCAAGTTTTAGAAAATACAAACTACAATCCGAGTAAAATTAATGTAATTCCTTCCGGTTTGGATTTTGGAACCCTAAGCGCGATTGACAAAATTAGTGCCCGAAAAAAATTAGATTTACCTCAAAACACATTTCTTTTTGGAATTACCGGAAGAATTGACCGAAAAAAGGGACAATTACTTGCACTTGAAGCCATGCTGAAAGGTGATTTTAACCACTTCCATCTTTGCATCGTTGGAGACCAAACAGCCAATGAATTTGGCACGTATGTTGAAGAATTAATAAATTTCACGCGAAAAAACAATCTTGAGGATCGCGTTCATTTTCTCCCATTTCAATCCAATGTTGCTCATGTTTTTTCCGCTTTCGACTGGACGATTCTACCTTCTGATTCAGAAACATTTGGGATGGTAACGATAGAATCAATGGCTTGTGGGACGCCTGTTCTAGGAAGCAATGCCGGTGGGACAACAGAGTTGATCTTACCTAAAAAAAATGGATTGCTTTTCGAAACTAAGAACAGCAATGATTTAGCCAATAAGATAGATTTCATATTATCGAACAAGCTAAAATTGGATCCTGAGAAAATACGGGCTTCCGTTCAAAAATTTGATCATAACACCGTTTGTGAAATGGTTGAAAAACTCCTACTTTCGTAACAATGGATTTATACTCCTCGAAGCAACGTTGGAAAATTGCCCTGATTTTGGTTTCACTAATCATCATCATTGCGTCGCTATTTGTTTCCAATAAAATGATTGATAAAATTGCTCAACGGGAAAAAGCAAAAGCTGAACAATGGGCAGATGCGATTCGGAAAAAAGTAGAATTAGTCAAATTGACGAACCAAATTTTCTCTGAACTTCGAGAAAAAGAACGCCAAAAAATTCAAATTGTAGTTGATGCCCAACGCACTATTCTGAATCCCTCCGATTTGAATATGAATCAAGATATTGATTTCGCGTTAAATATCATCGCGAGCAACAAAGATATTCCTGTTGCCATTCTTACCGATGATAGAAAATTGGCACAGAGTAAAAATGTAGATTCAAGTTTGACTGAAGAAGAAAAAAATGCTGTTTTTTCGAAATGGATCGCCGCGGGAAAATCCTACGAGATCGAAGTTTTTGGCGGAATTAAAATGCAATTTGTTTATGGTGAATCCAACGAGTTGATTCGTTTGGAAAAGGCAAGTGATTCATTGATAAATTCATTTAATTATGATTTAATTGATAATTCGAGTTTAATTCCCGTTCTTTTAGTGGATGAAAAAAGTGGTCAAATTGAAATGAGTAATTTAGAGAAAAAGGAACTTAAAAGGATCAATTTAATTCAAGAATTTAAAAAACAAAATGAACCACTCAGAATTGATTTCGGAACAGGAACAAAGTTAATTTACTACAAAGAAAGTCCCGAGTTGAAACAATTGACCTGGTTCCCATACATTCAGTTTTCCGTTGTTGGACTCATTGTAATCATTGGATATTTGATGTTTTCAACTTTCCGTAAGGCAGAGCAAAATCAAGTTTGGGCGGGTATGGCAAAGGAAACGGCACATCAACTTGGGACTCCCCTATCCTCCATGATGGCTTGGGTTGACCACCTCGAAGCAAATGGTGGTAATGAAATGATTGTGAACGAAATGACGAAGGATTTAGATCGTTTAGAAAAAATTACGGATCGCTTTTCGAAAATCGGTTCCGGTGCCAAGCTTGTTGAAGCGGATTTAGTTGTGACTATTGGAAATAACCTTGAATATTTGCGAGCAAGGCTTTCGGACAAAATCTTCATTGATTTTAAAGTGAAAGAAGAGGAGCCAATTATTATGATGCATAATCCGTCGCTAATGGAATGGGTGGTTGAAAATATTTGTAAAAACGCGGTGGATGCTATGGGAGGAAAAGGAATCTTGACCATTGAAATACAACGGGTTCCCGAGCGCGTTTACATAGACATTACCGACACGGGAAAAGGACTTACGCCCAAACAATTCAAAACCATTTTTCAACCTGGATATTCCACCAAAAAGCGCGGGTGGGGACTCGGTCTAACACTTGTTAAACGCATCATCGAAGAATACCACAAAGGGAAAGTGTTTGTCTTGAAATCAGAAATTGACAGGGGAACGACGATACGAATAAGTATTCCGTTGTGATCGGATTTAAGAACTAAATCGTGTTCATTAAATTTGAAACTAATTTATTTACTTTAAAGATACATTTAATTGCTGATTTGGTTAGATCAAATTTTTAACATAATTTTAAATTAAAATTTACATTTAAGATGAAAAATAAAATTTATTCTTTTCTTATCGCATCTTTGAGCTTAGTTACTTTTGCCTTTTCTCAAGGAACCTCTTGCTCAAATGCAATTTCTATTGCAAATGGTGCTTGTTTGAACAATCAATCTCTTCCAAGCACAACAACTTCACCATACGGCTGTTCGGGAAATCCAGATCGAATGATTTTTTTGCAGTTTACTGCTGGAAGTTGCAACCAGTTCACAATAAATATGGATGGTGGTAATTCTGCGAGTATTTCTTCTTATATATATTCTGGTTGTTCAGGAGGGGTATTAACTCCTTATGTTACCGGCTCAGCAATTTGCACCGGAATTTCAGCCAATACACCACTAGTCATCGATAAAAACAATGCAACTTTAACTTCTGGTCAAACGTATTATTTAGCGATTGGGGTTGATTTTCCAAATAGTGGATTTAATAATCCAATTTTACAAACCATAGATATTTGTTTTAATGCAAATGCGGCGGAAGCCTCTTCAAACGAATGTGCAGGCGCAAATACGCTAACTACAGCCACATCTTATTTTAATGGTGGTGGGTGCTCATTTACCGGTGCTCAAAATGATGGTACAACATCTGACCCACCCGCAGCAAGCTTATGTGCTGGGTCTCTTGAAAATACGCAATGGACAAAATTTAGCCCTGTTGCGGGGACTACCTCATTTACAATTTCAGGTTCTAATATTGCTTGCAGTGGGGGGGCTTGTGCTTGGCAATTTGGAATTTTTTCAGGAACATGCGGTGCCTTGATTCCTGAGGGATGCGCGAGTCAGGGCTTATCATGTATAAGTGGCCCTGATCCAAGTTCTTCTTCTTTTGCTCCCGCAGGGGGAAATGGAACATATACTTTGGCCTGGACTGTTTTAAATGACTTTGGTTTTACCGCGACCATTACAAAAGCCAGTGGGACATTTACAGGGAGTGAAGTTTTTTATCTTGTTATGGATGGTAATGCAGGCGCTGATTGTACCTATACACTATCAGGAACAAATTTGGCAGGATCTTGCACTTCTACTGCAGTTCCAACGCAGCCAACCTGCACAACTGCTACGGGTTCAATACTTGTTACTGCAACTAGTGGAACAGCAGGCTATAATGTAAGTTGGTCTGGTACAGCCAGTGGTAATCCTGGAGGCACAGAAATATTAGCATTAAATGGTAATTACACAATTCCAAGTCTTTCTCCGGGAACCTATACAGTCACAGTTACAACAAGTGGTTCTCCAGCATGTACATCAACAAATAGTGTTACGATCAATGCTCAGCCTTCAACACCAACAATAACTTGTCCTTCAACATTAAATGTTGCCGGATGTAATACCGCTGTTCCAGCTGGCGCAACAACACCTGCTGAATTTACAACACTAGGAGGAACAACTAATGCAACAGGAATATCGTTCTCAGATGGTGCTGTTACGACTGTTGGTTGTACACAAACCTTTACAA
>Ga0315906_10011473_pt1 | contig 10327 bp, 8 predicted proteins | sample LakEriMetagenome_4_FD_203526 | JGI IMG/M metagenome (GOLD analysis project Ga0315906, IMG submission 203526) | Freshwater fungal communities from buoy surface, Lake Erie, Ohio, United States - Buoy 2 MA122 | ecosystem: Environmental > Aquatic > Freshwater > Lake > Lake biofilm | place: USA: Lake...
CGCGCAGGACCGCGTCGGCGGGGGAACCATCGAAGCGGTCGCCGGCGCGAGGCGGGAGGGCCGACGGCCGCGCCCGGGGGCTGCGGTCGTCGGGGACGCCGAGACGCGGCTTCCCGGGCGGCCGATCGGCGCTTGGAGGCCCCGTCGCCCAGCCGCCCCCCCTTGACGTCCCACGGACGGCGTTTATGCAACGCCGCCGCCGGCAGGGCCTGCGCCCGCCGGCCCCAGGGGTGTCCATGATCGAAGTCCAGTCCCTGAGCCGAACCTACGGCGCGCACCGGGCCGTGGACGACGTGAGCTTCACGATCGGCCAGCACCAGGTGGTGGGTTTTCTCGGCCTCAACGGCGCCGGAAAGACGACGACGCTCAAGCTCATCGCCGGGCTGCTCTCGCCCTCGGCCGGCACCGTGCGCGTCGACGGCGTGGACATCTCCGACGCCCCGGTCTCCTTCCGCAAGCGCATCGGCTTCCTGCCGGAGACCCCGCCGCTCTACACCGAGATGACGGTCTCCGACTTCCTGCGCTACGTCGGCCGCCTGCGCGGGGTCCCGGCGGCCGAGGTGGAGGCGCGGCTGCCCGACGTCATCGCCCGCTGCCAGCTCCGCGGCCAAGAAGACCGGGTGATCGACGAGCTGTCGCACGGCTACCGCAAGCGCGTGGGCATCGCCTCCGCCATCATCCACAAGCCCTCCCTCGTCATCCTCGACGAGCCGATCTCCGGCCTGGACCCCGTGCAAATCGTGGAGATGCGCGAGGTCATCAAGGCGCTGGGCCACGACTGCACGGTGCTGGTGAGCAGCCACATCCTCTCCGAGATCAGCCAGACCTGCAGTCGCATCCTCGTCTTCGCGGACGGGCGCTTGGTGGCGGACGGCACGGAGGCCGAGCTGGCCCAACGCTTCCGCGTCGGCACCCGCCTGCACTTCACGCTCGTCGGCTCGCACGCGGCGGTCGCGGCCTTCTTCCGCGGGCAGACAGGCCTGGGCGACGTGCAGGTCGGCCCCGAGGCGGACGGCCGCGTGATGGCCCGGGTGGAGCTGGCCGACGGCGGCGGGCAGAGCGCCGAGGGCCTGGTGGCGGGCCTCGTGGGCGCCGGCATCGGCGTCCGGCGGCTCGATGACGCGCAAGACGAGCTGGAGGAGATCTTCATGGGCCTGACCCGCGGGGGCGCCGCATGAGCGCCACCCTCCTCGTGGCCCGGCGAGAGCTGGGCACCTACCTCAACACCCGCTGGGGCTGGGTCGTGCTCGCCGTCGTGCTGCTGCTCGACGGCCTGCTCTTCAACGCCTTCGCCCTCACCGAGACGCCGCGGTACTCGGCCGAGGTGCTGGAGGACTTCTTCTTCTACTCCTCCGGCACCACGATGATCGCCGGGCTGCTGCTGACGATGCGCCTCATCGCCGAGGAGCGCCAGGCGGGCACGCTGGTGCTGCTGGAGACGGCGCCGATCAGCGAGGCGCAGGTGGTGCTGGGCAAGTTCCTGGGGGCCTTCGGCTTCCTGGTGCTCATCACCCTCTGCACGGTCTACATGCCGGCGCTCATCTTCGTGAACGGCAAGGTCGGCTGGGCGCAGATCGGCGCCGGATACGCCGGTCTGCTCTCGCTCGGGGCGGCCACGGTGGCCATCGGCACCTTCGGCTCGGCCCTCGCCCGCAACCAGCTCTTCGCGGCGGTCCTCGGGGCGAGCTTCCTCGTCTCGATGCTGCTGGGCTGGCTGCTTGCGCGGGTGACGAGCCCGCCCGTCTCTGAAATCCTGGCCTTCGCGGCCTTGTTCGACCGCCACTTCCAGCCGTTCATGCGCGGCCGGGTCAACACCGAGAGCCTCGTGTACTACGGGTCCATCGTGTTCGCGTTTCTCCTTCTGAGCACCCGCGTGCTCCAGGCCCGGAGGCAGCAGTGAGCGCCTCCCGCAACGCGTCCATCGGCGGCTTTGGCCGCTTCCTCATCCTCTTTGGCGGGCTGCGTGTCCCGGCCGTGCTGCACCTGCTGGGCTCCGCCCTCGTCCTCATCGGCGAGCGGGTCATCGGCGGCGTGGACACGACCCGCTACATGCTCGACGCCGCGGGCGCGCTCTGCGTGCTCGCGGGCTTTGGCCTCGCGGCGCGGGCGCGGTCTGAGGCGCCCGCCGCCCAGCGCGGCGCGCACACGCCGGTCCTGGTGGCCTTCGCGGTGGCGATGGCGGGCTTCGCGGTGGTCGGCCTCGGGTCGGACACCGTCGTCTCCGCCCTGGCCTTCGCCGAAGACGACGCCGAGCGCCGGTACAAGGTCATCGTCAACGCGGCGTGGGCCCTGCTGTGGCTCGGCGGCACGCTGCCGCTGATCTGGGCGGACCGCGCGCTGGCCGCAAACCCGGTCCTCATCTTGCCGCGCCGGGTGCAAGAGGCCTTCTGGAGCGGTTTGTCGCTGGCGCTCGCCCTGGCGATGCTCTTCCCGCTCAACTACCTGGGCGCCGAGTACAACCACCGCGAGGACTACGGCTACTTCAAAACCGCGCGGCCCGGCACGTCCACCGTGGCGCTCGTCCAGGGATTGTCCGCGCCGATCAAGGCCTATCTGTTCTTCCCGTCCTCCTCCGAGGTCACCGACGAGCTGAAGACCTACTTCGGCGACCTGGCAGGCCCGACCTTCGAGGTGGCCTACGTGGACCACGCGCTGGAGCCGGAGCTGGCAAAGGAGCTGAAGGTCCGCGAGAACGGCACCATCGCCCTCGTGCGCGGCGAAGGGGACGACCAGCAGGTCGAACGGGTGAAGATCGGAGAGGACTTCGACTCTGCCCGCCGCAAGCTGAAGAAGCTGGACGAAGAGGTGCGTGAGGCGCTCTTCAAGATCGCGCGGGACAAAAAGACCGCCTACTTCGTCACCGGCCATGGCGAGCTCGACTGGGCGGCCGGTGCGTCGCTCCCGGACAAGGTGACGACGCTCAAGAAGATCCTCCAGCAGCTCAACTACAAGGTCAAGGAGCTGTCGCTCGCCACTGGCCTCGCCGCGGGCGTGCCCGAGGACGCCAGCATCGTCTTCCTGCTCGGCCCGAAGAGCCCCCTGCTGCCTGAGGAGCTGGCGGCGCTGGACCGCTTCCGCGCGCAAGGCGGCAGCCTGATGGTGGCCGCCGAGCCGGGCGGTGCAGACCTGAGCGTCCTGCTCGCGCCGGTGGGCGTGGCCGTGGCGGGCGCCGGGCCGCTGGCCAACGACAGCAAGTTCGTCCCCGCGACGATGAAGGACGTGGACCGCGTCAACATCGTGACGAACAAGTACAGCACGCACGCCTCCGTCACGACGCTCTCCCGCAACGCCAACGCACTGGTGCTCATCCTCGCCGGTGCGGCGGCGCTCGACGAGCTGCCCGGGGCCGCGGTCAAGCCGACCGTGACGATCCGCTCGCTCGCCGACACCTGGCAGGACCTCGACGGGGACTACGCCTTCGACGACGGCGCCGAGGCCCGCAAGACGTGGAACCTCGCGATGGCGGCCGACGGCCCGGTGCCCGGTGGGGGCGAGGAGCAGTCCTTCCGCGTGGTGGTCGTGTCGGACGCGACCTTCATCTCGGACCTCGCGCTGGTGGTGGACCCGAACAAGGCCAACTTCCAGTACACGCTGGACATCCTGGCCTGGCTCGGCCGTGACGACGCCGCGGCAGGGACCGTCAACAGCGAGGAGGACGTCAAGATCCAGCACACCAAGGAAGGCCAGGGGTGGATCTTCACCGGCACGGCCTTTGGTGTGCCGGCGCTGGTGCTCGGACTCGGAATGGTGCGGCTGCGCTTGCGCCGCAAGCGGGGGGACGAATGAGCAACGATCGCCTGAGCGCCGCGATCTACGGCGGCCTGCTGGTCGCGCTCCTGGGCGGGGCCTGGGTGCGCTGGACGGCGGGGCCGCCGGTGGAGCTGGACGGAAAGGTGGTGCTGGTCGACGGCGACGCCGAAGACCTGGAGCGCATCGTGTTCACCGTCACCGACAAGGAGACGGCCACCCTCACCCGCAAGGAGGACGCCTTCGGCACCTACTGGTGGGTGGAGCACACCAAGACGGACGAAAAGAAGTCCGCGCCGCCGCCCCCGGTGCCGGGCGGGCCCGACGTGCCGCCGGAGGCGCCGCCCGAGCCGGTCGTCGAGAAGGTCACCTCCACCCAAGTCTTCAAGGCCGGCACCGCGGGAGACGACCTCGCGAAGTCCATGAGCCCGCTGCTCGCGCTCCGCAAGCTTGACGGCGTGGACGCCGCGAAGGCAGGCACCATCGGGCTGGACGCGCCGACGGAGTTCCTCGAGATCACCCGCAAGGGCCGCACCGCGCGCATCGCGCTGGGCGGCGAGGTCTACGGCACGCGGGACCGCTACGCCCGCGACGAAGGCGACGGGACGCTCTACCTCGTGGACGACGAGACGCTGCGTCCGCTGAAGTTCGCCCGGACACGCCTGCCGGATCGCGACCTCTGGCCCTTCGCCCAAAGCGAGATCAGCGGTCTGGCCATCGTCGGGCCGGGCGGCGCGCGGGTGGACCTCCTCCAAAAGAACGCCGACGACGCCGCGAAGGCGGCGTGGGCCCGCACGAGCGCGCCAGACACGACGGACGAGCAGGTCAACACCTGGGTCGGCCAAGCGCTCAAGCTCAAGAGCACCACCACCCCGGAGGTGCTGCCCACGGCCCTGGAAGACCGCTTCTCCCTCGTCCTCACCGGGCCGCGGGGCAAGGTCATCACGGTCAAGGTGCAGCAGGAAGGCGCAGACGGCGAGTTCTTCGCGAGCAGCGAGCACACCCGCACGCCCGTGAAGCTGCTGAAGTCCGCGGTCGGGCCGCTCGCCGACGACGTGGCCACGCTGGTCGAGGCTCCCTGAGCCGCGGCCCGGACCCGGCCCGCACGGTGGCGGTGTATCCCCCGCCGCTGTGGGGGCCGGCCGCGCTGCGCTGGGCCTTGGCGACGGTGGCGCTGCTCATCGGCGTCATCTGCCTGGGCGCCTACTTCGACGGCACCGGGCGCGTGCCGCGGGACTGGAGGGCGGGCTTCGGGCTCCTCGGGGTCGCGGGCACGCTGGGAGGCGCGGTGGGCGGCATGGTCGGCGTGCTGCAGGTCCTCACGCGCACGCGCCCCGCTCTCGTCGTCACGGTGGACGGCCTGTGGGTGCGGGGCCCCGAGGCCGACACCTTCCTGCCCTGGGCCACCATCACGGGCATCGCCTGGGAGCCGGGGCTGCCCCTGCGCGCGGGCGCCTTGCGCATCGCCACGGGCGGCGCCGCTCCCCTCCGGGCCGCCGGGCGCTACTCGGGAGCCGGGGGCGCGCGGCTCGCGGCGGAGCTGGAGCGTTTTCGCCGAGACGGCCTGCTGGGCACCTTGCGGGCCCGCCCCGCCGGGCGCAGACGGGCCGGCGCGCCTCCAATGGGTTAGACACCGAGGCTTGCGCGCGTCCCGCTGCCGACGCCGCGCCCCGAGGCCTCCGTGGACCCCCGTCCCACCGTCCCCATCGACATCGAAGACGAGCTTCGCTCTTCTTACCTCGACTATTCCATGTCGGTCATCATCGGGCGCGCCCTGCCCGATGTGCGCGACGGCCTGAAGCCGGTGCACCGCCGCATCCTCTACGCGATGTTCCGCGAGGGCATGCGCGCCAACAAGCGCTACAGCAAGTGCGCCGGCGTCGTGGGCGAGGTGCTCAAAAAGTACCATCCTCACGGCGACAGCGCGGTGTACGACGCGCTGGTGCGCATGGCCCAGCCGTGGAACATGCGGAGCCCGCTGGTGGACGGCCAGGGCAACTTCGGCTCGGTCGACGGGGACCCGGCGGCCGCCTACCGCTACACCGAGTGCCGCCTCACCCGGCTCGCCGAGGCCCTCGTCTCTGACCAAGAGATCGACAAGGACACCGTCCCCTTCGTCCCCAACTTCGACGGGGCCCACGAAGAGCCGGCGGTGCTGCCGGCCACCTTCCCCAACCTGCTCGTCAACGGCTCGGACGGCATCGCGGTCGGCATGGCCACCAAGATCCCGCCGCACAACCTGGGCGAGATCATCGACGCCGTCATCGCGCTCACGCACAACCCCGCCATCGACGTGGAGGAGCTGCTCCGCATCGTGCCGGGGCCCGACTTCCCCACGGCCGGGCACATCTACGGCCGCGAGGGTGTGCGCGAGGCCTACGCCACGGGCCGTGGCCGCGTGGTGGTGCGGGGCAACGCCTTCTTCGAAGAGATGCCGAACGGCCGCGACGCCATCATCATCGACGAGCTGCCCTTCCAGGTCAACAAGGCGCGCCTCGTCGAGGACATCGCCAACCTCGTGAAAGAGCGGCGCATCGAGGGCATCGCGGCCCTGCGCGACGAGTCAGACCGCAAGGGGATGCGGGTCGTCGTGGAGATCAAGCGGGACGGCCACAAGGAGGTCATCCTCAACCAGCTCTTCAAGCACACCGCGCTGCAGAGCACCTTCGGCGTCATCCTGCTGGCGATCGTGCACAACCGGCCGCAGGTGCTCACCCTCAAGGAGATGCTGGAGCACTTCCTTCAGCACCGGCGCGACGTCACCGTCCGCCGCTGCCGCTACGAGCTGCGCGAGGCGCAGGAGCGCCTGCACATCCTCGAAGGCCTGCTCCGCGCCCTGGACCTGATCGACGCCATCATCGCCACCATCCGCGCCTCGGACAGCACGGAGGCCGCCCACACCGCCCTGGTGTCCGACCCCTTCTCCTTCTCGGACCCGCAAGCCCGCGCCATCCTCGAGATGCGTCTGCAGCGGCTGGTCGGAATGGAGCGCCAAAAGCTGGAGGTCGAGGCCGCCGCGCTGCGCGAGCGCATCGGCTGGCTCGAGGCGGTGCTCGGGAGCGAGCTGCGCCTTCTCGAGGTCATCCGCGAAGAGCTGCAGGCCGTGCGCGACACCTTCGCCAACGACCGCCGCACCCGCTTCGTCGAGAACCGCGGCGAGATCCGCGTGCTGGACACCATCCCCGACGAAGACCAGATCATCACCGTCTCGATGTCGGGCTACCTCAAGCGCACGGCCCCCGCCCAATACACGGCCCAGCGCCGTGGCGGCGTCGGCAAGCGCGGGATGCGCACGCGCACCGAAGACAGCGCGCGCACGCTCTTCGTCGCCAACACGCACGGAGACCTGCTCGTCTTTTCCCACAACGGCTGGGTCTTCAAGGTGCCGGTGTGGCAGGTGCCCGTGGCCGGGCGCGACGCCATCGGCACGGCCCTGGCCAACCTCGTCACCCTCGAAGACGGCGACTCGCTGGCCGGGGTCCTGCCCGTGTCCGACTGGGCCCGCGAGGGCGCGGACCTCGTCTTCTTGTCGCAGAGGGGCGTCATCAAGCGCACGCGCCTCGCGGAGTACCAAAACATCCGGACGAACGGCCTGCGCGCCTACGACTGCGGCGAGGGCGACACGCTGCTCACCGTCATCCATGCGCACTCGGACCAAGACCTCCTCATCCTCACCTCGCGCGGGCGGTCCATCCGCCTGCCCGGCACCGACCGGGTGGTGGGCGACAAGGAGGTCCGGGGCATTCGGCACATGGGGCGGGTCGCGCGCGGCAACCGGGGCATCGACCTCAACGCCGGCGACACCTGCGCGGCGATCCTCGCGGTGGATCCGGGGGTCGACGCCCTCCTTCTGACAATCACCGCACACGGCTACGGCGCCCTCACCCGCCTCGCGGACTACCGCCTGCAAAATCGCGGCGGGCAGGGCATCCGCAACATCCGCGCCACCCCGCGCAATGGCGCCGTGGTGGGCGGGCTGGTGACGACGCCGGGAGACCTCGTGCTCCTGCTCACAGACACCGGGCGCGTCATCAAAGTGCGCATCGCGCCGGAGGAGCGGGTCATCGGCCGGGGCGGCCAGGGCAAGCGCTGGATGCGCCTGGAGAGCGAAGACGGCACCTTCACGGAGCGCATCGTCGGCGTGGCGCCGGTGGTGGACGACGACACCTCGGACATCGAGGTGGTGGAGCCCGAAGAAGCCGCCGCAGACGCCGACGATCCGTCAATGTCCGAGGGCGAGGAATAGTCCGCGGCCGCCGCGCGTCGCCCCGGGCATGCACCCGAGGGCTTGCTTCCGGCCCGTTCCACGCGTAGAGTTCCACGACATGAGCACTGCCGACTCCCTCTCCCGGTTCCTGGCGCGCCCCCTCCTCGGGCTCGCGCTCGGGGCGGGCGTGGCCCTGTTCGCGTGGTGGAGCCCGCTGAGCCCTGCCGCGCTGGACCGCCCCGACAGCCTCGCCGCCCAAGGGGATGTCGCGGGGGCCATCGAGGCCTACTCGGCGCTGGCGGGCTCCGTCTTCACCAACCGCGCCACCCGAGAGGAGGCGGCCTACCGCGCCGCCCGCCTCGCCGCGTTGGAGACGGCCGAGGCCGCCGAGGCGGCGGCGCGGTTGGAGTCCTTCCTCGCGGACTGGCCGGGCTCGCGCCACCGCGCCGAGGCGCTGCTCACGCTCGCCGCGCTGGCGTCGGGCCCGTTGGCCGATCCCGCGCGGGCCGCGCGGGCCTGGGAGCAAGCCGCCTGGGCCGACGCCGAGGCCCCCGAAGCCGGCTCGTGGCTCGTGCACGCCGGCCGGGCCTGGGCCGAGGCCGGCGACACCGCGGCCGCCACCGAAGCCCTGCGGCGCGCCACGGGCCACCGCGCGCACGCCGCCGCCGCGTGGCTGGCCCTCGGGCGCGTGCAGCTCGGCGTGGACGCCGCGTTGGCCCACGAGAGCTACCAGGCCGCCCTGGACGCCGCGGCCACGCCCGACGAGGCGGCGCTGGCCCGCCTGGGCCTCGCGACGGCCGTGGAGCGCCTCGATGGCCCCAACGCCGCCCTCGCCGTGCTCGACGACGACCCGGCTGAGGATCCCGCGCTGGCCCGCCGGCGCGCCCGCCTCTCCCCCTGAGGGCCTCGCGCCCGCTTGCGGTCTCCTGGCTGTGTCTCTTCGTTCTCTGTCTGCCCCTGCGCTCCTTTGCGGCGTGATGTCGGCCTGCGTGCCCGGCACGCGCTCGGTGGACTCCAAGCCCCCCGACATCGACACCGGCTCCGCCCTCGACGACGGCCTGGACGCGCTGGACCCAGCCGCCCTCCCGGCCGGCGGCGCTCCCTGCGCGGCGCCCGTCTTGGTGACGGTCGACGAGGTGATCGACGGCGACACCGCCTACATCTCCCTGCCCGACGGCGCGTGGGACAAGGTGCGGTTCATCGGCGTGGACACCCCTGAGATCGCCCACAGCGACGATGAGGTGGCGGACTGCTACGGCGATGAGGCCTTCGCGTTCACCCGCGGGCTGCTGCCGGTGGGCAGCCGCATGTGGCTCACCTTCGACGGCGAGTGCCGCGATGTGTACGACCGGCTGTTGGCCTACGCCCACAAAGGCACGGGCGAGCAGCTCTTCGTGCAGCGGCGCCTCCTTCACGACGGCTGGGCCCGCACGCTCACCATCCCGCCCAACGACAGCCTCGCCGACACCTTCGCCCGCGACGCCGACGACGCGCGCGCCCGCGGCGTGGGGCTCTGGGGCGCCTGCGGCGGCTGAGTGCGGGCCGGTTAGGGGCCCGCCCATGTCTGACACGCCACGCTCCTCTGCCCTCATCGCCCGCGCCCGCCAGGTCATCCCCGGCGGCGTCAACAGCCCTGTGCGCGCCTTCGCGGCCGTCGGCGGGGACCCGCTGTTCATCTCGCGGGGCGAGGGCAACTGGCTCGTCGACGAAGACGGCCACCGGATGCTCGACCTCATCGGCTCCTGGGGCCCGCTGGTCCTCGGCCACGCCCACCCCGCCATCCTCGGCGCCATCGCCGACGCCGCCGCCCGCGGGACCTCCTTCGGCGCGCCCACCGAGGCGGAGATCCTGTTCGCCGAAGAGCTGGTCGCCGCCCATCCCTCGCTGGAGATGGTCCGGCTGTGCAGCTCCGGCACCGAGGCGACGATGCACGCCGTGCGGCTCGCCCGCGGCGCCACCGGGCGGGACCACCTCATCAAGATCGACGGCTGCTTCCATGGCGCCCACGACGCGATGTTGGTCGCGGCGGGCTCGGGGGTCGCCACCTTCGCGCGGCCGGGCTCCCCCGGCATCCCGGCCTCGGTGGCGGCCCTCACCCACACGGCCCCGTTCCACGACCTCGCGACCGTGGAAGCCCACCTGCGCGCCCATCCCATCGCCGCGCTGATCGTCGAGGCGGTGCCCGGGAACATGGGCTGCATCGAGCCCGACCCGGACTACCTCCAAGGCCTGCGGCGCCTCACGGCGGCCCACGGTGCCCTGCTCATCGTCGACGAGGTGATGACGGGCTTCCGCCTCGCGCGCGGCGGCGCCTGCGAGCGCTACGGACTCGACGCCGACCTCGTCACGCTGGGCAAGATCGTCGGCGGCGGC
>Ga0315906_10011474_pt1 | contig 10326 bp, 7 predicted proteins | sample LakEriMetagenome_4_FD_203526 | JGI IMG/M metagenome (GOLD analysis project Ga0315906, IMG submission 203526) | Freshwater fungal communities from buoy surface, Lake Erie, Ohio, United States - Buoy 2 MA122 | ecosystem: Environmental > Aquatic > Freshwater > Lake > Lake biofilm | place: USA: Lake...
AGTATGGGTCGATGCGGGAATCCTTGGTTCGCCCTTCACCAACGAAAGCGCCATCTCCAAAGACCACTTGATGTACACGCGGTCGCTGGCGGCCGAATACGTTCCCTACTACCTCAGTGGGGTGAAGTTGAGCTACCTCGCGAGCGCAAAGTGGAACTGGTACGCCTACCTGGCCAATGGATGGCAGCAGGTGCGCGACCAGGTGCGAGGCCCGGCCTTGGTGCTGCAGTCGGAGTTTCGACCGAATTCAACTACTCTGGTTAACGGCAACCTGTTTGTAGGCCGCGAGGCTACTTCGGTCGGCGAGGTCGGGCTTCGAACCTTTGCGGACCTCTATATAGTGCGCCAAATTGGCTCTCGATGGCGAACTACGGCCGATGCCTACCTAGGGCGCCAGCATACTTCGAGCGGAACCTTCTGGTGGTCTCAGGCCAACTTGATTGCGGAACGCTCCCTGGCATCCACCTGGCGGGCGTCGGGTCGCCTGGAATACTTAAACGACCCCCATAATGTGGTAGTTGCCTACCAGCGTGGCTTCCCCGGATTTCGCACCGCAGCCGCTTCGCTTGGCCTCGCCAAGCACCTGGATCAGGGTCTTTTACGGCTGGAGTCTCGATTGTTCTACAGTGCTAAGGACAGCTACCCGACACGCGGATTGGGCAAGCTCGCCACGTGGGGAACCCTAAACTATACCGTCTGGTTCTAACTAAAGAGGGCCCCAATTGGGGCCCTCGATAATGCTTCGGCTAAGCTTGTCCCCTTGGCGGGTTAAGCTCGATCCGCGTCCATGACCTTGGCCCAAGCTGCCACGAAGTCGTGAACAAACTTGTCGGCGCCGTCGGCGCAGGCATAAACCTCAGAAACTGCCCGCAGCTCCGAATTGGAACCAAAGACCAGGTCGGCACGGCTGCCGGTCCACTTTAAGGCGCCGGTCTTGCGGTCGCGGCCTTCGAAGTGGTCTTGGTGCGGGGTGGTAGACTTCCACACCGTGCCCAGGTCGAGCAGGTTGGTGAAGAAGTCGTTGGTCAGGGTCCCTGGGCGAGTGGTGAGCACGCCTTGGGTACCGCCGTCCCAGGTGGCACCTAGTACGCGAAGTCCGCCCACAAGCGAAGTCATTTCGGGTGCAGTCAGGCCGAGGAGCTGGGCCTTGTCGACGAGCAGGTGCTCGCCCATGGCGCCAAGGTGACCCTTGTGGTAGTTGCGGAATCCGTCGGCTACTGGCTCCAGAACCGCGAACGAATCCACGTCGGTATGCTCTTGGGTTGCGTCGGCACGGCCTGGCGTGAACGGAACCTTCACGTCGCGGCCCGCATCCTTCGCGGCTTTTTCGATGGCGGCGCAGCCTCCGAGCACGATGAGGTCAGCCATCGACACCTTGGCAGAACCGGCGGCGTTGAACTCCTTTTGAATGCCCTCGAGCACGTCAAGCACTTTGTGCAACTGCGTGGGGTGGTTCGCCGCCCAGTACTTCTGGGGGGCAAGACGCAGGCGTCCGCCGTTGGCACCGCCGCGCATGTCGCTTCCACGGAACGTCGAAGCCGAAGCCCACGCCGTGGTCACCAGCTCGGCAACGCTAAGACCAGAAGCAAGAAGCCTTCCCTTGAGCGCAGCAACGTCAGCATCGGTTACCGTGGGGTAGTCGACGGCTGGAATCGGATCCTGCCAAATCAGCACCTCGGCTGGAACCTCAGGGCCCAAGTATCGGTGGTGGGGACCCATGTCGCGGTGCGTCAGCTTGAACCAAGCACGAGCAAAGGCGTCGGCGAACTCGTTGGGGTTCTCGTAGAAGCGGCGCGAAATTTTCTCGTAGGCCGGATCAAAGCGCAGTGCCAGGTCGGCGGTCGTCATGACGGGCTGGTGGCCTTTGCCTGCCACGTGGGCGTCGGGCACCGTTCCGGCACCGGCATCGCCTTTGGGCTTCCACTGCCAAGCGCCTGCGGGGCTCTTGGTGAGTTCCCACTCGTAGCCAAAGAGGTTCTCGAAGTAGTTGTTGCTCCACTTGGTGGGGGTGGTGGTCCAGGCGCCCTCGAGGCCGCTGGTAGTGGTGTCTTCGGAGTGGCCTTTGCCGTGGGCATTCTTCCAGCCAAAGCCCATTCCTTCCATGGCAGCACCGGCTGGTTCGCGACCCACGAGGCCTGGGTCTCCTGCACCGTGCATCTTGCCAAAGGTGTGTCCGCCGGCCACGAGGGCTACGGTCTCTTCGTCGTTCATGGCCATGCGACCAAAGGTTTCGCGCACGTCGCGTGCCGAGGCAAGCGGATCGGGGTTGCCGTTGGGGCCTTCTGGGTTGACATAAATCAATCCCATCTGAACGGCTCCAAGCGGATTCTCGAGGTCGCGGTCGCCTTCGTAGCGCTTGTCACCGAGCATTTCGGTTTCTGGACCCCAGTAGATGTCTTCTTCAGGCTGCCAGAGGTCGGCGCGTCCGCCTCCAAATCCAAAGGTCTTGAAGCCCATGGTTTCGAGGGCCACATTGCCGACCAGAACAAAGAGGTCGGCCCAAGAGAGCTTTTTGCCGTACTTCTGCTTGATGGGCCAAAGCAGCATTCGCGCTTTGTCGAGGTTGCCGTTGTCGGGCCAGCTGTTCAGGGGGGCAAAACGATGCGTACCCGTTCCGGCTCCGCCCCGTCCGTCTGCGATGCGGTAGGTTCCGGCGGCGTGCCAGGAGAGCCTAATAAAGAAGGGACCGTAGTGTCCGTAGTCGGCGGGCCACCATTCCTGAGAGTCGGTCATAAGTACCGCTAGGTCTTTCTTTACTGCGCTCAGGTCAAGGGTCATGAACTCCTTAGCGTAGTCGAAGTCGGCGCCCATCGGGCTCACCTTCTCGTTGTGCTGTCGCAGGATATTGAGTTTCACGCTCTCGGGCCACCAATCTTTGTTGGTTTTTCCGCTTCCGGCGGCTGCAACAACTCGGTCGCTAGTGTAGGGGCATTTTGCTGAACTTGATGAGGTATCCATGATTGGGGGCTTTCTGGTTGCGATAAGTATTGGTAGCAAATTTAAGGCAATGCCTCATCGGAAAATTACCGCATTGATAGGTATTAACTATTGGATAACAGCCGGCGCACTCAAGTCAGACGTTGTTCTGCTTTAGGCTATTTTTAGGGTATGAATCCTGAGGTTAACGAACTTTTTAAGGACGCTCCCCGCTGGAACCCCGAACTCAATTTTTTGCGGGCACTGATGCTGCAGGCTCCGCTCGTTGAAGAGGTCAAGTGGGGCCAGCCCTGCTACAGCCACGAGGGCCGCAACATCGCCATTTTGGGCGGATTCAAAAACTATTTTGTGCTGTCGCTTATGAAGGGGGCACTTATTCCTGACCCCCAGGGATTGCTGAGCAAGCCAGGGCCAAACAGCGTCGAAGGCCGTTGGATGAAGTTCACTTCTATGGCCGGGGTAGAGGCTGCGGCACCCTACGTGCTCGACTACCTGCTCGCAGCCATTGAGGCCGAGCAGCAGGGGCTGCGCATCGACAAGCCGGCGAACGAGTTTGAGGTTCCGCCCGAGCTCGAGGCGGCCTACGAGGTGACGCCTGGTCTGCGCGAAGCGTTTGAAGCGCTTACCGTGGGTCGACAGCGGGCCTACCTGATGTTTTTCACGGCTGCCAAGCAGTCGGCGACGGTAACAGCACGCATCGAAAAATTTACCCTCCGAATTCTGCGCAGAAAAGGCATGAACGACTGCGTCTGCGGACACAGCAAAAAAATGCCCGGCTGCGACGGGAGCCATAAGAACTACCCTGATTCTGTGCTATGCTAAACCTTGTCCAATTCATAGTTCTCTTGGCGATTGCCCTCACTCTTGGCGGAGTAGCCAACGGGGCATTAATCGCACTAAGTCCCTACCTCATTCCACCGCCCGATGGCCTTGATTTGACGTCGCCCGAGGGCTTGAATGCCGCTGCAACGCTGATGGAGCCAAAGCATTTCTTGATTCCTTGGCTGGCGCATGCACTTGGCTCCTTGGTAGGCGCGGTATTGATTGCGTGGTGGCAGCCCAAGTGGTCGCATTGGGGCGCTCTCATAGTTGGCGGGATGTTTTTTATAGGTGGACTTTTAATGGTGCAAATGGTACCGGCTCCAAATTGGTTCGTGGTTCTCGATTTGGGATTCGCCTATTTCCCAATGGCCTTCTTGGGGCGTTGGATGGTTCGGCGAATCAGGGGGGCGAAGCCGGTCTAGCTGCACGGAGCGTTCAAGCCCTTGCCGAATCGCCTTGGCTGACCTGAACGAGTTCGATCGCAGGGGCCATAAATAACCCGCGCCCCGGAAGGGGCGCGGGCACTTGACGCAATTGGGCGGAGAGAGGGGGATTCGAACCCCCGGTACGGTTACCCGTACACGCGCTTTCCAAGCGCGCTCCTTCAGCCACTCGGACACCTCTCCTGGTGTACAATTAAGCCGCGAGGGTTTAATTGTTGGGCTGCAAAGATAACTCGAGCGAGGCCGCACTATGCGCACGAGCAGCGAGGGATGTTTAGCTAGCAAACAAACTCCGAGCAAAAACCAAAAATGATGAAAATGAAGTCCGTTTCGAACGAAGGAATGGCAAATTGCGTTCTTTGCAGTATGACTTGGACCACCAAAGAATTTAAGGAGGCATGGGACCGTGCGCTACCCATCGATCAGTACCTCGAGAACCTACTCGGCACGGTTCCGCACGAAGAAGACCCCTATGCCCAATACTTGGTCATTAACCAGCAACGCGTGAAGCGTATAAAACAGCGCATGAGCCTAGAACCAGAGACCGAGATGGCCGCCCTGAATGCCAAGCCCGGAACCAAGTGGCTGATTTTGAACGAACACTGGTGCGGAGATGGGGCTCAAATTGTTCCGGTACAGGCAGCGATTGCCCTTGCCAGCAAGGGGCGGATTGAGGCCCGCGTACTCTTTAGAGACCAAAACCTCGAGCTGATGGACCAGTTTCTAACCAACGGGGGGCGCAGCATACCCAAGACCATTCAGCTCGACAGCGAGTTCCGGGTTACCACAAGTTGGGGATCGCGGCCAGCAGAGGCCCAAGAACTCGTGATGCGTGTCAAGGCCGACCCAGAGCGGGCTCACCGCTACAGCGAAGAACTGCATAAATGGTATGCGGTGGACCGCCAGCAAGCCATTCAGTCGGAGCTTAGGATGCTGTTGAGTTAGAAATTGTAACTTCCTATTTAACAAGGCTTAGGATAAATCACTGGGCGAAGTAAGCCCGTGATTTTTAATTCCGCTTGCCCACTTGATAACATTGAGTTAACACGCTTGTAACCTTTGGTTGATGCTGATGGTAGTGCTTTGCACTTACCTATTTAAAACCTTATAAGGCAATGCGACGCACGCTCCTCCTATTACTCGCTTTCTTGTTCCACAGCGCAGTTTTGGCGCAATCCACTAAACTCTCTGGAACGGTAGTGGACGGAGTTACCGGCGAGACGCTGCCGGGCGCTCAAATAATAATTGTAGGCACAACCCTAACTACGCTAACCAATTTTGATGGTCAATACAGCATCAATCTAGCCCCAGGAAACTACACCCTATTGGTCAAGTCCTTTGGCTTTGCCAACAAGTCGATTTCGGGAGTATCGGTATCGGCCGGCGGAGAAACCACACTGAGCATTACCATGGAGATGGCGCAAGGAGAGTCATTGGAAGAAGTTACCATCACGGCATCTGCGGTTCGAGAAAATGTCAATGCCCTTTTGATTCAGCAGAAATCCCTTTCTTCAGTATCGGACGGAATCTCGTCAGAAACAATTCGCCGCACGCCCGACCGCAACACGGGAGATGTTTTGAAGCGCATCTCGGGTGCATCCATTCAAGACAACAAATTCGCCATCGTTCGCGGACTCAATGACCGCTACAACGCAGCCTACCTCAACGGAGCACCCCTGCCGTCGACCGAATCAGACCGCAAGGCCTTTGCCTTTGATATTTTTCCGGCAGCACTTCTTGACAACTTGGTCATTGTAAAAACAGCCACTGCAGAACTTCCGGGAGAATTTGCAGGCGGAATCATTCAGGTAAACACCAAGAGCTTCCCAGGTAAGTCGTTTAAGGAATTTAGTTTCTCATCCGGACTAAACAGCATAACGACATTTAGGGACCGCCTCGACTACAAGGGCGGCAAAACCGACTGGTTAGGCCTAGATGATGGTACTCGAAACCTTCCTGCTGGAATGCCAAGTTCCAACCAAATGTTTCAACTGTCTTCTGCGGAGCGTGTGGAGGTTGCAAAAAAGTTTACCAACGACTGGGGCCTGCAAAACAAAACCTACATGCCCTCAATCGCCCTGCAGTACACGGGCGGAACCAGCAAAGAAATTGGCACCAATCGCTTGGGCCTGATCTATGCCCTGACCTACAACCAAAGCAACCAGTTTAATACCACCCGTCGCCAGTCATGGCAGAATGCCGTCGGTGCCAACGAACCGTCGTTAATGGAGAGCGACCTCTATGACGACAACCATACGGTAAATACGTTAGCGGGAGCCTTGGCCAATATTTCCTACAGCTTAGGCCCCAACACTACCATCGGATGGAAAAATTTGTACTCCCTCACCTCACAGGATCGGGTTCTGATGCGCTACGGCACGCGCCAACCCCTTGATGCTCCCAACCAAGTTTTAAAGCAAAGTGCCCGTTGGTTTACCAACAACCAAATTTTGAGCAGCCAGCTCAACGGATCCCATTACTACGAATCGTTTAAAGGCAAACTGCAATGGCTTGCCTCGTACAGCGGAATTGCACGAAGTGTTCCCAACTTGCGCAACACCCTGTACTACGGCGACGTGGATGTTAGCGACACTGCATGGCGCGCAGGCATAACCTCAACCTCCGTAGGACCAGACTACTCTGGCAGTCGTTTTTATGGCCTAAACCTCGAGGGCATCACCAGCGGTCAAGCCACCTTTGAACTTCCCTTGAACCTGGTCCGCATTGGCCTGCGCAACAACCTAAAGGTCGGCTTAGGCGGTCAGTACCGGGATCGAACCTACACCGCTCGGCAGTTTGGCTACGTCCTAGGCAACTTTATGACCTTTGATCAAGAACTCCTCAACCAGCCTATTGATGGCATTTTTGCCAATCAAAATTTAGATGCCACTTCGGGCTTCTCCATCAGAGAGGGTACCAAGTCGTCGGACTCCTATTTGGCTAATGCCACCCTGGGCTTCGGATTTGCACAGGTAGATACCCGAATTATGGAAAAAACCCGGTTCAACTGGGGACTTCGCGCAGAGAATTTCGAGCAAAACATGTACACCAAAACCGACAACAACGATACGGTACAGGTTGAAAGCACCAAACTGGACCTCTTGCCGTCGGTCAACATGATCTACAGTTTGAATGATGCGCAAAACCTGAGGGTATCGTACTCGCGCACCCTGAATCGTCCGGAATTTCGGGAATTAGCTCCGTTTGCATTCTACGACTTTCAAACAAGGTTTGTGGTAACGGGCAATCCCGACCTGGTGCGATCGACTATTGATAACTACGATGCCCGCTATGAATGGTACCCAGGCAAGGGACAAGTATTCTCGGTATCGGGATTCTATAAGTCCTTCATTAACCCTATTGAACAGGCAACCCGAGAAGACGTAGTTACCGAATACACGTTTGTCAATGTACCCAAGGCAATAGACTTTGGACTGGAGTTCGAGGGTCGCTTGCTGCTGAGCACGCTGGTCGGCAAGCCTGAGAGTGAAGTCCTGAACAAAATTACCCTGTTTGCCAACTATGCCGCGATTCGCTCGGCAGTGACTTTGAACTCAAGTGCTGGTGGCGACTCGGCTCGTCCGCTGCAAGGACAGTCGCCCTACTTGATCAACGCCGGAATACAGTATCAAAACGACGAATCCGGTACCAGCTTCAGTGCCGCCTTTAACCAAGTGGGCGATCGCATCTTTATTGTAGGCTCGCTTCAAGAGCCCAGTATTTGGGAGAAGGGCCGGGCCGTTTTGGATCTTTCGTTCAGCCAAGATGTCAATGAGAAGCTAAGCATCAAGGTCACTGCTCGCGACCTGCTGGCCCCAGATCTTATCTTCTTTAACGACATCGACAACAACCAAAAGTGGTCTGAGGGCGACGACCAAATGTGGCGCAGCAATTTTGGGCCGACCCTTACTTTGGGTCTGTCCTACCGCCTGTAGCCTCTTAACATTAGTCGCTTCATTCCTTAACTTAAGTATAACACATCGGTAAGGCACAGGTTGAATTGGGCGGCTTTCTTTGCCGCAAATAAATTAACAACCGATGAAAAGATTCCTATTCTCTATAGGTTTATTGGCCGCAAGCGCTTCGTTTGCCCAATTAAACTGGAAGTTCGAGCCAACCGACTACCGTGGTGCCTTTGCTCCTGCTCCTACCCCCATGTGGACCAATGGATGGACCAACTTTGATCCTCAGACTACGGTTTATCCTGCGCCAACCGTAACGGTATCGGCAAACATTACCGCCAATACCACGTGGTCTTCTTCAAGCGTGTACCTCTTGTCTGGACCCATCTACGTTACCAACAACGCAACGCTAACCATTCAACCGGGTACCGTAATTCGCGGTAACGCAGCCGTTGCGGGTTCCGCCTTGATTATTACCAAGGGCGCTAAAATTATTGCGGACGGAACTCTGGCCCAACCCATCGTGTTTACCTCTAGTGCTGCTCCTGGAAGCCGCGCCATTGGTGACTGGGGCGGTATCGTCGTTTTAGGTAAAGCCTCCAACAACCTTCCGGCTAATGCTACTGCAGGAACACCTGCTGGAATTGGCAACATCGAAGGTCTGCCTGTTTCGGCGAACTCAGAGTACGGCGGCGGCGCGACCCCCGACGACAACGACTACAGCGGAATACTTCGCTACATCCGCCTCGAATTTGGAGGATACGCCTACCAAATCGATAAGGAGATTAACGGGTTCACCTTTGGATCGGTCGGCGCTGCTACAGTAGCGGAGTACCTACAAACTTCATTTGTAAACGACGATGCCTTTGAGTGGTTTGGAGGAACAATGAATGCCAAGTACTTGGTAGCCTACCGCTGCTTGGATGACGATATGGACTGTGACTTCGGATACCGCGGTAAGGTTCAGTTTGGCCTCATTGTGCGCGACCCAAACATCGCAGACCAATCTTCAGGTTCTACTTCAGAAGGTTTTGAGTGCGACAACGACGGTGCTGGTTCAACCAATACCCCAAAGACTGCTGCAATGTTCTCCAACTTTACCGCAATTGGTCCGCTTCGTGGCAACTCGTCTGCGACCATTAACAGTAAGTTTGAGCGTGCCCTTCGCCTACGCCGTAACAGCGAGATGAAGATTCTAAATTCCATCTTTATGGATTGGAAGCGCGGTCTTCACATTGACGGTACCGCAGCCGAGGCTCGTGCTGGGGAAGACGCCCTTCGATTCCGCAATAACATTATCGCAGGTTGCCAACCAAGCAATAAGATTGTTACCACATCGGCCACCTTCAACCACAAGAAGTATGTAGCCGACAACATGAACGACACCCTAATCAGTGCCGCAGGAATTTTGGTTAACCCATACAACTACACGGCTCCTGACTACCGTCCGGCTGCCGGATCTATTGCTCTGACCAATGCTGACTTTAACGATCAGGGCTTCCCACAGTTCACGGCAACAGCATTCCGTGGAGCCTTTGCTCCTGCACCTGTGGCTATGTGGACCGATTCGTGGACCAATTTTGACCCAGCGAATACCATTTACCCGAATACCACAGTAACGGTTTCTGCAAACATTACAGTGGATACGCGTTGGACTGCCAACAATACCTACTTGCTTAGCGGACCCATCTACGTGAACAACAATGCTACGCTCACTATTGAGCCTGGAACGGTTATCCGCGGAAACAAGGCAGTAGCCGGTTCGGCGCTTGTAATCACCAAGGGTGCAAAGCTCATTGCCAACGGCACCAAAAATGCCCCGATTGTATTCACTTCGAGCGGCGGTGTGGGTAACCGCGCCATCGGCGACTGGGGCGGAATCGTCATCTTAGGAAAAGCCGCAAACAACCTGCCTGCTAACGCCACGGCAGGAACTGCAGCCGGGATCGGAAACATCGAAGGTTTGCCGGTCTCTGCCGATTCTGAGTACGGTGGTGGTGCGACCCCCAACGACAACGACAACAGCGGTATTCTTAAGTACGTCCGCATTGAGTTTGGTGGCTACGCTTACCAAATCGACAAGGAGATTAATGGTTTAACCATGGGTTCTGTTGGCCGCAATACCGTAATCGACTACGTGCAGACATCCTACACCAACGACGACTCTTTTGAGTGGTTCGGCGGAACCGTGAATGCTAAGCACCTCGTTGCCTACCGCGGCC
>Ga0315906_10011477_pt1 | contig 10323 bp, 9 predicted proteins | sample LakEriMetagenome_4_FD_203526 | JGI IMG/M metagenome (GOLD analysis project Ga0315906, IMG submission 203526) | Freshwater fungal communities from buoy surface, Lake Erie, Ohio, United States - Buoy 2 MA122 | ecosystem: Environmental > Aquatic > Freshwater > Lake > Lake biofilm | place: USA: Lake...
CTATTACATCTTCTCCAGGATCTTATTATAATACTGGCTCATCATCTCCAATTGTTGTAACTGGATTACAATCAAATACATCTTATACTTTTACTGCTACCGCATCAAATGTTTATGGCACATCTGCAGCATCTGCTGCATCAGCAGCAATTACTGCAACTACTGTGCCACAGGCACCTACAATTGGAACTGGAACAGATTTAGTAAATGGATCATCTGCTTCAGTAACCTTTACACCTGGTGCAAACGGAGGATCTGCTGTTACTTCTTATACAGTTACATCAAGCCCAGGAAATATAACAGCATCTGGTGCATCGTCACCAATTACTGTAACAGGATTAACTAATGGAACCGCATATACATTTACGGCAACGGCAACAAACGCAAACGGAACTTCCTTGTCTTCATCAGCAAGTAATTCTGTTACTATAACAAATAATATTTATGTAAATTATTTAGTTGTTGCAGGCGGCGCATCAGGAGGATCTAGAGTTGGAGGCGGTGGTGGAGCTGGAGGACTTAGAACTTCTTATGGATCTACTTCTGGTGGGGGTTCTTCTGCAGAAAGCCAAATGACAGTAACTCCAGGAGTATCTTATACTATCACTGTTGGTGCTGGCGGAGCTAGAAGATCAAACTCAGGAACAGGACAAACTGGAAACAACGGGTCAAACTCTTCAATATCTGGTTCTGGTTTAACAACTATTACATCAATTGGCGGTGGCGGTGGCGGAGCATATTCAAATGTTAATGCTAATAGTGGAGGCTCTGGCGGTGGTGGAGGAGGATACACTGGAGGCTCACTTGGCGCTGGAACCTCTGGTCAAGGTTATTCAGGTGGCAACGGAAATGGAACTTCTTCTAGCGGTGGTGGAGGAGGAGCTGGTCAAGTAGGACAAAATGCAACTGGAGATACAGGATCTGGTAGTGGAGGTAATGGTGGAAATGGATTACAATCTTCAATTACAGGAACATCAGTCTATTATGCTGGTGGTGGAGGAGGATGTACAACTTATGGCTCTTTCGGTTCAGGAGGTCTTGGTGGAGGAGCTAATGGTGATACAAATGCAGCCAATGTTATAAATGATGCAACAGCAAACACAGGCGGTGGTGGTGGTGGTGCAAGATTAGATAGCGCTACGTCTGGTGCAGGAGGTTCTGGTGTTGTTATACTAAGATCTACACAGCAGGCATCGTCTACTACTGGTTCACCTACCTATACTACATCTAGTGGAAACCATATTTACAAATTTACATCTTCAGGGAGTATTACGTTCTAATGGCTAAAATAATTAAAGTATGGGATGGAACTGAATGGCAAACTGTAGGAGTTTCTGCTGCTCTTCCTTCCGCCTTCAATGTTGTTCAATCAGCAAATGGAACAATGTTGGCAGGACGTAATTATTTTGTAGATACATCTGCTGCTAGAACTCTTACTCTTCCCGCCTCGCCTTCTGTAGGCGACACAATTACTATTTATGATGCTTCTGGGACGGCGGCAACAAATAACATAACAATAGCCAGAAATGGCAGTAATATTAACGGAGTAGCAGATAATGCTATAATAGATGTAAATCAAGCTAGTTCAACATTTGTATATACAGGGGCGGCAGTAGGATGGAGGTTTGACTAATGGCAATTAGAAAATCATCTATATCGGGAACACCATTTGGTGGAACTTCAGATCGTCCTTCATCTCCTGTTAAAGGTCAAACATTTTACAATGGTGATCTTGGAATATTAGAAATTTATACAGGAACACAATGGGTTGCAAACAATGCACCAACTTCACCCCCAACAATAGGAACTGCAACAAATGTTGGAACTTCTAGAGCATACAATAATGGATCAGCAACAGTTACTTTTACAGCAGGATCAACTGGTGGACTTCCAAATTCATACACTGTAACTTCTTCTCCAGGTGGATATACGGCAACTGGATCATCTTCACCAATTACAGTAACTGGTCTTCAGTCAAATACAGCATACACATTTACTGCTACATCTACAAATAATTTTGGGACATCTTCTGCAAGCTCAGCTTCTAATTCAATAACTGCCACAACTGTTCCTCAAGCGCCGACCATTACTTCTGTTTCTCAAACAGCACTAACATCTGTATCTGTAGCATTTTCTGCTGGAGCCACAGGAGGATCAGCAATTACTGGATATACTGTAACATCAAATACTGGAGGATTTACTGGAACAGGCGCTTCATCACCAATAACTGTATCTGGATTAACTGCTGGAGGAACATATACATTCACAGTCACAGCCACAAATGCTAACGGAACATCTTCTGCATCATCTGCCTCTTCCAGCATAACATTAGATCAATATGCAGTTGGAGGATCTACTATAACTTCAGGAGGGTATAAATACCATGTATTTACCCAGTCTGGAACATTTATTCCTTTTGCTGCAGGACTAACAACCGCACAAGTAATCACAATTGCGGGAGGCGGCGCAGGAGGAGCTGGCGCAGGAGGTGGAGGTGCTGGAGCTGGAGGCTTATTTTATAACTCTTCATATTCGTTAACTCAAAATACTGGAGTAACGGTAACAATTGGTGGAGGAGCTACAGGTCTTTCAGGACAAACTGGAGGAACAACTGCACAAAATGGTTCTAATTCAGTTTTTGGTTCATCGACTGCTATAGGCGGTGGTGCTGGTGGTGCAAGATTAGGGGCTGGAAACGACACAGCTGCTGGAAAAAACGGAGGTTCTGGTGGAGGTCCTTCATATAATAATCCTGGTGCAATAGGTCTTGGAACAGCAGGTCAAGGAAATAATGGCGGATCTGCAACAGACGGTAATCCATACTATTCGGGTGGTGGTGGTGGAGGTTCAGGAGCTGTTGGAGGAAATGCAACAACAACTGCTGGAACAAACTCTGGTGGCGCTGGAACAAACTCTTATTCTACATGGCTTTCCGCAATATCTTCTTTAATGTCTGGAGTATCAGGATGGTCAACAGCTACATCTGGTGGAAGAATTGCAGCAGGAGGAGGCGGAGGAGGACTAGACGGATACGCTAGCGCATATGGTGGCCTAGGTGGTGCAGGCGGAGGAGGAAACGGAGGTAAACTTTCAACTTCCGCATCTACACTCACCGCTACATCTGCAACAGCAAATACTGGTTCAGGTGGAGGCGCACCAGCAGATGGATCACAGGCGGGTAATGGCGGCTCAGGAATCGTAATAGTTAGATACGCAGTATAAAATATATTTACTTATCTATTTAAATTTGCTACAATAAATACATGCGCTTTCATGTAATATCATTACCTCATACAAATACAACTTTAGAATTTACATCATGTGCATTTACTGAAAAGGTAAGACGTTTCTGCATGATGATGAAAGATATGGGACATGAAGTATTTTTATATGCTGGCGAATTTAATTCCGCCCCCGTTGATGAACATATTCCATGTATTTCCGAAGCGGAAAGATTAGAAAGTCTAAACGGTAATCATTATACAACTGGATCATTTGATTCATCTTTGCCTCATTGGGTTAAATATAACAATAAGGTGATTTCAGAATTATCAAAACGCATACAGCAAAAAGACTTTATATGTTTAATTGGCGGGTATTCTCAGAAGATAATTGCAGATGCATTTCCTAATCACATGTCTGTAGAATTTGGTATCGGATATCCAGGAACATTTGCTAAGTATAGAGTATTTGAATCATATGCTTGGATGCATAGTATTTATGCACAACATAATCTTGCTTCTGCCGTCGATGGTAAATTCTTTGATACAGTAATTCCAGGATATTTAGAGCCTCATATGTTTCCACTTCAAGAGCAAAAAGAAGATTACTATCTTTTCATTGGCCGTCTAATTGAACGCAAAGGATATAGAATTGCACAAGAAGTTTGCCAAGCTTTAGGTAAGCGCTTAATTCTTGCAGGTGCTGGTCCACAAGATGGATATGGAGAATTTGTTGGGGCGGTAGGACCAGAAGAACGTGCAAAATTAATGGGAGGCGCAATAGCAGTATTTGCTCCAACCATATATATAGAGCCATTTGGCAACATTGTGCCAGAGGCACATTTCTGCGGTACTCCTACAATTACAACAGACTGGGGCGCCTTTGTTGAAACGAATATAAATGGAGTAACTGGATATAGATGTAGAACTCTAGATGAATTTTGTCGGGCGGCAGAGGATGTAAAGAAATTAGATCCTAGAACTATATATGAGACGGCAAAGAATAAATATTCATTAGAAGCTATTGCTCCACAGTATGATAATTACTTCCACCGCCTTTTAACCCTATGGGATAAAGGCTGGTACGAAAGGTCTTAGTGGTATAATTTCAATATATGGGAACAACGGGCAAGGGTTTTAGATACCCACAATATTCAGACACACCAGATATTCCAAGAGATTTAAGTTATCTTGCGGCAGATGTTGATGCATACTTAACTGCACATCCTGGACCAACTGGTCCAACAGGACCATCAGGTCCTGCTGGAGCCACAGGCCCTACAGGACCAACTGGTGCAACTGGTTCAGTTGGCGCAACTGGCCCTGCTGGCGCTACTGGTCCCACAGGACCAACTGGATTAACAGGTGCAACAGGATCACAAGGAAGTACAGGTCCTTCTGGACCAATTGGAGACACAGGCGCTACAGGTCCTACAGGACCAACTGGTGCAACTGGTCCAACTGGTGCAACTGGTCCTTCTGGACCACAGGGTGCTGGCGTTACAATTCTTGGTTCATATGCAACATTAGGAGAATTACAAACAGCACATCCAACTGGAACTCTTGGCGATGGTTATGTTGTTGGAACAGATCTTTATGTATGGAATGGTTCTCAATGGTTTAATGTTGGACCACTACAAGGCCCACAGGGAGTAACAGGCGCAACTGGACCTACAGGCGCAACTGGACCTACAGGCGCAACTGGTTTAACTGGAGACACAGGAGCAACAGGAGCAACAGGTCCAACTGGCTCAACTGGCGTAACAGGCGCAACTGGACCTACAGGCGCAACTGGTTTAACTGGAGATGTAGGCGCAACAGGCCCAACAGGACCTACAGGACCTACAGGTTTAACTGGACCAACAGGCGCAACTGGACCAACAGGCGCAACAGGTCCAACTGGCTCAACTGGCGCTGTTGGCGCAACTGGACCAACAGGCGCAACAGGTCCAACTGGCCCAGAAGGCCCAGCAACAGTTCCACAAAATGCACAATCCTCAAGCTATACATTGATAGCTTCAGACAATGGTAAGTTTATAAATATAACAACTGGAGGAGTTATTGTTCCTGCAGGAATATTTACGGTAGGACAAAATGTTGTAGTTTATAATAATTCAGGATCAAGTCAAACAATAACACAAGGTGGAAGCGTGACACTAAGATATGCAGGAACCGCAACTACTGGAAATAGGACTATTCCACAATACAGCGTAGCAACAATTTTATGTGTTGGCACTAATACGTTTGTAATCTCTGGCCCAGGATTAACTTAATATGACATACGCTGCAATGGCGCTTGGCATAAATATAACTAATCCTCCTGTAGTTAGCGGAGGAACTTTATCTTCCGACGCAACATACTATTATAGAGCATTTACAGCAAGTGACACGCTAAGTATTTCTAACGGATCTATTAATGGAGATGTATTAATAATTGCAGGTGGAGGAAGCGGAGCAGATGGTTTTGGCGGCGGCGGCGGAGCTGGTGGAGTTACAACAACATCTTTTTCTAATTTAACTGGATCAACAACTATTACAGTCGGCGGCGGTGGAACTCATCCAGGAAATCAACAATCTAGTAATGGAAATAATTCCTCATTTGGTGGAACATCAGCAACAGGCGGCGGAGGCGGAGGTGTTGCAAGCGGAACTGAGGCAGGAAAAAATGGAGGCTCAGGCGGCGGCGGAGCAGCAAGCAGTACAAATGGATTTTCTAGCGGAGGCATTGCAGTTTCTGGGCAAGGAAGTAATGGCGGTAGAGGATTTAGAAATGCATCAAGCCCAGTAACATTAGGAATTGGCTCAGGCGGTGGTGGTGGTGCTAGTGCAACACCAGCAGATGGACCAATTTCAAACGGAGGTGCAGGAACAAATTCATATTCTTCCTGGGCTTCAGCAACATCAACTGGTGTAAGCGGATACTATGCTGGCGGCGGAGGAGGAAGCGGAGGGTATACAACAAGCGGAGCATTTGTTGGTACGACCACAGGAGGCCTAGGTGGTGGAGGAAATGGAATTTATTCTGGAGGTTCTGGTAGCGGAGCTACAAATACAGGTAGTGGCGGAGGCGGATCAGCTTATTATTCATCAGTAGCAGGTAACGGAGGATCTGGTATAGTTATAGTTAGATATACTAGATCTCAGGTAGGTGGATAATGTCATACAAATCAGCAGTCCTATACGACTATCCAATAGCCTATTATCCATTAGATGATCTAACAACAGTAGATCTAGTAAATAATTTTACTGCTTTTTTAGCACAATTTGCAACATATCAAGACGTTTTAAATAATGTTTCATCTTATGCAAACATATATGGAGATGTTGCTTACGACCATTCGGGATGTGAAAATGATGGTAACTATATCGGAGACCCAGAAACTGAAATTCTTCCTGTAGTAATTGGAAATGGGCGGGCTACAAGAATAACAAATAATAACTCTATTGTTTATAATTTAATAAATGATTACACTGGTGGTGCATAATGCTAGGAAAAAAGTATTATTCAGACAATGAATTTACAATAGAATTTTGGTTTTACCCACAAATAACTTCTTCTGACGAAATCCCATTAGTTGGTGATTCAGCAGAAGATGTTGGAGTATTTTATCAAAAAGGAAATATTTTATTTAAATTAGATTCTGATCTTTTGGAATATACATTGCCATCAACCAATAAAGTATTTCATATAGCATGTGTGTACTCAGTTAACGCAGCAACAATATATGTAGACGGAGAGCTAGTTAAATTTAAATCTTTATCTAATTTTGAGTTTACAAATACCAATTTAGATTTAATAAGTGGACCTACACCATCGTCATCAGACTCATTTTTAATAAATAGCGTAGCAATTTATAGATATGCATTGTCTCAAAATCAAATATCTTATCATTTTTCACAAGGACAAGGTTTGCCAGCAATACAAATATCAGATCCAGCAGGCGGAGAATTATTTGAAATGTATGATGACGAAATGTCATCTTTATATAAGTTTACATATCCACAAAGTAAAGGGTGGGAAGAAGTAGTTAAAACTGGACTAACCCACAACCAATCTTTAGATTGTCTTGAAATTACCGAAACGATTACAGCCGATGTAAGCACGGTAATAGTTGAAGATTTTATTTCTATTCCAACTACTGCTACATTTGATTCATCTAAAATAGAATGGCACGGGGACAATGGAATTACAATTCAAGCAAGTACTGATGGATCAACATATAATACATGTACAAATGGACAACAAATACCTGGATATACATTAAATAGTTTTGCGTCTACTGGCAAATTATATTTAAGAATCACGTTCACCTCTACAGATACTTCAAGGTATATTCCAAGATTATTTAATTTAGACATATTATTTTATAATAATCAAACAAGATATTCTTATAATGGATCTGGCTATATGAGTACGTTAGAGGAAGATTCAGGAATTTCAGATTATAGGATAACTCTTGGAAAATTACCTTATGATATTTTGTCTAGAAATAGTAGAAATGGGCTTAGAACGGTAGTAGATTCTGGATTTGAAATTACAACAGATAAGGGTATTAGGACTATAGAATTCTTTTATACCCCCGCCGCTTTAACTGATAGTGGGTTACTTTCAACAACATCTACAAACGGATATGGCGCTTCGTCAATACGCTGGAGCAATTCAGGAACAATGTCTAAAACGGACATTTCGGCCATATATGTAAATGGAATAAATAAAACCTCAGAAACAAATGCTTCAAATGTTTTTAAAGTAAATCAATTACACCACGTCATAGTGGTATTTAGCTCGGCGGTATCAGGCGACATTAGATTTAACTATTCAGTAAATGGCTCTGTTTCTGCCCTATATCAATATATAACCCTATATCAGACAGCATTTAATTCTACACAGGCAAATGCTAATTATGACCTATATATTCGTAAGCAGACCTCATCCATAACCGATGCTTCGGTATTGACGGTGACAGAAGATGGGGTAGACTCATATAATAATGACTGGCTTGTGATACAAAATATATAATTTTGTCATTTAGGGTGACAAAAAGCTGGACTTAGGCATATGAAAGTGGTAAAATAAATCCATATGGATATAAAAAGAAGCAGCGTAAAGGTAGGTCCAGAGGAAACTACCCTTGGAATTTATGTTTGGGAGATGCCAGACGGACGATGGATAGGCGATGATGATGGAAACTTCTTGTCTATAACATCCATGAAAAACAATAGATCTCGTATCGATGCCCTTGCTAGAGAAGTAAGATCTTACGGAATTTATGAGGGCAAGCCAGTATTTTTATCAGGCCGCAGAAAGATTGATGACGAAGAATTTGAATACCAGCAACAAAGGTTAAAATGGGGTCTAACACCAGATCCTTTAGATATTGGAGTTTATAAAGAAGAAATAGGAAAGGCGAATAGGCAGAAATAAAATGGGAATGATTGAAGATAATTCACAAGAGCTAGATACAGGCATACACGCTTACACGGCCTCAGATTTCCACATACCCTCAGCAAATGTTGTAAAAACAACGGATGTTTTTATGACTTCTGGAGAAGACCTGCAAAAAATTTCTGGACTAAGTCCTGCATTTCGACGCAAAGTTAGCCGCACAATTCAAAAACGTTTTGTTGGTATTGATGGAACAGAGACACAGCAAAATCTTCTTGCACAAGCAATTACTGGCTATGCAATGTTTGATCTTATTGAACCTCCGTATAACCTTGAATACCTTTCTCATATTTATGAAATTTCCCCATACAATTATGCAGCAATTAATGCCAAGGTTTCTAACATTGTGGGGCTTGGGTATGACTTTATTGAAACACGTAAAACAATGGATGCAATTGATGGCATTGAAAATGACACACAATTAGAGCGGGCTCGCAGAAAGCTTGATAGACTTCGTCAAGACCTACATGAATGGCTAGAAGATTGCAACGAAGAAGAAACATTTAAAGAAACACTAATTAAATTTTATGTAGATGTAGAAGCAACAGGAAATGGCTATCTAGAAATTGGTAGAACCACTTCTGGGAAAATAGGATATATTGGACACATTCCTTCAAAGACAATGCGTGTCCGTCGTTTGCGTGATGGCTTCATTCAGTTGCTATATGGCAAAGCTGTATTTTTCCGTAATTTTGGAGATCAAGAAACACCTAATCCAATAGCGGACGGAAGCGATAGACCAAATGAAATAATTCATTTTAAGAAATATACTCCACGCAATAACTACTACGGAATTCCAGATATTGTAGCAGCATCAAATGCTATGGCTGGAAACGAATTCGCTGGTAAATATAACCTAGATTATTTTGAAAATAAGGCTGTTCCAAGATATATTATTACCGTGAAGGGAGCTAAATTATCCCCAGAGTCCGAAAGAAAACTTCTGGAATTTTTCCAGGTCGGTCTTAAAGGAAAGAATCACCGCTCACTCTACATCCCTCTTCCAGCCGATAGCCCAGACTCTAAGGTTGAATTTAAAATGGAGCCAGTTGAGGCGGGAGCACAAGAATCATCATTTAACATATATCGTCAATCAAACCGTGATGAAATATTAATGGCTCACCGTGTTCCAATTTCCAAAATAGGAAGTCCTCAAGGAGTTTCTTTAGCAAATGCTCGTGATGCAGATAAAACATTTAAAGAGCAGGTCTGTAAGCCAGTACAAGATATTTTAGAAAAGAAATTAAATAAATTAATTGAAGAAATGACAGATGCCCTTCAAATTAAATTTAATGAATTATCTCTTACCGACGAGGATACCCAGTCCAAGATCGATGAGCGTTATTTAAGAATGCAGGTAATTACCCCTAATGAAGTTAGAATTAGAAAAGGCATGGTACCCATGGATGGTGGAGATGAAGTGGTGGAATTAAAGCCACAACAGCAGGCGGAAGCAAGAGCCCAGGCTGGAAATACCAGAACTAGGGATCAGGAAAGGGATAATAATTCCCCAGATATTTCGGGGGAATCTAGAAATCCTCAAGGCGAAGGCAGACAAGTAGACTAATACTACTCAACTGATTATTTGCCTTATATATAATAACGTTATAAAATTAAGCATATGAATATTGAAAAATCTCTATGGTCATCTAGTGG
>Ga0315906_10011482_pt1 | contig 10321 bp, 5 predicted proteins | sample LakEriMetagenome_4_FD_203526 | JGI IMG/M metagenome (GOLD analysis project Ga0315906, IMG submission 203526) | Freshwater fungal communities from buoy surface, Lake Erie, Ohio, United States - Buoy 2 MA122 | ecosystem: Environmental > Aquatic > Freshwater > Lake > Lake biofilm | place: USA: Lake...
AATGTGCCATAGATTAATATTCACCGGTACTTTGTCGATATAATATATCGCCTGATCCAGTTTGATTAGCCCGAAGTGGCTTTGTAAAACACAAAATGACAAGCCGATAATATTTCCCAAGAGCATTCCTCGTAACATGAGGTAACCTGCTTGGTAAAGGAAAATTTTTCGAATAGACCAATCGGATGCTCCCATAGCCTTCATGATTCCAATAAAATTGCTCCGCACTAGAATCAATACGAACAGTGCCGATCCCATATTGATGACCCCTATAAGGATCATTAAGCTCAGGATAATTATGACATTGATATCCAGAAAGCCTAGCCAAACGAATATATCTTGTTGGTCTTCTTGAATACTCCGAACGGCCAGTGATTCATTATGCTCATTCGGTATGAGGGCAACTTTCTTTTTAACATGACCAGCAATTTTTTCAAGCTTATCCCAATCTGAAACAAGAATTTCAAATCCGCCCACATAATTTTCAAAACTTCCTTTTCCTTGTTTTTGTTCAAAGATTAGCTCTTTTTCTCCAGCATTGATCTTAAATTTTGTACCTGTTTGATTGATAATTTGTTTCGTGATTTCTCCAGAAGGATTGGACTGGATTAGACAAGGGGCTGTTCTTTTACCATTTAACTTAATGCTCAGCGTCGAAGTATCCGGGATAGATTGAATAACATTTTTTCCATTCACATCTTTGATAAAATCAGCTGCGACAAGTCGTATGACAGTGTCTTTGTCAGGACAGATCGTAAAGCCCTGGTATGAGTCAAAACCTTTTCCCCAATCAAAGAGATAATTTCCGTTTCCTCCAACGACATTGCCTTTCACTATAAGTTCTCCGTTGAATAGAGTATCCGGAATCTCAATCGATGCTTGTATACCCCAGTCATTGAGTTGTTGAACACATCGAATATCTCCGAGTACCATGCGCTTGTCGAATTCCTCAAGTCCCGTTCGGTAAATTCCACTTAAGAAAAATTCCCTTTTAACTGGTTGGGACTTTACAAAGAATGCTTTTACCACATTCCCTACTTTCAGATTGAGGTCCTTGGCAATTTTCTCCGAAACCATTATTTCGTTTGACATCGTTGCAGAGCAAAGGTTGGGAAGTCTTCCCGAGATCAAATGGGTTTTAAAAAAGGAAAGGTCATAGGTCGCGTTCACCCCTTTGAGCACCGCACCGGAAATTTCCTGTTGCGTGTAGGTTGTATCTCCTTTAAATGAAGACTGGACACGGTCTCTTTTTTCAGACTGTAATATAACCGGTTTGTATGCGACTGGGTTTACTGAGGCGATGCCATCTGACTTAAGGAGATTAGGAACGAATTTCTGATCTTTTAGCATCGGATCGCTTTCAAAGATTCGCTGGTCACCGGAGGCTGTGACAATGATGTGAGATCCGAACCCCGATACTTTTTCACTGATTTCTTTTTGGAACCCAGTGGCTACTGCGACAGTGATTAAGTTAACAACAATGGCAAGTGCAATACTTATTACTGAGATTCGGACAATCGGTCGGGAAACCTTTTTATTTTGCAACTCGCTCTTAAGGAGTTTACCGGATATGAAACGTTCGAAAGACAACCTGCACTTTTTTGAAGCGCTAAGGTACATAAAGCATTTTTCGTTCAAAAGTGTTTTTCTTCTTTTGATCTTGTCATCTTGTGCATTGCCCAGAAAAGGAAATAATCATAAGGACGATCCTATTGAGATCAAGGAAGAGGCTATAATAAATACGGAGAGTGAGACTCGGGATGAGGTCGCTCATATCCATACATTGCAAAAACCACTTCTTGGGATTGACAGGCTTCACCTTTTCCTGGATTCCCTGAATGGGAAAAAAATTGCTGTTGTTGGTAATCAAACATCCATGGTTGGAAAACAACATTTAGTCGATACACTGCTCGCACTGAAGTTAAATGTCATTAAAGTTTTCGCTCCAGAGCATGGTTTTCGTGGGGATATTGATGCAGGGGAGAAAGTGCACACCGTGACAGACGAGAAAACAGGACTGCCCATTATTTCTCTGTATGGCACCAATAAGAAACCTCAAAAAGAACAATTAGAGGATGTTGATATAGTAATTTATGATATTCAGGATGTAGGTGTGCGTTTTTATACGTATATCTCCACGTTGCATTATGTAATGGAGGCTTGCGCAGAAAATGGAAAACAATTGGTCGTCCTAGATCGTCCTAATCCGAACGGACACTATGTGGATGGACCAGTTCGGGAACCTGAGTTCCGCTCATTTATTGGAATGCACCCTGTTCCAATTGTCTATGGAATGACCATTGGCGAATACGCAATGATGATCAACGGTGAAGGTTGGCTAGACGATAAGATGAAATGCAAGCTGTGGGTCATTCCATGTAGAAATTACACGCATAAATCTAGGTATGTTCTTCCTGTTCCTCCTTCGCCTAACCTGCGATCGGAATTATCCATTACACTTTATCCCAGCTTATGTTTATTTGAGGCAACTACTGTAAGCGTTGGAAGAGGTACATCTCAACCTTTTGAAGTCTTTGGACACCCTAAGTTTCCCATAGGTAATTTTAGTTTTGTTCCTACTTCCGTGCCCGGGGCAAAAAATCCAATGTATGAAAATCGCACATGTTATGGTGTTAATTTGAATGGAACAATCAATAAAAGAAAATACGAGCTCAATTTAAATTACCTTATTCAGGCAAAGGATCTGTTGGGCGACTCGATTGCATACATTGATCAAGTGAGTTTCTTTAATCGACTTGCCGGAACTGCAAAACTTAAAGATCAGCTCAATGCAGGATGGACGGCAAAAGAAATCCGTGAAACATGGAAGCCCGGCCTTGAAGAGTTCAAGAAAATCCGACAAAAATACTTGTTATACGACTAAGGATTTTTCAATTTAGCTGCGCTCTCGAGAACATGAGATTTTAATTCCTCCATATATGTTTCCATACGCTTCAAAACCTCCGGGTTTGAAGCGCCTAAAATCTTCGCGGCTAAAATTCCAGCATTTTTCGCGGCGTTAAGAGCAACAGTGGCAACAGGTATTCCATTTGGCATTTGCAGAATAGAAAGGATACTATCCCAACCATCTATTGAATTTGAAGATTTCACTGGTACTCCAATGACTGGTAGTGGTGTCAGAGAGGCTGTCATACCGGGCAGGTGTGCTGCACCTCCAGCACCGGCGATTATAACTTTTATTCCTCTCATGTGAGCTGTTTTGGCATATTCAAACATCTTCTCAGGTGTTCTGTGTGCTGAGACGATATCCACTTCGACGGAGATACCAAATTCTTTAAGTATTGTTACTGCATCCTCCATAACTGGTAGATCAGATGCACTCCCCATAATGATACCCACTTCTGCCATTCAATATTTTTATTTTCAAAGGTAGTAAAATTGTTACGCCGGCCTGCACCCATAACCTGTCGATTGAATGCTTTTTTCAGTACGCTGAATATTCTTGCTTTATGGAGCATTCCGATAATAGATTCGGACGAATTTTAACATAAGTATATGAAAAGGATTACTCAAATTGCATGGGCTGTCTTCCTGGGTTGCGCAGGAACGGCTTACGCCCAACCGAGTACGTGTTCAGACAGGGTCACCTATGTGGCCTCAAAGAATATCGGACTAGTAGACAACTTTCACCTCAAAGTAGGGGAACAGGAAAAAGCAGCACAAACTTATCACTATTCTGGACCCGGAAAAATTGACCGTGTTCGGGTTTATGGCACAACCGCAACTACCGGTGGAGTTCCATTGAGAATTCAAGTTTTTTCAATCGATGCGAATGGAAGACCTAAGTTGGAAATTTCATCCGTGGATGCAATTTTTTGGTCAACGGACAATACGCAAGGGTATATTTCCGTCAACCTACCACTTGGAGGAACATATGTTGAAGATGATTTTGCCGTAGGAGTTACCGTTTTAAATGCGTGGCCTTGGGGTTCAGAATTTCAGCTGTCATATACCGGAGATGGAGAAGGATTAAGTGAAGATCTTGCCTCTATTGCCGGAACTTCGACAGGCAACAATTGGACAAGCGCCATGACTACGTTTAATAAAAACGGCGATTTTTATCTGGTACCGGAAATGTCTCATTATCTGAATGCCTTGATAAATGCGGAAACACGCTGTCTGGAAGTTTCAGAGGCATTGTTGTTTGAAAATCAAAGTGCGTTTACCAAAGACAGTATGTTCAACAGAATTTCAATGTCAGATTACAGCGGTTCAAATTTTCTTTACACATGGAATTTCGACGACGGCACTGCTGTTTCACATTCTATGTCACCATCCCATTCATTTACTGCAGCTGGAACTTATGATGTAACCCTAACGGTTACAGTGGATGGCTGGCAGGGTACATGTACGAATACACATACCTTTCCGGTCTCAGTTGGTTTAAATGCAGGCGTGTCAAATATCTTAAATGTTGGCTGCAACGGTGCAACAACAGGAAGTATTACCGGATCTGTTACAGGAGGAAGCTCACCTTATCAATACAGCCTCAATGGGATTCAATTTCAATCTTTAAATGTTTTCAATAATCTTTCAGCCGGATCAGGTACATTGACTGTTAGAGACGCTTTAGGATGTATTTCTGCAGAGGCATATTTGATCACTCAGCCGGCGGCACTCGGTTTTTCTTCGTTGACTTCAACCAATGCAAATTGCTCATCGAATGATGGGTCAATTTTGGCTATTGGTCAAGGCGGAAGTGGTTCATTGCTCTATAAACTCGATGGTGGAACATTTCAGTCTTCGGGGAATTTTACCGGTTTGTCATCTGGAAGTTATGTTGTAACCATTAAAGATGCCAATGCGTGCTTGAAACAAGAGAATATTGTTGTGAATAATTTTGGGTCACCTGTGTTAACCTTGTTGAGTAAAACAAACATCAGCTGTAATGGATCTTCAGATGGTTCTATTCAACTTGCAGCCAGCGGCGGTACAGGTGCACATCAATTTAGTATCAATGGTGGGACGACTTATCAAACAAGTGGTACATTCACAGGTCTGCCTGCAGGAAGTTACTCTGTTTTAGTGAAGGATGCCGCAGGGTGTAAACAAGGATTTGTGGTAAAGCTCAATGAAGCCCTGCCTCTGGATTTCGATGCTTCTTTTTTAGCCCCGTCGTGTGCTAATTCTACCGATGCATTTCTAACAGTTCATTCTGCAACTGGAGGAATTGGTTCGTTCTCGTACAGTGTTGATGGGATTAACTATCAATCCTCTCCTGAATTTTCCAGTTTGTCCTCCGGGACCTATTTGGTTCATGTGAAAGATGCTGCAGGATGCGAAAAAGATATTCAATTCACAATACCTTCTACACCTGCTGTCGTTGCTACGACAACGTCAACTGCAGCAACCTGCAATGGTCTTTCTGATGGGATGGTATTAGTGAACTCAAATGGAGGAACAGCGCCGTATACATACAGTCTGAATGGAACTACATACCAAGCGAATGCTTTGTTTGGTGGACTTACCTCGGGAGCATATACAGTAACTGTTCGTGATGCACATAATTGTACTGTCCAAGTACCTGTAATTGTAGGTCAACCAGGTATTATTCAGGCATCAACGAGCGCAACGACTGCAACCTGCGGGGTGAATAATGGGGCAATCATAGCTGTAGCAAGTGGTGGATCAGGGTCAGGATATCAATATAGTCTGGACGGAACTTCTTTCAATACATCTGGATCGTTCAATGGTCTAAGTGCTGGAACTTATATTATCACTGTGAGAGACGGTTCGATGTGCAAGAGAAACTTTACAGAATCAGTAGCAGATGCTGATGGACCAATTATTCAAACGCTAAATTCAACGGATGTTGGTTGTCATGATGGCAACGACGGTTCAATAACAGTTTCAAGTGTTTCTGGAGGAACAGGTACGTTGACCTATAGTTTAAATGCTCAAAACTGGAATTCATCCAATCAATTTGTCAATCTTACGGCAGGATCATATACCGTTTTCGTCAAGGATGTGAATGGGTGTATCGGAACTTCTAGTGCGTTGTTAATTCAGCCGGATGCATTTATAATTACTAAGACTTCGACAGATGTTTCCTGCCATGGTGGAACAAATGGAAGTGCAATTATTTTTGCCGCTGGTGGATCTGGCACACTTGCATATAGTATTGACAATGGTGACACTTATCAATCGAGCAATACATTCAGCGGATTGATGGCGGGGATCTACAAGGTTACGGTAAGAGATATTGCTTCATGTACGGGCACAATCATTTTTTCGATCAATGAACCGGAAAGTATTCTCTTTACAACAGGTGTACTAAATGTTTCTTGTCATGGGGATCAGAATGGATCTATTTCCGTCAATGCGAGTGGCGGAGTTGGAAACTATACATATAGCCTTGGAGGGCTGACTTACCAAAGTTCAAGTGTTTTTAATGGTTTGTCGGGTGCAATGTATCCCGTCTATGTGAAAGACGGAAATAATTGCGCTGCAGTACATTTTGTATATGTCTATGAGCCTGACTCTCTGCAGTTGGAAGCGAGTATTTATAATGTCGCTTGTGCGGGAGGAAATAATGGAGCAATTGATGTTACTGTAGTTGGTGGCGCAGGGAATAATTCTTATCTCTGGTCAACCGATGACGAGGTGCAGGACCTTCAGGATCTTTCTGCAGGTGAATACCTTCTTCAGGTAATGGATCAGAATGGATGCGAAGCACTTCAAAGCTTTACAGTTACTGAACCGGAGATGCCATTGGTTATTAATGCAGTTGTTACGTCAACCAATACCAATACGGGTCAAATCGATGCGACGGTAACAGGTGGTACGTCACCCTACAACTATGAATGGTCAGAAGGTTCTCTTACAGAAGATATTGATGGGCTCATCCCCGGGATCTATGTGCTGACAGTTACAGATGCCTCGGGCTGTGTTTCTTCTGGTCAGTTTACAGTTCAGAATAGTTTGTCCGTAGCTGAATCCAATGTTGATAATGAATTGCTCGTTTTTCCCAATCCTACGAATAATAAGGTGGTTTTGAATTGGAACAGCAATAACATTGTGAAGTATGAACTATTGGATCTGCAGGGAAAAGTACTTCTAAGTTCGCCAAATCAAACAAGCAAGGTTGAAGTGGATCTGAGTACAATGGGATCCGGCGTATATCTCGTTCGGGTTTATAATTCTCAAGCACAATCAGTACTAACGAGGGTTCAGAAAATAGATTAAAACCGCTTAAATAAAAACAAGAAAAGCGCGATTCTTCGCGCTTTTCTTGTTTGTTGTAGAAGCTATTAGAGTGTGCCTCTTTTTTCCTGTTCTCTTTCGATAGATTCGAACAATGCTTTAAAATTCCCTGCACCAAAGCCACGAGCACCCATCCTTTGGATGATCTCGAAGAAAAGCGTTGGCCTGTCTTCAACGGGCTTAGTAAAAATCTGAAGCAAGTACCCTTCTTCATCTGCATCAACGAGAATTCCCAGCTTTTGGATTTCCGAAATGGGTTCTTTCATAATCGACATGTGCTCTCCCAAACGTTCAGGTATTTCGTCATAGTATGCCTGAGGTGGAGAGGAGAGAAATTCAACGCCGCGCGCACGCAGCTGAGCGACGGTTTCTAAAATATTATCTGTTGCTACTGCGATGTGTTGTGGCCCCGGTCCCTCATAAAAATCCAAATATTCTTCTATCTGTGATCGTTTTTTTCCTTCAGCGGGTTCGTTGATAGGGAATTTGATTCGTCCATTGCCGTTGCTCATTACCTTGGACATCAGTGCAGAGTATTCCGTATGAATTTGTTTGTCATCGAATGAAAGGAAGTTCACGAATCCCATCACGTCCTCATACCATTTTACCCAAGTATTCATTTCACCCCAACCGACATTTCCCACCATATGGTCAATAAACTTCAAACCTGCCGGTGCCGGGTTGTAGTCAGATTCCCATTTTTGATAGCCTGGTAAAAAAGGACCAGTATAGTTTTTGCGTTCAACGAAAAGATGTACAGTTTCACCATACGTGTAAATTCCCGATCGTACTACTTCTCCGTGCGCATCTTTTTCAACAGTTGGTTCCATGAATGAACGTGCACCTCGCGAGGTGGTCTCCTCCCAAGACTTTCTGGCATCATCCACCCAAAGAGCAATTACTTTTACACCGTCACCATGTTTCTTGACATGCTCTCCAATAGGTGAATCGCTCTTCAGAGCTGTTGTAAGTACCAACCGGATTTTGTCTTGTTTTAAAACATATGATGCCCGATCTTTAAGACCCGTTTCAAGCCCGGCATAGGCATGTGACTGAAATCCGAAAGCTGTTTTGTAATAGTGAGCTGCTTGTTTGGCATTTCCAACATAGAACTCGACGTAATCTGTTCCTAACAAGGGAAGAAAATCTTGTGCTCCATCGAAGATTTTCTCAAGTCCATAATCGATATTTTTAATTTCTTTACTCATACTATTTTCTCTTTTAAATGTTAAATCATTAATGCAACCAAGATTGGAAGTAATCTTTAACTTCAACTTGTAGCGCTTGCTTAGTCAATTTCAAAGGTTTGAAAGTGTCTACCATTACCGCAAGTTCCTGTGTTTCTTTTTGACCAATACTTCGCTCGTAGGCCCCAGGATGAGGACCATGTGGTATTCCTGCCGGGTGCAAAGTAATTTGTCCCTTTTCAATGTTATTCCTGCTCATGAAATCTCCGTCTACGTAGTACAATACTTCGTCGGAATCTATATTGCTGTGATTGTAAGGCGCAGGAATAGATTGTGGATGGTAGTCGTATAATCTTGGTACAAAAGAACAAATGACAAAAGCACTTGTCTCAAACGTTTGATGAATTGGTGGGGGCAAATGTACTCTGCCGGTTATGGGTTCAAAGTCATGAATGGAAAAGGCGTAGGGATAATTAAAGCCGTCCCAGCCAACCACATCGAAAGGGTGTGTTCCGTACGTGTAATCGTACAATAAATCTTGTTTCTTTATTTTAACAAGAAAATCCCCAGTTTCGGGATGGGTTTCCAATTCGTGGGGAGGGCGGATATCACGTTCGCAATAAGGAGAATGTTCCAACAATTGCCCAAACCAGTTTCGATACCTTTTAGGGGTGTATACCGGATGAAATGACTGAACAATGAACAGGCGATTGTCTTCTTGGTCGAAATGCATCTGATAAATCATCCCGCGTGGGATTACCAGATAATCTCCGTATGAAAAATCAATATTTCCAAGTTGAGTCTTTAACTTGCCCGAACCTTTATGAATAAAAATGACTTCATCGGCATCGGCATTTTTGTAGAAATAATCTTTCATTGAATGTTGAGGTGCCGCAAGCTCGATGTAACAATCGTTATTAACAAGCACTGGAACACGACTTTCCAAGTAATCTTTATGAGGTTTGACCTCATACCCCTGAAGACTTCTCATGGTCATATTCTTCTCTATAGCTATTTCCGGTGCAATGTTCTTTGTTGCCCCGACATGTTTCACAATAGTTGGTGGTTTTACATGATACAACAAAGAAGACATTCCGTCAAATCCTATGGTGCCGAACAGTTGCTCATGATACAAGCCGCCGTCTTCCTGACGGAAAATAGTGTGTCTTTTATGGGGGATTTTTCCTAATTTATGATAAAATGGCATATAACTTTTTGAAATAATTGAAACAATAGAATGGATCTTCAACGGATATTTTTCATTCCGGATTGCGTTTCAGAAGAAACATGAGCAGGATGTTCAAATTGTTCCACATAAAATAAAGCTACGCAAATTTAGGGACATTTTACACATTCCAAAAATGATTTAGGTCAGTGTTTTGACAACCACAACTTTTTTTTCATCTTTACCATGTCATCGCGAGGCAAATTATACCTTTGCCAACTAAGTAAATTCTATGGCACAAATAGCAGTTCTAGGTGCATGCGGTCAAATCGGAACCGAATTGGTACTCGCATTAAGAAAAATTCATGGTTTGTCCAATGTAATTGCATGTGACATAAGAGAAGAGTGTCCTGAAGCGCTGAAAAATGGACCCTACAAGAAATTAGATGTGCTCAACCGATCAGAGGTGCGAATCTTCATTACGGAGACAAATCCTAATCAGGTTTACCTTTTGGCTGCTTTATTGTCTGCCACTGCAGAGAAAAACCCAGATCTAGCCTGGAGACTAAATATGGAGGGCCTTTTTACAGTGTTGGATCTTGCGAAAGAAGGATACATAAAAAAGGTTTTCTGGCCAAGCTCGATAGCTGTATTTGGCCCAACCACACCAAGAGTGATGACGCCTCAATATACCATTACGGAGCCTACAACAATTTATGGCATCTCAAAATTAGCGGGTGAAAGG
>Ga0315906_10011484_pt1 | contig 10320 bp, 12 predicted proteins | sample LakEriMetagenome_4_FD_203526 | JGI IMG/M metagenome (GOLD analysis project Ga0315906, IMG submission 203526) | Freshwater fungal communities from buoy surface, Lake Erie, Ohio, United States - Buoy 2 MA122 | ecosystem: Environmental > Aquatic > Freshwater > Lake > Lake biofilm | place: USA...
CCGCTCGACGTGAACAACGGTGTGAATGGCAGCAGCGATCATCTCGTCGACTGTGGCCCGATCGAGCCCGGGCGTCGATCGACGCAAGAGGAGGCCGAGGCGGGCGACGGCGTCGGTGGCCGAGTTGGCATGGATGGTGGCGAGCGATCCGCGGTGACCGGTATTGAGTGCGTTGACGAGAGCGACGGCCTCGGTTCCGCGAATCTCGCCCACCACGATGCGGTCAGGGCGGAGTCGAAGTGACGTACGCAGGAGCGCGTCGAGGTCGATGGCGCCGCGACCTTCCGCGGTGGCGGGTCGGCATTCGAGTCGAACCACATGGGGGTGAGTCGTAGCGAGCTCGGTGGTGTCTTCGAGAACCACGATGCGATCGTCGAGTGATGCGTCGTCGACGAGTGCGGCGAGAAGTGACGTCTTGCCGGCTCCGGTGGCCCCCGACACCAGCACGTTGTGTCGAGCCGCTACGAGATCTCGCACCGCCGCCCGAACGAACGAGTCGTCGGTGAAGTCATCGATCGTGAACGTGTTCTTGCCGAGCGATCGAAACGCCGCGCAGGCACCGTCGACAGCGATGGGAGGAATGACACCGCACACGCGAGTGCCGTCGGGGAGACGTGTGTCGACCACCGGATGCAGTCGGTCGAGCCGACGACCCGATGACGCAAGGATCCGCTCGAACATTGCTTCCACTTCGCCGGGCTGCAGACGGCCGCAGAAGTCGATCCGACCCCGGCGCTCGGCCCAGACTGCGGTTCCCTTGTTCACCAGGACGTCGGTGACGTGATGGTCGTCGAGAAGATCGCGAATGAGGGACGGAAGCGGCGAGATCACGGTGACGGGTGACGAGGTCCGACGACGAGTGGCTCGAGAGCGAGTCGCAAAACTTCAGGGAGCCGAGAGTGAAGGAGCCCCGAGTCGACACGTCGGGCGACGTCGTGGTCGACGGGAACCGACGCCAGGACTGACACGCCCAGGACGTTCTCGACGTCGCGATCGTTGAGCACGCGATGCGGGGGGCGTACGACGACGAGACCGTCGACCTGTTTGAGTCGAGGGTCGACCACGGCTCGTCGAAGAGCGAGGTAACACGGCTGAACCACCACGATGTGGAGATCGCAGTGTTCGTACAGAGAATCAGGAAGAGTCACCAGGCCGGCGTCGATCACGGTGTGGTGAGCAGATGTGTCGTGCGTGAGGGCTGATGAGAAGACCGACCAGGCCGCCGAGTCGTTGGGAGGTAGTCGCCCCGATCCGAACGGGACGATCGATAGTTGGTCGGTGACTGGTGCCGTGAGATCGGCCAGCCGCTGGCCGGCCGCGTCGACCAGCCAGTTGGTGATGCCATGTGGCGGCGTGCCGACACCGAGGATGGCTGGCTGATCGCCGCCCAGGTCGACCAGCCGAGTGGAGAGGCGACGATCGCGATCGATGACGGCAGTGCTGAGGAGTGCGGCCAGGGCGGTGGACACCACCGAGGCACCGCAACCCCCCTTGGGCGAAGAAACGACGACGAACACGACGACCTCTCACGAGTGGGACGGAGGGGAAGTCGGTGACCGTGAGGTCGGCGGAGTGTGTGGCGTTCCTCCGGCGACGGGGAGACGATCAGACGAGTTTGAGTTTCTTGGCGGCGTAGGCGACCAGGCCCACGAGCGCCGCGAACATCACGAGTCGCTTCATGGCGGGCAGGTTAGTGACGATCGGGCAGTACCCTCACCGTCGGAGGTGTCCGAGTACCTGGTGGACTCCGCCGCCTTCAAAGCGGTTGGAACGGGTGAACCCCGTTCGGCGGGTTCGATTCCCGTCCACCTCCGCCAACGCCGAAGGCGTTGCTCTCGGTTGCACGGAATCGGGAGGAGCGAAGCGACGGATCCCGTCCACCTCCGCGAATGCGGAGGTCTCTCGGAATCGGGAGGAGCGAAGCGACGGATCCCGTCCACCTCCGCCAACGCCGAAGGTGGCGCGAGGAAGTTTCTTACTTCTGGACGGCCTCGAAGGCCGCGCTCACGAGCGACGTTCCCCGGAAATCGCCGACGAGTCCGTCGAGCATGTTGTTCATCACGTACACGACCGTGAGGTTCAGATCGAGATCGTTGACGACCGTCGAACCTCCCCAACCTCCCCAGAAGCACGCACGGCGATCGGTCGGTAGATGCGGCACGGTTTCGTTCGGCAATCCGTAACCGATTCCGAACTTCACCGGTGCCATCAGCACGTCGTCAGGACCATCTGCCTGAACGCGGAAGATGTTGTCGATCGTTTTCTGCGACAGCAGTCGCTTGCCCTTCACGACTCCACCGTTGCTGATCGCGCTCTGCGACCACGCGAGTGAGCGGGCGTTCCCGTGTCCATTGGCGGCACCGATGTCGGCCTGACGCCATTCGCTCGTCCACGACGCCTCGGCACCCGGAGCCGGGCCGGTGAACGTCTTCACCACGACCGAGTTCGGATCGAGAACGCTCATGTCGATGGGTAGGGGCGGGGGAGGAATCACATTCGACACCCGGCCGAATTCACTCGGCGCCAACCCGATGTGGAAGTCGAGATCGAGTGGCCCAGCCACTTCGTCGCGGAAGAACTCGCCCAACTTCTTGCCAGTGATCCGACGAATCACTTCGCCCACCAAGTGACCTTGGTTCAGCGCGTGATATCCCGAGTGCGTCCCGGGCTCCCACCACGGCGCCTGCGCTGCCAGTTTCGCCGTCGACTTCTCCCAGTCGTAGAGATCCTCGACCATGACGGGCTGATCCCAGCCCGACACACCCGAGGTGTGCGAGAGCAGATGGCGAACCAGAACCTTCTCTTTGCCGTTGGCGGCGAACTCGGGCCAATACGTGGCAACGGGAGCGTCGAGATCGAGTTGACCGCGATCGGCCAACATGAGTGCGCACAGTGCCATTTGGGTCTTGGTGCTCGACCACACGTTGGTGATCGTGTCCTTGTCCCACGGCGCCGAGTGCTCCGTGTCGACCCAGCCACCCCACATGTCGACCACCATCTCGCCCTGGTGCACCACGGCGACCGAAGCCCCGACGTCGGCACCCGAATCGATGTTGGCGGACAAGATGTCGCGCAACGACGAAAACCGTTGGTCGCAGGACCCGTGAATTTCAGCCATGTTCTCCCCCTCGTTGTGGGAAGAACGCTAGTTGATGAAGATCAGACTGCGAGCAAGTCGCGTGCGCCGGTGTCGCTCGACGGGTGGCGCAGCTTGCTCATGGCGCGGGCCTCGATCTGGCGGATGCGCTCACGTGTGAGGTTGAAGTGCTCGCCGACTTCTTCGAGAGTGCGCGGCTCGCCACGGTCGAGACCGAAGCGCAACTTCAAGATCTCGCGCTCGCGCTCGTCAAGGGGAGCGAGCAGACGCTGGATCTCTTCGGGAAGCAACGCAGTGGCTGCCATCTCGAACGGACTTTCAGCCGAACGATCTTCGACCACGTCGCCGAGTTCGGCATCGCCGTCCTCGCGAAGCGGCTCGCTGAGCGACAACGGTTCGGCGGCGAAGCGCAACGCCTCGGTGACCTTGTCTTCGGGCATCTCGACTTCTTCGGCCAATTCGCGCAGCGTGGGCTGACGACCGAACTTGAGCTCGAGGCGCGAGCGAGCCTTCTGGAGTCGAGCGAGAGTGTCGCCGGCATGGACTGGCAGACGAATGGTGCGACCCGTGTTGGCGATGCCACGGGTAATGGCCTGGCGGATCCACCACGTGGCGTAGGTGGAGAACTTGAAGCCCTTGCGCCAGTCGAACTTCTCGACGGCGTGCATGAGGCCGAGGTTGCCCTCTTGGATGAGATCAAGCAGCGGCAGACCCGACGCTTGGTACTTCTTGGCGATCGACACCACGAGGCGGAGGTTCGACTGAACGAATTGACGTTCGGCGGTTTCGCCGTCGCGCACGAGGTTGCGCAGTTCGCGCTTCTTGGCCGGAGTGAGACTCTTCGGATCGGCTGACGCCATGGCGGCCTGAGCGGTCTTTCCCGCTTCGATCTGCTTGGCGAGACGGACTTCGTCGTCCTTCGTCAGAAGTGTGTACTGACCGATGTCGGACAGATACAGACGAACGAGATCTTCTTCGTCACGCTCAACGCGATCCTTGGCCACCTGTCACCCTCGATTCATCACAGGATGTTGCTCACTCGACCGTTCTCGATAGAGAACGCGTCACCGTTCAGTGGTTTGCCACTCCGCCTCTGGGTGATGGGCGGAACACTACCGACCGACCGTGCAACAACAACCTCCCGCCACCCGCAGTTGTATGTAGATCGGTATCGTTTGAGCACCGAGCCAAGGAGATGAGCAATGTCGAATCCCCTGCTAAATGAAAATCGTCTGCAGAAGGCCGCTGAGGCCGATTCTGGCTGGGCGGCACCAGCGCCCGAATCCCGCCGTCCGATCGACGACGGCCCCGTGAGCCCGTGGAATCCCGCGACCACCGCGATGACTCTCGGTGGCACGGTGTCGGCCACTGCAGTGCTCTTCGTGCTGTTGCTCGCCGGCGCTGGCTTCGGATGGGCCGCGGTGGAAGCGCCTCAAGGCGAAGTCACCGAGTTCCCCGCACTCGCGATCGGCGGCGTTCTCGTCGGTTTGGTGTGCGCAATCGTCCTCGCGTTCAAGCCCAATTGGGCTCGTGTTCTCGGGCCGGTGTACGCCGTGGCCCAGGGCTTCTTCGTCGGTGCCATCTCGCGCGCGTACGAGACCTACTACGACGGAATCGTCGTGCAGGCGGCTGGTGCCACTGTCGCGGTGTTCGCCGTGATGTTGGCGCTCTACGGCCTGCGCATCATCAAGGTCACCGACCGGTTCCGTCGCATCGTGATCGGCGCGACGCTCGGTCTCATGGTGTTCTACGGAGTGTCGCTGCTGCTGTCGCTGTTCGGTGCTCAGCCGTCGTTCATCTCATCGGCCAGTGCGTTCGGCATCGGATTCAGTGTGGTGGTCGCCGTCCTGGCCGCCATGAACTTGGCTCTCGACTTCGACTTCATCGAACGCGGTGTGGCCGAGAAGTATCCGCGTTCGGTCGAGTGGTTCGCGGCCTTCGGTCTCTTGGTCACCGTCGTGTGGCTGTACCTCGAGATCCTGCGACTGCTCGCCAAACTCCGCGACCGGTGACCGTCGACGCCCGCCAGCGGCGGGTGATCATCATTCTTTCTACGGCACTCGTGTGCCTGTGGGGTGCCCGCTTCGGACAGAACCTGGCCGACGACTCGTGGAGTCATCTCACTCAGATGTGCTTCTGGGCCGGCACGCAGATCTTCTTCTATCTCGTCATGCCGTTCGTCGTCGTTCGCTTCTCCGGCGGGCATCGTCACGATCTCGGTTGGAGAATCTCCGGTACGGCCGAACATGCCCGTACGTATCTCGTCTTGTTCGCGATCGGTGCACCGTTCGTCATCGCGGCTAGTTGGTTCGCCGAATTCCAGAGTCGCTATCCACTCTTCGACGTGGTTCCCGGTCAGTCCGGAGTGTGGGGTGATCTGTCGGTGTGGTGGGCGTTCTACGCCCTGCAGTTCGTGGCGGTGGAGACCTTCTTTCGTGGATTTCTGGTTCTCGGAATTGCCGAAGTTCTCGGATCCACCGCGGTGTTGGTGGCCACCGTGCCCTATCTCATGATCCACTTCGTGAAGCCGCCCTTGGAAGCCGCGGCATCCATCGTGGGTGGAATCGTCATGGGCACACTCGCGCTGCGTTCGCGCAGTATCTGGTGGGGCGTCGCCCTCCACGTCGCCATTGCTGCTCTGATGGACGGCATGTCGCTCGGACACAAGGGATTCCTGTGGTGAGAGCCGTCGACCCCAACGATCGCAACGAAGTCGTGGGTGCTGCAGTGGGTGGCGCGCTCCTGGGCGCGCTGGCGGGTCGCGTTCTGCGTTCCACGACTCTTGGTGCTGCTGTCGGCCTCGCGCATGGCGTCGTTGCCGGCCGTCGGCGGGTGTACGACTGGTCGAATCGTCGTGGTCGGGCTGCCTTCGTGCTCGATCACACCTGGGCCCTGCCCACCACTGCGGCCGGTCTCGTCGTGCTGGGCTTCACGTGGATGCGCGAGCGGATCACGGGAGTGTCGCCCGGTTACGAACCATCGCTGTCCGAGCGCCAGAACCGCATGGTGCATCGCGACGGGTTCGTGTTGCGCCGCGGATTCGCCGTCACCATCGGCACGGTCATCAATGGTGCGGCGGGACGAGACGGGGTGCTCACCGAACGACGTCGCAAGCTCGTGACCGATCACGAAGACGTTCATGTCTGGCAACAACGTCTGTTCGGTCCGCTGTATCCGATCGCCTACATCTCGTGGTTCGTCGGGGGAGTGGTCGTGTCGCTCGTGCGTCGAGCCGTGTCACGCAATGATCGACCTCTCTCCACCGAGATCGATCGTTATGCGTACTACCGCAACCCGTTCGAGTGGCATGCGTACACGTGCGACACCAATTGGCCGCCACACGGTGTCGAGCCCGAGTCGGTGTGGGCCGGCCGATTTCCGACTTCGGAGTGGATTCCGCGAGCGCTCAGAGGGTCCGCAAGAAACCCAGAAGCGCCGCGTTGAATTCGTCCGGCTTCTCTTGCTGGGTCCAGTGCCCGGCTTCGGGAATGATCACACTTCCCTTGTAGTTGGGAGTGATCGAGTTGGTCGTGTCGATGGTGTCGAGACGCGATGCGATCACCCCGTCTTTCGATCCGCCGATGAAGAAGGTCGGCATCTTCATCACGTCGAAGGGGATGTCTTTCATGATGTCGTAGTTGGCATCGAGGTTGCGGTACCACGACACCGGTCCGAAGAAGCCGCTGTTGGTGTACTGCTTCACGTACGTGTCGAGGTCGTCGGCGGTGAGCCAGGACGGAAGTCGTTCGGGAACGTCCTTGAACATGTCGAGGAACCCGGTTCCTTCCATGGGCGGGATGTCAGTGGGAATTCCCTTGTACATCTCGCCTGAGGCGCCCCACATGATCGTGTGCATCGTGCGGCGCACGTCGGCCTCGAGTTCGCGCTCGGCTGGTCCGACCGGTTGGAAGTAGAGCATGTAGAAGAAGCGGTCGCCGAACATCGCTTTGAACAGATCGGTCGGACGACCGGGCCATGGCGTGAGCGGAACACTGACGGCCACGATCGCGTTGCAGCGATGGGGGTGGAGTCGTCCGGCGTCCCACACCACGAGCGCGCCCCAGTCGTGACCGACGAACGTGGCGGTCTCGTGTCCGTAATGGTCGAGCAGAGCCATGATGTCGCCAGTCAGTTGGCGGATTCCGTAGTCCTCCACCCGCTTCGGTGAGGACGAGAACCCGTAGCCACGTTGGTCGGGTGCGATCACGTGGTATCCCGCGTCAGCGAGGAACGACACCTGGTGACGCCACGAATGGGCCGACTCGGGGAAGCCGTGGCACAGAACCACACACGGATCCGATGGATTGCCGGCCTCGGTGACTTGAAGATCGACTCCGTTGACCGACACGGTGACTTGGCGAGTACTCACCCCGCCAGTTTGCTCGTCAGGACGGGAGTCGACGAATCAGAGGGTTGGAGTCGAGGGCATCGTCGGGGATCGGCTGCCCCGTGACCTCGCACGTCCAGTAGGTGCCGGATTCGAGCCGGGTCATTGCAGCCTCCACATCGGCGAGATCGCGTTCGATGTCGTCGATCGACGGTTCGTCGGGTCGGGTGTTGTCGGCCACGAACCCAATGTAGTGGTGGGAGGTAGCGTCGTCCCTCATGTCAGAGACCTTCCCGCCCTTCGATGGATCAGCCCCCAAGCAGCAGAAGTTCCGGGCCTACCCGCCCATGGGAATCGATCCGACCAAGCGATACACCGCCACCATGAGCACGTCGATGGGCGAGCTGGTCATCGCTCTCGACGCGGTGAAGGCTCCGAAGACTGTCAACAGCTTCGTGTTCCTCGCGTTGAACCATTACTACGACGGCATCATCTTCCACCGCATCATCAAGGGATTCGTGTGCCAGGGCGGTGACCCCACCGGCACCGGTCGTGGAGGTCCCGGCTATCAGTACGAAGACGAACTGCCCAAGGCCGGTCAGTACGAGATCGGTTCCTTGGCGATGGCCAACGCTGGTCCCAACACGAACGGATCACAGTTCTTCCTCATCAGCGGTTCCGACGGTGTACGTCTGCCACCGCTCTATTCGTTGTTCGGCAAGGTCGTGAAGGGACTCGACGTCGTGGAAGCGATGCAGAACGTGCCCACCGGCCCGGGAGATCGTCCGCGTACCGATGTCGTCATCAACTCGGTCACGATCAGCGTCGCCGAATAGCAGCGCGCGCCCTCTTTCGCTTCCCGAGGCGCGACGCATCGCCCTCGCTGCGCAGGGGCTCGATCGTGCGCGACCGACGAGTCGGGTCGATCGTCGGCATCTGCGTACCGCGGTCGACACCATGGGTGTCATCCAGATCGATTCGGTCAACGTTCTGGTTCGCAGTCAAGAACTACCCGTCTTCTCGCGTCTGGGAGCCCATCGTCGCGATTTGATTCCGTCTGCGACGGCACAGGGCGAACTCTTCGAGTACTGGGCTCACGAAGCGGCCCACGTTCCCACCCGCGATCACCGTTTGTGGCGATGGAAGATGGAGCGAAGCCAGCACGGACCGTGGCAGTCGGCGCGCAGTCTTCTGAAGCGGCGCCCGTCGTTCGTCGACGAAGTGCTCCAGAGAGTTGCGCGAGACGGATCGATCACATCGGCCGATCTGCAGGAGCGGCGTGGGCCGAAGGGTTCGTGGTGGGACTGGGACGACGGCAAGATCGCCCTCGAGTACCTCTTCATGTGCGGACAGCTCACCGCTACCCGTCGCGCGCGTGACTTCGCTCGTGTGTACGACCTTCCCGAGCGCATTATTCCGGCCCAACACCTGCGCACGCGCACGCCGTCGGCTGCCGATGCCCAGCGCGAACTCGTCGACAAGGCGACGCGCGCTCTCGGTGTCGGAACCGTGTACGACATCGCCGACTACTTCCGTCTCGACACCAAAGACGTGAAACCGCGCATCGCCGAACTGGTCGAAGCCGGACGAATCTCACCGGTGACGGTGGACGGCTGGCGCGATGTCGCGTACGTGCACGCGGATGCGCGCCGCCCGCGTCGGGTCGATGCTCGAGCCTTGGTGTCGATGTTCGATCCGGTGGTGTGGAACCGCAAGCGCGCCGAACGCCTCTTCGACTTCCACTATCGCATCGAGATCTACACGCCGGCTCCGAAGCGACGTTTCGGTTACTACGTTCTGCCGTTCGTTCTCGGTGACACGATGGTGGGGCGCGTCGATCTGAAAGCAGATCGTGCAGCCGGATCGCTCCTCGTGCACGGCGTATTCGGTGAGCCGGGTGTCGACAAAGCCGCGGTGGTCGTGGCCTTGCGCGAGGAGTTGACCGACATGGCTGCGTGGCTCGAACTCGACGACGTGGTGGTGGGTCGACGGGGCGACCTGGCGGCTCCTCTTCGCCGGTCGCTCGGCTCGCGTCGTTAGCCTGACCGCATGGCTCGGCCACTCATCGCGATCGCTGGACGAGTGGCCGCCGCCGGTCGCGTGTCACGGAGTGCCATTTCGTTCGCTGGCCGGGTGTATCTCGACGCCGTTCTTCGTGCCGGTGGCGAACCCGTCACGCTCAGCCCGCGCGAACTACGGCACGACGATGCCGTCGAACTTCTCGGTCGATTCCACGGTCTGGTGCTCATGGGTGGAGCGGATGTCGATCCGCATTTGTACGGCCAGCAGCGCCAGCCGCACGTGTACGGGGTGAATCCCGAACAGGATCACTTCGAGATGGCGCTCGTTCGCGCCGCCCTGGCCGCCAAGATGCCCACGTTGGCCGTGTGCCGCGGAATTCAACTCGTCAATGTCGCGTTGGGTGGTTCGCTCATCCAGCACATCGGCGAGACCTCGGTACAACATGCTCCTTCGAAGTTCCCGGCTGGTCAGGACTTCGTGCTGCACGACGTCTCGATCGTGAAGGGCTCGAAGTTGGCTACGGCGATGGGTGCCACCAAGGCCCGAGTGGCGTCATTCCATCATCAAGGTCTCGACGAGATCGCCAAGGGTCTGAAGGTCACCGCGTCGTCGGCCGATGGTCTCGTCGAAGGTCTCGAACACACCGGTTCGGGTCAGTGGCTCCTCGGAGTTCAGTGGCACCCGGAAGACACGGCGTCCACCGATCCGGCGCAGCAGTCGTTGTACGACGAACTCGTCAAACGTTCGTCGCGGCGGGTCTGATTCAGACGTCGGCTCGAAACGCGGCCGGAACCTGTCGACTGGGTGAGTCGGGTCCGAGGGCCCACCGCATGGCGCGGGCCAGAACATCGCCGGCCGGACGCACGATCGCGCG
>Ga0315906_10011485_pt1 | contig 10320 bp, 11 predicted proteins | sample LakEriMetagenome_4_FD_203526 | JGI IMG/M metagenome (GOLD analysis project Ga0315906, IMG submission 203526) | Freshwater fungal communities from buoy surface, Lake Erie, Ohio, United States - Buoy 2 MA122 | ecosystem: Environmental > Aquatic > Freshwater > Lake > Lake biofilm | place: USA...
CCATGAACTTGGATTAAAAAATGTAACAGGAATTCACGAACGAGCTGAAAAAGTGGAAGGAACTTTTGATTTTGTGGTAAGTCGAGCTGTAACACAAATGCCAGAATTCATTACTTGGGTGAAAAACAAAGTTTCAAAAACATCCAAAAATTCGCTTCCAAATGGCATTCTCTATCTCAAAGGAGGGGATTTGTCTGAGGAAATGAAAACCGTTAAACAGTGGAGTAAAGAATATAAGTTGAAAGATTTTTTCGAAGGCGAATTCTTTGAAACGAAGAAAGTTGTTTACGTGAAATTTTAATCTATGAATTTCTTATCTTTATTTAAGAAAAAGAAAACCAGTCAATTACATATTATTGAAGTAACGAATAGATAAATTTGATTTTACAAATAATCTTTAACTTTGATATATGAATCTTGATGAATCGAAATTAGAGGCTATAAGGCAATATCTGTCCACACGACCCGTGTTAAGAGCTTATTTGTTTGGTTCATATGCACGAGAATCTGCTGATAATGAAAGCGATATAGATATCCTTGTTGATCTTGATTACTCGCAAAAAATTGGTCTCGGTTTTATTCAGATGCAACTAGATCTTCAGAAAATTCTTAATCTAAAGGTTGATTTAGTTTCTTCAAATGGTCTTTCGCAGTATTTGAAACCCATTATTGATCAAGAAAAAAAATTGATTTATGCGCGGTAAACTAGGTGATAAGGCGAGACTAAATCACATTTGGGATGCAATAATAGAAGTCGAAACATATCTTTTGAGTTCTGATTTTGATGAATTTATGAGGAATTCAATGATGAGATTCGCATGTATAAAACAAATGGAAATAATCGGCGAAGCAGCAAATCATATTTCAGATGAAACTAAAACGAAATTTTCAGATATAGAATGGGCTCAAATTATTGGAATGCGAAATGTTTTTGTTCATGAATATTTTGGAGTAGATTCGCAGATAGTTTGGGAGATTATTAAGAATGATTTGCCTATTTTAAAGAAAAGAATTCATGAAATTATTCAGTCTTTGTAAATCGCTAAATTGTTTTAATTTAAAAGAGGAGGAAACACCAATTGAAATTCAGGAATGGCGACAGCAAATGTATCTCCCGTATCCAAATTTTTAAACGTATAATAACCTGTCATTTTTCCAATTACATTCCAGATCTCACAACCACTTGTGTATTCGAACGACTGATTTGGATCAAAAATAGGTTGTTCCCCAACGACACCCTCTCCAGTCACAACGTTCGAACCGATGGCCAAATGGTCAATTCGCCAATAACGTTTCAATAACTGAACACGGTATTCACTTTTGTTCTCAATTGAAATTTGATAATTATAAAAATAATTCTCGCTTTCCGGATTTGATAAATCAGATCTGAACCAGGTTTTTACCCCAATGACAATACTATGAATCGTTTTTGAAGACATTGATTAGTTCAAATTTCGTAAAAAGTAGGAAACAAACAATTGTTTGAATCAAAGATTTTTATTTTTTTTCAAAAGTGAATAAATACCTAAAGGAAAAAGAAGGATGAGCGCTATCAATCCCAAATAATCTCCGAACTGGGAATATATAGTCCTTTTTTCAATTTTTTGAATTGTCTGCTTTAGCGCATCGGGAGTCCAATAGGTTGATTTTTGAACGATATGACCCTTTTCATCGATAAATCCACTTATTCCTGTATTTGCAGAACGTGCTACCCATTTGCGATTTTCGACCGCACGTAACTTAGCAAAACTGAAGTGCTGTTTGTGTCCTGGTGAATTGCCCCACCAACCGTCATTCGTTAAGATACATAAGAAATCTGCCCCTTGCGATGCTTGTTTTGCAACAAATTCACCATAGATTGATTCATAACAAATGATTGGAGCCACATCCATTTTGCGTTTGTAGATTTTTGGATACGGCTCAATTCCAAGTGTTCCTGTTGTGCCTCCATTATTGATTGAATATTCTTCAAGGAATGGGAAATACTGCGAAAACGGAATTTTCTCAACGCCCAAAACCAATTTTGATTTGTGAATGAAAGAAGCCTTATTTTTTCGTGAGAGATACAGTGATGAATTGTAACTTTCGAAATATCCTTCAGCATTTGGAATTTTTATACTTGCTCGTGAACGTTTTTTTTCAAATAACTGATAAGTTGAAGCACCAATTAATAAATCGGTTTTACCCCAAGTTTTCATTTGATTTTGCAAGAGTTGATAAAACGTGTATGCTTTCAATTCGTTTTCTACAAAACCTTGACTGATAGCGGTTTCGGGACAAACGATCAAATCCGTTTTAGAAGAAATATTTTTATTGGCAAGGACGAACATTTCTTGAAGTTGCCTATCAACTGTAGCATTTGGATCAAATTTTTCGTTGTATGGATCGATATTGGGTTGCACCACCACGACTTCGTAGGTTTTACTATCAGAATAATCAGGCAAAGTTTGTAGAACGATGACTGAAATTAAAATTGGAATAAGTAAAACACAAGTGGTTATAAAGCCCTGTTTGTATTTTTCTTTTTTAGCGGCTTTATTGATGATTGCTTTATAAATTTTAAAAAAGAGAATATTAGTGATCAATACCCAAATCGTTCCGCCCAATGCGCCTGTATATTCGTACCATTGAACCCAATTGATTCTAATTGAAAATACATTTCCAAATGTCAACCATGGCCACGATAATTCCCAATTGAAATGAACAAACTCAAATGCAGTCCAAACAATAATCAAAGACCAAATTCCTTTCTCCCTTCCGATTTTTCGATGGATAAAATGATAAACTTGAAATCCCCAAGTCATTAATAAGGAATTGAAAATGAAGGCCATGTATGCTCCTACATCTGTTGAATTGTATATCCACCAGGTTGTTCCAAGGTTGTAAATCAGGAACGTAAGATAACTATGCGGATAAAGATGAAAACGATTTTTATTTCTTGCAATTAAGTCATCTTCCACGACAAGCATAGGAACCAAAGCGATAAAAATCAAAGGAGTGACACTGCCGGAATAAGGGAAACACAAGGTAAGCAGAACACCACTTAGAACTGATAAAAGATAACGTTGATAAATCGGCATTTGATTAAATCGAAAAATAGAATGTAAATATCGTAAAATCATAGATAATGGAAGTTCATAATAAATGTTTTGTGATAATTGTAGGTTGGAGAAAATGAAAAGAAGGTATTGATCAGAACGAAAGTCAATTCCTTCAGCAATTAATTAGAAAAGCATGATTTAAGAAATATTTTTTAGGAATTGATCCATCGAATCGAATTGAAAATCTGCCAAAGCTAATTTGGGATTCGGAAAATGCGTTTTTTCAGGGATACAAACAACCATCATGCGCGCAGCCAATCCAGAAATCACACCATTGTAAGAATCTTCAATTACAAGGCATTTTGTAGGGCTAACATCCAATGATTTTGCAACACTCAAATAAACTGCTGGATGCGGCTTTCCATGAGATTCATCCTCTGCGGACCAAGTAAAATCAAAAAAATGCATTATGTTTAGAGAGGTTAAAACAGCATGAATCAATCTTTTGGATGAAGATGTTGCTAAACCAATTTTTATCCCTTTAACCTTCAGAAATTTTAATGTTTCAAGAACTCCTTGCAGCGGATATGGATTCGTTAGTATAAGTTCTTCCATTTTTGAGATAATGTCTTCCTGAACTTGTTCTTCGTTAATTACACCCCAGCCTTCAGTAACGTTCCAAAAATGAATTACTTCGTCAATCCTCAAACCAACAGTTTTTTGAAAATCCTCTTTTGTTAACTTTGATCCTAGGGCTGTGAAAACTTCTTCCATTGCTATTTTCCATAAAGGTTCAGAATCAATGATAACGCCATCCATATCGAAAATAAAGGCTTCAAAAAAATCGAGGTTCAATTTATTCATCGAATGTAAACGTATAAAACTTATCTTTAATAATTATAGAATTGAAAAATAGATTTTCAGTGTTTAGCGTTAAATGATCAAATTCTCTGCATCCTTTGAATTATTCTCAATATAATTGAATCTGGAATTACAGGTAACAAAAATTTGATCATAAAATTCAAACCAGCATCGGAAATGCAGATACGTTTGCCTTTCATCATTGCGTTGTATCCTTTTAAAGCAGTGGAATATGCTGTTGCGCCATTCTTGAACATGTCACCATTTCCCATTCCTGCAACAAATTCAAATTCGGTTTTCACCGGGCCCGGGCACAAAGCTGTGACAGTAATTCCATGTGGTTTTAATTCGTGTGAAATTCCTTTAGTGAATGATACCACAAATGCTTTGGTAGCAAAATAGGTTGCTTGCAATGGTCCTGGAAGATAACCCGCTGTACTGGCCGTATTTAGAATCTTTCCTGATTTGCGTTTTTTCATGTCTTGAAGAAACAGATGTGAAAGCTCTACCAAGGCTTGAATGTTCAGGTGAATCATTTCAATATCCTTATCTAATGGACGATCCACGAAGTTCCCATGTCCACCGAAGCCGGCATTGTTCATTAAATATTCGATTTCAATATTCTTTTCCTTGCAAAATTCAACTACATTTTTTGCTGCGCCTTGCTTTGTTAAATCTTGCTGAAAAATAGAAACTTCAATCTTGTATTTATCTTCCAATTCAGTTCGCAATGATTCCAATTCGGCTCCTCTTCTGGCAACAAGCACGACGTTTCCACCTTTTGACGCGTGAATTCTTGCTAGTTCTTTTCCGATTCCGCTTGATGCTCCAGTGATTAAGGCTGTTTTCATTCTTTTAATTTTTAATTTAACATGAAAAAACTGTAAATGTTTACATTTCAACTCAAAACATCTAACCCAATTCGAAAGGTATTGGCATGAGCTTCAATGATATGTTTTAGTTGAGGGCTGTAACCACCGCCCATGCTGCAAACTACAGGGACAATAAGTTGACGTGCTGTTTCGAAAACAAGTCTGTCTCGTTGTGAACAACCGCCCATGGTTACTGCTAATTTCCCGAGTTTATCTGTTTCGAGAATGTCTACGCCACACTGATAAAAAATGAAATCAGGCTTAAATCGTGTTAAAATTGACTCTAAATTACTTTCCAGTAAATACAGATATTCTTTGTCTGCAATCCCATCTTTTAAGGGGACATCCAAATCAGATTTTTCTTTTTGCATGGGGTAATTGTTTTCTCCATGCATGCTAAATGTAAAAACACGATTCTCATTTTGAAGTATTGAGGCTGTCCCATTTCCCTGATGCACATCCAAATCAATAATTAAAATATTTTTTATTCCCGAATTATTCAGTAGCCATCTTGAAGCAATGACTTGATCATTTAACAAGCAAAATCCTTCTCCTCGTTCATAAAAAGCGTGATGCGTTCCTCCGGCGATATTGAAACCTAGTTTGTTTTTTAGTGCTAGTTCGGCGGCCATGCGTGTGCCTTCCATGATGGTGATTTCTCGCTCAATTAATTCGTTGGAGTGCACAAATCCCGAAACGCGTTGCTCACGATCCGAAAGTTCAAGATTTAATAAACGATTCCAATAGATTGGACAATGAACTTCCAGCAAATTTTCTTCAGTGAGGGAAGTTGGTTCAAAAAAATCTGATTCATGAACGGTTCCTTCGTGTAGCAATTGCTTGGGGAGCAAATCATATTTCTCCATCGGAAAGCGATGATTCTCTGTTAATGGATGCACATAATTTGGATGGAACGCAATCATAAAATCTTTTGAACTATTCGAGAAACAGCAGGACAGATTAACGTGTTTTGTTCTGTCAATTCCAAAATCTGAAACATGTTTTTCCGGTCGGTGTGAGGATATTCACGGCAAGCTAACGGACGAACTTCGTAAATGTCGCATTTATTGTCGGAGCCTAAAAAATGACAAGGTGATTTTTGGAGCACATAATCACTTTCGTCGTCCATTTTGAGGTATGCCGTTATGAATTGTCCCTCCTTCATTCGGAGGTGTTTGGAGATTCTACGAATATCTGCATCGCGAAAAATCGGACTGGTTGTTTTGCAGCAGTTGGCACAGGTTAAGCAGTCCATTTTTTTGAATTCTTGCTCATGAGCCGAATGGAATTTCTGATCGAGATCCTTGGGTTTCGACTGCTTCCATTTTCGGAACGTTTTTTTAGTCAAATCTAAGTTCTGTTTTGCTAACTCAATTTGATCCTTGTCTGCTTGATTCAAAATTTTTGAGATTCGTTTAGGGCAAAAATAGAAATCCTGATTGAATCAGTGTCCAAGAGAAGCCAGAGAAATTACATTAATTCCGTCATTTCGGGTATAGCTGATTCCTGTGCCTGTGATGATATTCAATGATTTTGGCATTGCGACTTTTTCTTTATCTAAAATTGAAACAAATTTGTTCAAGCTTTTTGCCGCCTCTTCAATTTGACCAGTTCCTAGTTTTATTTCAAAAGCACACCAATCACCATTGTATTTCTGAACGATTGCATCCACCTCCAAACCACTTGAATCGTGGTAATGATAAACTTTGGCGTCATTTGCTTGCGCATACACTCGTAGTTCATGCGTAACGAGGGATTCAAATAAAAATCCTGTAAATTTCAAATTATTCAATAATGATTTTTTGTCGATTCCTAATGCAGCGACCGCCAGTGCGACATCCGTAAAATGACGTTTGGGTGCTTTACGCAACGAAGAAGAGGGACGAATGTGTGTATTCCACGCAGGTTGATTTTCAGTAATCATCAATCTGTCGAGCGCATCAAGATAGTCATAAATGGTTGGACGTGAAATCTCTGAATTATCCTTTTCACGAATATCAGACTCCAAAGTTTTTATTTCTACCATGGTCGCAACATTCCTTGAAAGTGAACGCAGTAAATTACGAACTTTCGCAGGGTCTCTTTTTGTATTTGAAACCCGACTCATATCTACTTCTGCGAGTAAATCAACATAAGCACGATTTAAATCATTTGCCTGTCGGATGCTTTTACCCATCAAAGCCGGAAAACCTCCCATAATAATTCGTTCAACAATAAATTCCAAGTCGGTTGGCTCATCGTAAATGTCAATTTTAGCACCTTCAAATAGGGATTTCAAACTAATTTTTCCAGTTGAAAAACCCAATTCTTGCCAACTCATAGTGCGCATGTCCAAAATTGTAAAACGACCGGCACCGGAGTGCATTTTGATAGTTTCTTCCGGATTTGCCGAACCTGTCAGAATAAATTGAGCGGTTTCCTTGCGATTATCAACTTCGTGACGAACGTAATTCCAAATTTTTGGATACTCCTGCCATTCGTCAATCAAACGAGGTGTTTCACCAAGCAACAAACGCTCTGGAGCAGTTTCCATCAAAAGAGGAACTTGTGCATTTTGGTCCATTTTCAATATACTCTTTGAAAACTGCTTTGCTGATTCAGTTTTTCCACAGGCTTTCATTCCACGAATTAATAACGCACCCGCAGAATCTAGTTTTCGGATTAACTCTTTGTCTGTAAGTCTTTCTTTATATGAATATTGCTCTTTCATTCTACATGCAAATATAAGTTTATTTTACATATTTAGAGTCCTTTATTTTACATTTTTTGAAATTTATATTTTACATATTTTGAATATTTAACTTTACATTTTTATAGTGTTTGATTTTACATTTTTAGAGATTAAAATCCAGTGAATAAAAGGGGTTCAGAATTAAAACCATTGAAATGGTTTATTAAAATTCGTGGGTAAATAACTAGGGTCGGGATTAATCCCGACCCTAGTTATGGAAATCTGCGCTCAACAATGGTTTCAACCATTTATCATTGCAACACAATCTTCCTTACCGTCACCGTATTATTCTGCGGATCAATCAAATGAACGAAATACAAGCCATTACCTGTCCATGAGCTCAAATCCACATAAAACTGCGCTTGATTGATGGCACTTTGAAATACCTGCTGACCAGCATTATTTTCAATTTTAATGCTATATCCCGCCATGGCTGCAAAGTTTCCATTATCAATAGTAATGTGATCACTTGCAGGGTTTGGATAAATCAAAATTGTGTTTTCGTTGTTTGGCGCAGGTAAACTCAATGTGGTGTTGATAATGAGTGTATCGGTTACAGTGGTCAATAGCGTATCGTAAACAGTTGTAATGCAAGTATCTGCAATTTGTATGGTTGCGATGTTGGAGGTGTCTATACAATTTCCAGAAGTTGAAATAGCACGAATTGGTTGGTTGTGATTTGCCAACTGAACATTCGAAATTGTTAACGAATTTGTATTTACTCCCGAATAATTTCCATAGTTATTAAGGGTTTGAAATCCTTGACCTAAATCACTTTGCCAAATGTAAGTTGGGCTTGAATCTGAGGTTGCTGCTGTGAAAGTGACATTATTACCAATATTTTGAGTATTAAATGTTGGAGAAATTGCCAAATCATTGGAGCAATTATTGGCATTGTATAAATCTGAGATTTCTTGTGTATTTAATGTGTGATTCCAGATACCTATGTCATCAATGCTCCCTTTATAATAGTAATATGTAAAAGGAGAATACAACATACTTGACCGACCAAAATAGAGGTCAGAGGCTGTAGTGATTAACTGAGTTATTCCAACATAATTTGTATATGTCACAGATTGTAATATTCCATTTATATAAATCTGAATATTGTTGAGGTTATTTCCATCATAAGTAATAACAAAGTGATACCATGAATTTGAAAGATTAATTAACGGATCTGAAATTGATGAGTATTCATTATTATTCAAATATATTTTATCGTGATTATTTGTTCCGATAAAAATATCATTTAATTTTCCGGCATCCGTAGTGCCAAAACCAGTTCCATATGACATGATACATGACCAATCGGTATAACCTATTTCTGGCTGATAATAAATGTAACCGGAGAAACTTCTAGGTGAATTATTTAGAGGAAGATTAATAACATTTGAAGAAATGAAATCATCTACCCCATCAAAATTATACGCTTTATTTGCATTTCCAAAACGATCCGCTGTTAATGTTGCCCCGTTCACCGTTCCATTATTCCCATTTCCACTTTCGTCGTTGGCATTTCCATTAAAAGGCCACCAACCAACTAATCCATTTGTTGGAACATAACTCGGCACTTGCGCATAGCTTTGACCTCCAAGAAACATAATAGCACCCATCGAGAGCACTAACGTTTTACATTTTAAATTCTTCATTTTAAAATTAACTTTAGTTTGGATAAGCAAATGTAAAAAATAATTCACGGAGGTGAAAGGATTTTTAAGTTCAGATTATTTTCCGTATATTAGATTATGGATAAAAACTCGGCAATAAAGCTTTTTAATCAAAATGAAATTCGCACGCATTGGGATGATGAAAAAGAGTGTTGGTATTTTTCTGTGGTGGATGTTATTTCTGTATTAACGGAAAGTGAGAATCCTCAGATTTACTGGAGGGTACTGAAAAAGAGGCTCTTAGATGAAGGAAATGAAACCGTTACAAATTGTAACGCTTTGAAAATGCTAGCCAAGGATGGTAAGATGAGAATGACAGATGTTGCCAATACTGAACAACTTTTTCGCTTAATTCAAAGCATTCCTTCACCAAAAGCGGAACCGTTTAAATTATGGCTTGCCCAAGTGGGCCGTGAACGAATCGATGAAATTGAAGATCCAGAAATTGGCTTTGATCGATTAATGGAAACCTATTTGAAAAAAGGTTATTCGAAGGAATGGATTAATCAACGTCTCAAAACCATTGAAGTTAGAAAAGAATTAACAGATGAATGGGAAAAACGTGGGGTCAAAAAAGGTTTGGAATTTGCAATATTAACGGATGAAATAACAAAAGCTTGGAGCGGGTTGACGACCAAAGAATACAAGAATTTAAAGCATCAAAAAAAAGAAAATCTTCGCGATCACATGTCCAACTTAGAGCTTGTTTTGACCATGTTATCTGAAGCAACAACGACAGAAATTTCAAAGGAAAAAAAGCCTAAAACGCTCAATGAAAATAAAATCATTGCAAATCAAGGTGGCACAATTGCAGGAAATGCACGAAAAGAAATCGAAGAAAAAATAGGTAAGAAAATAGTTTCAGGTAATAACTCTAAAAAATTGAAGTAATCAATTTTAAAAGAAAATTTACACCTATCTTTTATATGTCCACTTTTTATGAATTCCTGAACATTTATGGATTTTATGTTCATTGTTAGGATTCAACTTAAAAATAAGCTGTGTATCCAAAATGAATTTTCCCTGAACGGAAATTGATGGGTATTGCATGTTTCAGTAGACAGTTCGTTTAGCAAACGCTATTTTTTCTATAAATTTTCCTCTTTTGGATTGAGCAAAATGAATAATTAATTCAAGAATAAAATATG
>Ga0315906_10011486_pt1 | contig 10319 bp, 10 predicted proteins | sample LakEriMetagenome_4_FD_203526 | JGI IMG/M metagenome (GOLD analysis project Ga0315906, IMG submission 203526) | Freshwater fungal communities from buoy surface, Lake Erie, Ohio, United States - Buoy 2 MA122 | ecosystem: Environmental > Aquatic > Freshwater > Lake > Lake biofilm | place: USA...
GATCTACGCGAACTGCTACACGAAGGCGCTGTCGGGCGACGCGCCTCCTCCGCCCAAGAGCCTGCGCTGCACCAAGGCCGATGTGCGCAAGTACGGCGGAACCCTGGAGATGACGGCACGTCCGTCGTCGACGATGGGCGGGCCGAGCTGGTCGACGATCCTGATCGACACCGAGGGCCTGAGCTACAAGCAGCTCGTGCGGGTGGCATCGTCCCTGCAGCAGGTGCCGGGCGACTACAGCATGGACGGCCTCGAGCTCGTGGGATCCGCCGAGATGCGCGGCATCTGCGGCCAGATGGTCGACGGGGGAATGAGCTTTGACGAGGCAGTCGCGCTCGCGGAGGCGAACCGCTACATCGCGCGAATAGTGAGCATCGACGGCGAATTCCTGATGGTGACAGCAGACTTCGCGCCGAATAGGTACGGGCTTTCGATGACAAACGGCAGGGTCACCGGGTGCAGCCGAGGATGACCGGCGGTTGTGATCGCCGGCTGAGGTGGCGCCCGACGTGGGCCGTCGGCGCGGGTACGAGGCTCAGCTGGTGATGTCCTTGCGGTCGAAGCGCAGCACCGCGATGGTCACCAGGATGGCGAACGTGACGACGCTGTAGGACGCACCGATCGCCATCTGGTCCCACACGATGGTCGGGCCGAGCGCATCCACCCAGGCATTGCCGTAGTCCGTCGGCAGCAGGCGTCGCAGATCGCCCAGGGCATCGATGGCATCGAGGATGTTCAGCACGATGACGATCACGACGGCCGCGCCGACCGCACCCAGAGGCACATCGGTGAGCACGCTCATCAGGAAGGCGACCCCCGCGGGAATCAGCATGGTCAGGCCGATGTACCCGGCGATGACGGCGATGCGCGTCGCAGACTCCGGCACGTCCCAGGTGCCTGCCAGCGGGCTCGACAGCGGAGCCGTGCCAAAGGCGAGGGCGCCGATGATCCACGACGCGACCACGAGGATCGCCAGGCTGATGGCGGTCAGGAGCAGGCCGACGATCGCCTTGGCGCGCAGCAGGCGTCGGCGCGGAACCGGTGCGGCCAGCAGGTAGCGCAGGGTGGACCACGAGGCCTCACTGGCGACGCTGTCGCCGAGGAACATCGCCGCAATGATCACGAGCAGGAAGCCGGAGCTGAAGAACAGCATCGTCAGGGCGAAGTTCCACGCGCCCGAAGTGGCGAGGCCCACGAGATCGAGGTCGCCGTCGCCGAACCCGCCCCCTCCACCGGACGACGACTCCGGTCCGAGCTTGACGGCCGCGACGACTATCAAGGGCAGGGCGATCGCGATGCCGAATGCGACCATGGTGCGTCGCCGCCGCAGCTGCCGGACGAGTTCGACGCCGATGGTGAGGGTACGGCGAGGGTCGTATGCGGTGACGGCGGTCATGACGATGCTCCTGACGTGCCGATGGCGTGTCCGTCCCCGACGAGTTCGAGGAAGACATCCTCCAGCCTGCGTCCTTGGTGCTCGCGCAGCAGCTCATCCACGGGCCCCTGGGCGATGACACGCCCGGAGCCCATGACGACGACGTCACTGCATGTCTGCTCCACCTCACTGAGCAGGTGCGAGGACACGATCACGGTGCGCCCTTCGGTGGCGTAGGCCCGCATCACCTCGCGCATCTCCTTGATCTGCGGCGGATCGAGTCCGTTGGTGGGCTCGTCGAGCAGGAGCAGGTCCGGCATGCCGAGCATCGCCTGCGCGATGCCGACTCGCTGGCGCATGCCCTGGCTGTACGTGCGCACGCGACGATCGATGGCGGCGCCGAGGCCGGCGATCTCCAGCACATCACTCATGCGCGGGTCACCCGATCGACCGGATGCTCGCCAGAACAGGTCGAGGTTCTGCCGCCCGGTGAGGTGTGGCAGAAGGCCCGGACCCTCGATGAAGGAGCCGACGCGGGCGAGCGCGGGCGCGCCCGGGCGCACCACCTCCCCGAAGAGGCGGACCTCTCCGGCGGTCGGAGTGATCAGGCCCATCATCATGCGCATCGTCGTGCTCTTGCCGGCACCGTTCGGGCCGAGCAGTCCGAGGACGACCCCGGTGGGCACGGTGAAGTCGACGCCGCCGACGGCACGCACGCCGCCGGAGTACTCCTTCGCCAGACCCGCGACGACGACGGGGTCCGGGGTCGCGTCCGGTGTGGTCGTCGCCTGCGCCGTGCTGCGCTGGGGGCGCGTGAGGAACAGGACGACCGCGAGGATGACGAGCACGCCGAGTGCTGCCAGCGGCCACAGCCACGGTGGTCGCGGCGCCTGCACGGGCGTGCCGTCCACGGTTGGCACGGTCACTGCTGTGTCGGCGAGCGCCACCGTGTAGACGGCGGGGCCCGAGGGCATGCGGAAGGCCTGGTCCGTTGTCGTCACGGTGAGGGCGATCCGCGAGCCGGCCGGCGCGTCGGCCACGACAGCGGGCAGGTCCAGTTGCAGCTCCACCGGCTCCGGACCCAGGGTGTCGATGCGCACCGGAGCGACGAGACTCGCGGGCAGCTGCGAGCGTCCGGTGTCGTCGACGATGCGCAGGGCAGCGAACACGGTCGCGCCATCGACGGGACGATCGCTGGAGAGGGCGATACGTGCCGTCGACGCGCCCACGATGCTGGTCGTTCGGTCGAGGGGCTCGCTGGCGAAGGTCGCCGTCTGCTGCGCGAGGCCGGCGAGGGCGCCTCCGCCGAACTGGCCGAGCAGGGAGCCCACACCACCGAGCCCTGGCACGGACGAGATCGCCGCCGGCACGCCACCCGCAGGGGCGAGGACCTGCTGTGCAGGGCCGGTGAGGGTCACCGCTGCGGAGGCCGTCCCGCCCAGACCCGGGTAGTCGGGGGAGGCGAGCACGTTGAAGGTGCCCGCTTCGCGATCGCTGATGGCCGAGCCCTCGGTCACCGAGAACAGGAAGTCGTCATCGACCGCGGGACCCTCGGAGAGGTGGGCGCGGAACCAGTCGGTTGTGAGAGTGCGAAGTTGCTCGGTGACGGCGTCGGGTGCCGCCAGTGCACCGTCGTGTCCGCCGGCGTGCCACACGACCTTGACGGGAACCTCGGGATTGGCGGTGCGGATCTGCTGGGCGTTGGCGTTGACCTGGGCGAGCGGGAACAGGGAGTCCGCCTGCCCTCCGCCGAGCAGGGTCGGCGCGGTGATGCGGTCCGTGATGCTCGCCGGGCTCGAGCGCAGCATGAGCTCGGCGTCGGCGGCGTCGATCGTGCCGTCGACGGCGGCCGTAGCGTAAGCGCGACACCAGGCCTCGGTGAAGCGTCCGCACTCGGTGACGGGCCCACCGGGGGTGGCCTGGCCGCTGCTGAAGAACAGTCCCGACCACAGTGACTTGTAGGCGCCGACGTCGGACGCACCGACCCCCGTGCCGGACTGGCCGAACAGGGAGTCCTGCAGGCTGTTCCAGGTGATGTCGGCGGCAACGGCGTCGACGCGATCGTCGTAGCCGGCGAGCATGAGGGCGAGAGCACCGCCGTACGAGCCGCCGGCGACGCCGATGCGAGGATCACCGGGGCCGTCCTGCGTCACCTCGGGGACGGTCGCCAGGTGGTCGAGCAGGGCGGATGCGTCGGCCACTTCGAACTCGGGTGCGTTCATGGAGATCTGGCCGGTCGAGGCGCCGAATCCGCGAGCGGAGTAGGCGAGGACGACGAAGCCGGACTCAGCCATCGCGGTGGCCTCCTCGGCGACGGATGCCTTGCTGCCGCCGAAGCCATGCGCGAGCAGCACCGATGGTGCCGTCGTGCCGGGGGCCAGGCTCGGCGGCAGGTAGATGTCGGCCTCGAGCTGAACCGGCGTGGGATCGGCTGCGGAGGTCGGCCCGCCGGGCAGGGTCACCGCCTCAGGCGGTGCGACCGGTGTGGGCCGGGTCAGGGCGAGGGCGAGCGCGGCGAGAAGCGCAACGCCGAGAACGACCGCGACCGCGATCACAGAGCGCCGACGTCGGCGGATCCAGCCCACCTTGAGACTCTACGTCTGCGGCGGAACGTCCGCACGGGCGGCCTGTGCAGTGCTGGCGGACCGGCGACGCGAGCGACGTACGAGCCAGATCGTGATGGGGATCAGGATCACTGCGGCGACCACGATGAACGGAACGAGAAAGCCCAGGGCCGTGATCGCGAATCCGATGAGCGCGACGAAGGCCGACCAGCCGGTCTGCAGTCCGGACAGGAACCCGGGGGAGTCGACGTCGGCGATCTCCGTGATCGGTGACAGTGAGATGGTGACGGTGGAGAGCGCGACCTGTTCGGCGAGGTACTTGCGCTGTGAGGTCAGTGAGTCGAGCTCGGCCTGGCGGTTTGAGAGCTCGGCCTCGATCGCGACGAGGTCCTCGACCCGGGTGGCCTCCGCCAGCAGTGCCGTGAGGCGATCGATGCTGCCCTCCAGCACCGCGATGCGGGCATCGAGATCGATCACCTGTGTGGTGACGTCCTGTGCGGAGACGTCGAGACTGTCGACCTCGCCGATCTCACTGACCTCGTCGAGGAATGCGGTGAGGTCAGCGGCCGGCACCTGGGCGGTGATGCTCGCGTAGCCGCCGGGAGTGCCGCCCGACAGGCTTTCGCTGGAGATGATGCCCTGGCGCTGGGCGACAAGATCGCGGACCTGCTCCACGGCCTCCGCGACGACGGGCACTCGCATGTTGAGGTAGGCCGTGCGGATGATCGAGCGGTCGGTGACGGCCGCCGGCTGACCCATCGCACCGCCGTCCATCATGGGTGCCTCAGCAGACACCGCACCCTCCTCCATCACGGCGGAGTCCATGGACGTGGAATCGACGTAGTCTCCCGAGCCGCCGCATCCGACGAGCAGGATCCCGGCGAGGGTGGCGATGCCAAGTGCGGTCAGTGCTCTAGGTGTGCGCATCGCGACTCCTGCCGGTCAGGGGCTCCACGGGACGGGTGCCGTCACGGTCAGTGTGACGCGTCCATGCTGGGTGATGTTTCCCCCGGATCGCAACGATTCAGCAACGAACGGTCAGGTCATCGGCTGGTCGGGCGCGGACCCTCCTAGGCCACGGTGTCGAGGCGCCGGACCTTGGGCATGCCCGCGGAGCGCTCCGCTGCGAGGTCGTGAGCGCTCTGCAGGGCCAGCCAGAAGCGAGCCGTGCCGACCCCTGCAGCCTCCAGCCTCAGGGCGACGTTGGGGCTGACTCGCGCATGCTCGTGGATCACCCGAGAGAGGGTCACCCTGGAGATGCCCAGACGGTCGGCCGCCTCACCGACGGTGAGGCCGAGTTCGCTCAGGACGTCCTCGCGGAGGACGGCCCCCGGATGCACAGGCTTCTTCATGGCGTTCATGCTCCTCAGTGGTAGTCCTGATAGTCGACGAGTTCGACATCGCTGTCGATGAATCGAAAGGTGACGCGCCAGTTTCCGTTCACCCAGATCGACCAGTGCCCGGCGAGTTGGCCTTGGAGTTGATGTGTCCGAAAACCGGGGATGTCCAAGTCGCGTGGGCCCTGCGCCACATCAAGCGCCGACAGGATGCGCCGGAGTTTCGGTGCGTGTGATGCCTGGATCCCGCGGATCGAGTCGCGCTCGTAGAGCGCGGCCAGGCCCTTGTGGCGGAAACTCACGATCACGTCGGTAGTGTATCGTGTGTCGATACACGATGCAATGCAGAACCTCTGGGGGATGTCAGGCCAAGATCTCGACCAGGTGGAGGGTCTGGGTGGCCCGGGTGCACGCGACGTAGATGTCGGCGCCGCGCACGGCCTGGGCGGAGATGGCACCCGGGTCGACGACGAAGACGTGGTCGAACTCCAGGCCCTTGGTGTCGCGCGCGGTGAGAATGGCGATGGGGGAGTCGATCGCGTCGTCTCCGGCACCGAAGCGCGCGTCGGCCGCCGTGAGCAGTGCGCCCAGTTCGTTCACGCGATCATCGGGCACGATCACGCCGACGCGCCCCTCGTCCAGACGCTCGAGGATCGCCCCGGCGAGGTCGGGCTCGGCGAGCGTGAGGTGCTCGGTGGGTGCCCCCTCGCGGATCGGATGCAGCACCGGGGCCTCGCCTCCCGCAGCGGTGAGCAGCTCCGTCGCGGTATCCGCAGTCTGCCGGGTGATGCGGTACGTGACAGTCAGCACGTGCACGTCGATCCGCTCCCCCGCCCAGTCGAGTGCCTCCTGCCAGTCGCGCGCACCGGCGGGATGTGCTGTCTGCTGCAGGTCTCCGACGACCGTCATCGATCGACGAGAGCAGCGGCGGGAGAGAGAGCGCCAGGCCATGCGCGAGAGCTCCTGGGCCTCGTCGACGACGACGTGCCCGTAGATCCAGTCACGATCGTTCATCGCGCGTTCTGCCACGGTGGTCGAGGGACGGTAGCGACCGTGAGGATCCTCGACCCGCAGCTCCGAATAGTCGGCGTCGTCCCGCTCGGCCGCAGCGGCAGGGCGGATGAACTCGCCCAGGCGATCGGCGGCCTCGTCGAGCAGTGGCGCGTCGTCGACGGTCCAGGCTGCATCGGCCGGCCGAAGAAGCAGGCGCTGCTGTGCTGGAGTGAGCAGTCCTTCGGCGGCTCGCGCGAGCACGTCGGCATCACTCAGCAGCAGCCGCACGAGACGCTCGGGCGTGATCGGCAGCCACATGAGGTTGAGCGTGCGCCGCACACCTGGTTCCTCGACCAGGTCGGCCAGGTGGGTGACGCGGATGTCGGGATCCCCGGGATCCTCGCCCCGACGCTTGGCCCGATCCCGCGACAGGTGATCGAGGGCTCGACGAAGGAAGGGCTCTCGGCCTGCATGGAAGGTCGCGTTGCGCGGCACGGACCTGCGCGCCTCGGCGAGCTGCGCCGCGGTGATGCCGACCTCGGAGCCGTCTGTGAGCCGGATGGTCACGTCATGGTCCGGAATCCGCATGCGCTGACGCACCGCGTTCGCGATGACACGGGCCATCACGAGGTCGCCCTTGACCATCGCGACCGCCGGGGCGTCGGGCACGGTGGCGCTCACCCCGGGGAACAGCTGTCCCGGAGTCAGCAGCACGACATCGGTCTCGCCGAGGCTCGGCAGGACCTGGTCGATGTAGCGCAGGAAGGCCGTGGATGGGCCGACGACCAGTACGCCGTCCTTGGCGAGCCGGTCTCGATGCGTGTAGAGCAGCCACGCGGCACGATGCAGGGCCACCACCGTCTTGCCGGTGCCGGGGCCGCCCTGCACGACCGTCACCTGGTTGAGCGGGCTGCGGACGATGCGGTCCTGGTCGGCGGCGATCGTCGCGATGATGTCGCTCATGCGGCCGTCGCGGGGCGCGTCCACCGCACGTGCTGCCGCGTCGACCGCGATCACCGTCGGATCGGTGAGGTCTTCGTCCTCGGTGTGCGTGACGGTGCGATCGCGCGTGATGATGCGGCGGCGCCTGCGCAGTCCCATGGGGTCGACCGTCGTGGCCTGGTAGAAGCCGGCCGCGCTGGGGGCCCGCCAGTCGAGGAGCACGGGTTCGCCGTCGGCGTCGCGCAGCCCGATCCGGCCGATGTGCTGCACCAGGCCGTCCGCATGATCGACTCGCCCGAAGCACAGGCGACTCTCGGCGGCCGTGGCGCTGCGCAGCTGCTGGGACAGGTTGTCGAACAGGGCCTGCTTCTCCAGGAGGTCCTGCCCGGTACCGGTGTCGGGTGACTGGGCCAGTGAGGCCATGCGCGAGGTCAGGTGCGAGTGGAGGTCGCCGAGCAGGGTATAGGCGCAGTCGACGAAGGCCTGCTCCTCCGCGACCGCGTCCACTCCACCTCCCCGAGAGCCCATCCGACCCTCACGGTCCGGACCGTGAAGGTGGGACCGTGATGAGCGGGAGAAGAGTCAATCACGGTTGGGCAGCGCCGGCTCCTCGGGTAGGTGTTTGGCACCTGACTGTCAGCCCCCGGGTCTACATTCCCTTCATGGATCTGTCGCGCGAACGGCAGGTCGATCGGGGGATTCATGGCAACGTTCGATGCTGCATTGGCCGACGAAGGTGAACCGACGGGTGAGGAGCCTGTCACGCCCACTGTCCACGTCCGGTGGTCCTGGTTCGACGTCCCGTCCATGAGCGTGACGGTGTCGCCCGCAGTCATCGATGTGACGGTCGACCCGCGGCTGAGTGCCGCCCAAGTCGGGGCAGCCTGTGCGGGTCAGTTCGAGTGGGGGCCCCAGGTGGCTGAAGCGTGGCGTGACGGGGTGGGCATGAGCGGCAGCAGTGCGGGCCCTGTTACTCGGAGCTGAGGCGCTGTCACTCAGGCCAGATGAAGGTGATGGTGTCGCCGCTGCGGCGCACCACCGGCGGGGTATCGGCATCGGGATCCACGACCCCGATGCGCACGAGGAGTTCGTATACACCCACCTCCAGGCCGGCGGCCAGGGACTCGAGGGCATCGGCGCGAGGACTCTGCAACTGTCGGAAGATACGGGAGAGATTGCCCTTGTCCGACCCGCATCGTGCGGCTAGTTCGTCGAGTGAGGCGATGCCGAGTTGATCCATGCGGGCACGCAGCCACGCCTGGCTCTGCTCGGGGGTCGCATGCATGGGGCTCCTGCCGAGAGGGGTCTTCGGGGCGGAGCAGCTCCACCTGTCTAGACGAGGAACCCTACGCCGGGGGCACCGGGATTGCGGGGATGAGGGCGTCTGCATCTGAGACCCGTTGCCGGGCGAGCGAAGAAGACCCAGCGAAGAAGACCCAGCGAAGAAGACCCAGCGAAGAAGACCCAGCGAAGAAGACCGTGTGACGACTGGGGAGCGCACGCGAGTCACGGGCAGCCACTAGGGTTGCGATAACGCAACTAGGGGGTGAACGGTGATCTCGGTCAGCTGGGAGTGGAGCGAGGTGCCGCAACTGGTCGTGGAGCCGAACGGGGACGGCTTGCACGTCCGGGCCTATCCCGGATTGTCCGAGTCGCAGGTGCGTCGCGCCTGCGAGGAGCTCGGCGAGCACGGCCCCACGGTCTTTGAGGCCTGGGGTCGTGCCGTCGGCATCCAGCACTGATCCTGGGGCCCATCGAGCAGCGTCTGGCTCGACGACACGGTCGCGTGGCGCCCTCATGTCAGCCCCGGCTGCCACCATCTCGGTATGGAGATGTGGGTCCTTGCTGTCCTGTTTCTGATCGTCGGGCTCATGGTGGGTGTGCTGCTCGGCGTGGCCCTCGCCCGATCCCGCGCTCGCTCGGCAACGTCCGTCGTTGAGCTCGACGCCCTGCTGGCGCCGGTTCGCGAGAACCTCGAGAGTCTGCGACGGTCCGCCGAAGGCGCCAATCGCGATCGTGCGGCCGCGGAGGCCGCGATCACCACGCAGTTGACCGCGGTTCAGGAGCGCTATGCCGGGCTGGAGGAGGCCACGGTGCAGCTGCGCACGGCGCTGGCCGGTGGGCAGACCCGTGGGCAGTGGGGTGAGATGCAGCTCGAGGGGCTGCTCGATCATGCCGGCCTCGTCGAGGGCGTCCACTACCGGCGACAGGACATCCGCGACTCGGGCACGCGGCCCGACGTCGTCGTGCTGCTGCCGGGTGGTGGTGAGGTGCTCGTCGACGCGAAGTTCCCGTTCGACGCGTACTGGCAGTCCATCTCGGAGACCGACGATGCGCGACGCGGCGAACTGCTGCGCAAGCACGCGAGCGATGTGCTGGCGCGCGCGCGAGAGCTTGCCGGCAAGGGCTACTCCGACGTGTCGACGTCACCGGACTTCGTCGTCATGTTCTTGCCGCTGGAGTCGCTGCTCGCGGTATCGCTTGACGCCGATCCGATGCTGCTGGAGAAGGCTTTCGATCGCCGGGTCGTGCTGGCCACCCCAACCTCGATGGTGGCGCTGCTGCGCACGATCGCCTTCGGGTACCAGCGGCAGCTGATGGCGGACAACGCGGAGGAGATCCGCGCAGCAGGAGCGGAGATGCTCTCGCGTCTGGCGACCCTGACCGAGCACGTCGAGGGCATGCGTCGTGGGCTGGAGCAGGCTGTTCGCGGCTATAACGCTTTTGTCGGCTCATACGACCGTCAGGTCATCGTGCAGGCCAGGCGGCTGCACGAGATGGGGGTCGAGGCGCCCAAGGGCGTGCCGGGAGTCGAACCCGCGGCCGGCGATCTTCGTGTCTCAGGAGGCGCTGGGTGACGCGCTCGGCGTGAGGGTCGGGTCGGGCGTCGGGGCGAGGGGATCCGTCCAGGGCGTGACCGTGGCCTTGCGCTCCTTGTCGAGCAGCACGACCCAGACCTGGCCGGGCTTGAAGGGCATGGGGGAGCCGTCCTCCATGGTGAAGGTGGTGCCGGACTTGCGATCAGGGCGGTCCCATCGCACCTTCCAGCCGAGGCCGTCGCGCAGGACGATCGCACGTCCGCTGCCGACGGTCTCGGCGTGCGGGGTG
>Ga0315906_10011488_pt1 | contig 10317 bp, 3 predicted proteins | sample LakEriMetagenome_4_FD_203526 | JGI IMG/M metagenome (GOLD analysis project Ga0315906, IMG submission 203526) | Freshwater fungal communities from buoy surface, Lake Erie, Ohio, United States - Buoy 2 MA122 | ecosystem: Environmental > Aquatic > Freshwater > Lake > Lake biofilm | place: USA: Lake...
AGATCTGTAAATAATTGCTTTAATGCATCTGGCCCCTTTGCAGCGGCCTCATCCATTTGGGCTTGAATCATCTGTTCACGATCAGCACTAATGCCACCGTCTACAGTTGCTTGAGCCTTCTTGTAATTATCTATAAATCCTTCTGGTATTGCTGGATTTGATTGGTTGGTTTGTGACACACCGAATACATCTCCGTATTCTGTGAGCCATGACGACAACGATTCCTCCGTGAGGTCGATGTCCTGTGGAATGAAAGCCGAAATCTTCGGATTCACTCCTCGAGCTGTAAGGACTTCTGAGATAGTTCTCTCTCGTTTTTCTTTACGCAAATTGGAAAGCTCTTCCTGAATTTCCTTCAGTTGCTTTTCTTTTGCCTTATTGGCCTTGCGTAGTTGTCCGAGAACATCGTTCGAATCAAGTTCGAAGTCATCCTCTTCCAGTTCGTAATTGGACATTTGTCCTACTCCCTTTTCATGTTAGTCGCTGGCCACAATGCAATCGGGGAAATGCATTGGCTCCAACTTCCGGGTTTATACTCATCTCAAGTTCCGGCATTTCTAGAGATGGAGTGGGTGTCCGGGTCTCGAACCCGGATGATTGCCAATCACCCTGTTACTTAAACTGTTTTAACTCTTAGTGCCTTAGATCCGATACCACTTGTGCCACCGAATGCTGCTGCACCTGTTGCCTTAATTCGTGCTGCTTGTGCCTGTGCTTGGACATCTCCACCAAACTCGGCAGCGATTGCTTCCTTGGCTCCGAAGTTCTCACCATAGATAGCAGCAAGGTTTCCAGTTGTCTGGAGTTCACGCTGAACCTGTGAATACTTCTGGCGTTGTGATCCATAACCAAGAGATCCTGCACCGTAGGTCTGAGCCATATTTGCTTCTTCTGCTGTTAGACCTTCGATGAGAGCTGCTGCTGTATTCATGTTCTTTCCAGCAATCTGCTCAAGGATTCCCTGACCCTTTGCTGGGTCAATCATGTATGCAGTAAGGGCTTCGTCACCGATACCGTATAGATCCTTAAGTTGCTTACGAACATTGGAATCTGTGCCTGTTGTCACAAAGTCACGATATGCCTGAATGATGTTTGCAACATCGACATTGGTGAGGTTGTTCTTTAGGAAAGATTGGAAGTCTGTTGTCTGATCGTAGAAGCCTGTTGGCATATTGTATGAAGTTAATACCTTCTGGTATTCATCTTCCATTCCAACGATTGTCTTCTCATCTAGTGCCTTGTATCCAGCATTGAGACGAGCTTCATTGACCTTACCAAAGCGTTCGTAGTAAGACTTGGTGTTAATCAACTGAAGGTAAAAACCTTCTGAAGTTGTAGGGATTTCATCAAATGCTTTACCAAAACGATCTGTGCCTTTACCAGCAAAGATTGCTGCAATATCATCACCGACATCCTTGATACCCATTGAAGTAAACTTCTCACGGATAACATCAAATGCTGACTTACGCTGGGCTGCAATCTGTTCCTGCTTAGCGGTTTCAAGTTGCTTCTTCTGTGCATCAAGCAACTTTTGAGTTTCAGCAGTTTGGTTAGCAAGGGCGGTTTGAATAAGTTTATTTACATCATCTGCTGTAAGACCTGTTGCTGCTTCTGGGGCAGGAGTTGTGTCCTTTGTGCCATCATCATATTCAGTAATTTGAATACGGTTGGCACCGGATCCTGAGTAATACTGACGAAGAATCTTCTTGCCAGTTGTTTTTGTTCCGATAACCTTTGTGGTTCCATCGCTGTATGTAACAGTAAAAGTTCCATCTTTGTTATCTACTCGACCAGTTTCGGTTACTCCAGCAGGTGGATTATCTCCTGATCCATCTGTAATTCCTGTTGTATCGCTAGATGCTACACCGGTATTACCCATGCCAAGAATCTTCTTATCAGCATCTGATAATGTCTGTCCAGATGTAAGTCTGCGTAACGCATCAGAAGCTGCATCTATCGGAACACTTGCTGTTCCTACATTTGCACCTGCACCTGCGGCAGGGCCTGATGTTGCAGCGGCGTAAGGATTGGTTGCTTGATTAGGAGCTGTAATAAGAACTTTAGTTCCACTAAAGAGAACTGTTTGACCTGCTGCTTGACGAGCTGCAAGAGTCGGGTTGTCGGCAAGGATCTGGGCAACAGTAGTGCCTTGGGCTTTGGCAATACCCGATAAGGTGTCACCTTTTTTAACTGGTATTTTTTCTGCCATTATGGAATCACTCCGAATCTCGAGCCGACATCAACTAAGATGCTGTCAGCTTTAGCTCTTGCGTTGGCTGTGTATTGCCAACGGCTGTCTTTGTATAGGTCTTGCTCGAACTGCCACAATGGAGTGACTGTTGATGAAGTCTTGTCTCCGACAGTTGTTGTTGAGCCAATCATTGCTTTACGAACAGTTGCATCCTCTAGATCTAGTGAACCTTCTGGCACCTCAAGGATACGAGAGATTGCACCGATATAAGGGCTTGCAATAGATAGTGGGGATTCTCCATTGAGGATACGATCACGGAACGCTGGGAAGAGTTTGACTGCTTCCTGACGAAGGTTCTCATCAATCTGCTCGTTAGATGTATCTCCAAGGAAAACATTCTTTGCAAGATTATCTGCTGCTGCCGCAGTAAGTGCCAAGCCAAACTGACGATACTTGGTAGTAACCATAATCTTGTTAGCATTGATCTGTTGCTGGACTTTAGGCTGAGATAGATACTGGTCAGTTCGGCGAAGCTTCTTCTCGAAGTCGCTGATATTAGATGATCCAATAAGAAGTGTCTGGAATTGCTTATCATCTATCTTAAAAGCAGATGATGCAATCTCAAGGTTCTTACGATAGATCTCGATGTAGTCAGCAGCAGCCTGAGCAAAGGTATTTCCTGCACGGATAGAGTTAGCAACATCTGGCTTAACTGTATCCAACTGGAACTGAGCAATAGTCTTTAGACCAATGTCATACTTGATTTCATCCATGCTCTTGACTTTGGCAAGGTATTGATCTCGGTAAGTATCTTTAGTTGCCTGATCTAACTTGAGACCATTGGCAAGTTCGGCTGCACCAATAAGTGCATAAGTTCTTTGATTGACATCTTTAGCCCAAGCAGTTCCTGAAAGGTATGCCTCAACATTGGCGGCAGACTCACCGAGTCGTGCCATGCTTTCAAGCTTCTTATAGATGTCTGGGTAGTTAGCCTTAAAGTAATCAATAAGATACTTGCTGCCATACTCACCAAGCTTTGATTGCTGTTCTGGTGTCAATGCATTTGGATCAACAACGATTCCACCTTGATAGGTTTTACCGCCAGCAGTTCCTGTAAATGGCTTACCGTTCTTTAGGTATGGCTTATCAGCAGTTCCTTTACCGGTGAATTTATCCCCACCGCCGGTATTACCTCCGGTGTTTCCACCAGTATTGCCACCGGTGTTACCACCTTTGTTGCCGCCTTTATCGCCACCTGCTGCTTGATCTACAACAGTTGGGCCTCCGCCTACTCTGCCTGTTGCCTGATTAGGATTTGGAAAATTAGGAAGGTTGTCTGAAATATTTGGAATACCATCGCCATCGGAATCTTCTTTAGTTCCACCTACTGCTCCACCTGTCTCAGGTGTTGGTGTAGTTCCAACCGTTACTTTGCCAGTCTTTGTATCTAACTTAGCAGTATTCTTTGTAAGACCAGTTACTTCTTTAAGAAGAGTATTCTGTTGTTCTACTGCTTGATTGTAAAGCTTCTCTAAACGCTTAAGTTCTCTTTCATCACCGGGTGATGCTGTGTTTGTTGCAATGTTTCTAACAATACGATTGATTCCAAATAGGCTATCCGCAATAGATTGCTCGAGTGATTGGATGCGATCATTCTTTTGGCTAACTACAAACTTGACTGCTTGATCGTATTGGCTCGCTGCCTTTCGGGCAGCATTGGCTTTAGCAGCAGCTTCTGATTCTGCCTTAGCCTTAGCGGCTCTTGCCTTCTCAGCTTCGAGAAGTGCATTGATGTCAATAGTGCCTTTAGGCTTTACTTGATCTGCCATTATCGGACACCTGCAATCTTCGCTATAACATCGCCGTATGAATTAAGAGTCTTGTTGACCGCTTCTGTTTCTAACTCTGGGTTAGCCATGATCGCCTGTTCAACTACTTGACCCTTACCAGCCATCGATAGGCCTCCAGTTGTTGTAGTTGAGTATTGACCCGGTGCTGTCTGTGTCTGTGTAGTGATTGAAGGATTAGCCTTCTCAGCAGATGTAAGAGTCTGAAGCAGTTGGTTGTATTCAGCATCACGAGGATCACGACCAAGTTTTGCACGAAGTGCATTCTGAACTATTGCCTGTGCTTCTTCTTTGGTTGAGATACTTGAAACTCTCTGAGTTGTTGTTCTTGGTTCTCCACCACCAGATCCAATGGCTGCTAACTTCTCTTGCCATGTTCGACCACCATCAGCATTGGCTTCTCCAAGAAGTTTCTTAAATGCTTCTGTGTCAGCCTTGCCCCAATAGGCAGTCTGGAAATCAGACTTAGCAAGTTGTCCACCTTGAATCATAAGAGATTTAATCTGGTTCTGATCTGATAAAGATTTAATCTGTTCTCCAAGAATCTGATACACCTGAAGGTCTGAAACTTGATATAGGGCAGAATAAATCTTGCCAGTTACATCTGTTTTCTTACCAGTCTTAGGATCTGTGAAGACAACACCCGGGCGGAATACACCAGTTCCTTGTGCAGGATATGACTTACCACCACCTACAGAAGGTGCAGCATAAGGATTTGTTCCTGATGACTCTAAGGAATCATCGATTCCGTTCTTGTTTAGATCAACCATTAGTTATTTCCTGTCTCTGTTGCAAATACACGCCAGTACATTACAGAGAAATCTGGGTGTTCGGAGATTATCTGGTAAGCAGTTTGGTCTAACCATTGTGCTACATTTTCAACAGCTTTACCTGTAAGTGTCTTGTATCCTGCTTCTGCAACAGAATTCAACGCTGACTCACGAGCCTGTAAGAACTTAGCCAAGCCCTTACCTGATTCGGTTTCAGCAAACTTAGGGTTGCTAAGAGCCTGAGTTACTTCCTTGACAAGTGTCTCACGAGGAACACCTGCTGCACGGAAGTCTGGCTGTCCACCGAAGTCATCATCCATTGCTGCCTTACGAGTCATGTAGACCTGATGGGCTTGCTTTGGATCTGCACCCTGCTGGATAGCTATGGCCTCATCGCTTTGTAACTTAGCCTTACGAGCTGTGTATACATAACGAGCCGCTTCCATCTGCATTTCGGCAGGTGATAACTTGAATCGCTGGCCACGCTGTGCTTGCCATTTAGCAAATTCTTGTGAGTATTGTCCACCGGGGAAGAAGAGGGCAAACGCATTTGGCAAGGCATTGGCATCCTTGCGGTTGTTCTGATAGAAGTTCCATGCATCTCCGGTAGGTGTAATACCACCACGAGATCCAGATACCAGAGCAAAGAGTGCTGACTCGCCATACTTATCAGCCCACTTGGCTACAGCAATTTCATAACTGTCTGGGTTGTTTGCACGGATCTGCAAGAAGTCATTAAACATAAGAGCTTGAACATGGAGTTCACCCTCTTTGTCCTTGGCAAGAATCTGAGGTGCAATAGATCCGGGAGCCACATTCTGTGTGATACCACGCCATAAGGCGAGGACTCGATTGACTCTACCTGCATCTTCAAGAAGCTTTGCTTGTGCTTCTCCACCAAGTGGGAATTCTCCATAGTTGCCAGTTGATGCAAGGTATGTCATCAATGGTCGAAGAGTAGACATACTTTTCTCCTCAAAGGAGTTAACACCTAGACCATAAAGAACTCTTTGGGCCCAAGCAGGTGTAAAAGATTCGACAATTCCAGTCTTACCTTCAGGGGCTCCGAATGGATAAATCACATCACGGAGTTGATCTGCTGCCCAACCTTCTTGGCTTTGGATTAGTCGACCTATTGAGAGTTGGATTGCAGGGCCTACACCCGGTAGCAATTCGTTGCTGAATGCAAGGTTCAAAGATGGAATCGATAGTGATGTTGGCATCGATGGAACTGCTTCACCGGTTGCTGTTGAAAGCATCCAGCCAAGTGCATTACCTGCCAGAGGGATAACCATACGAGGATCACCATAGGTTGGATCCTTGTAGATAAATCCTTGGCTTGGGTCATTCCAGTTCTGACCAGTCCATTCGTAAATGACACCAGTCTCTGGATGAGTCAAGAATTCAAAAGCGTTGGCAGCCTTGTAAGTACGAGCCTTACCCTGTAGACGGAATGTGTTGGCTACATCTGTGCCAATCAACTTACTCCATGTAGCAATGGTGTTACCCCACGCTGCTGCGAAAGGAGCCACTAAACGAGCTGCGACTGCATACTGCTTCTGTCGCATTGCATCGTAGTAAAGCTTCTGTAGTTTATTAGCAGCAAAGTTATTTGCGATTGTATGCATATCATCGGCAGCAAGTCCTCGATCATCGAGTGTCTTGATTGCTTCACGCATACGAACCAATGATGGGTTCTCAAACCCTGCCTTAAGTCCAAAGACTTTGAGACCACGAAGTTCCTTCTCAGCAATAGCAAGGATCTTAACTGCCTCATCCTTGGTAAGAAGGTTCATGTTCTCTGCAACACCATTCCAGTATTGCTGCTTAAACTCTGGGCCAAGTGCTGCTCGCTTTTCAATCGATGCAGAGACTTGGAAGAACTTAGATGCTGCACGATCCCATTGACCCTTGAAGGATGCAACGGCACGGACATCATCTGTTGGAAGCTTGAGTTGACCGATAGCCTTTGAGATGTCTGTTGAATCAACATATCCCTTAAGAATGTTGGCAAGCCATACATCCTTTGACTGAGTTCCCTTTGGATTAAATCCGGGAGTTCTCTTGCCATCTACTGCAACCATTGCTTTACCAGAGATAAAGTCACGCAACTCTTGGCGGCCACCAGATAGATTATCAACACCTTCTGTAACTACCTTGAAGTAATTCTCCATAGCCTGACGAGCAATAGTCTCGTCTGCATCAAGCATCAATGCACGATTGAGTTCATCAACCTTGGCAATCTGTGTACGAAGCAGGATTCCCTGCTCTGTCTCAAACATAAAGTCAACAATAAACTTCTCGTAATCACGAGATAGATCCATTCCCTGTGCTTGCTTCTTAGCAACAAAAGCTTCTGCTTCTTTGAACCAAGGAGTAATCTTTCCATTAGCACCCTTGACTCCACCAGTAAGACCACCGGCAACTAGACGAGCCATTGCTGATTCACGGAACTGAAGGATTGCTCCGGCCCATGCCCGATTGAATCCTCGTTCTTCTGGTGTAATAAAACGCATACCGGTAGGCAGGATCTGTGAAAGACCACGAGTGCCTTGGCCCATACCAACACCGATAGATCGAGACATCATTACAGCAAACTTATCTGCATCTGCAAGTGCTGCTGACTTAAAGCCGATTGCATCCATCTCTTCAACTGCTTTGTTGAAGTTTGTGCCAAAGACTGTATTGTCGAAGCGAGACCATCGAGTAGCAAACTTAGCGATTGCATTACCCTCTGGGTTAGCCATCATCATTGCAGCAAACTGCAATGGGTGGTTGAACAAGGTTGTAGATCCACCAAGGAATGAACGAACCTGCATATCACCGATGTTTCGTAGGATATATGAAACACGACCTACAAGAACTGTCTGCTTAAAGAATGAATCAAAGAGATCAGTAGTTACTGTTCTGAGTTGCTGTGCATTCTGTGATCCGGAGAAGAGGTTTCTTGTCTTTCCTGTGAGCTGACGGATTGAGTCGATGTCAGGCCATTTGACAAAATTTGCAAGTTGAGAGTCAATGAGTGGATCCAGTTGTGTGAACTTCTGGGTCTTTCCAGCGACCTTAAATTCTCGTGTGCCGATGTCTTTGCCAGCAACCTGTGCCAAGAACTTTCGGTTAGCATCTGCTTCCTTCTTAAATACTCGAGCCGCATCATTAAGCATACGGATTTGTTCTTCTGTTAGGTTAGGAGCTTTCTCCTTAACCAAAGACTTAAGCGTGTCAATGAATACATTGAAGCGTTCAGTTGAGGTTGTAGCCGCCATCATTGCCTTAATGGATGTCTTCTGTAATTCAGCAGATGCCTTAAGGAATGGCAAAGTGTCATTCATTTCCTTGACCAATGTATCTACATCGTCTAGGTGAACAAGATTTCTAGTAGGTGCAAACCTTGTAAAAGGTGCAGTTACTTTATTGCTTCTCAGGAACATTCTTGCTTCGTTCTCTGCATTGAGCAGGAAGTTAGCAAAACCTTCATGGTGCAACTTCAATGAGTTAGGTGCATAGAAACTTGACTGGAATTGGATTGCACGAGATTGAACTGCAAGTCCGACTCGTGTTCCACGAGATAGTTCTAGTCCGACTTCACCGGCAAGTAGACCCATAACTTCCTTCTCGGAAGTAGCAGCAGCCAAACGCTTGGCTAAATCAACTGTTATGTTGCCATTCATTGCTCGCCATAGATCATCGTATTGTTCTGGGCCATAGTGGATAGCAATAAACTTTGCAGCGTTCTGACCCATTGGGCCAAAGAATGCCTTAGCAGCTTGCTGGTAATCAAGGATTTGCTTACCGCCTACAGTCATAAGACCGAACTCTGCTTCCATCGCTAGAGCCTTACGACCTCGTGCCTCTTCGAGAAGCATACGAGCTTCATCATCGGACTTGACTCGATCTTGAACATACTTAAGGTTGTTCTTCCAAGCCTGTTCTGCCTTGTCGAGTTCCTTTTGGACACCTTTTGTAACCTTGCCCATTTCGGAAAGTTCTTTGTTTATGTTGGCAAGTTGTTCCATGACTGTAAGGCGAGGTGCTGCTGCACCTTCGACTAGCCCTGTAACCTGCTGGGTAATTGCACCCTTAGTTGTAAGTGCTTGAACACCAAGATCGTTGATGTCAGGTGAGTTAATAGCATCAGCCTTGAAGCGGCCAAAGTCAGAAATCTTTGCATCGAATGGATCTACTGTCCGTGGGAAGTAAGCGTATCCTCCACCACCCATACCACGAGTGGCACCGACATTTTCAAATCCTTGGATACCGGATCTTTCGTATGCTGCAAATAGTTGTTCTGTAATTCCAGCCTTCTGTGCTGACTGAATAAGTTCTGCGTGTGTTGCACCGGGTGTATCGATTACATCGAGAACACCTTGCAATTTAGATTCTTGGATTCCAGCAGCAGTTCCAACATCGATAAGGTTAGAACCAATCTCGTTAGATACACGAGTTGCTTGTGGTGAATCTCCAGCCTTAATAAGACCTGTCCACTTGATGAGGCGTGGCTTCTGCTTTGCTGCTACACGAACTACAGCATCTACGCCATTGCGGATACCTTGAGTTGCTGCACGATCACCCTTCTTAAGGGCTGCTTCATCAAGAGTGTGGATAAGTCCGGGAGCCAACTGCTCTTGCTCTGTGAGTGTTTGTCCTATACGGACTACCTCATCAAAACCTTTTTCATCGAGGATGCTTTGAACTTCTGCTGCACGACCAGCAGTATTGAGTTCAATACGGTGAGCCATAAGATCTTCAGCTCTACGAGCCTCACCTACGAGTTGACCCTTTGTATCAGTTGCAGTCTTAAGACCTGCAATTAAAGTGTCACGCTGTTGACGGAGTTGTCCGTATTCTGCATCTAATAAATCTGCTTCAGACTTTGCTTTGTAATAAGTCTGGTATGTGTTATCTACCTTTTCGGCAATAGTGTTGAGATCATCTTGGTGTTTGATGATGTCTGCTTCAAGCATATTGATGTCGCCTGATGCTGCTCGTGCTTCTGCTCGAACCTTTGTAACATCACCCATGACATCTTCAACATCACGAGCCACAGCCTTGATCGGTGCTGCCTTCGCTTCTGCTGCACGAGCTGCGGCCTTTGGCCCAACACGAAGTGTTACGCCAACCTTTCCAGCTTCTTTACCGATCTTAACTAAACCTACACCGGGAACATAAGTAAGTGGATCTGCTGCTAGATTAAGAACGAATCCTGAAATGGCTTGGAATGTACGAGCTGCTTTAGTCTCTGGGTTATCGAATAATGCTTGTGTAAGTCCACTTGAATAAGTCCAAGGAACTCCACCCTTCATCGTAGGGCCAGCAGCAATCTTTGCATTAAGTAATGCTTTACCTACCGCAGAGTTTGGATCTGCACCAAGAAAACCAGTACCTACATCAATCTTGCCTGTTTTGAAAAGGTTGATAAGAGCTTGACCTGTTTGAGTCTCATCAAATGTATTAAGACCACCCTTGCCAGATACACCGTTACGAACGCTGGCTTCTAGCATTTCAAATG
>Ga0315906_10011491_pt1 | contig 10316 bp, 21 predicted proteins | sample LakEriMetagenome_4_FD_203526 | JGI IMG/M metagenome (GOLD analysis project Ga0315906, IMG submission 203526) | Freshwater fungal communities from buoy surface, Lake Erie, Ohio, United States - Buoy 2 MA122 | ecosystem: Environmental > Aquatic > Freshwater > Lake > Lake biofilm | place: USA...
TGGAAGATTGCCGCGAGTTCATCGGGATCGATGCCAGGCACCGGAATGTGCGCACCAAGCCGATAAACGATCAACGCAAACACAAGAAACCACAGGCGACGCTTCAAATCGCCTGATCGTCCTGCTTTAAGCGCTGCCGCGGTAGAGGTGGCCACGAGAAGGGTTGTCCGTTTACCTGGTTGGAGTCGGTGTCAGCTCAGGCGATCGAGCCACCAGCGGCTTCGATAGCGGCCCGGGCACCCTTCGTGGCACCAATACCCTTAAGTGCGACAGCCTTCGAGACGGAGCCGGACAAAATGACCTTGGCCGAGGTGGCCAGGTGGGGCACCACACCCGCTGCCTTCAGCACCAGAAGATCGACTTCGGCCGACTCCAGACGCTGCAGGTCGGACAACCGCACCTCGGCACAGTCACCGGCGGACAGCGAAACAAAGCCCCGCTTGGGAAGCCGGCGCTGGAGCGGCATCTGCCCGCCCTCGAAGCCCACCTTGTGGAAGCCGCCCGAACGTGACTTCTGGCCCTTGTGCCCCCGGCCGGCAGTTTTGCCCAGCCCCGACCCAATGCCCCGCCCGACGCGCTTGCGCGGGTGTTTGGCGCCCTCGGCGGGCTTCATGTCGTTGAGTTTCATACTGACTCCGAAACAGATGACGCGGTTCAGCCCACCCGGATCAGGTAGGAGACCTTGTTGATCATGCCGCGCACAGCAGGCGTGTCTTCGAGAACGCGGCTTTGCCGAATTTTGCGTAGACCGAGACCGCGAACTGTGGCGCGGTGCGACTCGCGCGTGCCGGCCGGGCTGCGAACCAGTGTGACCTTGATGGTGGGCTTATCGCTCATGGATGCTCTCCGCCCGCTTACGCGAACAGTTCCTCGACGGACTTGCCGCGCTTGGCTGCGATTTCAGACGGCGTATGCAACCGACCGAGCGCATTAAGCGTTGCGCGAACCATGTTGTAGGGATTGCTCGAACCGTGGCTCTTTGCCACCACGTTAGTGACGCCCAAGACCTCGAAGACCGCGCGCATCGGACCACCAGCGATGATGCCGGTGCCTTCTGGCGCGGGTGCGAGCATGACCGAGGCTGCACCCCAGCGGCCCTCGACGGCGTGGTGAATGGTGCCGCCCTTCAGAGGGAACTTGGTCATCTTGCGGCGCGCCTCGTCCATGGCCTTCTGTACGGCAACCGGAACCTCACGCGATTTGCCCTTGCCCATGCCGATACGGCCGTCACCATCACCCACCACGGTGAGTGCGGCGAAACCGAGAATTCGGCCGCCCTTGACAACCTTGGTCACGCGGTTGACCGCGATCATTTTTTCGCGAAGACCGTCATCCCGATCTTCTGCGCCGACTTTTGCCTGAATCTTTGCCATGTCGAATCCTGTAGGGTCGCCGATGCCGCGGCGATCAGAACTTCAGACCCGCCTCGCGGGCGGCTTCAGCGAGTGCCTTCACTCGGCCGTGGAAGCGGAAGCCTCCGCGGTCGAATGCCACGGTGTCGATGCCGGCAGCGAGCGCCTTTTCGGCGAGCCGCTTGCCAACCACTGCTGCAGCACCGGTGTTGCCACCGCGGCCAGACCCACCGCCCAACTGTGCCCGCACATCCGCCTCCAGTGAAGAGGCCGATACCAACACCTTCGCGCCATCGGCGTCGGTGATGTTGGCGTAGATGTGCAGATTGCTGCGGTGGACCGTGAGGCGGTTGGCCCGCAACTCGCGGATCTTGAGCCGCGTCTGACGGGCGCGGCGCAGGCGGGCGACGTTCTTGTCCATGTTGGTTTCCTCGCGTGCTGCGTGGACGCGTTATTTTTTCTTGACTTCTTTGAGAGCGACCGTTTCGTCGGAGTAGCGCACACCCTTGCCCTTGTAGGGCTCGGGTGGCCGGTATCCGCGAATTTCGGCTGCCACCTGGCCGACTTTCTGGCGATCGGTGCCCTTGATCAGAATCTCGGTCTGTGTGGGCGTTTCGGCCTTGACGCCCTCGGGCAGCCGGTACACCACAGGATGCGAAAAACCCAGCGACAGATTGAGATTCGCGCCTTGCGCCTGAGCTCTGTAGCCGGTACCGACCAGCGCCAGCTTTCGCTCAAAACCCTTGGTCACACCGGTAACCATGTTTGAGATCAGCGCGCGGAAGGTGCCGCTCAGTGCCGACGCTTCACGCGATTCGTCGGCCGCAGCAAAGCGCAACTCGTCACCTTCGCGGGTGATTCGAACCTTGGCGTTGACGCGCTGGTTGAGCGTGCCAAGCGGCCCTTTGACCGAAATCAGTTCGGCGGCCAGATTGATCTCGACGCCTTTGGGCACCGGGACCGGCATGCGTGCTACACGTGACATGCGAGCTCCTTAGGCGACGTAGGCAATGACTTCGCCGCCAATACCGCTTGCCCGCGCGTGGCGGTCGGTCATCAGACCCCGCGGCGTGGTAACGATCGCGATGCCCAGGCCATTCATGACCGGAGGCAACGCGTGGCGGCCGCGATAAACCCGCAGCCCGGGACGGGACACGCGCTCCAGTCGGTCGATGACCGGCCGGCCCGCGTAATATTTGAGGCGTACTTCCAGCTCGGCCTTTGCACCCTCGGCGCGAACTTGGAAGCCGTCGATATAGCCTTCATCCTGCAGCAGGCGCGCAATAGCCACCTTCAACTTGGACGAGGGCATCGTCACCGACTCTTTTTCCACACGCTGTCCATTACGGATGCGGGTGAACATGTCGGCGATCGGATCGCTCATGCTCATGATTGGATTTCCTCTTGTTCGGGCCGTCGCTTACCAGCTGGCCTTGACCAGCCCGGGGATCTCGCCGCGCATTGCGGACTCGCGCAGCTTGATGCGCCCGAGACCGAATTTGCGGTAGGTGCCGCGCGGCCTGCCAGTGATTTCGCAGCGGTTGCGAAGTCGGGTCGGATTGGCGTTGCGCGGCAGCGCCTGAAGCTTGAGCCGCGCCTGATAGCGCTCTTCTTCAGATCGGGACTGGTCATTGATGATCGCCTCCAGCGCCTGGCGCTTGGGTGCGTATTTTTTGACGAGTGCCTGTCGCTTGATATCGCGATTGATCAGGGAAAGTTTGGCCACTGTGGTCGTCCTGTGGATCGCAGGGAATCAGTTGCGGAACGGAAACTTGAAAGCAGCAAGCAGCGCTTTTGCTTCTGCGTCACTTGCCGCGGTGGTGGTGATGCTGATATTCAAGCCCCGGATCGCATCAACTTTGTCGTACTCGATTTCCGGGAAAATGAGCTGTTCCTTGACGCCGATGTTGTAGTTGCCCCGGCCATCGAAAGCTCGCCCCGACACGCCGCGAAAGTCACGTACCCGCGGTAAGGCAACCGTGACGAGACGGTCAAGAAACTCAAACATGCGCTCGCCTCGAAGCGTCACCATGCACCCGATCGGATAGCCCTCGCGGATCTTGAAGCCCGCGATGGCCTTCCGAGCCTTGGTGGAGACAGGCTTTTGGCCGGCGATACGCGACATGTCACCCATGGCGTTTTCAAGGATCTTCTTGTCGCCGACGGCTTCAGACACGCCCATGTTGAGCGTGATCTTCTCAATGCGGGGCACCTGCATGACCGACTTGTAGCCAAACTTGGCCACCATGTCGGGGACAACTTTCTCGCGGTAAAACTGCTTTAGGCGTGCCATGGATCTTTTTCCTTTTGACCTTCGTCAGCCCCGAGGCCAACGGTGAGGGTCTTACCGGTCTTCAACAACCCGCCAGGCTCGGCACCCAGGGCGCCGGACCAACGTTGTCAACCTGACCGATGCGGTTTTCAGCTCGGCGCCGGCGCTCAGGCCTTCACCATTTCGCCGTTGGAGCGGAACACGCGCACCTTGCGTCCGTCCTCGAGCACCTTGAAGCCGACGCGGTCGCCCTTGCCAGTGGCAGGATTGAGCAACATGACATTCGACTGGTCAATCGGCATGGTCTTGTCGACAATGCCGCCGGTTTCGCCCTTCATGGGGTTGGGGCGCTGATGTTTTTTCACCAGATTGATTCCCTCAACCACCAGATGGCTGTCATCCACCCGGCTCAGCACGACACCGCGCTTGCCCTTATCACGTCCGGCGATTACCACCACTTCGTCGCCCTTGCGGATTTTGTCCATCGCTGTGGCTCCTGATACTTACAGCACTTCGGGCGCAAGCGACACGATCTTCATGAAGCGCTCGGTACGCAACTCGCGCGTGACCGGCCCGAAGATGCGCGTGCCGATCGGCTCGAGCTTGGCGTTGAGAAGAACAGCGGCGTTGCCGTCAAAGCGTACGAGCGAGCCGTCTTGCCGACGGACGCCCTTGGCCGTGCGAACCACCACCGCATTGTAAATTTCGCCCTTCTTCACGCGACCGCGGGGCTGGGCGTCTTTAACCGACACCTTAATAATGTCGCCAATTCCGGCGTACCGCCGTTTGGAGCCACCAAGCACCTTGATACACATGACCGAACGCGCACCCGTGTTGTCGGCGACGTCCAGCGTCGACTGCATCTGAATCATGTCTGTTCACCAACTTGAACCGCTCTGACCACGAGCGGACAGTCTTGGCCCCGAGGAATGGGTTTGAAAAAATTTCCGCTACCAACCCCCCACGCTTCGCTCTTAAACGAGCCGGAAGGTTGTTACCGGGAAAGCCTTACATCATGACAGAAAAAAATAACCTGCGCAACTCGCCGGGATCAGACCTCGGCGCCGGACACCACACGCGAGACGACCCAGGTCTTTGTACGGGAGAGCGGGCGGCTTTCCTGGATTTCAACCATCGCGCCTTCGCTGATCTGCGCTTCGGTGTGCGCGTGGAAGCGAGTGCTCCGAAGCACATACTTTCCGTAGACCGGATGCTTTACCTTGCGCTCAACCAACACGGTGACGGTCTTTTGCATCTTGTTGCTGACGACGCGGCCGGTCAGCGTACGCTTGACGCGGGCGACGGTAGTTTCGGTGCTGGTCATTTGGCTGCCGCCTTCTCATTGATCACCGTGCGCACCCTGGCGATGTCACGGCGGGTTTTGCGCAGCTGGCTGCTGTCGTTCAGTTGCTGGGTGCCGTGCTGCATGCGCAGCTTGAAATGCGCGCGCAACAGCTCGTCGAGTTCCTTACCGAGCGCCTGGTCATCCTTGGCGCGGAGGTCTTTGGCCTTCATGGCGTGTCCTTTCGGTGGGCAGGCGCTCAGGCGCCAACCATCCGCGTGACAAAGGTGGTGGAGATTGGCAGCTTGGCGGCCGCGAGGGCAAACGCTTCGCGTGCGAGCTGCTCGTTGACGCCGTCCATCTCGTAGAGCACCTTGCCAGGCTGAATCTCAGCGACGTAGTACTCGGGATTGCCCTTGCCGTTACCCATACGGACCTCGGCGGGCTTCTTCGAAATCGGCTTGTCGGGAAAAATACGGATCCAGACGCGACCACCCCGCTTGATATGCCGGGTCATGGCGCGACGGGCAGCCTCGATCTGGCGGGCAGTCAGCCGACCGCGGCCGGTAGCCTTCAGGCCGAAGTCGCCGAAGGCCACCGAAGCCCCGCGGGTAGCGAGGCCCTTGTTGCGGCCCTTCTGTTCCTTGCGATATTTGCGTCGAGCGGGTTGCAGCATCGCTCACTCCTTCATTCAGGCTTCTTGGCGGCGTCGGCGGCCGGGGCGGCCACCTTGCGCACGCGCTTGACTGCGGTCTTGTTTGCGTCCGCGGCGTCAGCCGAGGGCGCAGCGGGCGCACCGTCGGCTGCCGGCGCGCGGCGGGGACCACGCGGACCCGCGCCAGGACGGCCCGAGGGCGGACCGCGACGCGGACGGCGATCTTCACGCTCTGGAGCCGGCGCATCCTTCTCGGCGGTCTGCGGCGCGTCATGACGGCCAAGGGTGTCGCCCTTGTAGACCCAAACCTTGACGCCGATGGTGCCGTAGGTGGTACGTGCCTCGGAGAAGCCGTAATCAACATCGGCGCGCAGTGTGTGAAGTGGCACACGGCCTTCGCGGTACCACTCGGTACGCGCGATTTCAATACCGTTCAGCCGGCCCGAACTCATGATCTTGATGCCCTGAGCGCCCAGGCGCATTGCATTTTGCATCGCGCGCTTCATTGCGCGACGGAACATGATGCGCTTCTCAAGCTGCTGGGTAATGGAGTCGGCGATGAGCTGAGCATCGATTTCGGGCTTACGCACTTCCTCGATGTTGACATGCACCGGCACACCGATCAGGCGCTGCAGATCGGCCTTGAGGAGTTCGATGTCCTCGCCCTTCTTGCCGATCACCACGCCCGGGCGGGCCGAGAAAATAGTGATGCGCGCGTTCTTGGCGGGCCGCTCGATCAGCACGCGGCTAACCGACGCGCTCTTTAGCTTCCGACGCAGGTACTCGCGAACCCGCAGATCGTCATTGAGGAGCTGCGGAAACTGGCTGCCCGAGGCAAACCAGCGTGAAGCCCAGTTACGGCTGACCGAAAGACGGAATCCGGTCGGGTGAATCTTCTGTCCCATGTCGTTTCCCTTGCGCCTGCGGTCAGCGGTCGCCGACCGTCACGAAAATGTGACAGGTCTGCTTTTCGATCTTGGCCCCGCGCCCCTTGGCGCGAGCGGAGAAGCGCCGAAGCGACGTAGCCTTCTCGACGTAGATGGTTTTCACCCTAAGTTCGTCGATGTCGGCGCCGTCATTGTGCTCGGCGTTGGCAATCGCCGACTCGAGCACTTTCTGAACGATCTTGGAGGCCTTCTTGGGCGAGAACATCAGAATGTTCAGCGCCTTTTCGACCGGCTTGCCGCGGATCATGTCGGCGACCAATCGACCCTTCTGGGCCGACAGTCGCACGCCGCGCAGGATGGCTTGCGTTTCCATGTCGCTTCCTTATTTCTTCGCGCCGGCCTTCTTGTCGGCCGCGTGACCCTTGAACGTCCGGGTGAGCGCGAACTCGCCAAGCTTGTGCCCGACCATGTTCTCGTTGATGAACACCGGCACATGCTGGCGACCGTTGTGCACGGCGATCGTCAGCCCGATGAAATCGGGGATCACCGTGGAGCGGCGCGACCAGGTCTTGATCGGCTTTTTGTCTTTAACCGCAATCGCGGTATCGACTTTCTTCATCAGGTGGCCGTCTACAAACGGGCCTTTTTTGACTGAGCGTCCCATAGCTGTTCCGTCACCTGTCCGTTACTTGCCGCGTCGCTGAACGATCATCGAATCGGTGCGCTTGTTGCGCCGGGTCTTGTAGCCCTTGGTGGGCGTACCCCAGGGCGATACCGGGTGGCGATTGCCACGCGTACGCCCGCCGTGCGGGTGATCAACCGGATTCATAGTTTCGCCGCGCACCGTCGGGCGAATGCCGCGCCACCGGGTCGCACCGGCCTTGCCAATCTGCCGCAGGCCGTGCTCCTCGTTGCCGACTTCACCGATGGTGGCACGACACTCGATGTGCACCTTGCGGATTTCACCCGAACGCAGGCGTACCTGCGCGTAGGTTCCTTCGCGAGCAAGGAGCCGCGCCGAGGCGCCCGCTGACCGCGCCACCTGCGCGCCCTTGCCGGGCAGCAGTTCGATAGCGTGGATGGTTTGACCCACCGGGATGTTGCGGATGGGCAGCGTGTTACCCGGGCGAATGGGCGCCTGCGAGCCGCTCATGAGCTGGGTACCCACCTCCACGCCCCGCGGGGCAAGGATGTAGCGGCGCTCACCGTCGGCGTAGCAAAGAAGCGCGAGATGCGCGCTTCGGTTCGGATCGTATTCAATCCGCTCGACCTTGGCGAAGATTCCATCCTTGTTGCGACGGAAGTCAACGATCCGGTACTGACGCTTGTGACCGCCACCCTTGTGACGGGTGGTGATACGGCCGAGGTTGTTCCGCCCCGAACCCCGAGTCTGGCTTTCGGTCAGGGCATCTACCGGACGCCCTTTGTGCAGATTGGGGTGAACCACCTTCACCATCGCCCGGCGGCCGGGCGAGGTGGGCTTCATCTTGGCGATAGGCATTTACGCGGCCTCCGCAAAATTGATTTCCTGGCCCGCCTTGAGACTGACGTAGGCCTTGCGGATATGGCGTCGACGGCCCGAGAACTTCCCGAAACGCTTGGCTTTACCCTTCTGGTTGAGCACCTGCACCGACTCGACCTCAACCTTGAAAAGCATTTCGACGGCCGCCTTGATTTCCTGCCGCGTGGCGTCCTGCAATACGCGGAAAGTGATCTGATTGTTGCGGTCAGCGACGAACGTTGCCTTCTCGGAGACAATCGGCGACACGAGAACCTGAGTGAGTCGCTCCTGGTTCATGCGAGCATCTCCTGGACTTTGGCGAGCGCCGCCCGCGTGATCAGCACCTTCGAAAAATGCACCAGCGAGACCGGGTCAGCGTGACGCGGCTCCACCACCATGACGTGGGGCAGATTGCGTGCAGCCAGCAGCAGGTTTTCGTCAACCGAATCGATAATGACCAGCACCGACGCACCGTTCGCGCCCAGCCCCATTGCCTTGATCTTGTCGGCCAGAAGTTTGGTCTTGGGCGCATCGATTGCGAGGCCCTCGACCACCGCAACCCGATCCTCGCGAGCAAGCTGCGACAGGATCGAACAGACCCCGGCGCGATACATCTTGCGGTTAACTTTGTGCGAGAAATTTTCTTCGGGCGAATTCGGGAAAATCTTGCCGCCACCACGCCAGAGCGGCGAGGAGGTCATCCCGGCACGCGCACGGCCAGTACCCTTCTGCCGCCAGGGCTTCTTGGTGGAGTGACGAACTTCGCTACGGTCTTTCTGGGCGCGGTTGGCACTGCGCGCATTGGCCTGAAACGCCACCACCACCTGATGGATGAGTGGTTCGTTGTATTCGCGACCGAAAATGGTATCGGGCGCTTCAACCTTTGCGCAGGCCTGGCCGCTTGAATCGAGCAGATTCAGTTCCATGGTCAGGGGCCTCCTCAAGCCTTGCCGGTCGAGCGCCGGGGCGCGGGAGCTTTGACTGCCGGGGTCACAATCACCGAGCCGTTCTTGGCGCCCGGCACCGCACCGCGGAGCATCAGCAATCCACGCTCGGCATCCACCCGCGCAACGACCAGGTTTTGCACACTACGGGTGACGGCACCCATGTGGCCCGCCATGCGCTTACCCGGAAACACACGACCGGGATCCTGAGCCATGCCGATCGAGCCCGGCACATTGTGCGAACGCGAATTACCGTGGGAGGCGCGGCCCGAGCCGAAGTTATGGCGCTTGATGGTGCCCGTGAAGCCCTTGCCGTGCGAGGTTCCCTGCACGTCAACCTTCTGACCCGCCTCGAAAAGGCCAGCCGGAACCACCGCACCGGGCTGATAACCCGACACGACATCCGCTTCGACACGGAATTCACGCACCACGCTGCCCGCCTCAACGCCGGCTTTTGCGAAGTGTCCGGCACGTGCTTTGGTGACGCGGCTTGCGCGGCGCTTGCCAAACGCGATCTGGACCGCGTTGTAACCGTCGGACTCGACAGTCTTGATCTGGGACACGCGGTTGTCGGACACATCTACCACCGTCACCGGAACAGCATCGCCGTCGTCGGTGAAGATGCGCATCATGCCGACCTTGCGCCCCAAAAGGCCAAGGGTCATTTTTTTCTCCAATCCCGACTGCAATTGGCCGGGTGTGTTACGTCGATTCCGGTGGCAGGAACTGGCGAAACAACTGCCTGCTACCCGCTCCGAAATTCCGAAAAGCCTTCGATGATAACTCAGGTCGCGGGAATCACCAAATTAGAGGGATTCGGGCGGTCAGCCGGGGGTGAGTCTGGAATGCGTTCGGGCGGCGCAGCCTGCGCGCGCCCCAGCGCCTCGCCCGACCGGCTTATCCGCGCCAGCCGTCAGCCTGCTGAACATAGATCTTCACATCGACGCCTGCAGGCAGATCGAGCTTGGTGAGCGCATCGATGGTCTTGTCGGTGGGGTCGACGATATCCATCAGCCGCTGATGCGTGCGCATTTCGAACTGGTCGCGCGAGGTCTTGTTCACATGCGGCGAGCGCAACACATCGAAGCGCTGGATTCGGGTGGGGAGCGGCACCGGGCCGCAGACCACCGCGCCAGTGCGCTTGGCGGTGTCAACGATTTCAGCCGCCGACTGGTCGATCAGGCGGTAATCAAACGCCTTGAGGCGAATACGGATTTTTTGGCTTTGCATAATGGAACATCCCAAAGAACGACGCAGCCTGGGCTGCGGTCGAAAGAACGAGGGGCAGCCGTCTGCCCCCGCGCGGATTGCGCATTGACGTGCTTACGCAATGACCTTGGCGACGACGCCCGCGCCCACCGTGCGTCCGCCCTCGCGGATCGCAAAGCGCAGCCCCTGCTCCATCGCGATCGGCGCAATCAGC
>Ga0315906_10011493_pt1 | contig 10315 bp, 20 predicted proteins | sample LakEriMetagenome_4_FD_203526 | JGI IMG/M metagenome (GOLD analysis project Ga0315906, IMG submission 203526) | Freshwater fungal communities from buoy surface, Lake Erie, Ohio, United States - Buoy 2 MA122 | ecosystem: Environmental > Aquatic > Freshwater > Lake > Lake biofilm | place: USA...
TAGATGCGATTCTGATTGAGTTGCAGGCCAAGATGACTTGCGCCATCTTCCAGCATGCCGAGCAGGTATGTGCGCACAGGCACAGGCTCTGAGTGTGTCGGCTCGCTGTTGCTGATCCTGACGGACTCACGGAACGGCAGCGTCAGAGTGCTGTAGACCACGATGAACTCTTCGGGGTCGTCAATCCACACGGAGTCTGCACGCTGATGCGATGTGGTGAATGTGGGTCTGTCGGGCATCACGATCCCCAAATCCTGATGCAGTGGTAGATGGACTTCTCGCTGCGTCCGAAACGCTTGGCGATGGTGCTCAGGCTCTTGCCTGCTGCGCTCATTGCGAGCACCTCTTCCACATCCTCCAGCGACCAACGCTGCATGCTGTTCGCTGTCGGCACGAGGACACGCTGTCCACGCTTGCGCTTCGTGGTGGCCTGCTGCGTCGGCTGCTGCGTCGGCTGCTGCTGTGCTGGCACGATCTGCATCGGCTGCGCTGCGTACTCCAGCAGCAGGCAGTCTGCCTCGCTGATGGCATCCACAACGAGTGCGAGTGCATTCGTGGTGCTGTTCGGGACAGCGATCAGGAGGCGTACCTCCGTGATGCTGTGGGTTCCTTTGGGCTTCATTGCTTTCCTTTCTGGTTGGTGCTCCGGCGCACCACTGCTGATGCGCCGGAGCGTGCTTGGGTTAGAAGAGTGTTGGGTCGTTGCGTCGGCTGCTGCTGCTGTAGACGCTGGCGTGGCTGTAGTCAGGCATCTTGTAGGAGGTCTGATACACAGGCTTCGGAGGCGTAGGGATTTCTCGCATCTCTGCGATCATGCCGTGCCGGACTTTGAGGTATGTACCCTCAGAGAGTGCCTGCATGAACTCAATCTGCATCTCGCACCTCTTCGCAGTCTCCTTCAGGATGTCTGCCGTTGATGCGAACAGCACGCTGCCAGCCACAGTCTGAGCGACATACAGAGGGCTAGACGAGACTCGTGCTGCGTGCAGTGTCTCCGTCTGATCGTAGGACTCCAGCCACAGGAAGGCCATCGTGCCACGCAGTGCGCTGATGCGCTCTCCGAGCGTTGTGCCTGCAGGTGCGTGCGCCAGCATTGCGAACGCTGCCTCGCTGTCCACCTTGCCTGCACGCTTGTAGTCGGGCAGCATGCTCAGAACCTCCTTGTCGTTGGAGATGTGTCCGTTGTGGACACCGACGAGGCCACCGACATCAATCGGATGGTTGTTGTTGTTGTCTGCCGGATCGCCTTGCGTTGCCCAACGAGTGTGGACAATGCCTGTCGTGCCGATGCCGTTGGGCAGCCTGCGTGCCAACTCTTTGCCAGCGCAGTTGTCCTTGCAGATGTAGGTCTCACCGTTGGCGTGCCATGCCACGCCGGATGCATCAGTGCCTCGCACCTGCAGCAGACGCAGCAGCACTCGTGCCACCTTTGCCGGATCAACCTCATTGTTCACGATTTGGAATGCTCCGATACCACACATGATTATCTTTCCTTTCTCTCAGACTGTCCGTGTCGGGATGTTGGTGGCTCGCTCAAACATGTAGGTGGCGAGTTCTTCGGTGATGTAGTTGTGGTCACGCAGGATGCCGACCAGCAGGTGCGCTGCCATCTTCTGTGCGCTGCGCTGGAGATTGCATCCCCTCAGGTGATGGTCATCCAGCGAAGGATGCTGCACATCCACAGCCTCGTCGCCAAACACTGCACGCAAAGCCACAGTCAACTTGCGTGACCAGATGTTGCCTTCCCACATGGTGACCTTGTGCTGCCAGTGGTTCTCTTCATCCACATTGTCCTCCAGCCATTGCTCGTATCCGTTCTGCGACGAGAACGCACGCTCAGGCTGCGTGCGAGTATCTGCCATCGGAAGGGCAGAGATGAGCACGCCATCCACAGCAGCCTGAAAGAACGCTTGGTTGAAGGCAATCCATGCTGTTGCGTTGAGGCCGTTGAGACTGCCGTGGTGCTGGCGATTCTCAATCGTGCCGTGACGGAGCAGCGACTGCAGGTTGAGTGCCTTGTACCTGTCGCTCCGATCCTCGTTGCGCAGTGCGTCACGGCGACCCTCGTAGCGCAGTGCCTGTGCCGTGCCAAGTGCCTCGTGTGCAGTGCGATGCCTGCAGAAGCCACTGTTGTCAATACGACGCTCCAAGACGAAGGCATCAAACGCAGGCTGGAACCATGTGTGCGCTTCCACGATCAGCGCAATCTGCGCATCGTTGAGCGTGTCCGCACCGAAGTGGACATGCATGCCACACGATGAGTTCACTCTTGCACCTGCGTCACGCAGAATCTTCATGACGCTGCGAACCTCGTTGAGGCCATCGTTGTGCTGCAGCACTGGCGACACGACCTCTGCACTGCCGTTGCGTGAGTTGAGCGACGAGTCCGTGGTCACCTTCCACTCAGGGCGAGTCTGATGGTCGTATCCGTAGTTCTCGCAGCGAACGCCAGCAGCGATCAGAGCACTTTGTGCTCTGTGTGTGGTGAGGCCGACGCACTCAATCTCAATGCCGAAGGTGAAGTTGTGCTTCGTGGTAAAGGCATCAAGATCATCAATGGTGATGCTGTGTGTGGTGCGTCCAGTGTGAACGCTGATGGTGCGCTGGCGAGGCGACGGCACTTCGCTGTCACGACCGAGGAGGCGCAGACCCTGAATCCATGCGTGTCGTGCGTTTGATGCACGCAGGTATCCGAGGCGTGAAGCCATCTGCGTGAAGTTGAGTGCAGGCTCTGCGTCACGCAGCGCAACTGCTGCGATGTACCTGCTCCTCGCTTCGTGGTTCTGTCCGATAGGCATTTGCTGATTCCCTTCTGTGTGGTGGTCGGGGTGACCACGACAATCAGCCTAGCAGCCCTGATAGTAGGGCTGCAGAGAATGCCATGCCTGTGAGCAGGGATTATGCAGAAATGATGTGGCCTGCAGGCCAGAATCAGGCTGTGCAGGTGGCTGCACGCAACAGCAGTGCCACCTCAGGCACGATCATCAAATGGCCTGAACTCAAACATGCCGTGATCAGCGAGACGCTGAAGGAACGCCTCATCAGTTTCTGCGTTTGATGGAGGCGTGACTGCACCACGCTTTGCGAGCACAACTTTGAGTTCGCTCACTGATGCAGGATTGAATCCTCCACAGAGTTTGCGCAGGCAATCAGTTGCTGACTCACCAATGGTGCGCTCTCCGTCATGCCATTTGATCATGCGCCACTTCCCGTTCATACTTTCCACCACTCTCTTCCCCAAAGCACGGCAGGATGTGTGCCGAGCCGGATTGCAATGCGATCTGCTGTTGCGTAGTGCAAACCAAGTTGGCTTTCACCTGTACGCCACTTCTGCAGTGTTCCAACATTGACACCGAGCATTGCTGCTGCCTCACGGACAGGCAAGTCTCGTGTCATGTTCAGTAAAGGCTCTGGCGATAGTCTCGCCGGCCTCTCACGCTGTGTCCATACATCATGGATAGCGATTTCTGGTTGCTCTTCGTGTTGTTCCATTGCAACCTGTCTGCATTGCAACGCCCAACACTGCTGCGATCATTCGCTGCCAGCAACAGAAGGGTATGCGATGGCGAGGATCAGTGAACCTGCTTCCATCACGAGCGCAGACTCAATCGCAACGAGGTCATCAATCCCCGGAGTGACTTTGCCACACTCCCACGATGAGACAAGAGGCTGCGAGACAGAGAGGGCGACAGCCAACTGCGACTGGCTGAAGTTCTCCTTCTTCCTCGCCTCACGAATCAGGTGGGATGCACGCTGACGGATTTCGGTTCGGTCTTTACGGATGGACATTCGCTGCCTTTGCCTTTCTAGAAGGTCGGCTGCTGCCGACACAGCAAATCTATCAGAAGCAGCAGTATCTGTCTACGCTTTACTCTTGGATGTATCTCCAAGGCCTCCATCCGCTGCTCTCCCACAACATCCGTGCGAAACGCAGGTTGAGCAGGGGATCAAACATGCTGTCTGGATGCGTCATGCCCATGTCCTGAATCCACTGCCTATGAATCCGGTTGATTTGTGTGAGGCCAGCGTCTGCGCCATTCCATGCATCAGGAACACAGCGTGATTCACGATAAAGGACTCTGCTAAGGGTAGGCCATTCGGCCTCTGTCCATCCGGCCTGCAGTGCGAGGTCATGCCATTCTCCGCATCTGCCGTACTGCTGTCTCGCCTGATCAATGGTGATTGTACGGAGGTACTCCAGTGCTGCAGCATCCAGCACGATAGGAGCCTCCGTGGTGCTCGTTGTGGTGCTGGCTGGCAGCGTGGTGCTCGTAGTGGTGGATGTCTCCGCTACGGCGACGCTAGATACCACTGGAGGCAGCGTGGATTCGGGCTTGCCTTCGTAGTTGTAGAGGGCTGCACCGATGACGGCAAACACTGCCACGATGCCAGCGAGTAAACGGAAATAGAGATGCCAGATTTGCTTCATGTCATTGCTCCTTCAGGATTGCGCTGCGTGTTCTGATTGCTCGCAGTGTCCTATCCACTGCGTCCATGCAGGCTTCGTTCTGCTGTGTCAGCATCGGCCTGCTTCTTTGCGCTTTCGTTACGACAGGATACTCATCCTGTTCTTGTTTGTGGTTCATTATGAAGTTAGTTAGTGCCTCGTTTGTGTGGCTACCTGTCACTTCATTATCTGCACTAGGTGGCTCATCATTTGTGGCTACCTGTGCAGAACGCTGTGCAGAACGCTGTGCAGAACGCTTCTGTTGGGCAAACACTGTGTAGAGGTTGCTCGTCTGATCACCACTGGCACTCTTGCGCTTCTTGACACCGAGCGCACCATGCTCTACCAACTGCTTCACGGCACGATCAACGGAAGGCATGCTGCATTGCGCAAGGATGGCGATCCTCCTGCGTGACGGGAAGCACTTGCCTGTCCGTGCATCAGCATGACTTCTAATGGCGCAGTAGACACGCAGTGCTGTCGCCGTGATGGGCAACTCAATGACCCACATCGGCACAATCACAAACTGCTGCGGAACAGCATCGTTGCTGCTAATCTCTTCCATGACTCCTCCAAGTCACTCGTGGGGGATGCAGCCAGTCCCCTTTCTGCTGGCTGCATCCCTCTTCTACAGTCCGGCCTCCTGCGCAATCTGCGCAAACTGTGCAAACACGGACAGCCTCATTACTACCAGTCCATCGGACATCCCATCGGGCATCGCCACCATCACGAATGGCCTCACATCACCGAGAGGCCTGTGCTGCTCGCTCTGTTGTTCAGCAAGCACGAAGCGTGTTGCGATTGGCTCAATCTGCTTGCCAGCCTTCACTTCCAGACGGCAAACGCCTCCCCAATGCTCTTCGTGGCGTGTGTTCGCTCCGGCTATTCCCAATGCCTTGCGTGCTTTGCGTGCCTTGCTGTCTCCCTTTGCACGGTTGCGTCTACCACGAGCAACAGGATCATCACAGCCTTTGACACGACGAAGGCCATCACGAGCAGCCTTGCCAAGCGTGCCATAGAGGGGACAGCCCTCTGCACTGCACTTGTCACGATTGCCCTCGCACTCCGCTTTCGGTTTCAGCATTTCGCCCATGAGCGTCAATCATAACGACAACATCAATGATGCGCTGCCACCTGTCCCAATCAAAGTCATTGTTGATGGCATCACGGCATGCAGCGAGCAGCCCATCTAACAGTTCTCTGCGCTGTCCACTGCGTGTCTTTGCTGGTCTGTCGTAGACCTCATCGTCCCTGAAGTACGAGCGATACTTGGCGTGGACATACCGATGGCATCTGTCTGTGGTTTGCCTGAGCATGAACACAACTCCGGCTGCGTGCATGTTTGTGAGCGCACCTGACACTTGCCCATGATGCAGGCCTAAGTCGTTGCCGAGCACCTTCCATGTGCAACCTGATGCGCCAGCCCATTCCAGCATCTGCAGGATGGAGGCTTGGCGTGCAGACAGTGTTCCGTCTGTGGCCTCTGCCTCTGCCCTAGCGATGCTTGCTGGCCTGTTTACAGAGCCTGCAGTGCCGTTGTAGACAGCAAACTGCTGTGTCTGTGCTGTGTCATGGTCGTGCCATTCCTCTAGTGCGAGTTCTTCTTGCTTGGCTTCCAGCCATTCATCACGATCACGCATGGCGTTCCGGCTTCTTCCCCATCTCAGCGAGCACAACATTGAGGTCATTCACGAGATCAATGTGTGCATCGCACCACGGTTGCACCATCGGATACGCAAGTTTCATGACTTTGAGCGCACCTACTGCCACAGCATCTCTGTCTGATTCAGCATCAAAGCAGTGCTGCGCGATGATTCTTCCCTCAACATCTCGTGCAAGAAGTGCAAACTGCCTCATCCCTTCACAACCTTTGCGTTTCCGGCTGCATCAATCTGCAGCGTGCCTTCACCTTTCTTCACCATCATCAGTTGCGTGATGAGGGCATTGGCCTCTTTCGTGTTGAGGTCACTCAGGCTCTTATTGCCAGCGAGCAGATGCAGCGTTTCGTCATCGGTGTCTGTCTCCCGTGCAATGCCACGGATCATCTTCAGTTGTGGCTCAGAGGCAGGATTGATGGCTGGCGTGTGCTGCTGTGGCCTCGTCGCACGCTGTGCAGGCATCGGCACGACTTCTGCATCCTGCTGTGGCTTCGGTGCTTGGTTTGCACGACTGCCGAGTTGCGCACGCTGTGGCTTCGGTGCAGGCTGTGCGAACTCGCTGCGCACAAAGGTGTCAGCATCGGGATCAACATCGTCAGTCGGTAGGCACAGCGTTTGCAGCAGTGCCGTACGGAACGCCACGCTCATCGCCTTTGCTGTTGCCTTGTCGCCACTGTCCATTGACTCTGCGACGACTGTGGCCTGCACGCTGCTGCCGTCAGGTGCGTGGAATGTGTAGGTGGCATTGACTCGCACATGCGCCATCGGCGTTCTGTTCTGCCCGATGTTCACTGTCTCGTAGATGCAGTCGTTGATCGTCGGCACAACAACCACTCCGTGCTTGCGCAGTGCTGGCGAGACTGCGTTCACCACACTGTCAATGCCTCTAAAGTTGAAGTTCTGATGCGTGTTGCGCTCTCCTTTGCGCACTGCACCTGCATCCTCCATGACCTGTGCTAGTAGTTTGATGATTTCCATTGTTGTTTCCCTTTCTGTGTTACCAGTTTGTTGTTTGCTCTTCGCACTTTGCGCAGTGGTAGGTCTGGCCTTCGTTGTGTTCCGGCTCAAACTCCCACAAACCGTCTAGGGAGATGGGCTGCTTGGCATTGCCCTCAGGGTCTACCTCAGGGAGCGCAGCACCACAGTCGGCGCAGTAGATGTCGCAGAAGAATGTGTATCCGACGACCTCAAAGGACTTGCGATACGAAACGCTCATCGCACAGGCCTCATCACACGGAACGAACTCTGCTTCATGTAGGCAGCAGCGATCTCAGGATGGTCAGCCTGCAGTGCCTTTGCATCCAGCGAAGTGCGCTGCTGTGACTTCCATGAGATCACACGATGTCCGGCGACAGTGCCGTACTCCGCATCCATGAGCATGCGAGCCAGTGCGTCACGCACCTTCTTCTCGCTTGCCTCTAGGTCAGAGAGTGCAGCCTTTATGCCTTGCCACTCTGCGATCAGTGCAATGGCGTTGGTATCTAGTTCCTTCTCGCCAGCAGGTTCAGGATGCATCTCTGCGATCAATGTTGCAGGCAGTGTCTCTGCATCCGGCACGAAGCCATGATCCACCATGTCGCAGAACTGTTCTACGGCATCCAGCATGTTTGCGATTGCTTCGTCATCACGATGCACATACTCAAACCCGAGGCGCAGGTGGCGATCAAGAATGATGAACACAATGCGTTCTGCTTCTGTGCAGTGCATCTGCGCTTGTGCTTGCCAGTACCACGAATCCGGCAATGGTTCTCCGAGGCCGTAGTGGTTGGATGTCTTGGCCTCAACGATCAGGTCTGGCGTTTCTGTGCCACGACCATCTAGCGTTGCGATGATCCTGCCGTGCAGGTACATGACCTCCGGCGTTTCTATCTCCTGCTGCAGCACATCTGACGCATGCTGTAGAAGCGCAGGTTCTAGGACATTGCCACGCACCATCGCATCGTTCTGCTCTCCAACAGTGGGAGTCATCAACTTGCGAGCACCTAGTTCGCTGACAGTGGAGTACGGATTGCAGCCCATGATCGTTGCGACTTCGCTTGCACCTACGATGCACTTGCCTTCCGGCGAGCGATGGCGCAGTTGCAGCCAAGCGAGACTTCCATGTGCAGGTTTCGGGATGTGTTGTATGGTCATGAACACATCCTATGACATGGGTGCTAGAGGGATTAGACATCCTTCTAGATTTAGTGTGGAGGGTGATGGCGCAGGCCGAAGGCAGCGATCAACGACCTGCGCCACCTTCGTTCATCTGAGTGCGTGCATGATCATTGATGTGTCCATCAATCTTGCCCTCAATGCGCACAACCGCCGACATCACTGATGCATGATCAGTCTTGTTCTCTTTGCGTGCAGTCTGTATCAGCGCAGCAAGCACCACGCCAACAGTGCCGATGAGCGCAACAGCGATGGCTTCCATCAGGCCTTCAGGTTCGGGAAGGCCTGCAGTGCTTCCAGCACTGCATCAGGCAGTTTGTCGCCACAGACATAACGGATGTGCCATGACTCAGCCTGAGCACCTGACTTCACTTCCCACGAGAATCCGTAGCGCAGCACTGGACAGTTCATGAATCCATCACCGATCATCCACTTCAGCCTGTCTCCAGAAGCGTTGCTGATGTCTACGGCGAGGCCGAGACCATGATTGCTCGTCCCCGGACTTGCACTCGGTGCAACGCCTTTCTTCAGGTAGTAGGTGTTGCCCTCAAACTTGCGTGTGATCTCAGGGCTGCGTCCTGAAGGGCTGGTCTGATACCGACGATCAAACATGCTCTTCTGCGAATCGTAGGTGCGATAGCAGTCCCCTGCTGATGTTGGCTTCAGTTCCACTCCGTTGAAGTAGGCGTGCAACACGAGTGCGTTGTAGGCAGTGGCAGCAATGTGATGCATCCTGCCCTTCGGGAACGACTGAACGGGACGCAGCAGGCTGTCCGGCAGTTTGCCGTTCGGCTGGCCTTCCAAGTCCTTCGGCAGAATCACAGGAAGAACGGGATACTCCATCAGTTACTCTCTTTCTTCGTAGGCAGAAATGCCTCGTTGATCTCTTGCTTGGTGAGGTTGCCATCTAGCGATGCACGAGCCAAACGCTCAATCACCTGTGCGCACGCAGCGATGCCAGCCAGTGCAGCAGACTGCAGAACACTGATGTCCGTATCAGTGAACGCATTGAGCACGCTTGAGCCACCGACAATGCTCAGGGCTGATGTGAGGAAGGTAGCCAGAATCCTTCCTGCGATGTCTTTCCATTTATTCATCGTCTGATTCTCCTACGAACAGCGCACCGAGGTTGATGATCAGGCCAATGCCAGCGAGGAACAGCCCATACCTACGAGTGTCTCCCGTGAGCGTAATCAGCACAAGGCCTGTGCCAACGAGTGTCCATGAGAGCGCACTGATGTCACCTAACTTCTTGCGCATGCTCTAAGTATCGCAAGTCTTGTATCAGTTTGCTTACAATCTGCGCCGAGGTGCAATCGGCACTGTGAGCGCAGTAGCAACAGCGATGATGGTGCGCCGAGTGCGCACAGGCACTGCGGAACCGAGAGGCACATACTCATCAAACGCACCTGAGTAGATGTCTGCTTCGGCCTCAAACTGCTGGCGCACTGATTCCGGCGCATTCTGCACGGCAGCAATGATTTGGGCAGCCTCTTCCGGCGTGATTCCATCATCTGCTGCTTCTGCAAGCAGTTCTTCAACCTGCGTTTCTGGTTCTGATGTTGATGGAGGTTCAGAGGCCGGCGACTGTTCTTCAGGAACTGATGTCGGCGTGCTTGTGCTCGTCGTGCTGATCGGCAGTGTTGATGTTGTTTGTGTCGGTACAGAGGATGCAGGTTGCCTGAGCACAGTGCTGCTTGTGGTGCTGGATGGCTCTGTCGTAGGCAGCAGCGTGCTCGTCGTGGTCGTACTGGCTTCGGTAGTTGTTGATGTCGGCTCCTCGGTCGTTGTGGTCGGTGCGACTGTAGTGGTGGTCGTCGTGCTCGTAGTAGTTGTCGTTGTGGATGTGGTGGCCGTGGTGCTCGTTGTGGTGGATGTAGTGGTTGCAGGCTCAGGCTGCTGCCAATCCAGCCGGAGCGTGCCGTACAAGCGAGAGCAGCAGCCCTGCACGGAGAGTGTGTATGAGCCAGCCGGAAGGTCTAGGTGCAGTTTGCTCGCAAGACAATCTGTATCAGCATTGTGATTGCCGTCATCATCTTGTGCCACCACTGCACCA
>Ga0315906_10011494_pt1 | contig 10315 bp, 9 predicted proteins | sample LakEriMetagenome_4_FD_203526 | JGI IMG/M metagenome (GOLD analysis project Ga0315906, IMG submission 203526) | Freshwater fungal communities from buoy surface, Lake Erie, Ohio, United States - Buoy 2 MA122 | ecosystem: Environmental > Aquatic > Freshwater > Lake > Lake biofilm | place: USA: Lake...
GTTTTTCCCGGATCAGCGGGCAGTGTAACCCCGCCCCGGCCGCCGCATCCCTGCGGGAGGGTGTGCCAAAAACCCGGAGGTGGTAGCCTGTTCGGCCGATGGGAGGAAGTCGGGGTCGCCAAGGGCATTGGGAGCGGACGGCACGTTCGATGGCCATCACGGTACTGATCGCCGACGACCACGAGGTCGTGCGGCAAGGACTCACGAGCCTGTTCAAGAACTCGGACGTCCGCATCGTCGGCGCGGCCTCGACCGGCGAGGAGGCCGTCCGCCTGTCCCGGCGGCTGAAGCCGGCCGTCGTGCTCCTCGACGTGCGGCTCGGCACGGAGGATGGGCTCGACGCGATCAAACGGATCCGCAACGCGTCCGCCGCCTCCCGCATCGTCGTGCTGTCCGCCTTCGACAATCCGACCTACGTGGCCCGCGCGGTATCGGCCGGCGCGCACGACTACATTCTCAAATCGGCGACATGGGCGGAGATCCTCGCCGCGGTGACCGGGGCGGCGGCCGGCGCCTCGCCGACCCGTGCCGGCGAATTGCAGCGGGTGGCCTCGTCGATGGCCGACCGGACCGTGTCGCCGGCCGCGGGCGTGCCGCTCACGCCGCGGGAGACGCAGGTGCTGCGGTTGGTGGCGATGGGCCTCTCCAACCGGGAGATCGGCGACGCCCTGGAGATCAGCGTCGAGACGGTGAAGGAGCACGTGCAGAACCTGCTCCGCAAGGTGGAACTCAACGACCGCACGCAGGCGGCCGTGTGGGCCATTCGGAACGGCCTGGCCTGAGGCCGCGCCGCCCGCCGGCCACGCGGTGCGGCATTTTTACAAAAAGATGCCGTTCCCATGGGCGGCCGTCCGGTTCCCGCCCGGTGATCTTCGGCCTATGCTTTGCTGAGGGGTCGTCGGATCGCGGCAGTCGTGACCGATGGGCCTGTCAACCGTGCGGGCCGATAGCGATGCAGGTACGCGGGCGATCTCCACGCGGCGGCTGGCTGGTGGCTGCGTCCTGGGCCATGGCCGCCTGGGCGGCCTTCGGCACCGTGGCCCTCGCCGAGCCGCCGATCGACTTCAATCGCGACATCCGGCCGATCCTGGCGGAGAACTGCTTCTATTGCCATGGGCAGGATCCTGCGAAACGGGCCGCCGACCTGCGGCTCGACGACCGGGCCGCCGCGGTGGCGGCGGGGGCGATCGTTCCCGGCGACCCGGGGGCCAGCGGAGTGCTCGAGCGGATCCATGCGGACGATCCGGAGGTGCAGATGCCGCCGCCGAACTCCAATCGGCGTCTCTCCGCGGATCAGAAGCGGCTCCTGGATCGGTGGATCGCCTCCGGCGCCGAATACACGGCCCATTGGGCGTTCGTCGCCCCGCGCAGCCCGCCTCCGCCCGCCGTGCGGCGGCTGGACTGGCCGCGGAACGACATCGATCGCTTCGTGCTCGCCGGGATCGAGGCGGCCGGCCTCGATCCCGCGCCCGAGGCCGACCGGGCGACGCTCATTCGCCGCCTGCACGCCGACCTCGTGGGCCTGCCGCCCTCGCCCGCGGAGGTCGATGCATTCGTGGCCGATCCCGACCCGCAGGCCTACGAGAAACTCGTCGATCGCCTGCTCGCGTCGCCGCACTACGGCGAGCGAATGGCGCTCGCGTGGCTCGATGCCGCCCGCTACGCCGACTCCAACGGCTTCCAGCAGGAGGGCGACACCTGGCAGTGGCTGTGGCGTGACTGGGTCGTCGAGGCCCTCAACGCCGACCTGCCCTTCGACCGGTTCTCGATCGAGCAACTCGCCGGCGATCTCCTGCCCGAGGCCACGGCCGAGCAGAAGGTGGCCACCGGCTTCAACCGCAACCATCTCCTCAACGGCGAGGGAGGCGCGATCCCCGAGGAGCAGCGTTTCAACACCCTCTTCGACCGCGTGGACACGACGAGCACCACCTGGCTCGGCATGACGATGGCGTGCGCCCAGTGCCACGACCACAAGTATGACCCGCTCACCCAGCATGACTACTACGCCCTGCTCGACGTCTTCAATCGCGTGCCCGAGACCGGCGTGCCGGCCTTCTACTCGAAGCGGATCCGCGTCGCCCCGCCGGTGCTGGAACTGCCGTCGCCCGAGCAGCAGCGCAAGTTCGCCGAATTGAAGGCCGCCCGCGACGCCCTCGAGGCCGAGGCGAGCCCCGTGATCGACGCGATCTACGAGGCCTGGAAGGCCGGCCTGTTCGCCGACGGCGCGCCGGCCGACGCCGCGGGGCTGAGCCGGAACCTGACGCCGCTGTTGCGGAAGCCGGAGGCGGAGCGCACGCCGGAGGAGCGGGCCGCGATCGAGGAGAAACTGCGGAACCATTTCGACGGCAACGTGCGGCGGCAGGCGATCAAGGACCTGCCGCGGGTCGTGCAATACGACGAGGCCCGCCAGGCCTTCGAACGCTACTCCAAGGACCAGATTCCGCGGGTCATGATCATGAGCGACGATCAGCCGCGCGAAACCAGGATTCTCGACCGGGGCGACTACCTCTCGCCCAAGGGAGAGCGGATCGCTTTCGCGCCACCCGCATTCCTGCCGCCGCTGCCACCCGATCTCCCGCGAAATCGCCTCGGTTTCGCCCGCTGGCTTTTCCTCCCCGACCACCCGCTTACCGCCCGCGTTCAGGTCAATCGCATGTGGCAGTACTTCTTCGGCACGGGGCTCGTGAAGACGACCGAGGACATGGGTGTGCAAAGCGAGTATCCGCGGCACATGGCCCTGCTCGACTGGTTAGCCGTGGAGTTCCGCGTTCGCGGCTGGAGCCAGAAGGCGATGCACCGGCTGCTGGTGACGAGCGCCACCTACCGGCAGTCGAGCCGGGTCACGGCCGAGCATCTCGCCAAGGACCCCGAGAATCGGCTGCACGCCCGCGCCGCGCGGTTTCGCATGCCGTCGATGGTTTTGCGGGACGTCGCCCTGCGGGCCAGCGGCCTCGCCGACCTGCGGATCGGCGGCCAGCCCGTCTACCCCTACCAGCCCGACGCCATCTGGGAGCCGCTCTCGGTGGGCACCGAGCGGGACTTCACCTACCCCGCCTCCCACGGGGCCGACCTCTACCGCCGCAGCCTGTACACGTTCTGGCGGCGGACGGTCAGCCCGGCGAACATGTTCGACGCCGCCAACCGCCAGACCTGCACGGTGAAGGCGAGTCGCACGAGCACGCCGCTGCACGCCCTGACCACGCTCAACGATCCCACCTGGGTCGAGGCGGCGCGGATGTTGGCGGAGCGGAGCATGCGGGCCGTCGCGGGTCTCGACGATCGGCTGACCCATGCCTTCCGCCAGGTGCTCGCGCGGAAGCCGACCGGCGGCGACCTGGCGTCCCTGCGGCGGGCCTACGACAGGCAATTGGCCAACTACACGGTCGAGGCGGATGCCGCCCGGGCGCTGCTGGCCGTCGGCGAGCACCCGCGGGACGAGTCGCTTTCCCTCCCCGAGCATGCGGCACTCACCGCGACCTGTCTGGCGATCTTCAACCTCGACGAGGCCCTGACCCGTGAATGAATCGCTCGCGATCGACGGTATCGGCATCAGCCGCCGGCGGCTCCTCGGTGCCTCCGGCGGGATCGGCGCGGTGGCCCTGGCGTCCCTGCTCGGCCGCGATGCCCGTGCCGGCACCGCGGCCGGCCGCGCCGTCCCCGGCCTTCCCGGCCTGCCGCACCATACGCCGCGGGCCAAGCGGGTCGTGATGCTGTGGCAGGGGGGCGGGCCGTCGCACGTGGACCTGTTCGATCCCAAGCCGGCCCTGGCCGCCCACGCCGGTGAGGACATCCCCGCCAGCGTCCGCGGCGCGACGCGGCTCTCCGGCATGTCGAACTTTTACGCGAAGTGGCCCGCGGTGCCGGCGATCAAGGGCTTCCGCAAGCAAGGTGTCGCGGGCATGGAGATCAGCGAGATGCTGCCGCGAATCGGCGGCCTCGCCGACGACATCTGCCTCGTTCGCAGCCTGCACTCGGAATCCGTGAATCATGCGCCCGGCGTGACGTTCTTCCTCACCGGTTCACAGGTGCCCGGGCGGCCGAGCATGGGGGCCTGGATGAGCTACGGCCTGGGGTGCGAGACCGAGGATCTGCCCGCCTTCGTCGTCATGACCTCGACCGACAAGATGCGGAGCTGCGGCCAGCTGTTCTACGACTACTACTGGGGCAGCGGCTTCCTGCCCTCGCGATACCAGGGCGTGCGGTTCCGCAACACGGGCGATCCGGTGCCGTATCTCGCGAATCCTCCGGGCGTGAGCCGCGCGGCCCGACGGGCCTTGCTGGACGACATCGCCGCCATGAATGCCGGCCATTTGGCGGACTTCGGCGACCCGGAGATCGACACGCGGATCGCGCAATACGAGATGGCCTTCCGGATGCAGGCCAGTGTGCCCGAGCTCGTGGACTTTTCCTCCGAGCCGGCCCACGTCCTCGACCGCTACGGGCCCGACGTGCACACGAAGGGCACCTTCGCCTCCAACTGCCTGATCGCCAGGCGGCTCTTGGAGCGTGGCACCCGTTTCGTCCAGCTCATGCACGCCGGCTGGGACCAACACTCCGACCTGTTCACGCAGCTCGAGGTCCAGTGCCGTGATACCGACGCCCCTTCGGCGGCGCTCGTCCAGGATCTCAAGGATCGCGGCCTTCTGGACGACACGCTCGTGATCTGGGGAGGCGAGTTCGGCCGCACGCCTTTCGGCCAGGGCGACCCGGCGGCGCCCAAGGGCCGGGATCATTTCGGCCGGGCGTTTTCCTGGTGGCTGGCCGGCGGCGGTGTGAAGGCGGGCCACGTCCACGGCGCCACCGACGACTTCGGCTGGAACATCACGGCGGATCCGATCCACGTGCACGACATGCAGGCCACGATCATGCATCTGGCCGGGATCGACCACACCCGGCTCACCTACCGCTACCAAGGCCGCCAGTTCAGGCTGACGGACGTGCACGGGCACGTGGTGAAGGACATCCTCAGTTGACGCGAGGGCCGGAGGCCCGGCTGCGAGCCGGCGGGCGGCGGCCCGCCAAGCCCGGGGCGGCACGAAGCCGAGCCCGGGCGTGAATCATCCCGTGCACGGGCACGTGGTGAAGGACATCCTCAGTTGACGCGAGGGCCGGAGGCCCGGCTGCGAGCCGGCGGGCGGCGGCCCGCCAAGCCCGGGGCGGCACGAAGCCGAGCGCGCGCGTGTCATCCCGTGCAAGGGCACGTGGTGAAGCACATCATCGCCTGACGCGAAATGGATCGCGAGGGGTCGCCCCTGCCGCGGGAGCCGGCCTCGCCGGCCAGCGGAGACAGGATGTCGAAGCGCAGACGGCGTGGAGCGAGCGGAGGGCAGGATGCCCGCAGCGAGCGTCCGGCGACGCGGCAGGGGCGACCCCGAGCCGTCGCCGCAAGCTCCAGAAGTGCCTCGTCTAGGACTCGAACCTAGAACCCTCTGATTAAGAGTCGGCGGGACACCCAATTAAAAACGAGCAAAACGTGGTCGTTTTCGATCTGGTCACCTTTTGGTCACCCCTGGAGCCACGAGCCCCACGGCGGACTCACGGTAGGACCGTGACCGGCGACGTTCAAGGGGACGGCGTCCGCCCGCCCTCACGAGCGACATCGTCACGCCCTGGTCGTCGTCGGCGAGCCACTACGACACGGTCGTGACCACGAGCCCGCAGGCGTCGCCCTGGAGCGTCGGCGAGCCCTGCGGCGTCCAGCGTGACCACGAACAGCAGCTGCGGGCCCAGCGGCCGCAGGCGAGCCCGTGGGGGCCGAGGCGGTCTGCTGCTGGTCGGCGAGCCCTCAAGGGCGACCACCACGCCCTCGGCGTCAGCCTGACGCCCGCCGCCCCGCCAGGACCGCTCGGTACGGCCCCAGCAGGGCGGGCGGGTCGTCTAGCGTAATAGGATGTCGTCCAGGGCGTCTTCGTCCGCCGTCCGTGCGGGTTCCCGCTCCAGGCTGCCCGCTGCCTCCAGGCGAGCCTTCGAGGACGGGTCCAGACCGAGAGCAGCGGAGAACCGCAGCATGGCGGACCGGATGCCCGCCACTACCTTCGCCTTGGGATTCGCTATCGCCCCGTGCGGCGTAGTCAGGACCACGCCCTCGGCGGTCAGCTGCTCGCCGAGGACATCCGCTTCGTCGGCGAGCCTGACGAACGTGACCAGGGCTTCCCTCGTGTCTGCCCGCAGGCGACCGTCCCGCAGCAGCAGCGGAGCCAACGTCTGCCAGCGCCGCTTCGCCCCGCTCGTCAGGCCCACGGGCATGACCAGCAGCTGGTCCAGGTCTTCGCCTCGACGGGCGGCGTCCGCCTTGGCCTTTGCTTCGAGCCATGCGCCGCCGGTCAGGCGGCGAGACTTCAGCGGGCCGCGCTTGCCCATGTCGTCCTCCAGGTCACGAGCGAATCCCCCCAAAGCGAAAATCGCTCGGGGCGTACGCATTTGTAAGCCTGGCGGTCGCCGGGCCTTTTTGGTGGGTATTTCGGCGGGGGCGTAGGTGGACATAGCGGGACAACCACGGTCAATCCTGCCGCTTCTGCTTCAGGATGTCTTCGAGGGCGGCCACCACCGCCTTCGCCCGCGCCATCTTCATCGCCTGCTGGTCACTGGTCAGGGCGGCGAACACCTTGGTGCGGTAGCAGGGCTCGCCCTGCCCAGCGTAGGCCCGGATGACGGCGACATGGTCGAGCGCCGCCAGTTCCTGCACGACACGGACCCGCTCGCCGTTCTCACGCTTCAGATGCATGCGGGCGGGGCGGAGCCCGATGGACAGCCCGCACCACCCGTCAAAGGCGTCCGCCAGCAACTGCCGATGGAGCGACTTCACCGGCACCACGGCCTGGATGATGAGCCCGGCGACACCATCGACCGCCAGCTGGAGCGTCCCGGTTTTCGTGTCGGCGAGCGTGTCGCCTCCATGTCCATCGGTCAGCCTGACCACGCTGGCCCCTGCCTTGACCGCCCGCACCACGCCCTCGAAGGCGGCGGGCGTGATTCGCTCGCGCAGTAGTTCGCCATCGGTGGCGACACGCACGGGCACCGCCGACAAACCTGGAGCGCACACGCCCACGAGCAGCACCCGGTCGGGAATGGCGGGCTCGGTCTTGAGCCTGGCAGGCGTCGCCGAGGCGGGGTGTTTTCCATCGGGCGTCCAGAGGCGGCGCAAGCCTCGGGCTTCCCGATGATTGTCGATGGACCGGCGTATATGCGCCGGGGCGGAGCGGCAGCGTTCCCGTGCCTCGTCATCCGACATCGGAAACGGCACGTTGGATGCCGCCCCAGCGAACTCCACCAGCCTGCCGTCAATCATGCGTGACATCGACCGAGTCATCGTCTTCGCCCTCCGTCATTACGACGACCACTGCCCGCCGCCGCGCAACTGCCGCAGCGGGTTGAGCGTCGCCTGCCCCATCGCCTCGTCTGCCCGCAGCAGCGTGTCCACCACGGCAACCACTGGGGAGAAAAGCAGCGGAGCCCTCGCCCGGTTTTCCGCCCTCGACCGCTGGGTGTCGGGCACCGTCAAGGCGACACGGTGAAAGTCGGCGGCCTCGGCTTCGAGCGCCCGCAGTTTTGGCGGGCGTCTTCGAGGTCAGCCCGCAGCTGCGGTTCTCGTGCCTTGAGGTCACGCAGGCGGGCAGACGCCTCGACCAGCTGCCGGTCAAACGCTCGGTCCCGCTCCACCGCCGTGACGCCCTCGGCGATTGAGTCGGCCGGAGCCCGCAGGCGAGCAGACAATTCGCCGATGGACCACAGCTGCTCCCCCGTGGGCTCGGCACCATCGGCGACCGAGTAGACGAGCTTGCGCCACGCCTCGACATCCGCCTGGATGGATTCCCGCCTCTGCCTCTGCTGCTCCTCGGCCACCGCCGCAGCGATGTCGTCGGGGCTCCGCCGAGCCTCGGCCACCGTCGTCCCGCCCGTCCGCTTCACCATGATGTCGTCCCCTGTAGGTCAATCTTCCCACGACCACGCTGTTCACTGGCAGCGTCAAGTCTTCATCACCACCGTCCCGGTCAGCGTCGCCGAGCTCACGAGGCGAATTACGGCAGCGCCAAAAAGCCCCTCGGGCAGCGCATGGCAACTGCCGCCAGCGTCTGCCGGTAACGTCAGCGAAAACACCGAGCCACCATCGACAAACGGCCTGCCCCCGTCGCCCTCATTATTCGAGGCGTAGACGTTGACCGTGACCGAGGCGGTGAGCGGCCCCACGAGCAGGGCGAAGCCTGCGGCGTCCTCCAGACGCACCGCCGAGGCGGTCGTGGTGTCCGTGCCGATGGTCACCGGCACCGCCTTCGTCATTCGCTTGAGCTTCACTTGCATGTCGTCACCTTAGAGTCCGTGTCCAGCGCCGAAGCCGTCACGCATACTTCACGCCGATGTCGGCGGCGGTGGCGACGGTAACGCCCCGCAGCTGCTCCACGAGGCGGCCCCTGGTCACCTCGAAGTCCTTGTCAGGCTCGTCATCACCACGAGCGTCTACGTTGCCCGCTGCGGGCCCGTCTGCCTCGACGGGCTCGGTGGTCGCCTGGATGCCTGCTCGGGCTTGTGGGGGCTTGCCCGTGGCGTCAGCGTTGACGGGCTCGCCGGTATTCGGGTCGATGCCTGCCGCCTCTAACCGCAGGCGAAGATATGGCTTGTTCGACTCCAACCATCGCAGGATGGATTGAACGTCTTCGTCGAGGGCGTCAGCAAACCGCTCCGCCATCAGCCGCCGCTTTTTCAGAAGACGGTCATACTCCGCCATGCCTGCGGGCTCGGCGTGGCCCTGGTCACGCTCGTGGTCGCCTGCTGCCTGCCTGCCTGCTCCCCCCATGTCTTCTTCTTCGTGAGAAGAAGAAGACTTAGAAAGAGAAGACATAGAAGAGAGGGCGTCAGCATGACGGTCTGCTGACGCTGCTGACGCATCTAAGCCCTTGTCGCCGAGGGACTTCTGCTCACTGTCAGCATCCTTCCCTGCTGACGGTTCTGCTGACGCTGCTGACGCATCAGCATGACGGGATGACGCATCAGCATCGTCAGCATGACGGGCCTCGTCGGCGGCGAGTTTTGCCAGCATCGTCAGCCGCTCGGCGTCATCCCTGAAGTCGGCGTATGACGGCACGAGCGGCGCTGGCATCAGCCTGTGGCTTTCCCGCTGATGGATTGCCTGCCACTTCGCCTTGAGGGCGGGCAGGGCGTCGGTCAGCTTGACCGAGTCAAGCGACCACGCCTTGTCGCCTGCGGTCATTTTCCGGCAGGGCTCGCCGCCGATGGTCGCCCCGAGGACCATCGCATAGCACCCGTGCGGCCCGTCATACGCCCTTACCTCGTGCCCAGCGACACGCCCCAGTGTCCGCCATGCCTTGTCGCCCGAGGGCTTTGACTTCGAGCCCGTGCGCCTGATTTGCCTGCGGTATCGTTGCGACGCTGCCCGGTTCTGCTCCCGTCGTCGCCTGGTTTGCTCATCATCGCAACTGCCCGCAGCGACGGCAGCTGCTTCGCCACGGTCGTCACGCTGGCGGCGGCGTAGTTCGGCGGGCAAGACCACCCCGCCGTCAACGGTGCCCACGAGCTCAGCTTGAAGCATCGCCTGCCCGAAGCCCTCAACGTCTACGACGACATCAAGCGATTCCACCGAGGCGGTCACGATGTCGTCCACCGCCTTGTCAGCCATCCACGCCCATGCCTCGGCGGCGCAGGCGTAGGCTTCCCTGGTCGTCTGCCCTGACGCCTTTGCCAAGGCGAAGACCCTCGGGTCGTCGGGCAGCGGGGCGACGATGGTCGGCGGCGTCCGTGACATCCGTGCGGTCCTCCGGTCACGAGCCCTGCACAGCGACGACACGGGCGCGAATCCACGCCTCCAGGTCACTTCGCCGGTAGGAGACACGAGCTTGTTTTCCGCTGCCGAGCTTCAGACACCGGGGGCCGGTTCGGTCGCATCGCATGCAGCGAAGCGACTTCGGCGACATGGCGATGAGCGCCGCCGCCTGCGCCGTGGTCAGCAGCTGGTCGTCCGTGAGGTTGAAGCCCTCAAGCGCCGCCGCAGGCGTCACGGGCGACGCCTTCGCCCGAGGCTTTGAGGTTTTTTTAGTCGTCTTCGCCGTGGTCATCGTGCAAGTCCTTTCCTTGGAATTGAGCTCGTGCTGTTCAGTTGAACGCCTGAACACGCCGTACTTGCAGTTACCTTGTGGTGCCGCCTGATTTCGGTCAACACTTAGTATCATGGAATGACGTTTTTGCCTTGATTTACAGCGTTTTCGGCGACAGCTTGTTTCCTAAGTAGGAAAACCACCAGAGGCGGCGGCGTCTACTTTTGCCCTGCGGTCGGGATCCGCTGTTCAGTGCCACTCGAGCCCCG
>Ga0315906_10011496_pt1 | contig 10314 bp, 14 predicted proteins | sample LakEriMetagenome_4_FD_203526 | JGI IMG/M metagenome (GOLD analysis project Ga0315906, IMG submission 203526) | Freshwater fungal communities from buoy surface, Lake Erie, Ohio, United States - Buoy 2 MA122 | ecosystem: Environmental > Aquatic > Freshwater > Lake > Lake biofilm | place: USA...
CACTGCTTATTTCCCGAGGCGGACGATGTGGAGGCGCTTAACTGTGCGACCACGGGGGTTTTTGCCCCCCTCGTCGGCATCATCGGCAGCATGCAGGCCGCAGAGGCATTGAAAATTATCGCTGCAATCGGCACTACCCTGAAAGGTCGCCTATTAATACTGGACGCACTCGACATGCAGTGGCATAGCGTAAAAGTTAAGCGCGATCTCGGCTGTATTGTTTGCGCGTCGAGGCCTCACGCCTGAGTTAATTTGGCTTAGCGACTATTCTCAGCCGCACCCAGGATCAGCTTGAGTTGTGCTTCCATGTGTAAGGTGGGAACGGTTTGCCATGCGCTCTGTGCAAAGCGCAACCAGCTGCCAATCACAAACTGTGTCAGCGCAGCCGCTAAGGCGGTGACTTCAATCGAAGGATCAAGTGTTCCGCTAGTGATGGCATGGCGCAGCGATTGCTTGAAAGAGGCATCGATGCGATCAGTAATCTGACTAGCGCGTGCTTGAAGGCGCTCGTCCTCGGTCACGAGGGCGTCCCCGGTCAAGACGCGCGTCATGCCGCGGTTGCGTTGTGCAAAGGTGAGCAACATCGCGGCGATTTTGCGCGCCTGTTCCACACCATTAGGTTCTGCCGCCACGATTTGACTAACGAGCGTGAAAATCGTTGATTCGATGAACTCGAACAAGCCCTCAAACATTTGGGCTTTGCTTGCGAAGTGACGGTAAAGCGCTGCCTCAGACAATTGCATTCGCGCAGCAAGCGCAGCCGTTGTGATTCGAGCCGCACGAGGCTGCTCAAGCATTTCTGCAAGCATTTGCAGAATCTGATGTTTACGTTCGCCGGTTTTGACTGACATCGCGTTCGGCCCATCAAGGAGGGATTAAAGGTGAGGCGTAAGCTGCGAATGGGTGTGTGCTACGCCCGCAACGGACGCTTTTGAAGCAGCAGGTCTGATACGCAGTTTACCCGCAAGTCGACAAAATTTGGGCGACCGCTTTTACCGCGACCAAACGGTGTCCCGGGGTGGTAGACATGCACGGTGCGCAGACCAGCGCGTCTTGCACCACGTAGGTTCTCGACGGTGTCCTCGACGAGAACCGCTCTGCGAGGCGAGACGCCCTCGTGCGCCAGGATGTGGCGCATCATGGCGCTTGACGGTTTTGGCCTGAAATGGCCGTGTAAGCGCATCTGTTCGACGCCCCACAGCCCATCGAAACACTGCAGAATTTTTAGGTGCTTTAGTACTGCACGTGCATAGTGCAATGGCGCATTTGTGACCAGTACCTTGCGCCCGGGCAGGCGACGCAGCTTACTTGCCAGACCTGATTCAGCCCGCACTAGCGGCGCAACATCGAAGTCGTGGCTACGATGCAAAAACGCATGGGGGTCCACGGCATGGTGCCGAACTAAACCGATCAGGGTTGCACCATATTTGCGCCAGTACTGGGTCCGCAGCAGACTCGCCTCTTGCTCGTCAATAGAGAGCGCTTCCATCACCGCGGCAGTCATGCCGAGGTTGATCTCGCGGAAAATCTTGTGTGACGTGTCGTGCAGCGTGTTGTCTAGGTCAAAGAACCAGACCAAGTCTTTATTGCGTGCGGCAGCAGAGCCTGCGGCAAGATGCACGCGTGCACGACGCACGCGTATCCGTGGATGTAGTGGAAGTCTTTTGGGCGTCACGCGCGCATTACTGCGACGAGATCATTGTGCCAACGCCGCGATCTGTTAATACTTCGAGTAACAGGCAGTGAGGTACGCGACCGTCTACGATGTGTACGGACTTCACGCCATTGCGTGCGGCATCCAGTGCCGAGGAAATCTTTGGCAGCATTCCGCCTGAGATTGTTCCGTCGGCGAACAATGCATCAATCGTTTTGGCCGACAACTGACGCAGCAGGTTGCCATCCTTGTCGAGCACGCCAGGGGTGTTGGTCATCATGAGTAGTTTTTCAGCGCCAAGCACCTCGGCCATCTTGCCAGCGACGACGTCAGCATTGATGTTGTAGGCAAGACCGTCTACCCCATAACCGATAGGCGAAATCACGGGGATGAACTGGTCATCTTGCAAGGCTTTCACAACGGCGGGTTCTACGCGGTCGATATCACCTACAAAACCGATGTCTAGAGGTTTGGACGGGTCGTCCTTATTGGGCATTAGTTTTTTGCTTGCTTGGATCAAACAGCCGTCTTTGCCTGTCAGGCCGACTGCCTTCCCGCCTGCTTCGTTAATCATGAGCACAATATCTTGCTGCACTTGTCCGCCAAGCACCCACTCCACGACTTCCATGGTGTCCGCGTCTGTCACGCGCATGCCTTGAACAAACGTACCTTGCTTGCCAATGCGGCGCAGCGCTTCATCAATCTGTGGGCCGCCGCCGTGCACCACGATGGGGTTCAGGCCAATTAATTTCAACAAGACGACGTCGTGCGCGAAACTGCGCTGCAAGACCTCTTCGGTCATCGCATTGCCACCGTATTTAATGACGATGGTCTTGCCGTGGAAGCGCTTGATATAGGGCAGACTTTCGGACAAAACCTCGGCAAATACTTCTGGAGGCATGGAAGTGGTTTGTGTCTGGCTGGTCATGGGCTTTCGGCAGGCAAGTGGTTGTGGATCGGAACAAATTGTTGGAACCGGATTGTAGAGCCAAGAATGACCCGTTGGGGGCTAGCCGGCCAAAGCTTTTTCGAGCGTGCGACGAAACTCTTGCTTGTCATACAGTCCGAGATAGCGTTTGATGATTTGACCGTTTTTATCGATCAGGAACGCCATTGGAGTGAGCTTCACATCGCCAAAGGCTTTTGCTGCGCCGCCGACTGTGTCTAGCGCCACAGGAAACGGTAGCTTGCGCGTTTCCACAAAATTAATCACGTAGTTGGCAGGGTCGTATTGCATCGCGACAGCCACGAGCTCGAAGCCTTGTTCACGGTATTTGTTGTAGTTCTCGATGTTGTCCGGCATTTGCGCCACGCAGCTTACGCAATTAGTTGCCCAGAACTTGACCAGCACGACCTTTCCGCGTAGCTCTGAAAGTGCGAGCTGTTTGCCCGATAAGGTCGAAAACGTTACCTCGGGGGCCTTAGGCGCGGGTGCAGCAAAGAACCACGCCCCGATACCCCCAAGCGCCGCAAGCAGCGCGAGCGCTAGGAGTTTTTTCATTGAATTGGCATAACCTGTACGCCACCCTGCGCGGGTGCGGCGCCCGCACCGGGAGTAGTGACCGGTGCGGCAGACTGCGCAGGCTCACCCAAGCGCCCACCCATCAGGCGGTTGGCGGTGTCTAGGCGGTTCGCTTCGGCCGGGGTGATAATTTGAAAAAGCTTGTCTACCCGCTTGACGCCACCAATTTGGGCAGTCGTGGCAGCTGCCATATCGCCCTCACGTTGGGTGACCAGACCCATCAGGTACACGATGCCGCGATCTGTGGTGACCGTGATCGTGCGTGAGGGAATGTCTTTGGTCGTGGCGAGGGTCGCCATGACCTTTGAAGTGATCCAAATATCGTTACCCACGATACCTGCGGAAGCGGTTTCTTTGTGGACGGTAATTTGATCTGATACAGATTTAACGCCCTTGGTCTTGCGTGCAATTTCGCCGGCTTTGGCTTTCACATCGTTACCGATTGTGTCGCCTGTGAGCAGCACAACGCCGTCATAGGTTGTGATGGTTGCGCGGATGCTATCGCCGAAGGCGTTGCGCAGCTCGCCGCCGATCTTCAATTCGATCGTTTTATCCTCTGTTTGTTGTGCGACGGATCGGCGATCGACTGCCACGAGCCCGGTTGTGGCCGCAGCGCCGCCGATGAGCAAGGGGATACAGCCTTGCAGCATGCTCGATGAAGCTCCGAGGGCAACGCAAAGCAAAATGGGACGAATATAGCGGGCAGCGTTAGTCATACGGGGTCTCCGAGTAGAAGCGTATCAATGCCGTCGCACAGCATGTGCAGCAGCAGAATGTGTATTTCTTGAATGCGCATTGTGCGGTCGTGTGGCACACAAAGGTGGATGTCGTCGGCGCTGAGCAAGGCGTTCATTGCGCCGCCGCCTTTCCCGCTAAGCGCAATGACGCGCATCTCGCGTTCGTGTGCGGCCTGAATTGCTTGTTTGACGTTTTCTGAGTTGCCACTTGTGGAGATCGCGACAAGCACATCGCCCGGCTGCCCTAAGGCGCTGATCTGACGTGAAAAAACTTGAGCGTAGCCATAATCGTTGCCGACCGCCGTGAGGATGGACGTGTCAGTATTCAGCGCAATGCCAGCGAGTGGAAGTCGTTCGCGTTCGAAGCGACCAACCAACTCTGCAATAAAGTGTTGTGCATCTGCGGCTGAGCCGCCGTTGCCACAGGCTAGGATTTTCCCGCTGTTTGTGACGCAGCCAAAGCACAGCTCGATGGCGCGCAGTAGCGGCGAAGAGAGAGTTTCTGCGCTGTCTTGCGTCGCAAGGACATGGTCATTGAAGTGGGCGGCGAGTGTCGAGGCTAGGTTCATGGCGATTGTTCGGCTCCAGAGCTTGAATTATCTCATTTATCCAGCGTCAGGCGGAAGGCATCGCGGTGCCAAATCAACCCGGTTGGCTCGAAAGCGAGTAAGTCAAACCGGCAATAGGGGGTGCCTCCCTTAAAGTGTTGTTGAACCAGCCTTGAGAAAAAATAGAGTGCCGCAAGTTGGATGCGGCGTTGTTTGGCCGGCGTAACACTCGCAGAAGCACCGCCATAGGCATCGGAGGTCCGCTGTCTTACTTCGACAAAGACGAGGGTTGGGCCGTCGCGCACGACGAGATCGAGCTCGCCTGCAGGGCAGCGCAACTGGCGTTCGAGCAGCAGGCATCCCGCACTTTGAAGATATTCCAGCGCACGTGCCTCATAGAGGTCGCCTTGGCGCTGCCGCGGCGAGCGGTTCTCCGCCCCCGCTTGCTTGCGACTCAGTCGCCTAGAGGGGGAAGCGAGAGCTTTTTTTCGGTGCTTGACTGCTTTTTGTTGTGCGAGCTCTGCTTGTGAGAAAAGAGCTGCATGGTCCATTGCGGGTGAGGTTGTTTTATACATGGGCGAGCAGGTGCCGTGACGAGGTGGAGTAACGCGACTACACTGCCAGAATTCAGACCTCAACAGCCTCGCCATGACAGAAAATGTCCTACCGCAAGAGCTTCCAGACGCCTGGCACCGCCTTGGCCAAAAAGTCGATGCGCAGCAGTGGCCCACCCATTGTTTGTACGTGGTGGCGACTCCTATTGGTAATTTGGCGGATCTCTCCTTGCGCGCCTGGCATGCGCTTGCGTTGGCCGATGTGATTGCGGCCGAAGATACGCGGGCTACGCGCACCTTGCTCGACGCCTGGGGGTTGACCACTCCCACCATAGCGGCACATCGGCATAACGAAGCCGGGGCGGCACTGGATATCGTTCGTCGACTTGAGTCAGGGCAACGCGTTGCCTTGGTTTCAGATGCAGGATCGCCGGCTGTGAGCGATCCAGGTGGACTCGTGGTCCAGGCAGTACGTGCGGCTGGCTTGCGCGTGATCCCGTTACCGGGAGCGAGCGCGGTGATTGCGGCGTTGATGGCGACCGGCGTAACAACAGACGCCTCGCCTGGCTTTGTCTTTGCTGGCTTTGCCCCGACTAAGTCTATGGCGCGTCAACGTTGGTTTCGTCACTGGACGCAGCTTGCTTGCGCAACGGTGTTTTATGAAGCCCCCCATCGTATTGCTGCAAGTTTGAAAGACTTGCTGGTGGTGCTGGGCCCCCTGCGTCAAGTGAGTCTTGCTCGAGAGTTGACCAAACGTTTTGAAGAGGTCGCGTGCGTGACGTTAGCGGACGCGCAGCAGTGGTTGGACGCAGATTCGCATCGCGTGCAAGGCGAGTACGTCGTCATCATTCACCCTGCTCAAACTGAGGCGGACCTTGAGGCGGCAGAGCAAGCTGATGCGGGAGTTGATGCTTGGCTGGATGCCTTACTTGAGGTGTTGTCGGTACGTGATGCCGCACGTGTAGCGGCCAAAGCGACAGGTCAGTCCCGCGATACGTTGTACGCGCGAGCCTTGGCACGCAAAGGCAGTTAACCGCTCGCGCGCGGGCTTAGGGCCCCGTTACCCGCGGTACGACACCGAGTGCGCTTTCAAGCGGTGCGGCGGCTTGCACGGCAGCCTCTGTGCTGGGGAAGGGACCCACGCGCACACGATGTAGATTTCCCGCACCCAATTCGACATTTACAGAAACGCCCGCCTGAGTAGGTACTTGAGCGGCTGCGCGCGCGGCAATCGCTTGCGCTCGTGCTGGGTCGCTAAAGGCACCAAGCTGCAAATAAACCGACCCTGCGGCTGCGGGCGTGGCGCTACTAGGTGGAATCGCAGCGAGTGGGAGTGTGGCGACCCCGGGTGCGGTGGGCGCCGCGCTTTGCGCTGTTTGGGTCGTTGGTGCCAGTGGCGTTGGCGTCGCGGATGCTGGGGGACTTATTGCTGGAGGTGGTTTGCTAGCTGCGAGCGCTGAGCCGCTGGCGATTTGCTCTGGCATGATGCGCTCTACGATCACCTCGGCACTTCCTGGCGCGAGCACGCCAAGCTTGTGAGCCGCAACGTACGACAAGTCAATCACGCGTCCGCCCAAGAAAGGCCCACGGTCGTTGATACGAAGTACTACTGTTTTACCAGTCGCCACGCGCGTGACGCGCACATAGCTCGGAATAGGTAATGTGGGGTGGGCCGCCGTCATGCCGTACATATCGTAGCGTTCGCCGTTGGACGTAGGCTTACCGTGATATTTTTTACCGTACCAAGAGGCAGGGCCTTGCGCGCGATAAGGCCGCCCGGATGTGTCTGGGACATAGCGCTGACCAAAGATGGTGTAGGGATTATTTGGGCCGCGTGCCAAGGGTTCAATGCGCGGTACAGCATCCGGAACAGCATCTAAGTTTGCGGGGGGATTGGCCTCGGGGCCATCGTCCATGTAATAAGCGCCGCCACGGCGACCGCCTCCTGAGCAGGCTGCAAGTAGCGTGCACACAAGCGCAATGACAAGTAAGCGGCCAAGGGGCGAGCCAACTGGTGTCATTCGGATAGTGTCGGCTGATCGCGATGACGCACGAGAACCGGACCGTGATCCGCGAAGCGCTTACCGAGCGTTTCAACTAAGTAGACCGATCGATGTTTACCACCCGTACAGCCGACCGCAACCGTGAGGTAGCTTCGCGTGTCCTCGGTATAGCGCGGCAGCCATTTACGAATGAAGGCTTCGATGTCGGTTGCCATTTGGGCCACGTCATCGAACCCGGCAAGCCAGTCGGCGACCGGCTGGTCTTTACCCGTGAGTGGTCGTAACAGAGGGTCATAGTGTGGGTTGGGCAGACATCGCACATCAAAAACCATGTCAGCATCACTGGGGACGCCCTTCTTGAAGGCGAAGGACTCAAAGGTCAGTAGCAGCGGTTTACGATCTGCTTGGACGAGGTCACGAATCCAAGTGCGCAACTGACCAGGAGTCAGACCGGAGGTATCGATCACATGCCCAAGATTGCGCAGTGGCGCGAGTTGATCCCGCTCTTGAGCGATGCACTGCTCGAGCGAGGCGGCCACCCCTTTGCGTGCGAGGCGATCGGACAGAGGGTGGCGTCGGCGCGATTCAGAATAGCGTTGAATTAAAGTCTGGTCGTCTGCATCGAGAAATACAACGCGTAGTTGTGTCCCCATCGCAGAGAGTGCCGTGATGATGTCGGGTAATTCATCGAGGTCACCTGGCGAACGGACATCAATGGAAATGGCAACTCTGCCTGTTGGGTCGCCCCGCATCGAACCAATAAATTCATGTAAAAAACGGACCGGCAGATTGTCGACGCAGGTATAGCCGGCATCCTCGAGTAGGCGCAAGGCAACGGATTTGCCTGAGCCAGAAATCCCTGTGAGTAAGACAACGTTTAGCTGGGGCATGTTAGGGCTGTCCTCTCGCGATGGCTTCTGCTTGCCTTTCCATGAACTCTGCGAGAGTGTCAATTCCACGCAGTTTTAGAATCGTATTGCGTACGGCTGCTTCAACCAAGACGGCTAAGTTGCGCCCCGCTGCCACTTGCAGCATCACTTTGCGGATTGGACAGCCCAACATATCTTGGGTCATGTCTTGCAAGGGCAGACGTTCAAACTTGTCTTGCGCAGTGGCCCGTACAAGATGCACGATGAGCTTGAGTTTCATCTTGCGCCGTACCGACGTCTCACCAAAAATTGTCCGAATATTAAGCAGCCCCAAGCCACGGACTTCAAGCATATTACGCAAGAGCTCTGGGCAATGCCCTTCAACAACATGGGGTGCTGTGCGAGAAAGATCCACGGCATCGTCGGCGACTAAACCATGACCGCGTGAAATAAGTTCGAGCGCGAGTTCGCTTTTTCCCAAGCCAGACTCGCCTGTAATCAATACGCCCACCCCGAGTACGTCCATGAACACCCCATGCACGGTGGTTGTCGGCGCTAAGCGCCGACCAAGGTAAATGCGCAGCAAGTCGATGACTTCGGCCGCGTGGACAGATGTTGTCAGTAGCGGAATCTGATTACGCTCACAACCTTGAATGAGATCTTCCGTTGGCGGCAAGCTGTCTGCAATGAGGATCGCAGGTACGCCACCCGCTAGAAGCTCATCGAGGTGGTGGATACGGCGCTTGAGGTCAAACCGCGTGTAGTAATCCATCTCTTGGGTGCCGAATACCTGAATCCGTGAGGGGTGAATGAGGTTCAAGTGGCCGATCAAGTCCGCTGCAGCCATCCCGTTATCCGGGATGAGACGATCAGCCGCTGTTTGTCCGGCAACCCAAGTAAATGGAATGTCTTCGGTATTGTCGTGAACCAGGTCCTGCACCGTCAGCATGGTGACTCCGTTTTGGAAGAAGTGGGCCCGCTCGAGAAAATTTAGCGTAGATCTTCAGTCAACAAAGCATGCACGATCTTTGGGTCGGTTTCCATCGCCAACCGTGATCTGAGCGCTTCGTTGGAAAATAGGCGAGCCACTTCGGCAAGTATATCGAGATGTTGTTGCGTTGAGGCTTCTGGTGTGAGCAGAACGAGTAACTGATCGACAGGTTGTCGGTCAGGCGCATCAAAAGGTATCGGCTTTGCAAGCCTAAGAAATGCGGCGATGCCCGTTTTGAGGCCCTTAACCCGGCCATGTGGCATGGCAATCCCGGAGCCCAAGCCCGTGGAGCCGAGTCGTTCGCGTGCGAAAAGACTCTCGTACACAGCGGCGCGCTCTACTCCTTGGTTATTTTCAAGTAGTAGAGCGGCTTGCTCGAATACCCGCTTTTTACTGGTTGCGGGCATGTCAAGCACAACATTGCTTAGTGACAAAAGGCGCGACAAGTGTTTCATGTGGGGGATTATAGGTTGGCCGCACTGCTGCTTGTTCGATTGCCCCTTCGCTGGCTGACGACCCTATAAATACGAACGCCCGCCAGAGAGGTGGCGGGCGTGGGTTTGCCGCAGGTTAACGCTAGGCGTTTACGCCGTTTCGAAAATCTGTCGCTTAGGGGCGAGGTGATGATGATCTTGTGTGCGGGATTTGTACTGCAGTACTTTACGGTCGACTTTGTCTATCAATAAATCAATCGAGGCATAAAGGTTTTGCTCTGACGCTGCGCAATGAATATCCTTGCCGCGGACATGCAAGGTGATCTCTGCGTGGTGCTTGAGGGGTTCTACTGACAAAATGACTTGCGTGCCAATAACGTGATCAAAATGCCGCAAAACGCGGGCCATTTTGGTTTGGATGTATTCCCGGATGGCTGGGGTGACGTCAAGATGGTGACCGGTGATGTTCAGGTTCATTGCGTACTCTCCAAAAAGGAACGGCAGTTGTGCGAATGCACGGGGTGTGGGCGGCGAAAGACTCCTTTGTGTGTGATCAATGTTTAAAGTGTAGTGACTTGCGTGCGGAAATCAAGGGCAAAAGTACCCATAGATTGACCTACATCAGCAAAACTTGGTGTGCACCGCAACATAAGGGCCGTTGCCGGCCTCGGCGGGCGTCACATCTTAAAGTGTTCGCCCAAATAGACGCGACGTACAGAGGCATCGTTAATGATCGCATCGGGTACGCCGCTAGTGAGTACTTTGCCCTCACTGATGATGTAGGCCCTGTCACAGATACCTAGGGTTTCTCGCACGTTGTGATCGGTGATGAGCACACCGATTCCGCGACTTTTCAGAAAGCGCACGATACGCTGGATTTCGATTACGGCGATAGGGTCTACGCCAGCAAAGGGTTCATCGAGCAGAATAAACCGGGGGCGTGTCGCAAGCGCACGAGAGATCTCGACGCGCCGGCGCTCGCCGCCGGAGAGTGAGAGGGCG
>Ga0315906_10011498_pt1 | contig 10313 bp, 11 predicted proteins | sample LakEriMetagenome_4_FD_203526 | JGI IMG/M metagenome (GOLD analysis project Ga0315906, IMG submission 203526) | Freshwater fungal communities from buoy surface, Lake Erie, Ohio, United States - Buoy 2 MA122 | ecosystem: Environmental > Aquatic > Freshwater > Lake > Lake biofilm | place: USA...
GGTCGCAGGATGCAAGGAGACGACACGCCGCCGGCCGACGACGCGACCCTGATCTCCGCCGGCCCGGAGGCGGCTCCCGCGGAACCGGTGTCGGCCTCCGCCATCGGGCGGACCCTGCAGGGATCGATGCTCGGCGGCTACCGGCTGGATCGGTACGTCGGGGGCGGCGGCATGGGCGCGGTGTTCCGGGCGCACGACACGACCCTCGACCGGGTCGTGGCCGTGAAGGTGCTCTCCCGGGGCCAGGGCACCGACGAGGACATGCTCCGCCGGTTCCGCATCGAGGCCCAGTCGGCGGCCCGGCTCGACCACGAGAACATCAGTCGCGTGCATGCCGTGGGCAGCGACCGTGGCTGGCATTACATCGTCTTCGAGTACATCGAGGGCCGGAACCTCCGCGACCTGGTGCAGAACGAGGGGCCGTTCGCCGTCGGCCGGGCGATCGACGTGACCATCCAGGTGGCCGAAGCCCTGGAACACGCGGCCGAGCGGGACGTCGTGCATCGCGACATCAAGCCGTCCAACATCGTCATCACCCCCGGAGGTCGGGCCCGGATCGTGGACATGGGGCTGGCCCGGTTGCCGCCGTCGGCCGGCGACGCCGACCTCACGACCAGCGGCATGACGCTGGGCACCTTCGACTACATCGCGCCCGAGCAGGCCCGCGATCCCCGGGCCGCCGACGTGCGCAGCGACCTCTACTCGCTGGGCTGCACGCTCTTCTACATGCTCGCGGGCCGGCCGCCCTTCGCCGAGGGGACGATGGTCCAGAAACTCCTCCAGCACCAGCAATCCCGGCCACCGTTGATTCGCGAGCTGCGGCCGGACGTGCCGCCGCAGCTGGAGGCGATCCTCGACCGCATGATGGCCAAGGACCCGCACGACCGCTATCAGCGTCCGGCGGTGCTCGTGGCCGACCTCGCAGCCTGCGCCGAGGAGGGCGGCATCCACCTGGCGACTGCCCGGCCCGTGATCCTCGCGGCCGCGACCCGGCCGGCGGGGAGCGTGCTGCCGTGGCTGGTGCCCCTCGTGGGGCTGCTCGTGACGGTGGCGGCACTCTGGCTCCGGGCGGTGGCCGACCGGCGGGCGGACGCGGGCCGGTGGGTGCCTGCCGGGCCGCCGCCGGCAGCCGGCGACCGTGACGAATGAAGCGGATCTGCGGAGCGGTGGCCGTGCGGCACGCGAAAAATCTTGACGGCCGCGCGGTTGAACGGTCTAGTGAGGAAGTCGTCGGCCGCTCGCCGGCCACCAGTCAGCCCCCTCGGAGTTCATCGATGAATCGCCCCTGCAGGATCGCTTGTCTCTTCGGTCTCTGTGTCGCCCTCGCGGCGGGCGGGTTCGCCCGGCCGGCGTACGCGATCAAGCAGTTTCAGGACGAGTTCAAGGCCCTGTACGTGAAGGAGGGTACGCCGCTGGCCGCCGAGGTCGAGCGGGTGAAGTGCAACGTCTGCCACGTCGGCAAGGACAAGAAGGAGCGGAACGCTTACGGCAAGGCGCTCGACGAGCGGCTCGACAAGAAGGCCGACAAGGACAACGCGGAGAAGATCCGCAAGATGCTGGAGGAGGTCGCCGCCCTGCCGAGCGATCCCACCAAGCCCGACTCGCCCCCCTTCGGCGACCTGATCAAGGCCGGCAAGCTGCCGGTGGCGGTTCCGTAGACCGCGGCTTTTCAGCCCTGGGCCGCCTCCAGGACCGCCGACTCGAGGTCGGGGCAGGCGGCGACCGTGTGGACGATGGCCGGGTCGGCGAAGATCCGCACCCGCTTCACGAGGTCGTCGAACTGCTCCCGGGCCAGGCTGCGGACCACCGGTGAAAGGTCCTCGAGCCGCCGCCACTCCGGCGGGGAGTGAGCCTGCCGGCCGCGTTCCCGCACCGTGAGGCGAAACTCCACCTCCCGTTCGGCCGGCGGCGCGTCCACGAGGATTTGGGCCGGGTCGATCGGGACGCCGAGGCGGCGAGACAGGCACTCCGCCAACCGCGCGGCGATGGCGACGGCGTCGGCGTAGGGGCGGCCGGCGCAGGCGCGGTGCAGCTCGGGCTGGTGCAGGGCGTCGAACGAGGCGGCCCGCTTGAAGAGCCGGCGGCACGGCCCGAAGATCCCGGCGGCCAGCGGGGCGGCCGGCGTGCCGGCCGCGACCCGCAGCAGCCAGTCGGCAAATGCGTGGTCGTCGAAGCGGACGAGCGCGGGCGGGTCGATCCGCTCGCGAACGATCCACACCGCCCGCTGCAGCATGGCCGTGGCGGCCCGCACGGCGTGATGCCAGTAGACCTCGCTGAACATCACGTACCGCGCGAAGACCATCAACTCGGCCGCGGTCCGTCCCTTGGCGGTGATGGCGAGACCCTGGCCCGCGGCGTCGAGGCACAGGCTGGAAAGCAGCCGTTCCTGGTCGAAGTGACGACCGTACGGCACCCCGGCGTGGAGGCTGTCGCGGGCCAGGTAGTCCATCTTGTCCACGTCGATCGGCCCGGAGAGGAGCGAGTGCAGGATCCGACCAGCCGGATCCGTCGCGGTGCCGCCGATCAGGGCGTGGATCCGCGCGGGCGACACTCCCCAGGCGTGTTCCAGGATCCCCGCCAGGCCGCCCGTCGTGAGCACCCGCTCCACGAGCGTCTCGTGTCGCGGGAGCGCTGCCAGGCCCATGTCCTCGAGCGGGTGGCAGTAGGCCCAGTGACCCACGTCGTGGAGCAGCGCCGCGGCGAGGAAGGCGGAGGCGTCGGCCGGGCCCACCGCCGCGGCGAACCGGGTGTCGCGTTCGAGCCGCTGGAGAAACCGGACCGCCAGGCCGTATACGCCGAGCGAGTGCTCGAGCCGGGAGTGGGTGGCCCCCGGATAGACGAGGGACACGAGCCCCAGCTGGCCGATGCGGGCGAGCCGGCGCATCTCGGCGCTGTCGAGCAACGCCCGGACCCGCGGCGTGAGGGGCACCGTGACGTCGGGCGGGATCCGCACGCCGTCGGCGGCCGACTCGGCGGACTCGAGTTCGGGAAGCAGCGGGCTCGTCATCGATCCTTCAGCGGCGGCCTAGACGGGCGGCAGCCCGGCCAGCCAGCGGAGCAGGGAGGTGAGCAGGGCGTACAACGAGAAATGGGCGACGGCCCGGCCCTGGTCGAGATCGAAGGCGGCCATGGCGGCGATCACGCCGGGAACGAAGAACAACGGCCCGAGGACGAGCCACTGCCACATCTCGGCGGTCGTTTCGGGCGGCAGCAGTCCCTTGGCGCACCACAGCCCCGCATAGACGGTCGCGCAGGCGAGGCCACGGACGACGAGGCTGCGGCCGCGATACGGCTCCAGTTCGCGGTCATACACGCCCACGTAGCCGAGGATGGCGCAGGGGATGGCGACGACGAAGCCCGCCGCGGCCAGAAGCCAGGGGGGCGGCTCCACCGGCGCGAATGCCAGCGGGCAAACCCAGGCCAGCAGCATCGCCACCAACACCCCGCCGGCCGTCGCCACCAGGGCCGCCACCGGCACCGTCCTGTTCGCCCGCTTGATGGGCGCCAGCGGGGCGCGGCCGGCCGCGGAGGAGGTGGCGGCGGCCTCGGGTTCGTGGATCGTGACGGCCTGGACGACCGCCTTCGGGATCGTGATCGGTTGCTTGCACTTCGGACAGGGGCCCGTCCGGCCGGCGAATTGATCGCTGACGGTGAACTGCGACTTGCAACCGGGACAAAGAACGGGAATCGGCATCGGAAGACCGCGTGGGGACGAGGGGCGGCCTGGCGGGCCTCCGTATCGGGGCAGTGTCAGACGCCCGGCGAGGAACGTCAAGCCTTCAGCCGGGAGGTAGACTGAAGGGAGAACCGCCCCGCCAGTGCCGGCGGGGGCGTGAGCCACTGCCCCGCGGAGCCGACCGACGTGAGCGACGAAAAGACGAGGATCATCCCGCGGAAGCAGGCGGACGCTGCGGACAAGTCGCCGCGGCGCGTCGGCGACAAGATCGTCTTTTTCTGCCCCAACGGCGACAAGATCGTCGTCCCGGAGAGCCTGGCCGGCAAGCGTGGCGCGTGCACGAAGTGCAAGGTGGCCGTCGTGATCCCCTCGTTGCCTCGGCCGGCCGTCGTCGAGCCGCCGGTCGCTCCCGAGGAATCTCCCGCGACCGAGGCCGCGGACGAATCGCCGGAGGAGCCGCTGGAGGTCGCCGAGGCCCCGGCGCTTCCGGCAGCCGGCCCGGCGGAGCCGCCCCCTCCCCCGTCACCCAAGGAGTGGCGGCTGGGAGCGGACGTGGAGGGCTCGCACGCCGGGCTCGACATGAGCGCGATGTCGGCTCTCCCCGCCGTCTGGTCCGACGAGGCGGCGACCGAGTCTGCCGACGGCGTTGATCATCCCGCGGCCCGTCTCGTGGCACGACTGTGGGTGGAACGGGGCCACGGCGGGATCATCGAACTGCACCTCGCCGGCGGGGGCGGTGTGATTCTGCCCGAGTGGTACGAGCCGCACTGGTCTCGCGGCACGCATGGCCTGTTCGCCAGCCAGGCGGTCGATGGGAGCGTGACGTTGACGGCGGTCGCCTGGGACGCGATCGAAAAGATCATCGTCCGGCAGGTCAAGGGGCTTCCGGACGGGATGTTCATGGCCGAGTGACCGGCCCACCGCCGGCTAGTCGTCGCCGTCGAGGTCGCCCTCGGTGATCATGGTGAACCCCTTGGAGCCGAGGGTTTCCTGGCCCATCTCGGTGTTGTCCACCATCAGCGCCACGGCCGGCCGGCCCCGCGGACGGGAGAGGATCGGGTAGGCCTGGATGATGTTCACCTCCGCCTGCAGGAGGGCCGTGCAGATCCGCAGCAGGGGCTGCGGGTCGTCCGGCAGTTCCACGCCGATCAGGTCGCTCTCGATGAGGGCCAGGCCGGCCCGCTCCAGGATCTCCCGGCCCTGCTCCGGATGACTGAGCAGGAACCGCGCGAAGGCGCACTCGCCGGAATCGTTGATCGACAGGGCCACGATGCGGACCTTCGAGCCCTCGAAGCGGCGCACGACCTCCAGCAGCTGGCCGACCCGGTTTTCCAGGAACACGGTGAACTGCCGGAGGGACGGCCAGTTGCGGCCCCGGGCGGTCGCGAAGCCGACTCCACCTTCTCCTGCTGCGCCGAGGCTCACGAACGCGTCTCCGGGGGTCGGGCCGGGAACTTGGGGCAGCCCGCCGGAAAGGATAGATTCCCCCGACGCCCGCAGTCAACGAACACCCGACGAGATGCCGCGCCGTCGTGCGGCTGCCATCGAGGAGCCCGGATGTCCACCCGCCACGAAATGCAGATCCGCGTCCGCTACCAGGAGACCGACGGTCAGCGGCGGCTGCATCACGCCAACTATCTCACCTACTTCGAGATGGGCCGCACGGAAATGCTCCGCGCCCTGGGCCGCTCCTACCGGGAGTTCGAGGACGCTGGGCTCTTCATGGTGGTCGCCGACGCCTCCTGCCAATACAAGGCCCCGGCCGAGTACGACGATCTCCTCGTCCTCCGCACGTGGGTCGTCAAGACCGGCGCCGCGCACATTCGCCACGCTTACGAACTGGTCCGCGGGGCCACGATCATCGCCACGGGCGCCACGACCGTCGTATGCGTCGATCGCGACGGCAAGGTCCGTCGCCTGCCCGACTGGATGTGCGGCTAGCCGGTCAGCCGCACGGCACGAACACGAATCGCTGCTCGCCGCACTGGAACTGCGCCGGCGCCGCCATGCGGACCGGGCCGTCGATCCGCACCCACAGGCCGTTCATGCCGGTGTTGTCGATGACCCAGCCCCGCTGGGTGCGGCGGATCTCCGCATGGATCTGGCTCACGAAGGGGTCGTCGAGGCCGATCCCGCAGCCGCAGTCCACGCGGCCCAGCGAGGTGACCGGTCCGTGGCACTCGTGCCGCGGCCCGGGATGGTCGGCTCGGTCCTCCACGAGCCAGGCCTCGGTGGCATCGACCGCCTGAAACCGCAGCCGCGTCCGACCGACGAGCAGCACGGTGCCGTCCCGGAGCCGGGCGGTCGTCACCCGCACGAAGGTGCCGCCGGCGCTGCCCAGGTCGCACAACTGCCAGGCTCCCGTGGCCAGCCGCTCGATGGCCGCATGCTGCGGCGACATGGAGATGTCGTGCGGGATGACCACGTCTCCCGCCGTCCGGCCGATGACCGTCCGGTCGCCGCGCACGCGGATCGACTCGCCGTCCTCGCCGCCATCGTCCACGATCCGCAGCACGGCCATCGGGCCGCGGATCGTCGGCCGGTAGGGCAGGGCATCGGGTGGCAGCGGGCCGCGGGCGTCATCGGCGACCGGCGGGCGGTGGCCGGAACTGACCAGGTGGGCCCAATCGTCGAACGATTCGAAGGCCCCGATCTCCGTGCCGCCGGCCGCTTCGCCGCGTCTCTGTGTCGTGCTCATGGCAGTGGCCTCTCCGGTGCCCCTCGCCACATTCTATCGGCGCGGCGCGAAACCCCAAGCCAAGTGTCCGGTGGCGCCGAGCGGGCCGTGGGCCGGCTGGCTTGCCGGCGTCGCCGCGGGCGCAACACTATCCGCGGGCCGCAGGCAGGCGGACCGGAAGTTCCAGGGATGGCCGATGCCCAGAGCCCGTCGGACTGCCGGCGGGCCGAACCTCGGAGACGCCCCCATGACGCTTGCCGCCGAACGGGAACTCGCCCACATGGGCGAGACTGCCGGATGCTCGGACCACGATCACGACCTCGTCCACGAGTTGAGCCGCCGGCTCGACGCGCTGTGGCGGTACGACCAATACATCGCCAACGCCGAGTGGCGGGATGATCTCCGCCAGTTCTGGTGCGATGCCAAGGCGATGGAGCAGCAGGCGATCCAGAGGCTGAAGGAGTTGATCGCGCAGGAGGTGCGGAACGGCTGCTTTTGACCGTCCGGTCCGGATTCCGCGGCCGCGGCCGAAGTCAGCGGGGCTCGTCGGCGACGACGCGGCCGTCGATGACGACCGCGGTGCAGTGCGAGGTGTATTCGAAGGGGTCGCCGTCGAACACGGCCACGTCGGCGTCGCGGCCCGGCTGCAGGGAGCCGACCCGGTCCGCGACGCCGATGATCCGCGCGGCGTCGATCGTGATCGCTGCCAACGCCTCCTCGGTGGAGAGGCCGTTGGCGGCGGCCACGGCCGCCTCGAAGAGGGCCACGCGGGTCTTGGGCACGTAGCTCTCGTAGCCGCTTTGCAGCGCCAGCGGGATGCCCGCGGCCCGCAACTTCGCCGCCGTCTCGAAGCCGACGTTCTCGGTCTCCCCCATGCCGGCCCGGCGCATGGTGGGGTGGAGGATGACGGGCACGCCGGCGGCCTTGATGCGGTCGGCGGCCAGGTAGGCCTCGGCGGCGGAGTCGAGGACGATGCGGATGCCGAACTCGGCCGCGACCCGCAGGGCCGAGTCGATGTCGGCCGCCCGGTTCACCGTCACCAGCAGCGGCAGTTTCCCGTCGAGCACGTCGGCGAACACCTCCCGCCGCAGGTCCCGCTCGGGCCGCTTCTCCGCGTCGGCGAGGCCGCGCTTGCGGGCGTATTCCCGGGCCTTCACCAGTTCACCGCGGAGCATCGCCACCGCCTTGCTCCGCGTGCCGGGCGACTTCTTGTCGTCTCCCGGCCGGGCGTCGTCGCCGAGCGTCACCGCGACCATGGCCACGGGCGCCAGGACGGCCTCCTCGACCGTTTCGCCCACGGTCTTGACCACCATCGTCTGCCCGGAGACGAGCGCGCCCGGCGCGTGGCCGGTGTGGATCGTCGTGACCCCGAAGCCGCGGATCCACTCCAGGAGCCGCTCGCGGGGATTGTAGGAATCGACGGCCCGCAGCTCCGGCTGCACCGGGTCGCCCTTGTCGAGCTGATCCTGATCCTGGTCCTGGTTGAGAAAGCCGGCCAGGCCGACGACGGTGTGGGCATCGACGAGGCCCGGGGTGACCACCGCGCCGCGGATCACCCGCGTGCCGGGCGGGATCGCCACGTCGGCCGCCGGGCCGACCTGCTTCACCTTGCCGTTCTCCAGCAGCACCACGCCGTCGCGGATGGCCGGGCCGGCCATGGTGTGGACGATGTCGCCGCGGATTGCCAAAGGCGGCGCGGGGTCGGCAGCGACGCCGGCCGCCGCGGCCAGGCAGCAGGCGAGGGTCGCCGCCAGGGGCACCGGCGCGTGAGGCCGCAGGCTCATCGTCCCTCCGCCATGCGCAGGTCGATGCAGCAGCCGTGGAACCGCTGGTCGCGGCTGGCCCCGTAGCCGCCGACGGCGAACAGCCGATCCTCGGGGTCGTCCCGGTCGAACACCTTGCGGCCCTCGACCCACGTCTGCAGGACCTTGGTGCGGAGGGAGAACGGGTCGCCCGAGAGGATCACGAGGTCGGCGTCCTTGCCGGGCTCGAGCGAGCCGACGCGGCCGTCGAGATCGAGCATCCGCGCTCCGGCGAGCGTCAGGGCCTCGAGCGCCTTGGCCCGCGACATCCCGGCCCGCACGCCCAGCGCCGCCGTGCGGAGGAAGAGCCGCGAGTCGGTGACGCCGTCGTCGGTGTGGAACGCGCAGGGCACGCCGGCCTTCTCCAGCACGGCGCCAGTGGCCAGCGACATGTCCATGGCCTCGATCTTGCCGCCCGGGGCGTCCACGACGATCACCGAGCAGGCCGCGCCCGCCTTGGCCAGCGTGTCGGCGATCTTCCAGGCCTCGCTGGCATGGTGGAGCACCACCTTGAAGCCGAACTCGTCCCGCAGCCGCAGGACCGTCATCAGGTCGTCGGCCCGGTGGGCGTGGTGGTGGACGATCACCCGGCCCTCCAGCACGTCCACGAGCCCCTCCATCTCCAGGTCGCGTTCGGGCAGCTTGGCGGGATCGCCCTTCGCCTCCGCCACCTTGCGGCGGTACTCCTGCGCCTTGAGAAACTTCTGCCGCACGAGCGCCGCCGACTTCGATCGCGTGCCCGGGAAGGGCGGGTCCTTCTGGGAGTTCGTGCCGTTGGCCATCTTCATGCCGCCGAGCGGCCGGCCGGCGGCGTCACGGATGAGGATGTCGTCGATCGTGGCGGCCTTGCGGAGCTTGGCATATACCGTCTGCCCGCTGAGCAGGTGTCCCGAGCCGGGCATGATGTTGAGCGTGGTCAGTCCGCCCGCCACGCACTTGCGGAAGCCCGCGTCGCGGACGTTGATCGAGTCGAGGATCCGCACGTCGGGCTGGATGGGCCCGCTCGCGTCGCCACCCCAGCCGCCGCCCACGTGGCTGTGGGTATCGACGAGCCCCGGCATGATCACCTTGCCCGCGCAGTCGATCCGCTTGGCCTCGGGGGGCACGGGCGTGGTGGCGACCGGGCCCACGGCCACGATCTTGCCGCCGGCGACGACCACGGTGCCCGCCGGGATCGGAGCCGCGGCGATCGGCAGCACTTCGGCCCCGACGAAGGCGACGGTCTCTTCCTGGGCGAACCCGTGGCCCGAGGTCCAGGCGAGGCAGGCCGCCGCGGCGCACGCGCGGAGGACCGAGAGGGCCCCGGTCGGAACGCCGGTGCGCGGCCTGCGGAAGGCGATCGGAGGCCGGTGGGGCATCGCTGGCGGGGCGGAAAACGGGAAGCGCGGGTCGTTCCGGCGGGCGTTCCGCCGCGAGGGTAATGTTCCCAGTGTATCCGACCCGCCGCCCCGGCGGGTCGGGGCCCAGCCGCGGAGATCCCGCCCGATGACGCCATCGCGCCGCACCCTGCTCGTCCTCGTCGCCTGCTGCCTGACCGGCGGCCGGCATCCGGTCGCCCCGCTGCCCACGGTGCCGTGGGTGGACCCAGCCCGGTACGCCGGCACGTGGCACGAGATCGCCCGACTGCCGAACTGCTTCCAAGGCTCGTGCACGGCCTCCACGGCCCGCTACGAGCTTCAGGCCGACGGCTCGCTTCGCGTGATCAACTCGTGCGTCACCCGCCGCGGGCGGTGCCGGGAGGTCGTGGGCCGGGCCGAGCCGGTGCCGTGCTCGGGCAACGCCCGGTTGCGGGTGCGATTCGGCGGCCTTGCGGGCCTGGTGCCGGTGCCCCGCGAGGGAAACTACTGGATCATCGCGCTCGACGACGACTACCGGTGGGCGATGGTGGGCACGCCCGACCGCCGCTTCCTGTGGGTCCTGGCCCGCGAGCGGCACCTGCCGCCGGAGGTCTATGCGAGCCTCGTCACCCAGGCCCGCTGCCTGGGGTTCGACGTGGACAACCTTCTCGCGCGGTGACCGGCTGGCGGAGTCGCGACGGCCTGGGGCCCGTCGGCAGGGAATCCTCTGAGCCGCCGCGGTGCCGAACTCACCCACTGCCGGATCGGCACCCCATGCCGCATGGGCCGAGTCGGAGCCCCGCCGCGGCTAGCTCCCGTAC
>Ga0315906_10011499_pt1 | contig 10312 bp, 2 predicted proteins | sample LakEriMetagenome_4_FD_203526 | JGI IMG/M metagenome (GOLD analysis project Ga0315906, IMG submission 203526) | Freshwater fungal communities from buoy surface, Lake Erie, Ohio, United States - Buoy 2 MA122 | ecosystem: Environmental > Aquatic > Freshwater > Lake > Lake biofilm | place: USA: Lake...
CTACTTGTCCGTTGAATAGAATGGCCGACTGGTGACCTACCTGAGTGAACCACTGGTAAGCGATGGCACCAGGAACTGGGTTCACGCATACTTGTGTGGTAACACCTGGTGCAGCATTGGCAGGCAATGTAGAGAATGTTGGAGCTGAACCAGGACCGGTGGTGGATACAACCACGGTGATGGACTGACAAGCGGTGATGTTACAGGTTCCTTCAGCCCTTACGAAGTAAGTAGTGGTAACGTTAGGAGCCACGGTGATGGATGTTCCAGTACCCACCAGGTTGGTTGCACCGCCGCAAGTGCTGCGGTACCACTTCCAGGATGCTGCATCACCCAACGATCCGCCATTTACAGTAAGCACGATGTTCTCGCCTACGCAGATGTTGTTGAAGTCGCGGTTGGAGGTGACCGAAGTAGGATCAGCAGATGCTTCCAAACGGGTCACATTGAAGCTGGAGGTCGACACGTTGCCGTATACGTCAGTTGAAGTATAGGTAACGGTTGTTGTTCCTGCAGGGAAGTTGGTTCCAGGAAGGTGTGATGCCGTGGTGACAACTCCGGGACAGTTATCAGTAACTGTTGGAGGCGTCCAGGTAACAGGGTTACAAGAAGAGAAGCTCGCTGGTACGTTAGCAATCACAGGGCTCTGTGCATCGGTAACAGTTACAGTGAACGAAGAGGTGGTTTCCACACCTTCAGCATCGGTCACCGAGAAGCTGTTGACCGTGGTACCGATCGGGAAGAGTGAACCACTAGGCAGACCACTGGTTTGAATGACCGCACCCAAGTCGGTAGGACAAGCGTCGGAAGCAGTAGGTGCTGTGTAGTTGACAATGGCACCGCACAAACCGGGTGAGTTGGCAGTGGTGATGTCTGATGGGGTTCCACTTAACACGGGTGCCGTGTTGGGGATGGTGTCAACAACCGCGTCGAGTGTGACGGCGCTGAAGCAGTTTACCGGCTGTGCACCATCCTGAACGATCAAGGTGTAAGTTCCGATACCCAGATTCGGGAAGATACCGTCGAAGCTTACCAGAGAGCCACCGGAAACACCGATTTCGGTGAATGTGAATGGAGGCGTACCGGTCAGCGACTGCACCTCGAATGAACCATCGTAGCTATCAGGACAGGAAGCAGGAGTGGAAGATACGAAAGAAACGGAAGGTAGCTGGTTAACACCAATGTAAACGGTTTCAGTCTGAGAACATCCATTGGCATCGGTCACCTGTACCGAGTAGTTACCATCGTGAACACCGAATGTTGCGGAGGTGGTTGGAGTTACCAATACACCGAAGATGGTACCAGGCAAGGATACTGTACTACCACCTGGGTAAGTGAACTGGTAGGATGTTCCATTCAGAGCAGAAAGCTCAATGGTGTTTCCTTCACAAACAGCAGGAGAGTTAGGAGTAAGCGATGGAACTGGTAATGGGTTTACATCGATGAACTTGCTTTCTGTTTTGGTACAACCAGAGAGACCCGAAGTCACAGTCACCGAGTAGGTGGTGGGTGTGATCATGGCTTGGGCAACAGGGTTGCTGGCAGTTGTAGAGGTAAGGAACGTGCCAGGTGTCCACGAGTAAGTGAAGCCACCGCCAACAGAAACACCACCGGAGATGGTGATCTTGTAGTCTTCAGTTTCACCAAACGTTACAGCTGTACAAGGACCCACGTTTGCACTGTTGGTGGCGTAAGTACACCTCACACGCATACGGGTTGCACCATTGAGTGCGTTTGCTGGAATGGTAACAGTGGCGGTGTAGGTTGCAGGGTTGGTACCCGCATATCCGCTCAACACAAGTTCAGCAGCGTCGAAAGCGTTGTTTTGGTTGTAGTCAATCCAAACACCCACACCTTCTGTATCACCACCTGTATTGACTGTGATGGTGTAGCTTGTACCGGCGTTGTAAGTTGGGTTTGGTGCGGTGAAGTAGGAGAATCCGCCTTGACCGGCAGCTGGGTTATTACAAGCCGAAGTGGTGTTGATGCCACCAAAGCTGACACCAGTGATGATGTCGGGGAATGTACAACCGGTGCTGTTCAACGGTACGCAGTAGGTTCCCTCGGTTGCTGAAGCTGTAAGCTGAACATCCTTACCGAAACAAACGGCTGAAGGAGCGGTGAGTGTTGCTACAACGTTGTTAGGTGTTGCGGTTAAAGCTACAGTGTCAATGGCACCGCAGTTGTCGTTAGGATCGAGGGCATACACGAAGTAGTTGCCTGACGCAGTGATTGGTGCAGATGCAGTTGCACCTGAGGCACTGAATCCACTGGTGTTGTACCACGAGTAACCGTAATTGGCGTTGTTACTGGTAACACTCAATTGAGCTTGGTTGCCGATACAAACCACAGAGCTTGCGGCAGAGGCCTCAATTGGAGTGGAAGGTGTAACAGTCACTTGAAGTGGAGTGGGCGACGACAAGCAAGCGGCAGTGTAATTGATGGTACCGTTCCACTTACGCAAGGCGATTGGGGAGGTAAAGGCAGTACATAAACCAGCACCGAAGTTGATGACCATGTCGTTGTTGGAAGCTTGAGCAGATACTGCACCAGCAATGTTGGTGTAGCTTACGTTTGCTTGGAAATAGAATCCGTAGGTCTGTCCACCTGCAAGCTGTAATGGGGTAGGAAGTGTAACCAATGAAGGTTGGTTTCCACCCAAACCACTCACGGTAAGGTCGGCAACCAATGTCCAAGCGGCCTGGTTGGTTTCAGAACCAACATAGGTTCCGTTGCGGTACCAAACTTTTACGTTCTGACTACCAACGGTAGGAAGGTTAGCAACAAACGATGTGATTTCAATCTGCTTGTTGGGGGTAACGTTAAACATGTTACCAGCGCCGCAACCGTTACCACCTACAAGCGGATGTGCCTGGATGGAGTAGCCACCGAAGCCACCTACAACAGCTGCGTAATAAGTGGTGTTTTGAGTGATCAATGGCGAGGTGATGGTGTTACCTGTTCCCAAGAGGTTACCACTTCCTGGACCTGTGAGCCAAGCTACGTTGTATCCAGTTTGTGCAGTGGCGTTCAATTGAACGGTACCGGCACCGCAACGGGTTACATCGGTAACAGAAGTAACTGTAGGACTGATCACCTCAATAGGTGTAGCAGCAGTAGTCAAACCGCTTGCGGCACACGACACTTCAGCACGGTACCACACTGAAGCTGCAGTTTGCGTTGCAGAATATGTTGGGAACGTTGGAATAGGACATGCACCGGTGGTCCAGCTATGCAGGGTTGTATTGAAGAATGATGGCCAGTTAGCTGGTTGCGCCGTGTAAGTATACAGGGTGGAATTGCTCTGGTCAACAATCTGGATACCTACTTCGTCAGGCCATGAACCTTGGGTGGACCAGAATAGGGAATAAGGCGTATTGGGGTTGAGCGTCAAAGGAACGTCAACTTGAGAGCCGGATGTGAATGTTGAACCCAGTGTGGCAACCACGTTACCACCTTGAATCACTTGCATCAAAGCGCCGTTCCATCCGTCGCCGAACGAATCGGTCAAACGGAACGTGTAGCTGCAGGTAGGAGCAGTGGTCTGGTTTGTCCAAGGGCCGTTGGCAGAAGGAGCCGTCTGCCATACATAGGAGTAACCAGCAGTAAGTGGATCAAATCCTGAAAGCGAGAAGTTGATCGGAGTACCCAAACAAGCGGTTGCTGAAGAGGCCACGGTGTTTCCTGGGGTTGGAGCACCTGAACACTGCGGAGGAGGAAGGATGTTGACAATGTAATCCTCAACTTCACCACCTAAGCCATCAACAGAACAAGAGTTGATATCGTTGTTGGTAGCCCTTACACGCATGCGCTTGAATCCGGTGGATGCATTCAATGGTAGGGTGATGGTTCCAACAGGAACAACAGCCAAACCACCTACTTGACCAGAGTTGTACACCATTTCACCTACATCTTCGAAGGAGCCGTTGTTGTTCAAGTCAATGTAAACCTTGTAGTACTGGGCGTAAATCTGGTTGACCAAGTTTGGCGCAGTAACGGAAATTGGTGTTGGTTGTGCGGCCTGAATGGTTCCAACCTGAGGATAAAGGGTGTAATAAGGAGCTGTAGGATTACAACCGGTGGTGTTGTTAATACCGCCTACGGTCACATTACCGATATAGATGTTGTAAAGTCCGCAGTTGGAAGCACCCAAGGAATAAACAGGAGATGTGCAGAATGTGCCACAGCCGGCTTGACCCCAGATGTTCACTGGAACAAATACGGGGTTTGAAATGCCAGTGCTGCCCGAAGGACCGCAAATGACCTCCGCACGGTAGTAGGTATCAACCGACTGACCGCTCAAGGTAAGCGTGTTTCCTTGAGCAACTGCGCCGCAAGAGCCAGTGGTCCAGGTATGCAGTGTGCTACCTACTGTACCAGCTCCAGCACCCAAGGTGTAAATGGTGGCGTTTGCTTCGTTGATTATCTGAATTCCTACTTCACTTGCCCAGGAACCACCATTGGTATACACCAAAGAATAAGGAGTGTTGGCTGTCAAGCTGACATTGACATTCAGTATGGAACCGGAAGTGAATGTGGGTCCGAGTGTGGCAATCACAGTTGAGCCCTGACGAACCTCCATCGTGGCACCGTTCCAACCATCACCGAACGAGTCGGTCAAACGGAAGGTATAGTTACACAATGCAGGAGGAGCGTAGTTGGTCCATGGACCGCTGGCCGATGGAGCCGACTGCCAGTTATAAGTGATACCGGCACCGGGAGTTTGGTTCTGCAAGGAAAGGGTGAATACGCTGGAAGTGGAGCAAACCAGATTAGTACTGCTGATGGTGTTGCCGGGGTTAGGCGTTCCTGCGCAAGGAGGAGGAGGCAACACAGTGAAGCAATAGTCTTCGGTCTCACCCCAAGTATAACCGGTTTGTGCGTAGTTGGTGGCAGTTGGGAATATGGCCTCTACGTTTACCACACGCATACGGGTGGAGCCGATAAGTGCGTTAACCGGAACAATGAAGGATCCGGTCACGGTGTGGTTACCGGTTACCGAAGCGGGCTGCGAGTAAACCTGCTCGCCTGCATCGGCAAAGGATCCGTTCTGGTTATAGTCAATGTAAATTTGGAATCCGTTGCCGAACGCACCACCGCATGAGAACTGAGTCAAACTGAAGCTAACTGAGGCGCCAGCTTCGGCAGAGGGACCTGAAATAGAGGTGGTGTAATTGCTGTAGCGCTTGTTGATGGAACCTGTTCCCGGAGCGGTGGTAAGGCAATCAGATGAATTGTTCATGTTGCCCACCGTTACGTTGGTGATTTCCTCATCAGCGGTACTCGATGCAAACGCATTGGGATATGCAGCACAAGCACATGCTCCAGTGATTTGCGTTACCAAAACAGGATTCGAGAATCCTGTTTGGCCACTGCTAGAACAAGTGAGGGCACAACGATAATACAATGACGCAGTAACCGTTGTAGTTGCACTGAAGTTGGTGGCTCCCGTTAAGTTGGTCCATGGACCTGTTGGAGAGGCCGACGATTGCCATTGGTAGCTGATACCGGTGGCGGTAGGTACGTTTTGTATGTTCAGGTTAAACGAGGTATTGGCACATGCTGCAGTAATGGAGGCCGTAGTGTTACCGGGTGAAGGTGTACCGCTACATACGTTACCTGCAACTACATTGACCAGGTAGTCTTCGGTTTCACCCCAAGTGTAGGTTCCGCAGGGGTTGAACGCCGCACCGGTTTCCTGGTTTACCACGCGCAACACGGTTTGTCCAGTGGGGGCATTGGCAGGAATCAGCACCGTTGCTGTTTGTGTGTTATTGCCAACGACAGCCGCACCATCCAGAACAAGTTCAGCGGCATCAAAGGTTCCGTTCTGGTTGAAATCGATCCACGCACGGGTACGGTTCGTATAGGAACCACCACATGAGGTCATGGTGGCCGAAATAGGCACTGCTCCACCTTGAGGTAGGTCTGGGACGGTTGCAAAACCTTTGTAGTTGGAGTAACCGCTTAGAATGGATCCTGGTCCGGGCGCCAAAGTTCCACATCCGGAACTCTGATTCAGGGACCCTATGGTCACGTTGGAGATTTCCTCATCTGCAGTACTGGTTGCATTTGATGCGCAGTAGCAGTTAGAGAATGGGTTGATGGTCACCAAAACGGGGTTTGAAGTACCTGAGTTGCCATTACAAGTTACAATGGAACGGAAGTAGGTTGCCGTTGCAGGAGAAACACTGGGGGAGCTGGATGTGCTGAAGTTAGTCCATGGGCCTGTTGGGCTTGAAGAGGATTGCCATTGGTAGGTTACACCAAGACCTGTAGTGAAATTTTGTAGTGATAAGTTTGCAGACTGGCCTGGGCAAACTGCTGCAGGAGCGGCAATGGTGTTGCCAGGGGTTGGGGTTCCTGAGCATGGCACGGCAGGGCTAAAAGAAATAAATCCTACGAATCCTCGGGGAGTTAAGGTTGCGGAAGTCATGGTTCCAGCGTAGCCGTAACTTGCACAGCTGTTGATTTGCACACCACCATTCGTAAAGGAACAAACCTGGGTTCCAACAGTGGAATATCTCAAGCTACCAGCTGTGGTGGAGAATGTGGGTTGGTTGGCTCCTGTTGCAAGTTGAAGAGCTAGACGCACATGAGTAAGAGCTGGCACCACATAATTGATATTGTTTATGAAAGTGGTTGCATTGGCTCCTGTAGCAGTGGATGATGTGTTACCAACAAGCGGTAGGCTGGGATTGGTTGCGATATTCACCCAACCATTTGCGGCAGTAACTGCTGTAGGTGGAATACCTGGAGCAACGTTGTAAACCGCGGGTCTCGCATAGAGATGAGCCGTGTAGGTGTTGGTGGATCCAGCTATGCTTCCGATGGAGTTGATAACCACTGGATCTGGATTGTTGTTTTGAAAGCTGAAAATAACAACTGATGAACCGTTGTTGTTCAGCAAGGTTGTGGTAATGGTTGTTTGTGCCCAGGCGGCGCTGGCGATACAAACCAATACCGTAACCATAGCTACAAGCGATAAGCTTGCTTTCTTGATTGCGTTAAAGATTTTCATGCTGTTTTTCTGAGTTAGGATTCGTTTGTGTTTTCGGGTTATATGATTGTCGTTAAACAAATGATGCATACCATGACCAAATAATCCTGAATAGGATTTTGGTATCAGTGGTAAACCAATGTTTTCCGGAGTGAAGGGAGATGGTTACTTGGAATCCTGTTCGTTGGCCATGCGAATGCGATTCTGACCACCTGCATCTTCTTGTGATGGGTTGTTGCGAGCCGCATTGAATGACTCTTCAAAAGAATATCCTGCGTCTACACGGCTTTTCACCGAACGAAGGATACTTACGGATTTTTGGTAGTCGTAACGGAAAGCAGCCAACTCATCAGCGCTGTAGGCCGAAAGCGATTGCTCATCGTTTAAAATAACGGATGCCTTGTAAGCACGCGATACCACTGCATTGTCAGGGTATTGGGCATACAATTCCTCAACCATGGCACGGTCTTGGGCAGCCAAGTCCTTGCTGGGTTCAGTTCCCTTTTGACGTTGATCCTGTGCCTGGGTGGCAGACGCAGAAACAACCATCGCAATAAGAATGAAAACAAGCTTCATCCATTTGCTCGTGTTCGTAAAGGTTTCAGTTTTCATGTGTTTTTGGGGTTTTGTTAATGTTGATGGGGGAGTGTAATTGATAAATTAGGATTACGGGTAGGTTAATTCAATTATGGGCTCTATTTAACTTTTTTGTATGATACATGTCAAGTTTTTTTTACAAAAAAACTCATAATCAGTTTATTAAAATTTTAACAAATTCAGAAGATCCGTCTGGCTCCCTTACTTCCACCATGTAGGTGCCTTTTACACAATGCGTTAGGTTCAAGGAAAATTCATGTTTCACATCGGAAAAATCCAAGACCTCAATAATCCTTCCTGTCAAATCGGTAACCCTTACAAATTGTGCTCCCATTGGTGAAGTGAATTGGAATACACCATCGGAGCTGGGGTTGGGATATGCCTCTGTAGTTTGACTTGTTGCATGATCTGTTAAACGGAATGTGTTCGGCGACTCCCATGCCGTGAATTCAATGGACTCTTGCTGATGGTTCGCATTATCGCGTGCGTTGTTACATGCAGTATAAATCTTCTTGAACGAGTTGTTCAGTACCATTTGCATGTTGGCACGGCTCTCCTGAAACTCACCCTCAACAGGTGCCGTGGCCGATGGGGCCAAGTTGCCAGTGGCTCGCACCTGGAAGTTGAACTTGGCAATGTAAACGGCCTGCAATGCTTGCGAACCGTTATTAGCGGAAACCGTCCCTGAAACATAAATGCCCTTGGAAGGCGATACACTCATGTCTTCGAGACTGATTCCTGAAATGGAAGTATAGGGTCCCTGTGGAACAGGATTGTAAACACCGCGACCTGTGTAGAGGCCACCAACGGCAGAAATGCGATCCACATATACGGCGTTTCCGCCTTTCCATCCTGTGTAAACATTGGAAACATCAGGAACCTCCACAAAAAATGCACCATCACTTAATGTGAAGTTGATGACATTGGTCCATTGTAACTTTCCGTTGATGGTGGCATACTTCATGGTAATGGCATCTTGTCCGTGTTGAACCGGACCTTGCGCGGAACCTGCCACATAGGCAAAACCATCGGCTCCTATGATGATATGCCGCCCGATGTCGTCTCCGCTTCCACCTCCTATGTCATCAGCGCGAACCCACCTAACCGTAGCACTCGATCCCGTACTCGTGAGGGAACCTGTAAGCACCGCGTTGCCGCCTCCGTTTGTTTGAGCGCGATATCCTGTGTAATAAAAGTTGCCGCTTGCATCCATGGTCATGGAGGATGGGTGGTCACCCAAAGGGAAGGAATAGAAGGCGGCTGTGCTGGTAAGGTTGGAAGTCGCTTTTATCAAGCGATAACGGAAGTTGGTTGCCGAGGTGCCGCTTTTCACGATTGCGAAGGCAGCCGCAGTCGGACTAACCACCAAGTCTACTCCGTCGTCCTTGGAAAGCGCATTGTATGTGTGTGTCCAAAGAATATTAAGTGACGCATCCAGTTTGGTGATTTTTAAATCGTAATCTGTGCTGGAGTTAAAGCTGGTGTAACCTACAAACAAATTACCTGCCTGGTCGATTTCCAATGCGAAACCGCTTTTTCTTTGAAATCCAACAACATTATGCTGTCCTACATCAAACAGGATTTGATCCTGAAGCGCTCCATTGATATCATACTTGAGTACAGAGGTATAGTTGTAGGTGGTTGCCGTTGGCGTTCCTCCTGCATCAAGGTTGGATGTGAAATCAGCCAACATGAAAAAATCCCCTGTTGCTTGGTTCGTTACGATTTCACGCACCTCGTTGGAGAAATTGTTGTTGGTTGTATGCTGGTAAAAATCCTTCCACAATGAATTGAAGGGGGCCTGTCCGTTCGCAATTGGGGTTTCAATTAGCGAAAACAACAAAAAGTTGATTACTAATAATGTTATGGCTTTCATTTTCAATAGGTTTTCAAGCTAAATTCAAATATAACAAACACAATTTACAAATACAACCCTATTCACTCCTAATATTTTTAAACATTTTTTAATGTCTCTTGCTATGTTTTAAATATAATCGGTTTTTATTCAAATGATTGGATTTTCATAATTTGTTCATAAAGCGGGTATAAAGATGGAAAGTCCTTTTGGTCAATAACTCCATGATTTGGGCACAAGAAACTTGCGTTTGATACGCACACGCACAAATTATTAAATGCCATCCGCGTTAATCCGCGTTAATGCGTTTAATTCGCTAAATCCGCGTTACTTGTCTGCATCGTCAATATAAAAAGGACCCTCCTCTCGGAGAGCCCTTTTCAAGGATGAATTGATTGGTGGTTATTCCACAGCGACCTTATCGACAGAGATTCTGCCTTCTGGATCCTTAACATACAGCATGTACAAGCCCGCTCCGTTGTTCTGGATATCGATTTGCTGTGTGTAAGCACCTGTTTGCGCATCCACCTGCTTGGAGAGCACTACTTTTCCAGTCAGGTCAGTCACCACGATCTGGTGCATGCCAGCGGTGATGGCCCTGAACTCAACGAACATGGAACCGTCGTTGGGGTTAGGATACACACGTGTTCCCAGTCCTTCTACATCACCGGCGCGCAAGCAGCTGGTGGAGTTGATGGTGGTGGCAGCTGAGCTTCCGCAAGCATTGGAAGCTACAACGGTTGCAGACGATGAGGCAGCGCCAACCTCTAAATAATAGGTGTTGCCATTAGGAGAGGTTGGGTACTCATCCAGGATGTCACCCGAAGTGGTCCAAGTGAATGAAGTGGCACCCAAGGCCG
>Ga0315906_10011500_pt1 | contig 10312 bp, 4 predicted proteins | sample LakEriMetagenome_4_FD_203526 | JGI IMG/M metagenome (GOLD analysis project Ga0315906, IMG submission 203526) | Freshwater fungal communities from buoy surface, Lake Erie, Ohio, United States - Buoy 2 MA122 | ecosystem: Environmental > Aquatic > Freshwater > Lake > Lake biofilm | place: USA: Lake...
GGTGCTGATCATCCATGAGACCGTCCCAGCGGCGTATCCCTGGTTCGTGGTGATCAATTCGTGGGGGCGTGAGCGCTTCGATTTGGAGTCCGACCATTCGCCCAAGACCGACATCGCCGGATGGATGAGTTTGGATCGGGCTCAGAAGCTCTTCGCCGCCAATGGAACTACCTACGAGGCAATGAAGGAGGCTGCTCGCACGCCGGGATTCCGGCCGGTGACGTTGAAGCAGAAGGCGAGTTTCACGGCTCACAACGAGTCTCGTGCGGTGAAGTCGAAGAATGTCCTCGGGATGGTCCGGGGCCGTGATCCTCAGCTTCGTGATGAATGGGTCGTGGTCACCGCCCATTGGGATCATCTCGGCCGCAATACGAGCCTGGAGGGTGATCAGATTTTCAACGGGGCCGCCGACAACGCCATCGGGACGGCCGGGCTCTTGGAATTGGCCGAGGCCTTCGGTGCCGCTGCCCGGAAGGCGCCGAAACGGTCTCTGCTGTTCCTCTCGGTGACCGCCGAGGAGCAGGGTCTTTTGGGTGCAGCGCACTATGTGGCCCAACCGGTTCATCCGCTGTCCAAGACGGTGGCCAATCTGAACATGGACGGGGCCAATCAGTGGGGGCGGACCCGGGATCTTCGACAGATCGGCCGGGGCGCTTCGACCCTCGATGCCGTCCTCGATTCCGTGGCCAAGGCCCGGGGTCGGGTGGTCTTGCCCGATGCGCACCCGGAACGCGGAGGCTTCTACCGCAGCGATCACTTCGAGTTCATGAAGGGCGGTGTGCCGGCTTTGTACATCAAGGCCGGGGACGATTATCTGGGCAAACCGCCGGGATATGGTGAATCCAAGGTCAACGAGTACATCGAGCGCGACTACCACAAGATCAGTGATCAGGTGAAACCGGATTGGGATCTGAGCGGGGCCGCGGAGGATTTGCGCCTGTATCACGACATTCTCTGGCGACTGGCTGAGGATCGCCGCACGCCGCAGTGGAATGCGGGCAGTGAATTCAAGGCCGCTCGCGAAGGAGCCAAGGGCTCGCCGAAGTAGCGGCCAATTTCCGCCTCAGCGGAACGTCCAGCCGCTCGGGTTCAGAGGCGTTGGTTTAATACGGCAGGAGCCGGAGCAGCAGGAGCTGGAGTCTTCCATGTTGATCCGGACCGGATCGGCTCTGGACGGGATAGGAGCCCTTCGGCGAGTTGGCGGGTGTAGCGCCGGGCGGCCTCGGGACGGAGATGGGTGGGTGTTCCAAAATCCGCATCGGGAAGGATCCACGGCTGAGAGCCTTGGGCTTCGTCGGCCTCCAGCCATCCGGCGAGGGATTTCGATATTTCGGAGACCGTCGTTTCGTGCCGTCGGAGTGCGTGCGATTGGGGGACCGGGGAGAGGATCAGGCGGAGGGAGACTTCGCGGGGCAGCAAGGCTCGGAATCGCCGACACTCCGATTGGATCCGGGGAGCGATCCGGTAGTCTGCCGATCCGGGAGTTGTCCGGGGATCGTAGTGCGCGGTTTCTTCCAGGGTGCCGCCCGTCTCCAGCAGTTCTCGCTGGAGGTTCCCTGTGAAGCCGTAGCGTTGGCCGAGGCTGCCGCTCAGCGCGGTGGGAAGGCTGCGGTCGATCCACCGTGTGCGGAGGTCATCAAATCCTAGCATTGCAGCGAGGGAGTCTCGCCGGAGATTCCAAGCGGGTCGGCGGAGCCCGAGGGCCGTCTCGAGAATCTCCCGGTGCTCGACGGAAGTTTGAGCCAGGCGCAGGCATTCTGGGTGGACGACCAACACCACCTTCAGTTCGCTTCGGTCTCTACAGAAGCGCTGGGCCAGTAGCCCGAAGGCATCGATGCCCAGGTAGCTTAGGGTTCCCAGGTTCACAGTCTCGATCCCGGCGGAACGCAGCGTGGGGACATCGACATTGATGAGGCAGGAGGAGTCTCCAACCCAGACGATCCGGGCCGGGGAGGTTCCGGAGGCTAGCCGAGCCTTGGTGGCGAGGATCGTGGAGTCGGGGTCGCTCAGCAGGGCCGGGGTGCCGGCCAATCCCGACTTCAGGAGCGCTAGGACCGCGAATCCCGCCAGTAACACGAGACCGAGAGTCGCGGCGAGATTCCGCAGGAGATCCCGCCCATTGCAGCCGTAGGTGTGGCTGGGAAAATCGCCGGGCGGAAGTTGTGAACCGGGCAAGGGAGCCATGGTGAGGTTCAGAATTGGAAGTAGAGGAACCCCGGGGGCGCTTTACCCCACTGCACGATGATGGCGATGAGGAGCACTCCCTGGATCGCAGCCCGTCGGGGCCAGTGCCAGCCCGCGATGAGCTCGGGTGGAAAACGTCGATGGAAGAGGTCCGAGAATCCGATCGCCGCCAATCCGGGGACAACCGCCATCCCGTACGTGGCCGCCCAGGCCGGGGCCGGCTTGTTGCCGATTGCCTGGAGGAGTTCGAAGGCCTGACCGATCGACGAGGCCCGGAAAAACAACCAACCGAGCGAGACCACTGCGAGGGTCAAGAGCCAGCCCACGGGTTTGGGAATCAGCAGGCGTTGCCCGAGTGATGACGAGCGCCACAGCCGAAAGACCCCCAACGCCATACCATGGCACAGTCCCCACAGGAGGAATGTCCAGTGGGCGCCGTGCCAGAGACCGGCCAGGACGAAGGTGGCGGTGATGTTGAAAAAGGTCCGGGCCGAACCTTTCCGGTCGCCGCCCAGAGGCACGTATACATAGTCCCGGAACCAGGTGGACAAGCTTTGGTGCCAGCGTCGCCAGAACTCCTGGATGTTTTGCGCCAGATACGGCTGCGCGAAGTTGGGCGACAGCTCGAAGCCCATTGTGTTGGCCACCCCTCGGGCGATGGCGGAATAGCCGGCGAAGTCCCCGTAGATTTGTCCGCCGAAGGCCAGGGTGCCCCAGAGAATGACACTGCCTCCGGCCGAGCGGGATCCGAAGGCCAGGTCCACCAACGGAGCCAGAGAATCGGCGATCACCACCTTCAAGAAGAACCCCCACAGAATGAGCCAAATGCCCTGAGCCATCCGGGCCTGGGTCACTTCGCGGGGTTGGCGGAACTGCGGTAGGAGAAACGAAGCCCGCTCGATGGGTCCCGCCACCAGTTGGGGGAAGAAGGTGAGAAACGCGAAGTAGCGCACCGGATTGCGCTCCGCGGCGACTTGTCCCCGATACACATCCACGGTGTAGGACAGGGCCTGGAAGGTGTAGAACGAGACGCCTGCGGGCAGGACGATGTTCAGCGCTGGTCCAGCGATCGAAAGCCCGAGGTGCCCCAGAGCAGCGGCGGCCGAATCCACGAAAAATCCGGCATACTTGAAGAACCCCAAGGTCCCCAGGTTGGACACCACGCTCAGCCAGAGCCATCGCCGACGGAGGCCGCGGTCGGTTTGTAGCGAGATCCTTTGGGCGCACCAGAAATCCACCCCTCCGGTGAGCATCAGTAGTCCCAGAAAGCGCCAGTCCCACCAGCCATAGAACACTAGGCTAGCCACCAGGATCAGCCAGTCGCGATGGCTCGCCCGGTGACGGACCAGCCCATAGAGCAGGCTGACCACCGCCAGGAAGGCGAGGAACGCGTTGGAGTTGAAGATCATGGACTCAGCCGTGGCAACTTCGGTGGGGAGGAAAGTGATGGCGGAGCGGATTCTTTCGCAAGACGCAGCCAGAGCGAGGTGCGGGCCAATGGAGGCCCGTCACCCGGGGACAACGACGCTTTTGCGGAAGAACCCGCGGCCAGCACGATCCATTAAACCCCGGACGCATCGGACGGGGTCGGAGGCACCGGCGGTTTTGGTGCGATCAGGGGCGGTGCTGGGACGCTCGAGGTCGCTGGGGGTGTGCGCTGGGGCCGGCGTCGGAAAAACCCTCCCGAAGCGAAGCTCTTCCAAGCCGCACTCAACCAACCCAACGCCGAGACTGCCAGCCAGAGGGCCCATAGCAGCATCGCAAAGCGATACCACCAGATCGACACAGAGAAGCCGGCGCAGACCGGCAGAGTCGGACCCTCGCTCCGCGCTTGGAACCAACGCAGGAGAGTGCTCGTGGAGCCGTTGCCCAAGATGAACATCTTGGGGTTGCCCAAGAGGCCGGCACTGACCGCGAAGAGTAAGATTCCCACCGTCGCCGCCGTCAGCGCCACCAGCAGCAACTGGGCTCCATCGTAGGCCAACCAGTGCAGCGTCTGGAATCGCTCATGCCCACGCCAGCGCAGCACGAAGAACCAGACCACCACCGTGAAGGCTCCCAGAAGCGGTGCTTGGGTCAGCCCGATCATCAGGAGCATCCACTGCAGCGAGCGCAGCGGAGAACCGGGGATGCGGCCCAGGGCCAAAGCCGTCAGGAGGGAAGTCAATAGGATCACCCAGAAACGCACGGCTGGCCCGCGCCGGGGCCCCGAGGCCCACAGAACCCAACGGTCTTCTCCCACGCCCAGAGAGCTCTGGATGTTCGCGCTCTCCACTGGCAACCGCACAGTCCCATTGTCGGCCCGGAAGCCCAACGGTCGGTTCTCTTTCCAACCGATCGAGAGCATCTGCTCGCCAGGCCGCAGGGGGATCACCAGTTTCGAGCCTTCGCGACGCACCGGGATTTCTTGGCCCAGATGGGTGAGACGGGTGATGTCGGCCTCGGCGGGCAGGTCGATGAGGAAGTCCTCGCCCAGGCTGCAGCGGATGGAAAGATGGAGCGTGGAGAGCCGTTGGCGTTGTCCCACCGTCACCTCGTGGATTGCCCGGTGGACAGTGACCGTCGCACCGGCAATGGGCTCGGGGCGATGGATCTTCAGGTTCACCGTCTCCCCGGGCCACGGTTGCCAGATCGGCTCCAACTCGTTGATTCGCGCATCGAACACCGGAGCCAGTCCCGACAATGACACGTTCCAGACCGGCGACGCGACCAGGTGCCAACGTTCCACCCAGGTGTCGTTGGTCCGCGTGGACAAGGTGAGAGCATCGACCGGTGCCAGGCTGCTCTCCCAAGAGAGTTGGGTGTCTTGTGCGCCGAGTCGTACCTCCATGCCGCTGTCCTGCACGACCCGGCCTTGTGTCAGCACATTCTCGCCGGCCAAGAGGGGGATGCGCAGCGAGATGGCCTTTCCGACGGGCGAGAGGCGGTGGATCACGGTGCGGAGTTGCCACTGCAATCCCAGTTCCAGACGGCGCTCCACGGCCACGATGGGCTGGAGTTCCTGGCGTTCATAGCTGGCGGCCGCGACGACGATCCTTTGCTTCGGTGCGAAGAATACCTGCTGTTCCGGAACGCCATCGGGACGCACTCCGACTACCGTCCAGTCCGGGGCGTCGATGCGCACCTGACGCGGCTTGAGCAGGTAGGTCCACTCCCAGTCACCGACGCTGGTCAGCAAGGCTTCCACCCGGACCCGATGCACCCCCGGCGGCAACACGACCCACAGGTAGCCGTCGTCTCGACGCAGGGCGGCGGCCCAGCGTCCGTTGACGACGACCGAGAGCGGCGAGTAGGCCGGTAGGCGTCCGGGCAGCGGAATGGCCGTTTCGGCGGCGCAGTGGACTTCGACCTCCATCCGGAGTTGCTGTCCGTTGAGGCTCAGGGAGACAGCCGGGATGTTGGCTGCGTTCGGGAAGGCGTCGGATTTCTCCAGCAACCGCTGCCTCAAGGTCTCCAGTGTGGCCGTGTCGGGAATCCCGCTCATGGCCGTGGTTGTTGTGGCCGGTGGCACCAGCGAGGGTTGCGCGGTCGGGGTCCCTGTTGTCGGAACCTCGGCAGCCTGAAGCGGGGGGGCCGTGACAAGAGACGCGCTCAGCAGGACCGTGGCCGCCGCAACCGCTGCGGCCCTCGTCCCGGTCGAGCCGGAGACCGCGGGAGGCACGGAGATTCGGCTCAACCGGCCAGCCCGAAGCAATGTGGCCCCGAGAGCTACCAGCAACACGGTGCGCAAGACGGTGAGCACGCGTTCGACCGGTAGCGGAATCAGCACAGGGTGCAACCGCTGAGAGCCTTGGACCGGTCCTTTCCAACCAAAACTGACGGAGCGCCACGACCACTCCGGAAGCCCGGGTCCGGTTTGGATCCGAGCCTTGACGTCCTGGCGGAGGTTTTCAAAGCCGGCCTGTGAAGCGGTGGGTGCGGCCTGAGTATCCGCGGGGTTCGATTCCATGGAGAGCAACCCGTAGCGGCGCCCCAACTGGGCGGAGATCGCGGCTTTGCCGGCCACGGTCGGAAGCGGGGAAGCCTCACGGACGGGTTGCGCGGCCACGGCGCTGTCCATGGTCACTGTTTCCACGGGGATGGGCGCGGGAGTGACTTCGGTCCTTTCGAGTTGCGGGTACAGCGCCTGCTGGATTTGCCGGGTGAGGAAGGGCACCAGAAAGAAGAGCAAAGTACCGATGGAGATCAGTTGCGCGATCCGCAGCAGACGGCGACCCAGGCCTTGAGGGATATGGGGTTCGAGAGCGATGGGCACCAACAGCAGGAGCCACAGGTAGCGGGGCGCGCCGTGCTCGTGGTAGGAGAGACCGAAGGCGGCAAAGGCCAGGAGCGCGGTAGACCAACCCCGGATCCGGAAGACCGCCAAGGTGAAGATCAGCAGCAAAAACAAATCCAACAGCGTCCAAGCGGTGAGCCAGTCACCTTGGACCCAATCGGCCCCGAAGAGCGCGAAGAGTCTCCAGCCGGGGGGCAGGTGCAAGGTCACGCGAACCGACTCGGCATCCGAGCGCCAGCCAGTCGCTGGCAAGGTGGTCGTGTTGGACAACCGGCCAAGGGCCTCCACTTCGACATTTCGGGAACGGAGTTCGACTCCGATGGCGCCGTTCTGCGGATTGCGGGTGATGAGCTGACCTTCGCCACCGCTGCGTACCGATCCCAACTCCTGGCCTTCGGCGGCATCGAGACGCCAGACCTGCTGCATCTGCCCAGAAATGTGGTCCTGGAAGGTCAGGCCCTGACCGCCTTCGTCGAGCCACATTTCCCGCACGATGCTCAGCCCCGCGGGTTTCTGGGTGCCCATGCCCCGCATCCGCTCCACCAACCGCACGGGTGTGGCAGTATCCCAGCGGTACACGGGCAGGCCTTGCCAAGCTTTGGGAAAGTAGCTTTGCGACGGATCGATGGCCGGCGGTCCGATGAACTCCAAGACCCGGAAATCGGGCCGAGCTCGGAAGGCGACCAGCGCCTCGGCGGCGGTCTTCCGGGTCCCACGGGCGAATTGGATCTCCCGAGGGTTGTCCACACGGAAGGCTTCGACGCGGAAGGTCCACGTGCCGGCCCGCACCTGGGCCTTCGCATGGCCCGAGTCGTCCACGCTGAGGGGGATGGGCGACTGGATCGCCGCCAGCTTCCATCCTTCGGGCAGCAGGGTTCCCAAATCCTCCTCGCGGCTCTTGCCGGCGACGGTCAACTCGACCTCCTGGCGCCACCAAAGAGGGATGCCATCTTCGAGAACGGAAAAGAGTTTCACCCCCAAGAAGTTGCGCTCCGCGGTCTCGGTGGTCCCATCGCGCCGGAGCCAGAGCAGTCCTTGAGCGTCCCAGGCGGGGTTGTCCACCCCTTTGCCGTCCCGGCTGAGGGTCAGAATTCCCAGGGAGGGGGGGATGCGCAAATTCTGGGGCAGTTCGCTCCATCGGAAGCGTCCTTCCAGGCGCGTGTCGCCCGCCGCCACCCGTACTGTAGGAACTCCGTCCCGTTCCACCACGACCGCCGGCCTGCCCCCAGCTTGGACTTCCTGTGGCCAGATCTCAGTCCCACCGGGCAGTGGAACCCAAGTTTCATGGAAGGCCGTCACTGACATCGCAAAACGCCCTCCAGAATTGGTTACCTGAAGCTCCAGTTGAGAGGGCCAGAAGCACCGGTGCGTCTTGGGGTCGGAATAGGGTGTCGGGCACAGGCGGTGCGGGTCGTTCCAAGTCGCCCAAGACTCCCAAGGTTGGAGTGCCGGAGGAATGTTGCGGGACTCCTGGGCGATCGCGGAGGCTCCGAGCGGCAGAAAGGCCAGGAGGAATAGCAGGAAGCCAGTCGAGGAGTTCATCATGTTGGAGTTTGACCGACACCGATCCGTGGATCGAATCGATAAACCCGATGCGAGCATCGAGAGAATCCATTCAACCGCTGTGCCCCCGTTGGAGTGGATACGGTGGGCCGATCGTGTGGTTTGGCGATACCCTTGGATGCCCGGCGCGGCAACCGGGATTTCCCTCAAAACCGAGGTGCCCGGGATGGACCTGTCGGAGCACCGGTTTGACGGATGGCCCGACCCGTGGCACTAGGCAAGGGTTCAGGTTACCCAAACGACCGGACCGTCAACCAATTCCATGTCCACAACCCCTCCAGAGAATGCCGTGACCCTTGACTCCGTTGAGTGGGGATTCCGCCAGATTGATCAGGACATCCGGTGGCTGTCTGATTCGTTGGTCGAGGTGCTCTCGACTCTGGGCGAAGGCGAACTGGCCCGCTGGGTTCCGTGGGCCTCCCAGGCTGACCCGGCGCTATCCACCGGGGTAGAGCCGCCCGCCCGGTTGGGCCTGGCCTTGGCCATGGCATTCCAGCTTCTCAACACGGTCGAAGAGCGCGTCTCGGAGACCTTGCGCGACCGGCGTGAGGAGTCGGGATCGCCCGAGGCCGAGCGGGGCCTATGGGCTGATCAGTTGGTGGAGTTGGTCCGGGCGGGAGGCACTCCTGAATCGATTCTGGAGGCCCTCCGCAGTGTGGAGGTGGAGCCGGTCTTCACGGCGCATCCCACGGAGGCCAAGCGCGCGTCCGTGTTGGAGCAGCATCGCATGCTCATGCAGTTGCTCCAGAGCGCCAGCCAGTCGGGGACCCGCCGTGCCCATCGGATCGAGCTCACCGTGCTGCTGGAACGCCTTTGGCGGACGGGCGAGATCCTGATTGAAAAGCCCACCGTGGCCGATGAGCGCCGCAACGTGCTCAACTACTTGCGCGACGTGCTGCCCGATGTGGTGCCCGAGTTGGACCGCCGCCTCAAAAATGCCTGGGAACGGGCCGGTCTGCCGATGGCCGCATTGGAAACCGGTCCGGGTGTGCCTTCCTTGCGTTTCGGGACTTGGGTGGGTGGCGATCGCGACGGTCACCCTGGAGTCACGGCGGAAGTGACGGCTGAGACGTTGGAACGTCTGCGGGCCAATGCCTTGGTGGTCCTGCACCGTCAGTTGAACGCCCTGGCCGAACGGTTGCCGCTCTCCGAGTGGATCCAACCGGCACCGACCAGTCTCTGTGCGCTCCGTGATCAGAGCGTGGCCCTTTTGGGCGACCCGGCCCGACCGATCCTGAAGATGCATCCCGGCGAGCCCTGGCGGCAGACGGTGGAACTCATGGCGGCCCGGCTCCCCGTGGAGGTTCACCCGGGGCAGTTGGCCCAGGTCCGCGATGAACCCGGCCGATACCGCCAGCCCTCCGAGTTGGATGCAGATCTTCAGACCTTGCAGACCTCGTTGACCCAGGCGGGGGCGGGTCGCTTGGCCGACCATGATGTCGCCCCGGTCCGGCGCGTTCTGGCTTCGGTGGGGTTTCATCTCGCCAACCTCGACATCCGACAAAATTCCGCCTTTCACGATCGGGCCCTCCGCCAGTTGCTGTGTGCGGCCGGCATCGATGCCTCTCAGTGGGAAGAATGGACGGAGACCGAGCGGTTGCGGTTGTTGGAGCGCGAAATTCGTTCGCCTCGCCCGTTCTTGCATCCTTCGGCTTCGGCGGGGCCGGAGGCCGACGCGGTCTTGGGCACCTATCGGGTGTTGGCCGAGCACCTGAAAATCCACGGAGTCGATGGGCTTGGGGCATTGATCGTCAGCATGACCCGGCGCCTGTCGGACCTTTTGGGTGTGTATGTCCTGGCCCGCGAGGCGGGGCTCTTGCGCTTGTATCCTGAGGGCATGGTGTGTTTGTTGCCGGTGGTGCCGTTGCTGGAGACGGTCGAAGACCTTGAGCGGGGTCCGGAAATGCTGCGTGCCTTTCTGGAATTCCCGGTGACTCGCGCCAGCCTAGCCCATCATGCAACTCGGGCCGGACGTCCGGGCCGGTTGTTGCAACAGGTGATGGTGGGTTATTCGGATTCCAACAAGGATGCGGGCATCGTGGCCAGCCAGTGGGCCCTCCAACGGGGACAGGCTCGTCTGGCGCGCATCGGGAGGCAGGCCGGGGTTCAGGTGCAGTTCTTCCATGGCCGTGGCGGAACCATCAGCCGTGGCGCGGGGCCGACGCACCGGTTTCTGGAGGCCTTGCCTCCGGGATCGTTGGGTGGGGCGATTCGGTTGACTGAGCAGGGTGAGACCATTGCCCAGAAGTACGGCAATCCGGGCACGGCACGCTACAATCTGGAACTTCT